>Ga0209371_1001872_pt1 | contig 12921 bp, 7 predicted proteins | sample AgamicAtAmrz_FD_187165 | JGI IMG/M metagenome (GOLD analysis project Ga0209371, IMG submission 187165) | Agave microbial communities from Guanajuato, Mexico - At.Am.rz (SPAdes) (version 2) | ecosystem: Host-associated > Plants > Roots > Rhizosphere | place: Guanajato, Mexico | collected 2012-06-07
AGCGCCGCCATTTTGCTGGCGACGTACACCGGCGTCACCATATAGTAGTAGCCCGTACCGGGCTGGCTGGCCGGCGCGATCCAGAAGAAGCTGTTTTTGCGCTCTTCATCATTGCCGCTGCGGTATTTCAGGATGCGTTCGTGCAGCGCTTTCAGCGCGCGCTCGCGGTCGGCGGAGGCGTTGCCGACGCCAAAGTCTGCCAGGCACAGGCTTTCACCGCCAATAAAGAACACCCTGTTCAGCTCATAGGCGGAAGCGAAATTGGCTTTCCAGTAGTGCAGGAAATAGCTCAGCGACTCCAGCGAATTGCGCCAGACGTCGCTCATGGCGCTACAGTCAGAGTCGGAATAGAGCGGATAAAACTGTGGCAGCGCCGTTTTGCCGGGAAAAACGCCGTTGAGCACGTCAAGGCCATTGGCGGACGCGTTCAGCCGGTTCTCGGCGATATATTTCAGTTCTCGCGTAACGTCTGTGGAATGGCGAATATACCATTGCGCCTGCTCAAAGCTGGCGTTGAACTCCTGCCGTACCTGCGCCTCTTTCTCGTGCAGCACGTTAATAATATAAAAGGTGGTGAGCAGCGCACCGAGCGTCCAGAGCATCAGCGCCAGCGCCCGGAACAGATAGCGAGAGATCCTTAACGTTGTTCTGAACGAGACTAAATATTTCAAACGGAACCTACAGTGGCGGCTGGTCGGGATGACAAATACGATCCCGCTACAGTACCGCCAGAGCCGTTAAAAAGCCAGTTACCCGTACGCTCAACGCGCTGTTTTCTGCGTAAAACGCCGCGCTTACTTAAGACTTTTCCGGATAACCGTCAGCGGAACGGCGACAGGCCGCAAAAACGTCGCTTTTTTGCGCCAGCGCGGCCAGTTTCTCGGCAGATTCATTCATACAACCCAGCGATAGCGCAATAATCTCCTCTCTGGAAGGTCGGCGCGCGCTCTGGCTTTGCGCTTTTTGATTTTTTCTCGATAACATAAATAGCCTCCTGCACATATGTCTGATGATAAAGATAACCGGCCGCCTCTGCGTGCCGGATAAGAAGACGATGATACAACCTGCCCAGCTTTTTCCGGATCGCCACCGCTACCAGCATCATCGGCCGATGCCGTTGCGAAAAATCCTCTATGGCGGCCCCAATTCCCTGCACCATAAACTTCTCCAGCTCGCTACGCGTAAAGTTCATGCCGCCGTCAGGCTTAAAACGTCCCTCTTTGCCTGGCAACAATAGCGCATCGTGCGGATAAAAGCTTACTATCCAGGCGAAATTTTCAACATAATCATGCGTCCAGTTTCCAGTAAAAAGAAAGTACATTGCCCTGTGTAATGGATTGATCTCAACAATGTATTTCCGGTTTCTTCCGTCCCACTTAATTACGCTGACCAGATAACATTCTCCCCTGCCCGTCAGCGGAGAAAAATAACGTTCGGCTTTGATTTGCATGGCAACCCTCCGTAGTTCGCCCTGCGTGTATAGCAATCCTCTTCGCCGCTGTCCGTTTCGGACGCCAATCCTGCGTAGCGTCTTCCGCATTTTCTTCGGCGCATAAAAAAAGGCCGGTTCACTGAACCGGCCTCTGGCACCTTAAGCGGAAGAAATTACTCTTCTTCGTCGCCTTCCGGCGCGTCATCTTCCATCACTTCCGGCGCGATGTCCTCGTCGCCTTCGGCCACGCTGCCGTCGATAGCATCCAGCTCTTCTTCAGCAACCGGCTCGGCCACGCGCTGTAGGCCCACCACGTTTTCATCTTCCGCAGTACGGATCAGAATAACGCCCTGGGTGTTACGGCCAACCACGCTGACTTCAGACACGCGGGTACGCACCAGCGTACCGGCATCGGTGATCATCATGATTTGATCGCTGTCGACCACCTGCACCGCGCCGATAACCGGCCCGTTGCGCTCGGTGACCTTGATCGAGATAACGCCCTGGGTCGCACGAGACTTGGTCGGGTACTCGCTGTTGGCGGTACGCTTACCGTAGCCGTTCTGCGTCACCGTCAGGATAGCGCCGTCATCACGCGGCACGATCAGCGAGACCACACGATCGCCTTCCGCCAGCTTAATGCCGCGCACGCCCGATGCGGTACGGCCCATCGCGCGCACCGCGTTCTCGGCGAAGCGCACCACTTTACCCGCCGCAGAGAAGAGCATCGCTTCATCGTTGCCGTTGGTCAACGCCACGCCGATCAGCTCATCGTCTTCACGCAGGTTGACGGCGATAATGCCGGCGCTGCGTGGACGGCTGAACTCGGTCAGCGCGGTTTTCTTCACGGTGCCGCTGGCGGTCGCCATAAAGATGTTCCAGCCTTCCGCGTATTCACGCACCGGCAGAATTGCGGTGATGCGCTCGTTCGCTTCCAGCGGCAGCAGGTTGACGATAGGACGTCCACGCGCGCCACGGCTCGCTTCCGGCAGCTGATAGACCTTCATCCAGTAGAGACGACCACGGCTGGAGAAGCAGAGGATCGTATCGTGGGTGTTGGCCACCAGCAGGCGGTCGATAAAGTCTTCTTCCTTGATGCGTGCTGCCGACTTGCCTTTGCCGCCGCGACGCTGCGCTTCGTAATCCGTCAGCGGCTGATATTTCACGTAGCCCTGATGCGACAGGGTCACGACCACATCTTCCTGGTTGATCAGATCTTCAATATTAATATCGGCGCTGTTGGCGGTGATTTCCGTGCGGCGTTTGTCGCCAAACTGGTCACGCACCAGCTCCAGCTCTTCGCGGATCACTTCCATCAGGCGCTCTGCGCTTTCCAGAATGCGGATCAGCTCGGCAATTTGCTCCAGCAGCTCTTTGTACTCGTCCAGCAGCTTTTCGTGCTCCAGGCCGGTCAGCTTCTGCAGACGCAGATCCAGGATCGCCTGGGCCTGCTGTTCGGTCAGGTAATACTGGCCGTCGCGAATGCCGTACTCTTCTTCCAGCCACTCCGGACGCGCCGCGTTGTCGCCCGCGCGTTCCAGCATGGCGGAAACGTTGCCCAGCTCCCACGGACGCGCCACCAGACCCGCTTTCGCTTCCGCTGGCGTTGGCGCGTGGCGGATTAGCTCGATAATAGGATCGATGTTGGCCAGCGCGATCGCCAGCGCTTCAAGGATATGCGCGCGATCGCGAGCCTTGCGCAGTTCAAAGATAGTCCGGCGCGTCACCACTTCACGGCGGTGGCGAACAAAGGCTTCCAGAATATCCTTCAGCGGCATGATCTTCGGCTGGCCCTGATGCAGCGCCACCATGTTGATGCCGAAAGAGGTTTGCAGCTGGGTCAGCGAGTAGAGGTTGTTCAGCACCACTTCGCCTACCGCATCGCGCTTCACTTCCACCACGATGCGCATCCCGTCTTTATCGGACTCATCGCGCAGCGCGCTGATCCCTTCCAGACGTTTCTCTTTCACCAGCTCCGCCATTTTCTCGATCAGGCGCGCTTTGTTCACCTGATAGGGAATTTCGTGGATGATGATGGTTTCGCGGCCGGTTTTAGCGTCCACTTCCACTTCGCCACGCGCGCGGATATAGATTTTGCCGCGCCCGGTACGATAGGCTTCTTCGATGCCGCGACGGCCGTTGATGATGGCGGCGGTCGGGAAGTCCGGCCCCGGAATGTGTTCCATCAGCCCTTCAATGCTGATGTTCTCATCTTCGATATAGGCCAGACAGCCATTGATCACTTCCGTCAGGTTGTGCGGCGGAATGTTGGTCGCCATGCCCACGGCGATGCCCGAAGAACCGTTAACCAGCAGGTTCGGGATCTTGGTCGGCATGACTTCCGGGATCTGCTCGGTGCCGTCATAGTTCGGCACGTAGTCGACGGTTTCTTTTTCCAGATCCGCCAGCAGCTCGTGAGCGATTTTAGACATGCGCACTTCGGTATAACGCATTGCCGCAGCGGAGTCGCCGTCAACGGAACCGAAGTTGCCCTGGCCGTCTACCAGCATGTAGCGCAGCGAGAAAGGCTGCGCCATACGCACGATAGTGTCATACACGGCGGTATCGCCATGCGGGTGATATTTACCAATAACGTCGCCGACAACACGGGCTGACTTTTTATAAGGTTTGTTCCAGTCATTGCCCAGCACGTTCATGGCATAGAGCACGCGACGGTGTACTGGCTTCAGGCCATCGCGGACGTCTGGCAATGCACGGCCAACGATGACCGACATGGCATAATCAAGGTAAGAGTTCTTTAGCTCTTCTTCGATATTGACCGGTGTGATTTCTCTGGCCAGGTCACTCATGGAGGCGCTTTCCTTCTAAATTATACCCGGATTTAAAGGTGCGAAAGTATATCACCTTTAGGCACTATGGTGAACGGAAAGCGTCGTTCCGCCCGCTTTAATCGCGCGCTTTTATCCTGTCGGCCGTTCGCCTGCGGAAAGATGTATACTGAAGCCAAACTTCCAGGGAGTAAGAAACAATGAAGGCAGAGCAAAACAGCGCCACGGCTAACGTGGATCATCAGGAAATTGCCAAGTTCGAGGCGGTCGCGTCGCGCTGGTGGGATCTGGAAGGCGAGTTTAAACCGCTGCACCGCATTAACCCGCTGCGCCTGGGTTATATCGCTCAGCACAGCGACGGCCTGTTTGGCAAAAAGGTGCTGGACGTCGGCTGCGGCGGCGGCATCCTGGCGGAAAGCATGGCGCGTGAAGGCGCCGAAGTGACCGGCCTGGATATGGGCGCGGAACCGCTGGAGATCGCCCGTCTCCATGCGCTGGAAAGCGGCGTGAAGGTCGACTACGTACAGCAAACCGTTGAAGAGCATGCGGAGCAGTTCGCCGGTCAGTACGACGTGGTGACCTGTATGGAGATGCTGGAGCACGTGCCGGATCCGCGCTCGGTGGTGCACGCCTGCGCGAAGCTGGTTAAGCCCGGCGGCGAAGTGTTCTTTTCCACCCTTAACCGCAACAGCAAATCCTGGCTGATGGCGGTGATCGGTGCGGAGTATGTGCTGCGCATGGTGCCGCGCGGTACGCACGATATTAAAAAGTTTATCCGCCCCGGCGAGCTGCTGAACTGGGTTGATGAAACCTCGCTGCGCGAGCGTCATATGATTGGCCTGCATTACAATCCGCTGACCAACAAGTTCAAGCTGGCGCCGGGCGTCGACGTTAACTATATGGTGCATACGCACCGCCCTGCGGAATAACGCCTCTTCCCTTAAGGACGCTGTTTCTTAAGGGAAATTTTTTCCTGCCTCCGCTTTGGCTGCACTTCCCTTCCCGCACCGCACTTTTTGTCCTTCTGCCTTTGCAGGAATTTCTTATTAGCTTCGGCGTAAATTTTATTTCGTGCCTGCGTCGCTTTTTTCGCCATTCGTCAGGATATTTTCAGCATCTGAAGTATACTTTTTGGCCAAAAAAAAAGGCGGCGGATCAAGGGCGCGCAAAGATCCCGCATTCAGGAAAAATAAGAAAAAATTTCTCGCCCTGTTGACATGGACCCAGGGCCTTGAGAAACGCGGACTTAGGAAAACGGCCAGCCCGCGATCAGTAAAATTGCCGCTGCGTCAAGGCTTGTTAAGATCGCAGAAATTACTAAAATAACCACCATATTGTTATCAATACTTCATCCACCCCCTATATATAGTGTTTATCCACAGAGTTACTCACACGTGAGCAGTCTGTGTATAAACGGGGGATATTTTCGATCTCACGGACAGGATAAAAACGCCACATGAATCAGAGCCTGCTTGTCACTAAACGCGATGGCCGCACCGAACGCATCAATCTGGATAAAATCCACCGCGTGCTTGACTGGGCTGCAGAAGGTCTGCAAAACGTTTCCGTCTCTCAGGTTGAACTGCGTTCCCATATCCAGTTTTACGAAGGCATCAAGACCTCCGACATCCACGAGACGATCATCAAGTCTGCTGCCGACCTGATCTCCCGCGATGCGCCGGACTATCAGTACATGGCCGCGCGCCTGGCTATCTTCCACCTGCGTAAAAAAGCCTACGGCCAGTTTGAGCCGCCGAAGCTTTACGATCAGGTGAAGCGCATGGTCGATCTGGGTAAATACGATCGCCACCTGCTGGAAGACTACAGCGTGGAAGAGTTCGAGCAGATGGACGGCTTTATCGACCACTGGCGCGATATGAACTTCTCCTATGCCGCCGTTAAGCAGCTGGAAGGCAAATATCTGGTGCAGAACCGCGTGAGCGGCGATATCTACGAAAGCGCGCAGTTCCTCTATATTCTGGTGGCGGCCTGCCTGTTCTCCGGCTATCCACGTGAGACGCGTCTGGATTACGTAAAACGTTTCTACGACGCGATTTCTACCTTTAAGATTTCCCTGCCGACGCCGATTATGTCCGGCGTGCGCACCCCAACCCGCCAGTTCAGCTCCTGCGTGCTGATCGAGTGCGGCGACAGCCTGGATTCGATTAACGCCACCTCCAGCGCCATCGTGAAATATGTTTCCCAGCGCGCCGGTATCGGCATCAATGCTGGCCGCATCCGCGCGCTGGGCAGCCCGATCCGTGGCGGCGAAGCCTTCCACACCGGCTGTATTCCTTTCTACAAGCATTTCCAGACGGCGGTGAAATCCTGCTCGCAGGGCGGCGTGCGCGGCGGTGCAGCGACGCTGTTCTACCCAATGTGGCATCTGGAAGTAGAAAGCCTGCTGGTGCTGAAAAACAACCGTGGCGTGGAAGGCAACCGCGTGCGTCACATGGACTACGGCGTACAGATCAACAAACTGATGTACACCCGTCTGCTGAAGGGCGAAGAAATCACCCTGTTCAGCCCGTCCGACGTGCCTGGCCTGTATGACGCTTTCTTTGCCGATCAGGAAGAGTTTGAGCGCCTGTATACCAAATACGAGAAGGACGACAGCATCCGCAAGCAGCGCGTAAAAGCGGTAGACCTGTTCTCACTGATGATGCAGGAACGCGCCTCAACCGGCCGTATCTATATTCAGAACGTTGACCACTGCAACACCCACAGCCCGTTCGATCCGGCTATCGCGCCCGTGCGCCAGTCCAACCTCTGCCTGGAGATTGCGCTGCCGACCAAACCGCTGATGGACGTCAACGACGAGAACGGCGAAATCGCGCTCTGTACGCTGTCGGCGTTCAACCTTGGCGCCATTGAGAGCCTGGACGATCTGCAGGAGCTGGCCACGCTGGCAGTGCGCGCGCTGGATGCGCTGCTGGACTATCAGGATTACCCAATCCCGGCCGCCAAACGCGGCGCGATGGGCCGTCGTACGCTGGGTATCGGCGTGATCAACTTCGCGTACTATCTGGCGAAGCACGGCGTGCGCTATTCCGACGGCAGTGCCAACAACCTGACGCACAAAACCTTTGAAGCCATTCAGTACTACCTGCTGAAGGCCTCCAACGAGCTGGCACAGGAGCAAGGCGCCTGCCCGTGGTTTAACGAAACCACCTATGCGCAGGGCATTCTGCCGATCGATACCTACAAGAAAGATCTGGATGCGATCAGCAACGAGCCGCTGCACCTGGACTGGGAAGCGCTGCGCGAGGCGATTAAAACGCACGGCCTGCGCAACTCCACGCTTTCCGCGCTGATGCCGTCAGAGACCTCTTCGCAGATCTCCAACGCCACCAACGGCATTGAGCCGCCGCGCGGCCATATCAGCATCAAGGCTTCCAAAGACGGCATTCTGCGTCAGGTGGTGCCGGAGTATGAGCGTCTGAAAGATCAGTATGAGCTGCTGTGGGATATGCCGAACAACGACGGCTATCTGCAGCTGGTCGGCCTGATGCAGAAGTTTATCGACCAGGCGATTTCATCGAACACCAACTACGATCCGACGCGCTTTGCCAACGGTCGCGTGCCGATGAAACAGCTGCTGAAAGATCTGCTGACCGCCTATAAGTTCGGCGTGAAAACGCTTTATTACCAGAACACCCGCGACGGCGCGGAAGATGCTCAGGACGACCTGGCGCCATCCATTCAGGATGACGGCTGTGAAAGCGGCGCCTGCAAGATTTAACCAAAGCGGGGCGAGCTTCGCCCCCTGATTTTACGTCGGGCCGGGTTTTCCCTGCCCTTCCTCACTGGATAATGTCATGGCTTACACCACGTTCTCGCAAAATAAAAACGACCAGCTGAACGAACCGATGTTTTTCGGCCAGCCGGTCAACGTCGCCCGCTACGACCAGCAGAAATACGGCATTTTTGAAAAGCTGATCGAAAAGCAGCTCTCCTTTTTCTGGCGCCCGGAAGAGGTGGACGTGTCGCGCGACCGCATCGACTACCAGGGCCTGCCGGACCACGAAAAGCATATCTTTATCAGCAACCTGAAATACCAGACGCTGCTGGATTCCATTCAGGGACGTAGCCCGAACGTGGCGCTGCTGCCGCTGATTTCGATCCCCGAGCTGGAAACCTGGGTCGAGACCTGGGCGTTTTCTGAAACCATCCACTCGCGCTCTTATACGCATATCATCCGCAACATCGTTAACGATCCGGCGGTGGTATTTGACGATATCGTTACCAACGAGCAGATCCTGTCGCGCGCCAAAGATATCTCCGGCTACTACGACGATCTGATCGAGATGACCAACTACTGGCATCTGCTGGGCGAAGGCACGCATCAGGTCAACGGCAAAACCGTGACCGTTAACCTGAGAGCGCTGAAAAAACAGCTTTATGTCTGCCTGATGAGCGTGAACGCGCTGGAAGCGATCCGCTTCTACGTCAGCTTTGCCTGCTCGTTTGCTTTTGCCGAGCGTGAACTGATGGAAGGCAACGCGAAAATCATCAAGCTGATTGCCCGTGATGAAGCGCTGCACCTGACCGGCACTCAGCATATGCTGAACCTGCTGAGAAGCGGCGAAGACGATCCGGAGATGGCGGAAATCGCTAAAGAGTGCCAGCAGGAGTGCTACGACCTGTTTGTGCTGGCCGCGCAGCAAGAGAAAGAGTGGGCGGAATACCTGTTCCGCGACGGCTCGATGATTGGCCTGAACAAAGATATTCTTTGCCAGTACATCGAATACATCACCAATATCCGCATGAACGCTGTGGGTCTGGAGCTGCCGTTTAAAACCCGCTCTAACCCGATCCCGTGGATCAACTCCTGGCTGGTTTCGGACAACGTGCAGGTTGCGCCGCAGGAAGTAGAGGTCAGCTCTTATCTGGTTGGGCAGATCGATTCCGAAGTAGGCGAAAACGACTTCGACGACTTCCAGCTGTAACATGCGGATGTACGTTACCCTCAGCGCCTGCGGCACGCGTCTGGAATGCGCTGAGGATCACCCTAACCTGCTGACGACGCTGGAAGCCCACAACTATCAGGTGGAGTTTCAGTGCCGTGAAGGCTACTGCGGCTCCTGTCGTATGCGCCTGGTAAAAGGGGAAGTCAGCTATGCGGAGAAACCGCTGGCCTTTATTCAGCCGGGAGAGATCCTGCCGTGCTGCTGCAAGGCTAAAGGTGATATTGAGATCGAGATCCTGCACCTTTAGTTGTACGCTGAATAACCGCGCCCTCCGGCGCGGTTTTTTTAGCCTCGCTGCGTCTCCACCACGTCAATCCAGCCGTGGCCGCCCGTAACCTCCAGACCATCCAGCCAGCGCCGCAGCATATTCAGCGCCATCATGGCAGAGACGTCCTGACGCGCCTTCAGCCCGTGCCGGTTGTTGCTGAACTTTACCCGCTGGCTCCAGCAGCCCTGCGGCGTAAAGAGGGCAAAGCCGAGGTGATTTTCTTTTTCTGCGCCAACCACCAGCGCCAGATCGGCTTTATCCGCTTCGGCTAACCGTTGCGCGCGCTGCATCAGTTCAGCCAGGCTTTCATCCTGTGACGGCAGCACGTTGCCCGCCGCCAGCGGCGCCTGTACCGAGGCGAGCTGATACTGCACCAGTCCGGCGGTAAATTGTTCGCTGACCGCCAGGCGATGGGTCTGTTCCTGCAGGCGACGCGACAGCTGCGCGGGCAGCCCTTCCGTACCTTCAAAAATCGTGCTTTCGCCAGCGATCTCGCGCACCTGCTGCCAGAACTGCTCCATCTCAGGCAGCTTAGAGGCCGGGCCATTCAGCTTCAGCTCGATAATCGGCATTGAGGCGCGGTATCCCATTACCACGCCTTCCGGCAGCGGCAGCGGTTCGATTTCTGACGCCAGATCGCTTTCTCCGCGACCAAAGGTAGTCAACCGCAGGCATACCGGCGGGTCTGACACCGGGAAGCGAGCTTTAAGACGAGGCAGAATTTGCTCCTCGACCATTCTTTTATATTCTGACGGCACGCCGGGGGTGAAGAAGATCCAGCAGCGGTTGAGCTGAAGCGCAAAACCGCAGGCGGTGCCGATCGGATTGTCAATCATCTCGGCGCCCGCCGGGATTTCCGCCTGCTTGCGGTTGCTGTCGGCCATTTTGCGGCCGCGTCCGGCAAAAAACGCCTCCATCTTCGCCAGCCACTCTTCCTGCATCACCAGCCCGACGCCTGCCGCTTTCGCCGCCGCAACCGCGCTTAAATCATCGCTGGTCGGCCCCAGGCCGCCGTTGACGATCAGCACATCCGCCACCTTGCTGCGCTCGGTAAGCACGCTGACCAGCTCTTCCATACTGTCGCCAACGGTCTGGCGGCTCGTCATGGGTAATCCCTCTTGAAACAACAGTTCGGCCAGCCAGGCCGCATTGGTATCCACGATTTGCCCGTGCAGCACTTCATCGCCGGTAGACAGCATTTCCACTCTGATCATGTTCTTCTCCGCATTGTTCAGACCTGTTTAACAGTATGAAGCCTCACGGGAAATTACAACGTCATTTCACCATCAATACGGCAAATGGCAGCAATAGCTAACGCCAGATTGCCGTCGATTAACCGAAGCGGGCAATATAGCCCACACAATAGCCAGTGCCGATTGAAAAAGAAATTTTGAAAGGTATCACTTCAGTTAACGAGGATATGCGCTCATGACCAAAAAAGGACTCACCACCGCCTCAGGCGCGCCAGTCGCCCATAATAATAATGTAATGACTGCCGGACGCCGCGGCCCGATGCTGCTACAGGACGTTTGGTTTCTGGAAAAGCTGGCCCACTTCGACCGCGAAGTGATCCCGGAGCGCCGTATGCACGCCAAAGGCTCCGGCGCTTACGGCACCTTTACCGTAACTAAAGATATTACCCGTTTCAGCCGGGCGAAGATTTTTTCCGAAGTGGGTAAAAAAACCGACCTGTTTATGCGCTTTTCTACCGTGGCCGGCGAGCGCGGCGGTGCCGATGCCGAGCGTGATATTCGCGGTTTCTCGATGAAATTTTATACCGAAGAAGGCAACTGGGATCTGGTCGGCAACAACACCCCCGTTTTCTATCTGCGCGATCCGCTGAAGTTCCCCGATCTGAACCACGTGGTGAAACGCGATCCGCGTACCAACCTGCGTAACCCAACCTACAAATGGGATTTCTTCTCGCAGCTGCCGGAGTCGCTGCACCAGCTGACCATCGACTTCAGCGATCGCGGCCTGCCCACTTCCTATCGCCATATCCACGGTTTCGGCAGCCACACCTATAGTTTTATCAACGACCAGCAGGAGCGCTTCTGGGTTAAATTCCATATGCGCTGCGAACAGGGCATTCAGAACCTGATGGACGATGAGGCCGCGCTGCTGATTGGTCGCGACCGTGAAAGCTCGCAGCGCGATCTGTTCGACGCCATTGAGCAAGGCAACTTCCCGCGCTGGAAATTCTTTGTGCAGGTTATGCCGGAAGCCGAAGCCTCCTCCACGCCTTACAACCCGTTCGATCTGACCAAAGTCTGGCCGCACGCCGACTATCCGCTGATTGAAGTGGGCGAGTTTGAGCTGAACCGCAATCCGGACAACTACTTTGCCGAAGTGGAACAGGTCGCCATGAGCCCGGCTAACGTAGTGCCCGGCATCGGTTTCTCGCCGGATCGGATGCTACAGGGTCGCCTGTTCTCCTATGGTGACGCGCACCGCTATCGTCTGGGCGTCAACCATCATCAGATCCCGGTGAACGCGCCGAAGTGTCCCTTCCACAACTATCATCGCGACGGCGCGATGCGCGTGGACGGCAACAGCGGCAACGGCGCCACCTACGAACCCAACAGCTTTAACGTGTTCCAGGAGCAGCCCGATTTCAGCGAGCCGCCGCTGTCGCTGGAAGGTGCAGCCGACCACTGGAACCATCGCGAAGATGATGACTACTTCACCCAACCGCGCGCGCTGTTTAACCTGCTGAGCGAAGAGGAACACCAGCGGATGTTCCAGCGTATCGCCGGAGAGCTGCGTCAGATACCGGAGTTTATCCAGCAGCGCCAGCTCGCGCTCTTTTATCAGGTGCATCCGGCCTACGGCGCAGGCGTGGAACAGGCGCTGAAAGAAGCAAAACAGGGCTAAATGTCGGGCCGTCTTTGGCCTCGATAGCGTCAGTCAGCATAGCCATGCCGGGATATTTTCCCGGCATTATTGTTTGATGACTAACTTAAAAGCCTGCGGGTGTATTGCCGTTTTTTACAGCAGCACCACAGCGGTAGAGGCTGAGCGGACGGGCAACAAGCCTGGATAGTCGTATTCACGGCATCTCCGTGTTCCGCTCTGTCTCTGCGGCTATTCACCCAACGAAGTAGCGAACTGACGGCTGAGCATAGTTTTGTCAATAGTCAGTAATGCCGGAATTTGTTCCGGCATTACTGTTTTTCCTGCCGTAACACCCACTCCGCCAGCTGCCTGCGGGAAGGCTTGATGCCGCCGCCGCTCAGCTTCGGCAGTGTGTACCAGCGCACCGGGCGTTGAAACCCGGCCAGATTTTTTGCCGCCCAGTCCTGCAGCGGCGCGAACGAAGACGTGCCCTTGAGCGCCACCAGCGCGACCGGCCGGTGACCATATTCCTCATCAGGCTGCGGCACGATAAAAACCTGCTCCACCGTTTCGTGCCGGGCCAGCACCGCTTCCAGCTGTTCGGGTTGAATACCTTCCCCCGCCGAG
>Ga0209371_1001876_pt1 | contig 12899 bp, 10 predicted proteins | sample AgamicAtAmrz_FD_187165 | JGI IMG/M metagenome (GOLD analysis project Ga0209371, IMG submission 187165) | Agave microbial communities from Guanajuato, Mexico - At.Am.rz (SPAdes) (version 2) | ecosystem: Host-associated > Plants > Roots > Rhizosphere | place: Guanajato, Mexico | collected 2012-06-07
CAGGGCGGTGGGCAGTTCGGAGGTTTTGATCGGTCGGCTTCATGATCGTGATGGGCGTTGCAGAGAGTTCCTGTCAGCGCGTCTCCCCCGCTTCCTTGCCATGATCGATGGCCGCACCAGCCGATAGCCGAGCAATACCACCATCGTACTGATATAAAACACCGGCTCCAGCGTGATCGACTTTCGCGCCAGCACGAAATGCAGCACGCCAACGATGAGGACGAGATAGACGAGTTTGTGCAGCGTGTTCCAGCGGCTGCCGAGTTTGCGGATCGACCAGCGGTTGGAGGTGAGCGCCAGAGGAATGAGCATGAGAAGGCCGGCCATGCCGAGCATGATATAGGGGCGCTTCAGTATATCGCCGGCGATGGAGCCGAGGATCAGGCCGCGATCCAGCACCAGATAGACGGTGAAATGCGCCAGCACGTAATAAAAGGCGATCAGCCCCAGCGCGCGGCGATAGGCGATGAGGTTGATGTTGAAGAGATCGCGCAGCGGCGTCACCAGCAGTCCGAGGCAGAGGAAGCGCAGCGCCCAGATGCCGAGCAGGTGTTCGAAATCCTTGACCGGATTGAAGCCGAGGCCGCCGGTTGCGGCGAGATAGAAATACCAGACACCCGGACAGAGGCCGATCACATAAAGCGACCAGATGGCCGCCGGCTGGTAACGCTTCGGCAGCGAGGGAAGAGGCAGGGCGAAGGCCATGGTCAATAATTCGCTTTCAGGTCCATGCCGGCATAGAGGCTCGCCACCTCGTCATAACCGTTGAACATCAGGGTAGGGCGGTTCTGGGTGCCGAAAAAGCCGCCTTCGCCGATGCGCTGTTCCGTCGCCTGGCTCCAGCGGGGATGATCCACATTCGGATTGACGTTGGAATAGAAGCCATATTCGCGGGCGTTGGAGTTTTTCCACGTCGTTTCCGGCTGTTTCTCGACCAGCGAAATGCGGACGATGGATTTGATGCCTTTGAAACCGTATTTCCATGGAACGACGAGGCGGATCGGTGCACCGTTCTGGTTGGGCAGGGTCTCTCCATAAAGGCCGACGGCGAGAATGGTGAGCGGATGGCGCGCTTCGTCGAGGCGAAGCCCCTCGACATAGGGCCAGGAGAGAGGCTGAAAGAGGCCGCTTTGCCCCGGCATTTCGTCCGGCCGCACCACGGTTTCGAAAGCGACATATTTCGCGCTGCCGAGCGGCTCCACCTTATCGAGAAGGGCTGCGAGCGGGAAACCAATCCACGGAATGACCATCGACCAGCCCTCGACACAGCGCATGCGATAGGTGCGCTCTTCGAGAGGGTATTTCATCAGGTCTTCGATGCCGAATTCCTGCGGTTTGGAGACGAGGCCATCCACCTTCACCGTCCAGGGGGTAGGCTTGAACTTGCCGGAATTCTCCTTCGGGTCGGATTTTCCGACGCCGAATTCGTAGAAATTATTATAGCTGGTGACAGCGTCGAGCGGGGTGAGCTTCTCATCCAGCTTGTAGGCGCCGGGTTTTGCGGAAAGCGGCGCGGCAACAGCCTCGCGCCCGGCCAGCCCGATTGCCGCCAGCCCCGCCGCCGTGCCGAGGAAGCCACGTCTGGACAGGTAGATATTCTTCGGCGTGATTTCATTTGCCGAGATGAGGGGCGGACGATAGGCGGGCATTGGAACCTCCACAAAAGCCGGGTACATCGGCGATAAATCGATTATGATAGCCAATACGGCCGCTGCACAGATATGTTTCAGCGCTCTGCGGAAAAACAACGGTGGGGCGGCGGAAATCGCGCATTTGTGATGGAGGTGCGGCCCGATAGCACGATGAAGAGAAAGCGTACCGTACCGAACCGTACTGTTTTGCCCCAAGGTGACAGTGACAGGGCTTGCGGTTTGCGCTAGAAAAACCGCAAAATAGGGCAGAGGCCGTTTTGACCGCGTTGCGGAAGACGCGTCTTCGCCCAAGAGATTGAGGAAAACACCATGCCAGCCTATCGCTCCAGAACGACAACCCACGGCCGCAACATGGCGGGCGCGCGCGGCCTTTGGCGCGCCACCGGCATGAAGGACAGCGATTTCGGCAAGCCGATCATCGCGGTGGTCAATTCCTTCACGCAGTTCGTGCCGGGCCATGTGCATCTGAAGGATCTTGGCCAGCTCGTTGCCCGCGAAATCGAGGCGGCCGGCGGTGTGGCCAAGGAATTCAACACCATCGCCGTCGATGACGGTATCGCCATGGGCCATGACGGCATGCTCTATTCGCTGCCTTCGCGTGAGATCATCGCGGATTCGGTGGAATATATGGTCAATGCCCATTGCGCCGATGCGATGGTGTGCATTTCCAACTGCGACAAGATCACGCCCGGCATGCTGAATGCGGCGATGCGCCTCAACATCCCCGCGGTCTTCGTTTCCGGCGGTCCGATGGAGGCCGGCAAGGTCGTCCTGCATGGCAAAACGGTGGCGCTCGATCTGGTCGACGCCATGGTTGCGGCTGCAGACGACAAGATTTCCGATGAGGATGTGAAGGTCATCGAACGCTCTGCCTGCCCGACCTGCGGTTCCTGTTCCGGCATGTTCACGGCCAATTCCATGAACTGTCTGACCGAGGCGCTGGGTCTGTCGCTGCCCGGCAATGGTTCGACGCTCGCCACCCATTCCGATCGCAAGCGGCTGTTTGTCGAGGCCGGTCACCTGATCGTCGATCTGGCGCGCCGTTATTATGAGCAGGAGGACGAAACCGTCCTGCCGCGCACCATCGCCAACAAGGCGGCGTTTGAAAACGCCATGTCGCTGGATATCGCCATGGGCGGCTCCACCAACACGGTGCTGCATATTCTGGCGGCGGCGCATGAGGGCGGCGTCGATTTCGGCATGGAAGACATTGATCGTCTTTCCCGCAAGGTTCCCTGCCTTTCCAAGGTCGCGCCCGCCAAGCAGGACGTGCACATGGAAGATGTTCACCGCGCCGGCGGCATCATGCGCATTCTCGGCGAGCTGGAACGCGGTGGTCTCATCAATCGCGATACTTATACCGTTCATGAGGCGACGCTGGGCGACGCCATAGACCGCTGGGACATCACCCGCACCAACAGCGAGACGGTGCGCCAGTTCTTCAAGGCCGCCCCCGGCGGCGTGCCGACGCAGGTGGCTTTCAGCCAGTCCTCGCGCTGGGACGATCTGGATACGGACGGCGAAAACGGCGTCATCCGATCGGTCGAGAAGCCTTTCTCCAAGGATGGCGGTCTGGCCGTGCTTTACGGCAACATCGCACTCGACGGCTGCATCGTGAAGACGGCTGGCGTCGATGAATCCATCCTGAAATTCACCGGCCCGGCCGTGGTTTACGAAAGCCAGGATGCGGCGGTGAAGGGCATTCTCGGCAACGAGGTCAAGGCGGGCGACGTCGTCGTCATCCGCTACGAAGGGCCGAAGGGTGGGCCGGGCATGCAGGAAATGCTCTATCCGACCAGCTATCTGAAATCCAAGGGTCTCGGCAAAGCCTGCGCTCTGATCACCGACGGTCGTTTCTCCGGCGGTACTTCGGGCCTCTCCATCGGTCACGCCTCGCCGGAAGCGGCGCAGGGCGGCGCCATCGGCCTCGTGCGCCAGGGCGACCTGATCGAAATCGACATTCCGAACCGTACGATCAACCTGAAGGTCACCGATGCGGAGCTGGCTTCGCGCCGCGCCGCGCAGGAAGAACTGGGCTGGAAGCCGGAAGCGCCGCGCAAGCGCAATGTCACCACGGCGCTGAAGGCCTATGCGGCCTTTGCTTCCAGCGCGGACAAGGGTGCAGTGCGGATTCTGCCGGAGTAAGTTCCGGATTTGCGAGATGATAAGAAGCCGCCGTTGATAAACGGCGGCTTTTTTGTGCCGATCACTCTTTATCGAGCCGATAAGGTCGAAGCGGCACGATTTTCCGCCGTTGCCTGCAAAAGGCATTTGCACGGCCGGTCGCAACAAAGCCCAGCTTGTCCATCATTTTAAAAGGCCGCAGGACAAGGCGTGATGATTTCAGTTGCGGCATCGTTTCCTGTCTTTGCATTTGCGGCAGGGGAATAGTCCTCAAGATCAGAAACTGATTCAAGCGCTTTGCATCTCGATTCCGGAATGCAGGCCAACGCCCTGTTTTCATAGAGATTTCGCGAGACCATCGAATTGGGTTTGGAAATCCGGTGCTTGAAATCAGGTCACATTGGAGTGATTGGCGGCGTTTCCTCTTTTCATCGCCGTATGGCTTCCTAGCTCAGTGACATGAAAAGACGAACCGCACTTGCCCTTATCGCTTCCCTGCCTTTCGCCCCGCTTGCCCACGCGCAAGGTACCGGCAATGGCATCCGTTTCGATCCGTTGCTGCGGGAGGCGGATGCGCTTTCCAGCCTCAAGGCGGTCATTGTCAGCATCGATGGCGAGGAGATCGCGAGCCGCGCCTATCACGGCGCCGGTTTGAACGGCTCCACCAATATCAAGTCGGCCTCGAAATCGATCATCTCCGCTCTGGTCGGCATGGCCATCGATCGCAAGATTCTCGAAGGCGCCGACCAGCCGATCGCGACCGTTCTGCGCGGCGATTTTCCGCAAAATCCCGATCCCCGGCTGGAACGGATCACCGTTGGCAACCTGCTGTCGATGCAATCCGGCCTGGAGCGCATGTCCGGCCCCAATTACGGCCGCTGGGTCGCCAGCCGCAACTGGGTGCGGATGGCGCTGGGTTCCGGTTTTGCCGGAGAACCGGGCGGCGGCATGCTTTATTCCACCGGCTCCACCCATCTGCTCTCGGCGATACTGACAAAAGCTTCAGGCCGTTCGACGCTGTCGCTTGCGCGCGACTGGTTCCGTCCGCTCGAAGGATTTTCCATCGGCGGCTGGGAGCGCGATCCGCAGGGCATCTATCTCGGCGGCAACCAGATGGCGATGACGGCGCGGTCTTTGCTGGCCTTCGGCGAGCTTTATCGCCTCGGCGGTGTGACACCCGGCGGTGAGCGGTTGATTTCTCAGGGCTGGATCGAGCAATCGTGGCGGCAACGTACTAATTCCGTCTTCAACGGCGACGGCTATGGCTATTGCTGGTTCATCAAGGAGATGGCAGGCGAGACGGTCTATTATGCCTGGGGTTATGGCGGCCAGATGCTCTATATCGTACCCGCCAGACGGCTATCGGTTGTGATGATCTCTCGCGAGGACGCACCTTCCGCCCGAACCGGTTACCGTGACCAGTTGCATGGCCTTATGGAAAACATCATCCGGGCGGTGTGAGGAGGTCAGAGCGGCCGGTTGATGCTCTGGAACGCCTCTCCGAGACGTTTCATCCGTTCCTCGTAAGCACTGGTAAGGCAGGCAACGTCCGCTGCGCATTCCTGGCGTTTCTTCAGCCACTGGCTCTGCTCGTCGCGCAGCGTGTCGCGTGCGCCCATGGCCATCAGCTGAGTGAGGATGTCGAAGGTGGTGGCCATCTTCACATCCTGATCGTTCAGCGTGCGGTTGTCGCAGATCACCTTTTCATCCGCGGCCAGATCGGTCTTTGCGCAATCGAAGCTCGCCGCGCTGGCCAGCGAAATGAAGGAGGGGGAGAGGAGGATGCCGCAGGCAAGGAGGATCGGTTTCAGATGCATGGGTCGTCTCTTTTTAAGGAAAGTCATGTGCCGGTGAAACCGAAAAGGGGCGCTATTGGTTCCAATGTCGCCCACCGATCTATGCCTGGAAAAGGACGGCCATCATCTTGCCGCTCTTTGCTTTACAGGCTTTGGCGTTATAACTCCATCATACTGATGACGATGAGGAATCACATGCGAAGCGTGTTGAAGTATCTGTCCACCGGCTTTCTCGCCGCACTCATTCTCCTGCCCGTGGGTGCTGCGGCGCAGGATAACAGGACCGTGCCGTCGAGCCACACGGAAATGCAGCTTTCCTTCGCGCCGCTGGTCAAGCGCACCGCAGGCGCGGTGGTGAATGTCTATGCCGAACGTGTCGTGCAGCGGCGTCTGTCGCCCTTTGCCGGTGATCCTTTCTTCGAACAGTTCTTCGGTCAGCAGATGCCGAACCGCACGGAAAAGCAGTCGTCGCTCGGCTCTGGCGTCATCGTGACCGCCGGCGGCCTCGTGGTGACCAACAATCACGTCATCGACGGTGCCGATGACATCAAGGTGGCGCTGGCGGATGGGCGTGAATTTTCCTCCAAGGTGCTGCTGAAGGATGACCGCGTCGACCTCGCCATTCTGCAGATCGATGCGAAGGAGCAGTTCCCGGTGCTGTCGCTCGGCAATTCCGATGCGATTGAAGTGGGTGATCTGGTGCTGGCCATCGGCAATCCCTTCGGTGTCGGCCAGACGGTGACGAGCGGCATCGTCTCGGGTCTGGCACGCAACCAGGTCACGCAGGGCGATTTCGGCTTCTTCATCCAGACCGACGCTTCCATCAATCCCGGCAATTCCGGCGGCGCATTGATGAACATGGCGGGCGAGCTGATCGGCATCAATACGGCCATCTTCTCCAAGGGCGGCGGCTCGAACGGTATCGGTTTCGCCATTCCCGCCAATCTGGTCAGGGTTTTCGTCGCTGCCGCCGAGCGTGGCGATGCGAGCTTCGAGCGACCCTATATCGGTGCGACCTTCGATCCGGTGACATCGGATGTCGCCGAGGCGCTTGGCCTGCATCGCGCCCGCGGTGCGCTGGTCGTCAGTGTCATCAAGGACGGTCCGGCGGAGAAGGCGGGTATCGAGCCGGGGCAGGTCGTCACCGCCGTCAATGGCCTCGAGGTGGAACATCCGGATGCGCTGGGTTATCGCCTGACGACCGCCGGCATCGGCAAATCCGCTGAACTGACTGTCATGGACAAGGGGAAAGAGAAAAAGGTGACCATCGCGCTCGATACCGCGCCGGAAACCGCACCGCGCGATGAACGGCTGATCGAGGGCCGCAATCCCTTCGCCGGCGCGACTGTCGCCAATCTTTCGCCGAAGCTTGCCGATGAATTGCGTATGCCCTCGCAGGTGACAGGCGTCGTCATTACCGATGTGAAGCGTGGCTCGCCGGCCTATCGTGTCGGTTTCCAGCCGAAAGACGTGATCCTGTCGCTGAACGGCGCGGATATCGCCACCACCGCTGCGGTTGAGAAGGCGCTGGATGACAATCCCGGATTCTGGCGGGTGGAAATCCTGCGTGACGGACAGCGCATCCGGCAGTTCCTGCGATGAGCGACGATCTCTTCGCCCCGCAAGTGCCCGTGGAGGTCGCCAACCGGCGGCCTCTCGCTGATCGTCTGCGTCCGAAGACGCTGGCGGAGGTGAGCGGGCAGCCGCATCTGACGGGCGAGGAGGGTGTGCTGCGCCGTATGATCGAAAGCGGGTCGCTGGGATCAATGATCTTCTGGGGACCGCCCGGCACCGGCAAGACAACGGTTGCCCGCCTGCTTTCCGGCGAGGCGGGTCTGGCTTTCGAGCAGATCTCGGCGATCTTTTCCGGTGTCGCCGATCTCAAGAAGGTTTTCGAAGCGGCGCGCACACGGCGGATGAATGGCCGGCAGACGCTGCTTTTCGTAGACGAAATTCATCGCTTCAACCGCGCCCAGCAGGACAGCTTCCTGCCGGTCATGGAAGACGGCACCATTATTCTGGTGGGCGCCACCACCGAAAACCCGTCTTTCGAACTCAATGCCGCTCTGTTGTCGCGGGCGCGTGTGTTGACATTCCGCTCGCATGACGAGGAGAGCCTGAGCGAGCTTCTGAAGCGTGCCGAGGAGGCGGAGGGCAAGCCGCTGCCGCTGACGGAAGAGGCACGGGCCAGTCTGATCCGTATGGCCGATGGCGATGGCCGCGCCGTGCTGACGCTCGCCGAAGAGGTGTGGCGGGCGGCGAGGAAAGATGAGACCTTCGATACCGAAGGGCTGACGCGCATCGTGCAGCGCCGTGCGCCCGTCTACGACAAGAGCCAGGACGGCCATTACAATCTCATTTCCGCGCTGCATAAATCCGTGCGCGGTTCGGACCCGGATGCCGCGCTTTATTATCTTGCCCGCATGTTCGATGCCGGCGAAGACCCGCTCTATATCGGCCGGCGGCTGGTGCGCATGGCGGTGGAGGATATCGGCCTTGCCGATCCGCAGGCGCTCGCCGTCTGCAATGCCGCCAAGGATGCCTATGATTATCTGGGTTCACCCGAGGGTGAACTGGCGCTGGCGCAGGCCTGCGTCTATCTCGCGACCGCGCCGAAATCGAACGCCGTTTATACCGCCTTCAAGTCGGCGATGCGGGCGGCCAAGGAAAACGGCTCGCTGGTGCCGCCGAAACATATTCTGAACGCGCCGACCAAGCTCATGAAGGGCGAGGGTTATGGCGATGGTTACCGCTACGACCATGACGAGCCGGATGCCTTTTCCGGACAGGACTATTTCCCGGAAAAAATGGGGCGCACGACCTTTTACGATCCGCCAGATCGGGGTTTCGAACGGGAAATCCGCAAGCGTCTGGACTGGTGGGCGAAGCTGCGTCGCGAGCGTGGATCGCGCTAGGATTTTACGCGCCTGCGCCGAAACCGTATCGCGGTCGATCTTAAGAAAAAGATTCAGGCCGCTGGCAAAAAGAGTCGCGAAACCGCGACAACTCGCTGTTTTTTAAGGAAGATCAGGATGCCTTGCGATGCTGTGCCGCCTGCGGCTGCGCGGGCAGCATTTTGACCGAGGATTCCGCCAGGCCGCTATGGCCTTCGGCATCGATCACCAGATGCCAGTGCAATGTCTCGGGAATGGCGATGCGGATCGGCGATTTTTTCGCAACGCCGCCGAGATATTTGAAATCGAGCAGTTCGGTGAAACGCTGGAAATTCGCGCCCGTCATCAGCCGGACATTGTTGACGGCTGACAGGGATATTTCAAGGGTAGTTCCTGCCCGCAATTCCTTCAGGTCATAATGCGTATAGCGAAAATTCGGCCGGGCCATCGCGCCCTCCCTGTAAAGTAATTTCGGTCAAAGAGGATAGGGGCCGCACGGTTAACGGTGTCTTTAAATGCCGCCGGCCGGTTTGAAAATTCACGCTTGCTGTGCCTGTCTGGCATGATGGCGCCAAGGAGTATGAGCATATGAGAATAATACCAACGTATAATATGTGTATTTAATAATAATAAATTTTTTGCCTTTAACATCGGCTGGTCGAAGTGCATCAGCGACGTTGAGGGGGAACATGAAAAACGTAACAATATCTACGCGCCTTTATGCGCTCGTCGCATTGTTTCTGGCAATACTGGCCGCGGCGCTGACATTCAGCCTGTTTGAAAGCTACCACGAGATGGAGCGCGAACGGAAAGCCGGGCTTGCGGCAATGAACGAAACCGCTGTTGCCATTCTCGATCAATATTACCGGCTGGAGCAGGGCGGAAGCCTGACGCGGGAGGCGGCGCAACAGCAGGCCAAGACGACCATTGCGGCAATGCGCTACGGCAATGGCAGCGGCTATTTCTGGATCAACGACATGCATCCCAAAATGGTGATGCATCCGATCAAACCTGAAATGAACGGCACGGACCTTACCGCCAACAAGGACCCGAATGGCAAGGCGCTGTTCGTGGAGTTCGTGAACACGGTCAAGGCAGGCGGCAAGGGTTTTGTCGATTATTACTGGCCGAAGCCCGGCGCGCCGGAGCCGGTCGAGAAATTTTCCCATGTCGCCGGCTTCGCCCCCTGGGGCTGGATCGTCGGCACCGGTGTTTATGTTGACGATCTTGAAGCGGTATTCTGGCGCGACGTCTATTTTAATGGCGGTCTTTGCATCGCCGCCGGTCTTCTGGTTGTCGGCGTGGCCGCAGCCGTCGTGCGCAGCGTGACGCGGCCGATCGATCTTATCCGCCAGAGCATGCGGCGGATCGCCGATGGTGACGGCGAGGCCGAAATCAGCTTCGCCGACCGTCGCAATGAAATCGGCGCGATTGCCAAGACGCTGCTGGTGCTGCGCGACAGCGTCAATGAACGCAGCGCGCTGCAGGCCCGCGAGGCGGATCAGCAGCGGGCACTGGAGCAGGAGCGGCACGGTAACGAGATGGTTCTGCGTTCCGCATCCGAGCGGCAGGCCCATGCCATGGAGCGACTGGGCAATGCGCTCGAAGCGCTCGCCAATGGCGACCTGACCGTTTCGCTTGCGGATATCGGCGCGGATTATGAAAAGCTGCGCATGGACTTCAACCGTGCAGTCGGCGCATTGCACGGCGCGATCGAGGCGATTGCCAGAACCGGCCATGTGGTCAATGACAGCGCCTCCGACATCAGCGGTGCGACCGGCAATCTTTCCCGCCGCACCGAACAGCAGGCAGCGGCGCTGGAAGAGACGGCGGCTGCTCTGGACGAGATCACCGCCACGGTGCGCACGGCTTCCGAGCGTGCCAACGAGGCCCGGCAGATGGTGCAGGACACGAAAACCAGCGCCGGCCGCTCGGGCGAGATCGTGCGCAATGCTGTCGACGCCATGGGGCGTATCGAGGAGTCTTCGAAGCGCATCGGCCAGATCATCTCGGTCATCGACGAAATCGCCTTCCAGACCAATCTTCTGGCGCTGAATGCCGGTGTTGAGGCGGCGCGTGCGGGCGAGGCCGGGCGTGGTTTTGCCGTGGTGGCGCAGGAGGTTCGCGAACTGGCGCAACGTTCCGCCAATGCGGCCAAGGAAATCAAGACCCTCATTAACCGTTCGGCGGAAGAGGTCGGCGGCGGCGTCGCACTGGTGCGCTCGACGGGCGATGCGCTGGAAGAGATCGTGGCGCTGGTCAATCGTGTCGATGGCCATGTGAACTCCATCGCCACGGCGGCGCGCGAGCAGGCGACCGGCCTGCAGGAGATCAACACCTCCGTCAACCACATGGACCAGATGACACAGCAGAACGCCGCCATGGTGGAAGAAACGACGGCGGCCAGCCAGACGCTCGCCGAGGAAAGCCGCCAGCTGCGCTCGCTGCTGTCGCGTTTCGAGCTTGGACATGGTGCCGGACGCGAGGTTTCGCGGGCCGCGTGATTTCAGGTGTTTCAGGAAGGTTGAAGGGCGCGGCTTTGGCCGCGCCCTTTGTTATGGACAGGACTTTATCCGACCGCTCCGTCATCCGGCGCAATTGTCGCGGTCTTGTGCGGATGGGACTGCGCCAAACACATCATTCGTTATTTCCCGCAACCAATAAGGTTTCGTTTACCTCATTTCTTTAAAATTTATCCTGTATTGCCGCGAATAGCGGCCGCTGAAGGTACAGGTTCTCGTATGGCGTATGTTTCCCTTCCGCGTCGTCTTGTGACGTTGCTGATGATTTCCACGGTCATGGTGTCGTGTTCGGCGGAGGGCCTCGTGCCACCGGCGGAGGTGGATGGCACCACACGCGTCAGCGCCATCCGCTCATCGCGGCAGCAGGGTTACAGCGCGCCGGCGGGTGCGGTGTATCAGGCCGAGCAGGCCGGGCAGGGCGCCGATTATCCGGCAGCCGTTTCACAGCCGATGCCGGAGCCTTACGCCTCGCAGGATCCCCTGTTGCAATCGCCGCAGGGCGGGCAGGGTTATTCGACACTCGATTCCCAGCACCAGGCGCGCATGGCGGCCAGCGGCCATGGCAATATGCCGGCCCAGACAATGCAGGGCCAGACGATGCAGGGGCAGACGATGCAGGGGCAGACCATGCCCGCGCAGCAGATGACCAGCAACCAGATCGCCGAAGGCGAAGGCGGCGTGAACATGGATTCCATGCTGGGCGTGGAGCCGGTCCGCGGACTTGCCGAAGAACAGGATGCGGATATTGCCGAAGGCGCGTCTGCGCAACCGGTGGTGGACGGTATCGGCACGGACAATCCCGTGGCCGTTCCTCCGGCCCGCCAGGCGCAACGGGCCAGCCAATCGCGGCTCATCCCACCGCCGCCGCTTGGCGCCTCGTCCCGTCGCCAGCCGGTGGAGGAAGTGGCGATGGTGATGCCGAACGATCCGATGGCAGGTGGCGGGCTGCAAAGCAACCGCTCGATGCCGCCCGGCGTCATGCCATCTTCCGAAGTTGCCTGCCGTTCCGAGTTGCGCCGCCTCGGCGTCGCTTTCCGGGATGTTGCGCGCATTGCCGACGGTCCGACCTGCGGTATCGACTATCCGATCGAGCTCAGCGGTCTCGCCAGCGGCGTCGCCATCCGGCCGGCGGTGAAGCTCAATTGCCAGGTCACGCTTGCCTTCGCCAAATGGGTGAAGTTCGAGCTCGTGCCATCCTCGCGCTTCCGCTATCTCTCCGGTGTCGGCCGCATCACGCCGATGGGCGGTTATTCCTGCCGTAAGATGAATTCGCGCTCCAGCAATCCGTGGTCCGAACATGCACGCGGCAACGCCATCGATATCGGCACCATCACGCTGAAGAACGGCAAGGAAATCGACGTTCGCAGCAAGAGCTTCTTCGCCTTCCGCGAAAAAGCGCTGCTGAAGGCGGTGAGGTCCGATAGCTGCAAATATTTCTCCACCGTTCTCGGACCGGGCAGCGATCCCAATCACTGGAATCATTTTCACTTCGACCTGCGCACCCGCAAGTCAGGTTACAGGCATTGCGATTAAGTCGCGCCGGTGGAGGTTGACGCTGAGTTTGAAAGCGTCTCCTCCGTCATGCTCGGGCCTGTCCCGAGCATCTGCAACGTAGCGATCGGCGATACGTCGGCAGATCCTCGGCACAAGGCCGAGGATGACGTCGAATACGGAGTGCGGCTTGTCATCGGGCTGCCGCCGATGACATAGGCGGTGGATTTTTGGGTCAGGCCGGAATGACGAAGGTTGGGGATGCTTCTCTGCCGCTAGCTCGATAGCCGCCCGTCACATTCCCACAAAAAAAGACCGGCCCGAAGGCCGGTTGAAGAAGACAGCCTTATCGGGGGGATATCGGCGTCTTTGCAAGGGCATGCAATGGGAAACGATCCCATGGAGTGGTCCATCCGGCGC
>Ga0209371_1001877_pt1 | contig 12897 bp, 11 predicted proteins | sample AgamicAtAmrz_FD_187165 | JGI IMG/M metagenome (GOLD analysis project Ga0209371, IMG submission 187165) | Agave microbial communities from Guanajuato, Mexico - At.Am.rz (SPAdes) (version 2) | ecosystem: Host-associated > Plants > Roots > Rhizosphere | place: Guanajato, Mexico | collected 2012-06-07
TCGAAGGTCGTGACGCGCGGCAGCGACAGGGAGAATTCCGAAAGGAAGAGAGGCGAGAAACCGGCGAGAAGCGCCACGAGGATAAGAAGCCTCAGCTGCGGCTGCAGACGCCGCGTGCCGAGCGTGCTTTCCAGCCACCGCGCCCATTTCCAGGACACGGTGACGAGAATGCGCTCGAAGATGCGCTGTCCCCGCAAATGCCGGAAGACCGGCGGGCCGTCGTCGCAGCGCGAGAAATAACCGCCGAGCAGGACATAGATCGTAACGCCACCGATCAGCGCCGCGATACTCATGATCAGCGGCAGGTTGAAACCGTGCCAGATCGACAGGCTGTAGACCGGCGTTTGCGCGCCGAGAACGGAAAGCACGGCCGAATGCAGGAACGGGCCGATGGAGAGGCTCGGAACGATGCCGACGATCAGGCAGGCGAAGACGAGGAATTCGATGGGGAAACGCATCCAGCGCGGCGGCTCGTGCGGATGCGGGTTTGGCAGATCGACGGGCTTGGGGCCGAAGAAAACCGTGTGGATGAAGCGCAGCGAATAGGCGACGGCGAACGCGCCCGACAGCGTCGCGACATAGGGCAGCGCCCGGTCCAGGAGCGAGTCGGCATGGGTTTCGACGGCCTCGGCGAAGAACATTTCCTTGGAAAGGAAGCCGTTGAACAGCGGCACGCCCGCCATGGCCGCACTCGCCGCCATGGCGAGCGTCGCGGTTGCGGGCATATAGGTATAAAGCCCGCTTAAGCGCCGCATGTCGCGGGTGCCGGTTTCATGGTCGATGATGCCGGCCGCCATGAAGAGCGAGGCCTTGAAGGTGGCGTGGTTGACCATGTGGAAAATGGCGGCCACTGCCGCAAGCGGGCTGCCGAGGCTGAGCAGCGTGGTGATGAGGCCGAGATGGCTTATGGTGGAATAGGCGAGCAGCCCCTTGAGGTCCTGCTGGAACATGGCGAAATAAGCGCCGAGCAGCAGGGTTATGATGCCGGCCGCGCCCACCAGCCAGAACCATTCCGGCGTGCCCGCCAGCACTGGCCAGAACCGTGCAAGCAGGAAAACCCCGGCCTTCACCATGGTGGCCGAATGCAGATAGGCGGAAACGGGTGTGGGCGCTGCCATGGCGTTGGGCAGCCAGAAATGGAACGGAAACTGCGCGCTCTTGGTCAGCGCGCCGCCCAGAATGAGGATGAGCGCCGGTACATAGAGGGAATGGGCGCGGATGGCCGCACCGGCCTCGATGATCCTGTCAAGGTCATAGCTTCCCGCCATATGGCCGAGGATAAGCAGGCCGGCCAGCAGGCTGAAGCCGCCAATGCCGGTCACCGTCAGCGCCATGCGTGCGCCGTCGCGCGCACCGGCGTTCTGATGCCAGTAGCCGATCAGCAGGAACGAAAAGATGCTGGTCATTTCCCAGAAGATCGACAGCAGGATGACGTTGCCGGAGAGCACCACGCCGAGCATCGAGCCCATGAAGGCGAGCAGGAAGGCGAAGAAACGGGGGATCGGGTCTTCGGCCGACATATAATAACGCGCGTAGAGCACCACCAGCAGGCCGATGCCGGTAATGAGCATCGTGAAAATCCAGGCAAATCCGTCCAGCCGCAGCGTAAAGTTCAGGCCGAGCTGGGGCAGCCATTCCACATCATACTTGAGAACCGCGCCGCCGCTGACGCTCGTATAAAGAAAAATGCTGCTGACAAGGCCGAAAAGGGCGACTGCGCCCGCGACGGAGGCGGGACCGGCGGCCGCACCCTCGCGCGGCATGAAGGCCGTCAGAAGCGCGCCAAGGAAGGGCAATGCGACAATGAATGGAAGAATGGTTGCAAGTGTCATATGCGGCGGCGGTTTTCTCTCTGGAATGGGAGCCTACGGCGGGTTTCCGACGACTCCGATCCCTCAAGGTTCGCAATGAACCGAATGATGAGGACCGCCGGAATGACTAATACATAATATGCGGAGGCGCGCGTGGAACCACGCTGGCAAAGTCTCGGAAAGCTTGTGGCACGATGGCAACAGCAACGAGCGAGACGTCGGCGCTATCCCTGAGGCTGGGGGCGGGTGAGGCAAACGCCTCCAGGCGAAAGCCCGAGCCCGCATCGCCGGCCCTGCAGCCGAAATCATTGCCGCTATCGCAGTCCTTTTCGCGAAGAGAAACGGCCCGGCCCGGATCGACGCTCTGCAATCGTTCGAGACGGCTGGTTTTGGAAAGGGGCTTTACGCCGGCCGGCGCCTGAAAGCCGATCATGACGAGCAGGCTTGCGACCACGAGGCCGATCAACACTTGTGGATGGCGCCTTGAACTGCGGCCTTTCTCCATCCATGGCAAGTTGGCATCTCCTTGATCGTAAAGGTCTCTTTAAAGCATCACCGTTGAGCGAATATCCTGTTGATTTGTTTTAGGGGAAGCCGGACATGCTTGTCCAGCGCGCATGCGGGAAAAACCGCCCGCGGCGTCCGATTCCTTTTCGTTTTTGCCCGTTTGCGGCAAAGTGAGGGCGGCATTGGCTAAAAGCTTTTACAAATTTTACCGTTTGACGCCGACGCCTGTGTTTCTTAACTTTCAAGCAAGGAATTAACCATAAAGATTGATGGTATTTCCACGGCGGAATGGGGTTCTCTCCCCTTCCAGGCATGACGCCGCACTGCCGTACCGGGGCCGATCCGGTATTTTCGTTTCTTGGTTCAAGAAGGTCTGGCAAGCGTCGATGCCGCATCGTCCGCGATGGGTATGTTCGTTCAAAAATCCCCTTAGGGTGCTGGCGTTCTGAACCTTGGCCAATTTGGCCGGGTTTTACCGGCCGTCATGTTGTTGGGGACGTCGGTTGGGGCAGGATTTGCCATCAGATCAAGCGCGCAGATCGGCAGGCGGAAGCCTGGCGGGACGGTTGCGTTTTGCCGGCCTCGACGAGACGCAATCCGATTTCCTGCGCAGCTATCGCAGCATGCTGGAGCCTTACGTCAAGGCCGGCCTGCGGGACGTGATGACCCGTTTCCAGTCCATGCCGGACTGTTCTCCGTCTTTCGAAAGCGAAAACCAGCTCGACCGCCTGCACGATCTGCAATCCTCGCACTGGAGCGTGCTGACGGATGCGCGTTTCGATGCGCTTTACGCCGAGCGGGTAAAGGTTCTTTCCGACAATGCCAGCCGCATGGGTCTCGATCCGCGCTGGCAGATCGCCAGCCATGCGGTGGTTCTGGAACATCTCGTCGGCGGGCTGGTGGCCGAGCATGCGCCGCGCTCCATCCTGCCCGGCAACCGCAAGAAAACCCGTGAACTGGCGGAAGCCGTCAAGAATGTCGTCCGTCTGGTGATGGTCGATACCGAGATCGCCGTTTCGCTGCGCTTCAACGAATTGCGCCTGCGCCACGGCCGCGAACTGGCGGAACAGCGCGACAGTGACCGCTCCGAAGCGGCGAAGTTGCTGGGCACGGCATTGACGGCTTTTGCCGCAGGCGATTTGCAGGCCCGCATCGGCGGCGAAGTGCCGGAAGCCTATCGCGATGTTGCGGCTTCCTTCAACACGGCTCTGGAAACGATTGGCGCATCGCTGATCGCGGCGCAAAACAGCATTGGCGAGGCCGAGGCGCTCGGCGCGCGCTTTGCCGATATGGGCCGCTCCATCGCTGAGCGCTCCCGCCAGCAGGCCGAAGCCCTTGCCGAAACCTCCCGCGCCATCCAGACGATGATCGGGAACGTTGCTGAAAACGGCGCCCGCATATCGGCCACGGAAACGGCTGTTTCCCGCGCCCGCGAGGCGGCGGTCGAAAGCGGCAAGGCGATCGGCGAGGCGATTGACGCCATGTCGGACATCGAACAATCCGCCGAACAGATCGGCAGGATCATCGGCACGATTGACGAGATCGCTTTTCAAACGAACCTTCTCGCCCTCAATGCCGGCATCGAGGCGGCGCGGGCGGGTGAAAGCGGACGTGGTTTCGCGGTCGTCGCGCAGGAAGTCCGGGCGCTCGCCCAGCGTTCCGCCGACGCTGCAAGGGAAATCAAGAGCCTTGTCGGCACCACCAAGACACAGGTCGAGGGCGGCGTGCGCATGGTCAACCGCACGCAGGACGCAATCGGCGGCGTCGTCCGGCAGGTCTCGGGCATCAACGACATGATCGCGGAAGTCTCCCGGCATACGGCCGAGCAGGCCGGCGAACTGCAATCGGTTGCCGCCGATATCGGCGAGCAGCAAAGGCAGGCAGGCCGGAACGCCGTCGATATCAGCGCGAGCGCCTCCGAGGCCGATGCGCTTCAAACCGTCATCCTCGAACTCGGCCGCACCATCCGCGAATTCCGCATCGCCCGTCAGGGACAGGCGAGAGCGGCGTCCGGTGCGGACCGGCAGGACACTTCATTTATGGCCCGTGCGGATAGTCGCATGGATTACGGCCAGGATTACCAACAATTCAGACGTCAGGGAGTCATGTAATGGCAGCCAGAAAAGCAGCTGAGGCGACGCTGAAACTGTCACCGGTGCTGGATCTCAACGAAGCATCGGCCCTGCACGGCAAGCTGATGACGCTGAGGGGAGCACCTTTGTCGGTAGATGCGTCCGAGGTGGAGCGCATCGGTGCGCTTTGCGCCCAGGTCCTCATGGCCGGCGCGAAATCCTGGGAAGAGGACGGCAAGCGCTTCGGTTTTGCCAGGGTGTCCGATGCATTCGACAAGACGATGAAACTGATAGGCGTCGATATTGACCATTTGCTCCCCAAGGAGATGCAAAAGTGAAGAAAAAAGTTCTTACCGTGGATGATTCCCGGACGATCAGGAACATGCTCCTGGTCACGCTCAACAATGCCGGTTTCGAAACCATTCAGGCTGAAGACGGCATTGAGGGCCTCGAAGTGCTCGAGCAGAGCAACCCCGATGTTATCGTGACGGACATCAACATGCCCCGTCTCGACGGTTTCGGCTTCATCGAGGGTGTACGGCGCAACGAGAAGTATCGGGCTATCCCGATCCTCGTCCTGACGACCGAAAGCGACGCAGAGAAGAAGAACCGCGCCCGTCAGGCCGGTGCGACGGGCTGGATCGTCAAGCCGTTCGACCCTGCGAAACTCATCGATGCCATTGAACGCGTAACCGCCTGATACGGGACATTTCACGATGGATATGAACGAAATCAAGGAAATCTTTTTCCAGGAATGCGAGGAGCAGCTCGCTGAACTGGAATCGGGGCTTCTTAAATTGAATGACGGCGACCGCGATCCGGAAACCGTCAACGCCGTTTTCCGTGCCGTTCATTCCATCAAGGGCGGGGCGGGTGCCTTCGGTCTCGATGATCTCGTGGCCTTCGCCCACGTTTTTGAAACGACCCTCGACTGCGTCCGCTCCAACAAGCTGGAGCCGACACAGGATGTTCTGAAAGTCATGCTGCGCTCCGCCGACGTGCTGGCGGACCTGACCAATGCGGCCAGAGACGGCGGCAGCGTCGATGAAAGCCGCACCCGCGGCCTCGTCAAGGAGCTGGAAGCGCTGGCAAACGGCGAAACCGTGCAGGTTTCCGCGCCCGTGGCAGCGCCGGCCGCCGTCAAGGCGCCGCAACCCGTCGCCCCCAAGCCGACGGATGAGAGCGGCTTCGAGCCGATCCCGTTCTCCTTCACGGACTTTGCCGACGAAACCACGCCGTTGATGGAAGCGCCGTCCTTCCAGATCACCTTCAAGCCGCACGCGTCGCTTTATTCGAAAGGCAACGAGGCCGCCCTTCTCCTGCGCGATCTTTCGCGCATAGGCGAAATGAGCATCAATTGCGACATGTCGGAGCTGCCTTCTCTGGACAAGCTCGATCCCGAAGCATCCTATCTTTCCTGGACGGTTTCGATTGCGACCGACAAGGGCGAAGAGGGCATCCGCAGCGTCTTCGAATTTGCCGAATGGGATTGCGATCTCGAAATCGTGCCGGTTGTTTCGGATGCCGCAGACGACGCGGAAGAGCTTCCGATGATCCCGGTGCCGTTCGATCTTTCGGCCCTCGATAGCGGACCGGAAGAGCAGCCCGCTGTTGAAATCGCCCCGGCTGAAGCCTCCTACGTTGCCGCAGCGGTCGAAACGGCCGTTGCGACAACGCAGATCGCCCAGAGCGTCAATGCGGCAATCGAAAAGCGTGAAGCGGCGGCAGCGCCTGCCGCAGCCCAGGCGAATGCCAATGCAGCGGCCAATGCCAGCGCCGGCCAGACCATCCGCGTCGACCTCGACCGTGTCGACCGCCTGATCAACCTCGTCGGCGAACTCGTCATCAATCAGGCGATGCTGTCGCAGAGCGTCATCGAAAACGATGCGAGCGGCACCTCCGCCGTCAATATGGGTCTGGACGAACTACAGCAGCTGACGCGCGAAATTCAGGACAGCGTCATGGCGATCCGCGCGCAGCCGGTGAAGCCCGTCTTCCAGCGCATGTCGCGTATCGTCCGCGAAGTCGCAGACATGATCGGCAAGCAGATCCGCCTCGTCACCGAAGGTGAAAACACGGAAGTCGACAAGACGGTCATCGACAAGCTGGCCGAACCGCTGACGCATATGATCCGCAATGCCGTCGACCACGGCATCGAAACGCCGGAAAAGCGCGAAGCGGCGGGCAAGAACCCGGAAGGCACCATCAAGCTTTCGGCCAAGCACCGTTCGGGCCGCATCCTGATCGAGCTTCAGGACGATGGCGCGGGCATCAACCGCGAGCGCGTTCGCCAGAAGGCAATCGACAACGACCTCATCGCCGCCGACGCGAACCTGACGGATGAAGAGATCGACAATCTGATCTTCGCTCCGGGCTTCTCCACCGCCGACAAGATTTCCGACATTTCCGGCCGCGGCGTCGGCATGGATGTGGTCAAGCGCTCCATTCAGGCGCTTGGCGGTCGCATCAGCATCTCCTCGCGCCCCGGCCATGGCTCGACCTTCACCATGAGCCTGCCGCTGACGCTTGCCGTTCTCGACGGCATGGTGGTGACCGTTGCCGGCCAGACGCTGGTGGTGCCGCTGACGGCAATCGTGGAGACCCTGCAGCCGGAAGCGAAGAACATTCATTCCTTCGGCGCGAACCAGCGGCTGATCTCCATCCGCAACTCCTTCTGCCCGCTGGTCGATGTCGGCCGCGTGCTGAACTTCCGCCCGACCCAGGCCGATCCGGTCGAAGGTGTCGCGCTTCTGGTGGAATCGGAAGGCGGTGGCCAGCGCGCCCTGATGGTCGACGCGATCCAGGGCCAGCGTCAGGTTGTCATCAAGTCGTTGGAAGCCAACTATACCCATGTTCCGGGCATTGCCGCCGCCACCATCCTCGGTGACGGACGCGTTGCGCTCATCCTGGATGTCGATGCCATCGTCAGCGCCTCGCGCGGACAGCCCCTGAAGCAGGAAATGTCGCTCGCGGCGACAGGTTGAAAGCGGATCATCCATGGCAGCACTTAATTTCAGCGACCAGCGCCAGTCTCCCGACGAGGTTCTTGCCAGCGGCGAATACCCGCTGACGAGACGCGACCTTTCGGAAATCGCGGCGATGATCTATGCCGATGCGGGCATCTATCTCAACGACACCAAGGCGTCGCTGGTCTATTCCCGACTGTCGAAGCATATCCGCAACCTCGGCCTGTCGGGTTTCCGCGAATATTGCACATTGGTGTCCTCGCCGGATGGCGCTCAGGCGCGGCGCGAAATGCTGTCGCACCTGACGACGAATTTCACCCGCTTCTTCCGCGAGAACCATCATTTCGAACATCTGCGTGACGAAGTCCTGCCGGGCCTTATCGCCCGGGCGAAGAGCGGCGGACGTGTCCGCATCTGGTCGGCCGCCTGTTCCGACGGGCAGGAGCCCTATTCCATCGCGCTCACCGTGCTCGCCATGTTCCCGAATGCGGCGGATTACGATTTCAAAATTCTCGCGACGGATATCGACCCGAAGATTCTGGCGCAGGCCCGGGCAGGGGTCTATGACGACAATGCGCTCGAAACCGTGTCTCCCGCCATGCGCAAGCAATGGTTCACGGAAGTCGATGCCGGCGGTCGCCGCAAGTTCCGTATCGACGACAAGGTCAAACGCCTTATCACCTTCAACGAATTGAACCTGATGACGCAATGGCCCTTCAAGGGCAATTTCGATGTGATCTTCTGCCGCAACGTCGTCATCTATTTCGACGAGCCGACGCAGATGCGCATCTGGTCGCGTTTTGCCGGGCTGCTGCCGGAAGGCGGTCATCTTTATATCGGGCATTCCGAACGCGTCTCCGGTGACGCCAAGAACCTGTTCGACAATACGGGCATCACCACCTACCGCTTCACTGGCCACGCTTCGGGGAGGAAGGCATGAGCGCACTCGCACGGGTACTCGTCGTCGATGATAGCCCCACCATGCGCGGCCTGATTTCGGCTGTCCTCAAGGCCGATCCGGAAGTCGAGGTGGTCGGGCAGGCCGGCAACGCCATGGAAGCACGCGCGGCCATCAAGCAGCTCAATCCCGATGTCGTGACGCTCGACATCGAGATGCCGGAAATGAACGGGCTGGAATTTCTCGAAAAGATCATGCGCCTGCGGCCCATGCCGGTCATCATGGTCTCGTCGCTGACCCATCGCGGCGCGGATGCTTCGCTTGCCGCGCTTGAAATCGGCGCCTTCGACTGTGTCGGCAAGCCGGCTCCGGGCGATGCACGCCCCTTCGGCGATCTGGCCGACAAGGTGAAGGCCGCCGCCCGCTCGCAACATGCCGCCTACCGTGCGGCGCGCCCGGAAGCCGCAGCCGCGCCGCAGCCGGTCCCGGTCAGTGAATATCGCGCTGGGCGCAAGGTCGTGGCCATCGGTTCCTCCACCGGCGGTGTCGAAGCGTTGATCGCCGTGCTGCAGAAATTCCCGGCCAATTGCCCGCCGACCGTCATCACCCAGCACATGCCGCCGACCTTCACCAAGAGTTTTGCCGAACGGCTGAACCGCATCTGCGCCCCCGTGGTGGAAGAGGCGACGGACGGTGCGCGTCTGCAGACCGGCAAGATCTATCTTGCGCCGGGCGGCGAGCGCCATTTGCAGATCGCCAACCGGTCCGCACCCTGCTGCCGGCTTGTCGAACGCGATCCCGTCAACGGCCACCGGCCCTCCGTCGATGTGCTGTTCGATTCGGTGGCCGAGCTTGCCGGCCGTAACGCCGTCGGCGTCATTCTCACCGGCATGGGCCGCGATGGCGCAGCCGGGCTGTTGAAAATGCGTCATGCCGGTGCGCGCACCGTCGGTCAGAACGAAAAAACATGTGTCGTCTACGGCATGCCCCGCGTGGCCTATGAACTTGGCGCCGTGGAACAGCAACTCCCGCTGGCCTCCATCGGCGAAGAAATCCTGAAACTAACCACTGCCCGCAAAGAAGGTGCTGACTAATGTCTCTCGCAGAAAAGATCAAAGTTCTGATCGTCGACGATCAGGTGACCAGCCGGCTGCTCCTCAGCGATGCGCTGACACAGCTCGGCTTCAAGCAGATCACCGCCGCCGGTGACGGCGAGCAGGGAATGAAGATCATGGAGCAGCAGCCCCATCATCTCGTCATTTCCGATTTCAACATGCCGAAGATGGACGGTCTCGGTTTCCTGCACGCCGTCAGGGCCAACCCGACCACCAAGAAGGCCGCCTTCATCATCCTCACCGCGCAGGGCGACCGCGCGCTGGTGCAGAAGGCAGCCCAGCTCGGCGCCAACAACGTGCTGGCCAAGCCCTTCACGATCGACAAAATGCGTGCTGCCATCGAGGCGGTTTTCGGATCGCTGAAATGATTGAAGCTGCGGCCAAGCGCGTACATATCATTCAGGGCGAGTACAAGGTCGTCAGCGATCCCGACGTGGTGCTGACGACGATACTCGGTTCGTGCGTGGCCGCCTGTCTGAGAGACCCCGTTGCCGGCTTAGGGGGCATGAATCACTTCCTGCTGCCGGGAACGGGCAATGTGACCGGCGGAGATGCCACGCGTTACGGCGTGCATCTCATGGAGCTCCTGATCAACGGGCTCCTGAAGCAGGGGGCGCGGCGCGACCGGCTGGAAGCGAAGGTTTTCGGCGGCGCAAAGACGATCGCCAGTTTCTCCAACGTCGGCGAGCAGAATGCCATCTTCGCCATGCAGTTTCTGAAGGATGAAGGTATTCCGGTCTTAAGCTCCTCCACAGGCGGGGACCACGGCCGAAAGATCGAGTTCTGGCCGGTCTCCGGGCGCGCGCGTCAGCACCCGCTCAGCGGCGCGGAAACCCAGAAGACGGTTGCCATGGAAACGCGTCCGGTGCCGGCCCCCAAGCCAGTCGCCAACGACATCGAATTTTTCTAGTCACGGAGTTTCCAATGCAGCTTGCAGAGCACACCGCCGCCACTCCGTTCGAAGAAGCCCTGCCGGACGTTCTGATGCGCGTGGTATCGGAACTGCACGACGTCGCCTATCTCATCGAGCGCATCGAGCCGCAATTGCTTGAAGTGACCAGCGGTCAATTGTCCAGTGAAGGCGTCAAGCTGCTGCAGGGCATCGACCTTGCCGTCCAGAAAACCCGCGGCCTTGCGGAATTCATCGATACCATCACCGGTTCCATCCCTGGAAACTGGATCGTGGATGTCTCCACCGCGCTTAGCCTTGTCAAGCTGGCCGAAATGCAGAAGGCGCTGGGCGCTGCCTTCCGCCATGGCCATTCCCAGCCGCTGGACAAGGCTTCCGGCGACTTCGACCTGTTCTAGACCATATTCCCGCCGACGTTCCTTTCCTTGCTGAATGCGGAGAAAGGCAACGCTCGCGCAAGCTTCGCACCCTATTGTCACGACGGGGCCAAAAGGTCTCGGACTCTATGAATGACGGTGCGGAACAGAATGAATCTGTTAAATCAAATCCCTCAGGTCTTGAAGAATGTCGCGGCGCTGGGGCAGACACGGCTGCTGATGCTGGGCGGCGTGGGCGTTGTGTCCATGGCCATCATCCTTGCCGCAGCTCTTTACGTGAACCGTCCCGCTTACGAGACCCTCTATGTGGGGCTTGAAAAAAGCGACCTTAACAAGATCAGCATTGCGCTTGCCGAATCGGGTCTGGACTTTCAGGTGGGGACCGATGGTTCCAGCCTTCAGGTTCCCGTCGGCCTCACCAGCAAGGCACGACTGCTTCTGGCCGAGCGCGGCCTGCCTGACAGCGCCAATGCCGGTTATGAGCTTTTCGACAATGTCGGCTCTCTCGGCCTGACCTCCTTCATGCAGGAAGTGACGCGCGTTCGCGCCCTTGAGGGCGAGATCGGCCGCTCCATCCAGCAGATCGACGGTATTGCGGCCGCACGCGTCCATATCGTCATGCCTGACGTCGGCAATTTCCGCCGTGGCGAACAGAAGCCCACCGCATCGGTCATGATTCGCGCCAGTGCTTCGGCCGGCCGCAAGGCGTCCGCCTCCATCCGTCACCTCGTCGCCTCGGCCGTTCCCGGCCTTGAAGTCGACGATGTGACCCTGCTTGATTCGACCGGCCAGCTTCTCGCTTCCGGCGACGATGTCACCAATGCCGCCATGAACCGCTCGCTGACGCTGGCGCAGAACGTGCAGCAGGAAATCGAAACCAATATCGACAAGGCGCTGGCGCCTTTCCTCGGCATGGACAATTTCCGCTCCAGCGTCACGGCGCAGCTCAATACCGACAGCCGCCAGATCCAGGAAACCGTCTACGATCCGGAATCGCGCGTCGAGCGCTCCGTGCGCACGGTAAAGGAAGACCAGAAATCCCAGGAAACGCAGCCGGATACGGCCGCGACCGTGGAGCAGAACGTACCGCAGGCCGCACCCCAGGGCGGTGGCGGCGGTCCGCAGTCCTCCGACCAGTCTGCCAAGAAGGAAGAGCAGACCAATTACGAGATCAATTCCAAGACGGTAGCCACGGTCAAGAACGGCTACACCGTCGAGAAGATTTCGGTCGCGGTCGTCGTCAACAAGGGCCGGATCGCCAAGATGGTCGGCGAGCCCGCCGATCAGGCGAAGATCGATGCTTATCTTGCCGAAATGCAGAAGATCGTCACCTCGGCGGCGGGCATTTCCTCCGACCGTGGCGACATCGTCTCGCTGACGGCGATGGACTTCCTCGAAACACAATTGCTGGATGAGGCCGCAACCGGACCGGGCATCATGGAAGTGCTGAGCCGCAATTCCGCCGGCATCATCAACTCGCTTGCCTTTGTCGCGGTCGCCTTCCTTGTCGTCTGGCTCGGTGTACGCCCTCTGGTCCGCACGGTGACCGGCAACGGTGCCGCCGCAGGTCAACTCAGCCAGGAGGCCGCGGGTCTCGAACTGCCGGATTTCTCTCCCGGCATGGATGCGGGCGCAGGCGGTCTCATGGAAGGTTTCGGGGCGGATTTCGGCTTCGACAGCACCGACGACCTTCTGGCGGGTGGCGATGGCGAGGGCACATTCAACCGCCGGGTTCGCGAAGGACCGGAACGCAGGCTCTCCCGCATGGTGGAAATCAGCGAGGAACGAGCCGCCAAGATCCTGCGCAAATGGGCGGTGGAAAAAGCAGCATAATATCGAAAAGGCCGGTTTTACCCGGCCTTTTTTCCGTTTTTGGGCTTTTTGCTATGCTTGGCGGGCGAGCCGTGGCAATCTCGTTTCAGGACAGTGTTTACAAAAAATTCAGCAACGATACAGTTTGCTGGGAATTGGCTGAGAATGCCGTTTATGGATTGAACAGCTTTTCAGTATGTTTTTTTAGTAATAGACGAGCAGGGAAATACGTGGAAAGGCTGGTGTCAGGTAATGGCAAATCCCAGTCCGTTCCATAAAATGAAGTGATTCGGTCTCCGGGGGTTTGCCGTCCCATTTTGGTAAGCTTCTCGAATGGAATGATTCCATCCCGAGGTATAATCTCCCACTGGGAGCAAGAGGGCGTAGGCGATTGAAAGTCGATGTTGATATCCGCAGGCTGTCTGCCAA
>Ga0209371_1001880_pt1 | contig 12883 bp, 12 predicted proteins | sample AgamicAtAmrz_FD_187165 | JGI IMG/M metagenome (GOLD analysis project Ga0209371, IMG submission 187165) | Agave microbial communities from Guanajuato, Mexico - At.Am.rz (SPAdes) (version 2) | ecosystem: Host-associated > Plants > Roots > Rhizosphere | place: Guanajato, Mexico | collected 2012-06-07
CTGGATCACCGTGCTGAAAAAGCGGGAAAATTATCGCGCGGCGTTTCACCAGTTTGATCCGCAGGCGATTGCGCAGATGGACGCACCAGCGATCGACCGGTTGCTGCTGAACAGCGGCATTATCCGCCATCCCGGCAAAATCGCCGCCATTATCGCGAATGCCCGCGCTTACCTGGAAATGGAGGCGAAAGGTGAAGATTTCAGCCAGTTCGTCTGGCAATTTGTCGATAACGTGCAAATCGTTCACCATTATCCTGACTACAGCCTGGCCCCCACCACGTCAGAGCAGGCCATTGCGCTCTCAAAGGCATTAAAGCAGCGTGGTTTTAAATTCATCGGCCCGACAATCTGCTATTCCTTTATGCAGGCCTGCGGGCTGATAAACGATCATCAGAGCAACTGTTTCTGCCATCCTGATGCCATTACCCGCTGATTCTCCATAAATCAGGATTTTTCCTCATACATCCCTGTTCCACAGGCGGCATAATCGTGCCACTTATGGGGAAGGTTTTCCCCTGTGTCTCGACTGTAAGGGAACAAAAATGCAGAAGAAATTAATCGCGATCACCCTGTTACTGAGCGGCAGCTTGGCCCTGCCTGGCTGCACCACCAATCCTTACACCGGTGAATCACAGGCGGGTAAGTCAGGCGTAGGCGCGGGCCTGGGCGCATTAGTGGGTGCCGGTGTCGGCGTGCTTTCATCGTCGAAGAAAGATCGCCGTAAAGGTGCTCTGATTGGTGCCGCAAGCGGCGCGGCACTGGGCGGTGGCGTGGGCTACTACATGGACGTGCAGGAAGCGAAACTGCGTGACAAGATGCGCGGCACCGGCGTCAGCGTGACCCGTAATGGCGATAACATCGTCCTGAACATGCCCAACAATGTCACCTTCGACTCCAGCAGCAGCAATCTGAAACCCGCAGGCGCAAACACCCTGACCGGTGTTGCAATGGTGCTGAAAGAGTATCCAAAAACGGCGGTAAACGTCGTGGGTTACACCGACAGCACCGGCACCCGTGCGCTGAATATGCGTCTCTCTCAGCAGCGTGCTGAAAGTGTCGCCAGCGCGCTGATCGTGCAGGGCGTGGCCAGCGATCGCCTGCGTACGCAGGGTGCAGGCCCGGATAACCCGGTTGCCACCAACAGCACCGAAGCCGGCAAAGCGCAAAACCGTCGCGTTGAGATCACACTCACCCCGCTGGGCTAACCGTGGTCGCCCCCTCTAGGGGGCGCCCTTTTTTCTGGAAAGTCTCACGTTAAAAGCACCAGAAAGCGTTCTGTGGATAGAGCCAGCAGAGGCTTTATGGTAGCCTGATCAAAAATTGATCAGTGGAAATTCCCCTATGTCTCTTAAAGCCATCGCGGCGGTTTTAGGTCTCTCTGTCACCACCGTCAGCCGCGCTCTCAATGGTTACCAGGATGTCGCTCAGGAGACGCGTAAACGCATCGAAGCGGAGGCGCAACGGCGCGGCTACCGGCCTAATGCGGCGGCCAGACGGCTGAAAACCGGTCGCGCTAATGCGGTGGGCCTGGTCTGTCCGCCGGGGGCTTCGCCTCTGAGTGGCAGCGATTTCAGTGACATGTTACTGGCACTGGAGCATCACCTGGCCGGTTATGATATTAACCTGCTGCTGCTGACAGATAAGCAGCAGAATCCTCCGGCGCTCACCCGCCTGCTGCGCAGCGGGGCTGTCGATGCCCTGATTATCGGCCACACCCGGCCAGATGACTGTCGGCTTCATGCGCTGCTGCAGACCGATTTTCGCTTTCTGACGCTGGGTCGCAGCGATCTGCCCGCCACCTATGCCTGGTTTGATGTTGACCACCTTGCCGGTTCGCAGCTGGCGGTGGAGTGGTCGCTGGCACAGGGACGGCGGCGGATCGCCTGGCTTGGCAGTGAGGAGAACAGCAGCCGCGCGCGCGACCGGCGTCAGGGCTATCTGACGGCGCTGGGTGATCTCGCGCCTTATGCGATGGCGGCAGTGGCACCGACGCGCCGTGCCGGCTATCAGCAGACCCGGCAGTGGCTGGCAGAGGGGCCGATGCCGGAGGTGATCATCACCGACTGTGGTGCGCTGGCGGAAGGCGCGGCTGTGGCGCTGCATCAGGCCGGACGCGCAGCGGGTGAGAATGCCATCCTGCTGGCAGGCTGGGAGGGATTACCGGGGGATGCGATTCTCGATCATCCCATTGTCGCGATTCGTCAGGCAACGCCACATCAGGCTGGAGAGCAGGTGGCGGAGATGATTGTCCGGCTGATCGAGGGTGCGCCGCCGGAGACGTTACAGACCCTGTGGCAGCCCTGGCTGCAATTACCGGCGTAGCGCTTTTTGCTCCGGGCTGCGCTTGTGCTAGTCTCTGCCGAATTTATAATTTTGCAGGATATCTCATGAAAACCAGGCCGCCTCGCGCCACCATCAGCGATGTTGCTCACGCGGCTCGGACCGGTAAAACCAGCGTTTCACGTTATCTGAACGGTGAACTGCATCTGCTCTCCGCCGATCTGAAAGCGCGGATTGAACAGGCGATAGCGGACCTCAGCTATCGTCCGAGCCAGATGGCACGCGGTCTGAAACGCGGGCGTACGCGCCTGATTGGGCTGATTATCGCCGATATCACCAATCCCTATTCCGTCGATGTCATGAGTGGCATTGAAGCCGCCTGTCGTGAGCAGGGCTTTACGCTGCTGATGTGTAATACCAACAACGAAGTGGATCTGGAGCAGCACTACCTCCAGCTGCTGAGCAGTTATCAGGTTGAAGGCATCGTAGTCAATGCGGTCGGGATGCGCGAAGAGGTGCTGAATCATCTGCAGCAGTCCCTGCTGCCGATGGTGCTGATTGACCGCAAAATCCCCGATTTTCCCTGCGATGTGGTGGGCCTGAACAACGCCGAAGCCGCCGAAACCGCTACGCGCCATCTGGTCGACAATGGCTATGAGGCTCTGATGTTTCTCAGTGAGCCGCTGGGCAGTGTCAATACGCGCCGCGAGCGTCTGCAGGCGTTCCGCCATCTGCTGGCGGCGCATCCGCAGGTTGAGCATCAGAATGTGGAAGTGGTGCTGCATCAGCCCGAGGCGCTGGACGCGGCGCTGCTGGCATTCCATCAGCAGCATGCGGGCAAACGCTGTGCGGTAATGGTCGCCAACGGGGCGCTGACGCTGCAGGTGGCGCGATCGCTGCAGCGACTCAACCTGCAGTGGGGCCGCGATATCGGCCTGCTCGGTTTCGATGAACTGGAGTGGGCGGCGCTGGCCGGTGTCGGGATTACCACGCTGAAACAGCCGACCTGGCAGATTGGCTTCAGTGCGCTGGAGCGACTGATTGCCCGTATTGATGGCAGTGACCTGCCGGTTGCCGAACAGGTATTCTCTGGCGAGCTGATCGTTCGCGGCTCCAGCCAGCCGCTTCCCTGAGGTGCAGGTTTGTTCTTACTTCGGGCTGAGCGGGCAAATCAGAGAGTGTGCCGTTAAGGTATTGTCGAAAGGGATGAAAGAAGCCTGCTAAGGACAGGCTTCTTACTGGCTTACAAAGGCAGGCCGGAGAGAGTTAAATTAACAGCACATACGCTGAGAGGGCCTGGGCCTGGCGTCGAGAAAAATTTTATATTATCAAACCATTCATCCGGGCTTCCCCCGAAGATAATAAAGTTTTTTTCTGGCTCGCCTGAATCACTCATATTCACGGCGCCAGCAACGCGTTCGGCTTCTGACTTATCTATGTTTCTCATTTCGATCTCCTTAATTTGCATCCGTGTAGTCGTATATTTTCGATAACCTTTTCTAAGGATTCCTGCCTGAGGATGTCGCCCGTTAATAGCGTTACAGGCAGATTATTATATTCTTTTCTTACTTTTATTTTGTCTATCTCTTTTTTCTGCCAAAGACCGCATGCCGCCCAGGCTTTACCTTCAGACGTGGCGGTTGCAGATTCCATCACACTTTCAAATATCTTTACGGAGTTGTTATCTTTTAAAGCTTTTTCGTATATCAGTTGTTGTGGCATTTCCTTCGCAATAAATCCATTGAAGCCCATCGAAAATAGAGTGGCAGTGAAGATTTCCTTTTCTATGTCCTGATCGGGTTGGGCTGAAATCGTTGTTAATCCTGAAGCAAGTAATAGTGTTATTAAAATCCATTTCATCTGCAAAACCTCCGTTTGCTATCTTATTACCGACTATAAATGACGCTGAGCAATAATAGGATGGAAATAAAGGAATTAAATTTAACAGCATCATAAAATGACGGTTTTGGTTTTTTCCGATCCGTTTTTGCATTAATCCCGCTAACGCTTTTCAGTAACGATGACTTCATAGCTATCCGCATCCCTCTTAACATGATAAAAATCCTCACTTTTTTCCTTCATCGGAGCTCTCTGATATGCACTTAGCGTACAATCCTGCGTTTGTAAGCCTCAGACCTCTCTTCGTGCTCGCTTCGTGAGCACGATCATAGTTTCACAGTTTGCTGCTTTGCTTTGGAACCGGTTCCATTTAGGGTTTTTGTATCCGCTACGCGCAAAAACCTGCCATGGAGCAGAACATGAAACCTGACATCATTGTGGTGACCGCCGCTTATGGCCATGCGCAGATCGCCGCACTCGGCGGCCAGACTGCGCTGCTGCCGATCATTCAGCAGGCTGGTGCTGATGGCGTCGAAATCCGCCGCGAACTGCTTGATGACGCGGCGCTGGCCGATCTGCCCGCACTGGCGCAGGCGGTGGCACAGCATCAGCTTCAGGCCAGCTATTCGGTGCCCGATACGCTGTTTTGTGACGGCGGCGAAATCAATCCGCGCATAACCCACTACGTTGAAGAAGCACGCCAGTTAAATGCGCAGCGGCTGAAAGTCGCGCTGGGACATTTCACCGGTGCACTTCACCGTGAAACGCTGCAGGCACATCTGGCAGAACTGCCGTGTGAACTGACGGTGGAAAACGATCAGACCGAACAGGGCAAACTCGCACCCTCCGTCGCGTTTTTCACGGCGATCAGAGAAGCCGGGCTACCGATCACGATGACCTTCGACATGGGGAACTGGTGCTGGACCGGCGAAAACGCCTTCCAGGCCGCGCAGCAGCTGGCCGAGCAGGTCGGCTATGTGCACGTCAAAGCCGCCGTTCCGCATCAGGAGAGTTTCCGGGCAATTGCGCTGGATGAGGCGGACGCTGGCTGGCGTGACCTGCTGCAACAGCTGCCCGGCTCGGTGCCGCGCGGTATTGAATTTCCGCTGGAAGGCGACGATCTGATTGCGGTGACGCGCCACTATGTGTCGCTGCTGCGCAATGTGTAAGGAGTAAAAATGAGTCATCACACCCAATATCACACCGGTCCGCTTGATGTGGTCACCATCGGGGAAGCGATGGCGATGTTTGTCGCCCGTGAAACCGGCGATCTCGCCGCCGCAGAGACCTTTGTTAAACGCGCAGCAGGCGCAGAACTCAATGTCGCGACCGGCCTGGCGCGTCTTGGCCTGAAAGTGGGCTGGGTCAGCCGGGTTGGCGATGACGCCTTTGGTCGCTTTATATGCCAGCAGCTGAAAAAAGAGGGCATTGACCACGCCCGGGTCACGGTCGATAACCGTTATCCCACCGGTTTCCAGCTGAAATCCAAAGTCGATGATGGCTCTGACCCGCTGGTCGAGTATTTCCGTAAAGGCTCGGCGGCCAGCCATCTGTCGGTTGACGATTTTGACGCGGACTACTTTGGCTCGGCACGCCATCTGCATCTCAGCGGGGTGGCGGCAGCGCTCTCGGAGAGTTCACTGGAACTGCTGAAGCACACGGCCAAAGAGATGCGCGCGCGCGGGAAAACCATTTCGTTTGATCCTAATCTGCGGCCGGTGCTGTGGCGCAGTGAAGAGGAGATGCGTAAGCAGCTCAATCTGCTGGCGGAGTATGCCGACTGGGTACTGCCAGGCGAAAAAGAGGGGCTGATCCTGACCGGCTACCGTCAGCCGGAAGCGATTGCAGATTTCTATCTCGATAAGGGTGTGAAAGCGGTCGTGATTAAAACCGGTTGTGACGGCGCCTGGTATAAAACCGCACAGGGTGAACAGGGACAGGTGGCGGCGATAAAAGTCGACAACGTGGTCGACACCGTTGGGGCCGGTGACGGTTTTGCCGTCGGCGTGATCAGCGCCCTGCTGGAAGGTCAGACGCTGCCGCAGGCGATTCGCCGCGGCAATAAAATTGGTTCGATGGCGATTCAGGTCATTGGTGACAGCGAAGGTCTGCCGACGCGTCAGCAACTGGGCGACGAGTAGTTCACGCGCCCCTCTACAGACACAGGAGTTCCCGATGAAAAAGCAGACAATCGCGCCAAAACGCTGGTGGTTCATCATGCCCATCGTGTTTATCACCTACAGCCTGGCGTATCTCGATCGTGCAAACTTTAGCTTCGCCTCTGCCGCCGGGATTAATGACGATCTTGGCATCACCAAAGGCATGTCCTCGCTGCTGGGCGCGCTGTTCTTCCTGGGATACTTCTTTTTCCAGATCCCGGGCGCAATCTATGCCGAACGCCGCAGCGTGAAGAAACTGATTTTCGGCTGTCTGATCCTGTGGGGTGGCTGTGCATCGCTGACCGGTGTGGTCAGCAACATTCCGATGCTGGCAGCGATTCGCTTTGTGCTGGGCGTGGTGGAAGCGGCGGTGATGCCGGCCATGCTGATTTACATCAGCAACTGGTTTACCAAATCGGAACGTTCGCGCGCCAATACCTTCCTGATCCTGGGGAACCCGGTCACGGTGCTCTGGATGTCGGTGGTGTCGGGCTATCTGATCGAATCCTTCGGCTGGCGTGAGATGTTTATCATTGAAGGGATTCCGGCGGTCATCTGGGCGATTGCCTGGTGGTTCCTGGTGCAGGATAAGCCGTCTCAGGCGCGCTGGATGAGCGATGCAGAGAAAGCGGCCCTGCAGGCTGAGCTGCAAAAAGAGCAGGAAAACATCAAGGCGGTGCGTAACTACGGTGAAGCGTTCCGCAACCGTAATGTGATCATCCTCTGCCTGCAATATTTTGCCTGGAGCATCGGTGTGTATGGCTTTGTGCTGTGGCTGCCGTCGATTCTGCGTAACGGCACGCAGATGGGCATGGTTGAAGCGGGCTGGCTGTCAGCGGTGCCTTATCTGGCGGCGACCATTGCGATGGTCGTGGTCTCCTGGGCGTCGGACAAAACCCAGAATCGTAAGCTGTTTGTCTGGCCGCTGCTGCTGGTGGGGGCGCTGGCGTTCCTTGGCTCTTACCTGGTCGGCTCAAGCAACTTCTGGGCCTCCTACACCCTGCTGGTGATTGCCGGTGCCGCGATGTATGCGCCTTACGGACCGTTCTTCGCCATTATTCCTGAGATGCTGCCACGCAACGTCGCGGGCGGGGCAATGGCACTGATCAACAGTATGGGTGCACTGGGTTCATTTATCGGGTCATGGATCGTCGGCTATCTTAATGGGGCGACCGGCAGCCCGGCAGCCTCCTACATCTTTATGGGTTCGGCTCTGCTGGTGTCGGTGTGGCTGACGCTGATAGTGAAACCGGCGCAGAACAAAGCGCCGCCGCTGCGGGGCGCAAAACCGGCCTGAAAGCGTAAACGCTGAAGCGGGCTGGCCCGGTGCAGGTCCACAATGCCTGCTTCGTTCTTACAGGCCTTGCCGGGCCTGTACGGAGGCCGCCCGGGCGTAAACGTCAGCCTCTGTTTTCTCCGGGCGGCCCGCAAGCCGCCCGCTACTTATTTGTTTGATCGGGAGCCACTGAATGAAACCCGCTGTAATTCTCTATAAAAAACTGCCTGACGACCTCTATGCGCGTCTGGCTGAACAGTGTGACGTGACGGAAGTGAGCAAACTTTCGCCAGAGAGCCAGCAGCAGTACGCTGCGGCGTTCCGCCAGGCTGAGGGCCTGCTGGGATCGGGCGGAAAAGTGAATGGCGAGCTGCTGGCGAACATGCCTAATCTGCGCGTCTGCTCCAGTGTCTCGGTGGGCTATGACAATTTTGACGTGGCGGCGCTGAATGCGCGTCATGTGGTGCTGATGCACACCCCGACCGTGCTGACGGAAACCGTGGCTGACACCATGATGGCGCTGGTGCTGAGCACCGCGCGTCGGGTGCCGGAGCTGGATGCCTGGGTCAAAGCGGGCCACTGGCAGAAGAGCATTGGACCGGCGCAGTTCGGCATCGACGTACACCATAAAACGCTGGGCATTCTCGGCATGGGACGGATCGGGATGGCGCTGGCGCAGCGCGCCCACTTTGGCTTCGGCATGAAAATCCTCTACAACGCGCGCCGTGAGCATGAGGAGGCGCAGTCGCGCTTTGGCGCGCAGCGCTGCGAACTGAAAGAGCTGCTGCAGCAGAGTGATTTTGTCTGCATCAGCCTGCCGCTGACTGACGAAACCCACCATCTGATTGGGGCTGCCGAGCTGGAACTGATGAAGCCGGATGCGGTACTGATCAACGCCGGTCGCGGGCCGGTGGTGGATGAGAAGGCGCTGATCGCCGCGCTGCAGGCGGGCAAACTGCACGCCGCCGGGCTGGATGTGTTTGAGCAGGAGCCGGTTCCTGCCGACTCTCCGCTACTGTCGTTGCCGAACGTGGTGACGCTGCCGCACATCGGTTCTGCCACCCACGAAACCCGCTACGGCATGATGCAGGATGCGGTGGAGAATCTTATCGCTGCGCTCGGCGGAAACGTCGATAAAAACTGCGTTAACCCTCAGGCGCTGAAATAATCGCCACGCCTTTCCATTGCGCCCGCCGATGGCGGGCGTTATGGTGAACCCCCGATTCGCAATCACAAATTTTTAACCGCTATGTCCTTTTCTCAGTTCGGCGACAAATTTACCCAACATTCCGGCATTTCACGTCTGATGGAAGATATGGGCGCAGGCCTGCGTACGCCCGGCACCATCATGCTTGGCGGCGGTAATCCGGCGCAGATCCCGGCCATGAACGACTACTTTCAGCAGCTGCTGCAGCAGATGCATGAGGAGGGCAAACTCAGCGAAGCGCTGTGCAATTACGACGGCCCGCGCGGCAAAGCGACGCTGCTGGAGTCGCTGGCCGGGCTGCTGCGCGACCAGCTTGGCTGGCCGATTACCGCGCAGAATATCGCGCTGACCAACGGCAGCCAGAGCGCCTTCTTCTATCTGTTTAACCTGTTTGCCGGTCGCCGCGCCGACGGCAGCAAAAAGCGGGTGCTGTTTCCGCTGGCGCCTGAGTACCTTGGCTATGCGGATGCCGGTCTGGAAGAGGAGCTGTTTGTGTCGGCGAAGCCGAACATTGAGCTGCTGCCGGAGGGACAGTTCAAATATCATGTCGATTTCGAGCATCTGCCGATGAATGATGAGGTCGGGCTGATCTGCGTCTCGCGTCCGACCAACCCCACCGGCAACGTGATCACCGATGAGGAGCTGATCCAGCTGGATGCGCTGGCGCAGCAGCATGATGTGCCGCTGCTGATCGACAATGCCTACGGCGTGCCGTTCCCCGGCATCATCTTCAGCGAAGTGCGTCCGCTGTGGAATCCCAACATTATTCTCTGCATGAGCCTGTCGAAACTCGGCCTGCCGGGCGCGCGCTGCGGCATCATTATCGCAGACGAGAAGACCATCTCTGCGCTGAGCAACATGAACGGCATTATCAGCCTGGCCCCCGGCAGTATTGGCCCGGCCATCGCCAATGAGATGATTCGTCGCGGCGATCTGCTGCGGCTCTCCGAAGAGGTGATTAAGCCGTTTTATCAGCAGAAGGTTGCGCAGACGATTGCGATCCTGCGCCGCCATCTGTCAGCAGAGCGCTGCCTGATCCACAAGCCGGAAGGGGCGATTTTCCTCTGGCTCTGGTTCCGCGATCTGCCGATCACCACGGAAACGCTCTATCAGCGGCTGAAAGCGCGCGGGGTGCTGATGGTGCCGGGCCACTTCTTCTTCCCGGGGCTGGAGCAGGCGTGGCCGCACACCCACCAGTGTATGCGGATGAACTACGTGCCGGATGCGGAGAACATCGAGCGGGCGGTGCAGATTCTGGCGGAAGAGGTGGAGAACGCCTGGCGCGACAGCTAAGCCTGCGCGTCGGTTAACGACAGCTGGCACCACTGCGCCAGCTGTCGGATCGCCTGTTCCACTTCCGCATTCCAGCCAAAACCGGCATTCAGCCGGAAACAGTGATCGTAGCGCTGGTCGGTGGCAAAAATATGGCCCGGCGCAATCCCGATGCCCGCGTTGCGCGCCTTCAGAAACAGCTCGCGCACGTTCAGCGCCTGCGGCGGCATGGCGACCCACAGCACATATCCCCCTTCCGGGTCAGAGACCGTTGTCCCGGCCGGAAATTCCCGCAGCACCGACTGACGCATTTCGCTGATTTGCCGCGCCAGTTCGCGCCGCAGCTTGCGCAGGTGAGCATCATAGCCGCCGCTGCGCAGCAGTTCCGCCACCGCGGCCTGCGACAGCACCGAGGTGCCCATGGTGGAGGTATATTTCAGCGAGGCGATCTTACGCATGTAGTTGACGCTGTGGACCCAGCCGATGCGGATGCCGGGTGCCACGGTTTTCGAGAAGCCGCTGCAGAGAATAGCGTTGGGGCTGAAGGCGCGCATCGGGAAAGGGCGACGCTCACCAAAGGCGGTATCGCCAAAAATATCATCCTCAATGATCACCACATCGTTTTCATCGGCCTGGCGCGCAATATAGGCTTTCTGCTCGTTGGGAATGCTTTTTCCCAGCGGATTGTTGACATTGCACAGCGTCAGAAAGACCCGCACCGCTTTGCGCTGAAACAGACGGGTGAGGGTTGCCACATTCACATAGCCTTCCGGCCCGGCTTCCACTTCAATCACCCGTAAATTGAGGTTATGCAGCATCTGCAGCAGGACGAAATAGCAGGGGGACTCCACCGCCACCACATCGCCTGGCTGCGTGGTGGCACGCAGTGACAGCGAGATCGCCTCAATGCAGCCGTTGGTGATCAGAATATCGTCGGCGCTGATATTGCAGCCATAATCGACCGCGCGCCGGGCAATCTCCGTTTTCAGCGGCGCATAGCCGGTGCCCTTCACCGTGTTACCGAGCAGGGCGGGTTTGCTGTAACCCATCTGGCGCATCAGCAGGCCAATCCGCCTGATCGGATAGAGGGCACTGTCGCCGTTCGCCAGATCGAGGCGCACCCGGCAGTCTGATCCGAGCATCGCCAGATGCAGTTCGGTCTGCTCATCCAGCGGGGCGATGGCGCGCGGCTGTTCGCTGACGGCGGGTAACGCACGCGAAGCGGGCCGCTGCGGGGCAACAAAAAAGCCCGACTTCGGACGGGCGACGGCGTAGCGCTCATCTTCCAGCGTTCGCAGGGTTTTCAGGGCGGTGGTGAGGCTGACATTGTACTGTGTCGCCAGGGTGCGCACCGAGGGCAGACGGCTGTCGGGTGCCAGTGAACCGGCATGGATCGCCTGTTTAATCTGTTCTGCTATCTGGCGATAACGGCTGCTCTGACTCTCCTGTTCCCCGATAACCCCGGTCATCTGTTCCACCCCATATCGCGCTGATCTGTGCATATTCAACAGAGTACATTCAAAGTACTTTAGGCTGCATCTCTTAATTATTCATGACGCTAAACGGCGCACAGCGCCCGGCTGCCGTCGGGCCTGTGGCCATAACGGCAGGCCGTTCACCTAAGGAAAATGTGAAAGATGAATAATCTGCCCGCCATGATGAAAGCAATGGAAGCGTATCTCTCACCGGCCATCATCGCGTCGGCTCAGCGCTGTTCGGCCCGTCTGCTGGCGGCGTTACCCGATAAGCAGCCTGAGAACAACCGCGTCCTGCTCGCCTATGGCGGCGGCAAAGACAGCAGCTACATGGTGGCTTACGTGCGCTACATTCAGGGGCTGATCTGGCAGCAGCAGGGCACCACCTTTCATCTGCGGGTCAGCACCAACCGTCACGCGGCGATGAACCAGAGCGTCATGGATAATATTCATCGCGTTTATCAGTCGCTGGCGATGCATGACGATGAATGGGTGACCTGTCTGGTGGTGGATGGTCTGCTGATCCGCCCTTTCGCCCGCGATCTGCCGATGCCGGACAGCGTGCGTGAGCAGAACCGCAACGATGTGCTGATGAATGGCCACCGCTTTCGCGCCGATGCGCGCTCCACCTTCTGCAACGCCTGCAACCTCAGCATGGTCAACTCCTTTGGCCTGGCGGCGGACTACAACGGCGGTGTGGATATGATTATCACCGGCGATTCGCCGCAGGAGCAGGCCGCCTATGTGGCCTGGGCGCGTCACCTCTCACGACTGTTTGATGCGCCGGTCGCGGAAAAAAGCCGTGGCTTCAGCGGGTTCCTGCAGACGCTGGATGGCGTCGCAGAGCGCTACTTCCGCGACATCTACGGGGCCGGCCAGCTCACTCCCGCGCACCGCATCACCCATCAGCTGGCGCGCGATCCGCTCTTCTTCAATATCTATCAGGACACGGCCTATGAAGCAGGTGCGCACTGGGCGCTGCTCAGCGACTTTATGGGCTTCCGGTTTGATGAACTGATGTTCAGCTTTTCTGAGTCCGACTGCGGTAACCCGACGCTGATGGCGCATCTGCGCGGACTGCGGGCCGAAACGCTCCTGCAGCGCAGCTACGCCGAGGGGATCCGTGAATATGTGCGTTTTGCGCTGGGGCTGATGGTGAAGAAGGATTTTCCCCCGCAGCTGATCGACGAGATGGCGGCGCGCTATCAGGATGACGCCGCAATCCGGCAGCAGCGGCAGCGTGCAGCCGCGTTCGCCGTGCAGGCGTTTGACCTCAGCGAAGCGCAGCTGATCTGCATGATCTACTCGCCCTTTCTGGGACAGGGCCAGCAGCTCGGTCACTGGCTGACCGGGCAGCAGATCGCGCTGGAGGAGG
>Ga0209371_1001881_pt1 | contig 12876 bp, 10 predicted proteins | sample AgamicAtAmrz_FD_187165 | JGI IMG/M metagenome (GOLD analysis project Ga0209371, IMG submission 187165) | Agave microbial communities from Guanajuato, Mexico - At.Am.rz (SPAdes) (version 2) | ecosystem: Host-associated > Plants > Roots > Rhizosphere | place: Guanajato, Mexico | collected 2012-06-07
CCAGTAACGATCCAACATTACATCGCCAACAACCAGCACTGAGGCTTGGCCGAACGCGGGCAGAGTCACTTTCATTCCAGACACTCCAGACTGCATTAAAAATAGTGCGCGGATGATAGCACAGTTGTGAATGGTGCTATCAGCATCACGCCAGGATAGACGACGACGCGACCAGCCAGCGTTTCCAGCTGTTCAGCACCGTCTGCCGCTCCGCTGCAAACGCCTCTGGTTCAACGTGGCCAGGCAGTTCCTGCAGGGCGCGATGATGCAGTGCGTCGCGCATCGTCACATACGCCTGCGTCAGCGCCTGCGCCTCATCGGCGGGCATTTTGTGAAATTTCGCCATCAGCTCGAAGATGCGTACGTTATCAGACCAGCGCGTCAGCGCCGGCTGCTCAGCGGCGTAGCGTAAGACAAGATATTGGGCAATGAATTCAATATCCGTGATGCCGCCCTCGTCGGCCTTGATGTCCCAGCGGCCTTTATGTTTGTTGCTGAGGTGAGCGCGCATCTTTTCACGCATCTCGCGCACTTCGGTCTGCAGGACCCCGGCGGCACGCGGCAGCGAGAGGATCGCCAGACGAATCGCGTTGAAACGCTCGCTCAGTGCCGCTTCGCCAAAGACCACGCGCGCGCGGACCAGCGCCTGATGCTCCCAGGTCCAGGCTTCACTGCGCTGATACTCCTCAAACGCCTCAAAGGTACTGACCAGCATGCCCGCCGCGCCGGAAGGACGCAGCCGCGCATCGACCTCATAGAGAATGCCGGATGAGGTGCGGGTACTGAACAGATGCATGATGCGCTGGGCCAGACGCAGATAGAACTGACGGCCATCGATGCTGCGCTCCCCTTCAGTGACGGCATCGGCCGGACAGTCGTGCAGGAAGACCAGATCGAGATCGGAACGGTAACCCAGCTCCCAGCCCCCCAGCTTTCCGTAGCCCAGCACCGCAAATCCGCGCTCATGTTCATTAATCAGATGCGAAGGACGACCGTAGCGTTGCACCATCATCATCCAGGCCTGACGCACCACGGATTCGATAATCGCTTCCGCCAGCCAGGTGAGATGATCACTGACTTTCATTACCGGCAGCGTGCCGGCGATGTCGGCAGCCGCAATACGCAGATGCTGCGCCTGCTTGAACTGCCGTACCGCTTCCAGCTGCTGCTCTTCATCCTCGGCGGGGATGCGCAGCAGATACTGCCGCAGCTCATCGCGATAGGCATCGGTGGCGGTCGGCTGATAGAGCGTGGCCGGATCGAGCAGCTCATCCAGCAGCAGCGGATAACGTGCCAGCTGGCTGGCGACCATCGGTGAGGCGGCGCACAGGCGAATCAGGTGGCGCAGCGCACCGTGATATTCGGTCAGCAGCTCCAGATAGGTACTGCGGGTCAGAACACCGAGCAGCAGCGGGGTCAGGCGGCTGAGCGTTACCGCCGCATCGTCACGCGGACAGACTTCACTCAGCAGGCGCGGCATCAGCTGATCCAGCGCCTGACGACCGCGCGGGCCGATGGTACGCCGGTTGATATCCTGCCGAAACGCCTCCAGCGTCTGATGCAGCGTCTGACGGTGGTCGTCACTGAGCTGCGGCACCAGCGGTGCCAGCTCGTCATCCTCCAGCTGGTCCTGCCACAGCACCTGAAACTCCGCCAGCTCGCGCTGATCGTCGATATCTGGTGTATCTTCGCCGATCAGCTCATCAAAAATGGCCCGCACCGCTGCCATCTGGCTGTCGAGCCGTGTCATCAGCGTCGCCCAGTCGGCGCACTCCATCGCCCATGCCAGCCGTGCGCGATGTAGTTCATCTTCCGGCAGGGTCTGGGTCTGTTCGTCCCCCAGACTCTGCAGCAGGTTTTCCAGCCGCCGCAGGAAGAGATAGGCTTCACGCAGCGCATCGACCTGTTCCGCAGGCAGCAGCGCCAGAGTTTTGATCGCCTCCAGAGTCGGCAGCAGCGCACGTAACTGAAGTGAGCGCTCACGTCCGCCACGAATCAGCTGGAATACCTGCACGATAAATTCGGTTTCACGGATGCCGCCCGCGCCCAGTTTGATGTTGTTTTTCAGCCCGCGTCGCCGCACTTCACGACTGATCATCCCTTTCATGTTCCGCAGGGACTGGATCACGCTGAAATCGATATAGCGGCGATAGACAAAGGGCCGCAGCATCTGCTGCAGCTCCAGACTCCAGCGGTCGTGATCGTCTCCCATCAGGCGCGCCTTCACCATCGCATAGCGCTCCCAGTCACGTCCCTGCTCCTGATAGTAATCTTCCAGCGCGGCAAAGCTCATCACCAGCGGGCCGCTGTCGCCGAACGGCCGCAGCCGCATATCTACCCGATAGACAAAGCCATCCATCGTAGGCTGATCCAGCACTTTGATCAGCCGCTGCCCCATGCGGGTAAAGAACTGCGCGTTGTCCAGCTCGCGCCGTCCGCCGCGCGTGGTGCCATTCTCCGGCCAGGCAAAAATCAGGTCGATGTCAGAGGAGAAATTGAGTTCCCCCCCGCCCAGCTTGCCCATGCCTAGAATCAGCATTGGCTGCGCTTCACCCTCCGCATTGCAGGGCGTGCCAAAGTCCTGACAGCACGCCTGCCACACCCAGTCACGCGCCCGGCTAATCAGCACTTCGGCTAACAGGCTGAGCTGTTGCAGACTCTGTTCAGTGGTGGCGTGCCGCAAAGTCTGCATCCACGCAATACGCACCAGCATCCGGCGGCGAAACAGCCGCAGCGCCCGCATCAGGTCCGCTTCGCTGTCAATGCCGCTCAGGGCCTGATTCAGCCACGCCGGATAGTGCTGCCATTCGTCGGGCTGAGGCGGCTGGTCCCGCATCGTCTGCCACCAGTCGGGATGCTGCTGCAGGTTTTCCAGAACGAAATCGCTGAACGCCAGCCCGGCGGCCTGCTCCGCGCTGAGCGAACTCAGCGAAACCCCAAGCTGTCGGGCGGCCTTTTCAGCCTGGTCGCGAAGCAACGCGGGAAGTGCTGACAACATAACGCCCTCCTCAGATGGCATGACGTAATGCCCGTCAGCGGCCAGCGCCGCTGGTGAGCCAGAAGGGTGACTGTTTCAGCGCCTGCGTCGCCAGCCAGGCTAAACCGGATGACTGCTTCTCATGGATGGCGGAGAGCAGCTGCTGCCAGGGGTCGAGCCAGGCCATGACGGTTTCAGCGGGATAGGATCCGGCCAGCAGATGCACCGTCAGCAGCTGACGTGCCAGTCGGGTGGCTTTATCCTGATATTCATTAGGCTGTCTGACTGTGACAAAGGTCTCGCGCAGATCGGCATTGACGCGGCTCAGCATAATGTCGCTGAAGCGCTTAAACGATCCCTGCAGTTTAGTCTCGCCTTTAGCATCGACCCACTGACGCCACTGTGACTCAGCCAGCCAGTGCGTCAGCGCCAGTTGCGTTTCAACCGACAGAGAGGACAGGCAGAACGCGGCCGCCTCCTGCTCTTCGTTTAATAATGTCTCTTCCAGCGTGGTCAGCTGCTGACGCAGTGCGCTGCTGGCTTTACGCGGCACCAGCGCACCAAACAGGCTGAACGCCTGACGCAGCAGATCCAGGGCTTCGCGCACCGCGTCCTGTGCCGCCGCGTTACCGCGCAGCCAGACCTCTTCATGATACTGCCAGTGCTGGAGACCGGCCGACATCGCGGCGATCATGCCCTGCTCGACGGTGGCCTTAGCACCCACCTTCAGCAGCGGAAACGCCACGCGCTGACGCGGCGGATTGCCCTGCGCCAGCTGATAACCGCGGGCGGCTTTGCTCAGGCTGCCCATACGCAGCCCACCCAGCGCCACCAGCTCCTGAGCAAAAGCCAGCAGATCCTGGCGCTCACCGCGTTTCAGCTCCAGTTCGATCTCGCACAGTGGTTCGCTCAGCTCACCCGCCGTTACCTCGCCCTGATCAAAAGCCACCTCAATTTCACTGTTGCCGGTCGTGATCAGCCAGACCTCGCGCTGAAAGTGGGTGGTGAACAGCGGCTGCAAACGCTGCTGCAGCGCCGCAACATCGGTGCCCTGTGGCCAGATCGCTTCGGGCAGACGCGCGATGTCCAGCACAGGTTCACTGAGATCAACATTATATTCCGGACGCTGATGCAGTCCGCCGAGCGTCTGGCCTGCCGCTTTCAGCGTCATCTCATAACGCTTGTCAACGCCACGGATGCGTAATCCCATATCCCAGCGCCGCAGCTGGTTATCATCGGTTTCAAAATAGATGTTGGTCAGCTCGCGCGCAGCCTGATGCTGATGCGGCAGCGTGGCGAGTCGTTCAGCCAGCTTCCCGGCTGCCTGTGATGTTGCAATGAACTTTAGTTCGATTTCGATGGTCATAATTTTTTATTCACTACGCTGCTGGCACTTAAGAGGGTGTTTCCTGCATATTTCAGGCGATTATCAGCGGGTTACTTACGCTGTCACCTGGAGGGCAAGGGTTTATCAGGCGAAGATTAATGCACAGAAGCCGCGCTGTCTCTGCTTTCTTTGCGCTTTCGCAGACCTTTTCGCACTCTCATGAGACCAGGATAGTTCTCATTCAGATTTATGTGAGGCCTCTCCAGACTGTGCCGGTAAATTTTAGTCAGATTAAGCCAAACGAAATCGAATGAAAAAAATCACACTTGCCGGACTCACTTTGCTGGCCCTCAGCACCCTTGCACCTGCCCATGCCGACGAAAAACGTTACGTTTCTGATGAACTCTCGACCTGGGTCCGCAGCGGGCCTGGCGACCAGTTTCGCCTGCTCGGTAAGCTGAACGCCGGGGAGGAGGTGCAGCTGTTGCAGACCAACAATGATACGCATTATGGTCAGATCCGCGATTCAGAAGGCCGGACTACCTGGATCCCGCTGTCACAACTCAGCGCCAGTCCGAGCCTGCGTACCCGTGTGCCGCAGCTGGAGCAGCAGGTGAAAGATCTGACGGCCAAACTGGATAACATCGACAACAGCTGGAATCAGCGCACGGCAGAAATGCAGAATAAAGTCGCCAGCAGCGACGGCGTCATCAACGGACTGAAAGGCGAAAACCAGAAGCTGAAAAATGAGCTGATCGTGGCGCAGAAGAAAGTCAGCGCGGCGAACGTTCAGCTGGATGATAAGCAGCGCACCATCATCATGCAGTGGTTCATGTATGGCGGCGGTGTACTGGGCGTGGGCCTGCTGCTGGGCCTGTTGCTGCCGCACATGCTGCCGCGTCGCAAGAAAAGCGATCGCTGGATGAACTGACACCCGTTCGCCGGATTGAAAAAGGGGATCTTCTGATCCCCTTTTTGGCATGTCTGCAATCCGGGGAATCTGTGCAACAATGAAATGAGATGCATTGCCGATTTCAGGTGCAGGATACGCCCGGTGTGCAGGTCATTTCTTATTCTCTGGAGTTTTGCGTGAAGACGTTTTTAGTGGGTGGTGCAGTGCGAGATGCGCTGCTGAATCTGCCCGTAACAGATAAAGACTGGGTGGTGACGGGTGCCACGCCGGAAGCCATGCTTGAGCAGGGCTATCAGCAGGTCGGTCGTGATTTTCCCGTTTTCCTGCATCCCAAAAGCCGCGAAGAGTATGCGCTGGCGCGGACCGAGCGGAAAAACGGGAAAGGCTACACCGGGTTTGTGACCTGGTCTGCGCCCGACGTGACGCTGGAGCAGGACTTGCAGCGTCGCGATCTGACCATCAATGCTATCGCGCAGGATGAACACGGCGAACTGGTCGACCCTTATCATGGCCAGCGCGATATCACCCTGCGCCTGCTGCGCCACGTCTCTGATGCCTTCAGCGAAGATCCGCTGCGGGTACTGCGGGTTGCCCGTTTTGCTGCGCGCTTTGCCCATCTCAATTTTCGTATCGCGCCGGAAACTCAGCAGCTGATGCAGCAGATGGCAGAGAGCGGCGAGCTGTCGAATCTTACGGCAGAACGGGTCTGGAAAGAGACGGAAAAGGCGCTCAGCAGCCGTAACCCGCAGATCTATTTTCAGGTCCTGCGGGACTGTGGTGCACTGAAAGTGCTCTTTCCGGAGCTGGATAACCTGTTTGGCGTTCCTGCGCCGATCCGGTGGCATCCGGAAATCGATACCGGGGTGCACACGCTGATGACGCTGGCGATGGCCGCTGCCCTCTCCGATGAAATTGATGTGCGCTTCGCCACGCTGTTCCATGATGTCGGCAAGGCGCTGACGCCGCCCGCGCTGTGGCCCAGTCATCACGGCCATGGTCTGGCCGGTGTGCCGCTGGTCGCGGCCCTCTGCCAGCGACTGCGCGTGCCGAATGCGATGCGCGATCTGGCGCTGATCGTCACCGAGTTTCACGACATCGTGCATACCATTGAGCGGCAGTCACCAGCGTCACTGGTGGGGCTGTTTGACCGGATTGATGCCTGGCGTAAGCCGCAGCGTGTGGAACAGATGGCGCTGACCAGTGAAGCGGATGCGCGCGGACGCGCCGGACTGGAGAGCATGGCCTATCCGCAGGGAGACTATCTGCGTCGTGCGTTTGCACGGGCTCAGGCGGTGCCGACGAAAGCCGTCATCGAGGCGGGATTCAAAGGCGTGGAAGTCAGGGAAGAGTTAACGCGACGGCGCATAGCGGCCGTCGCGCAGGGTCTGGCGAGCGGGCAACCTGACTAGCAGGCTGCCCTGCGGTTTACATGAAGATAGCGTAAACCGCCGCCGCCACGATAAAGCGGTAGATGGCGAACGAGACGAAAGAGATACGTTTGATCAGCTCAAGGAAGACTTTAATCGCAATCATCGCCACGATAAACGCCGTGACAAAGCCCACCGCGAACATCGGGAAGTCCGCCATTGTCAGGAAGCCGATGCTCTTATACATATCCAGTACGGTTGCACCCATCATCATCGGCACCGCCAGAATGAAGGAGAATTCGGAGGCAGCATAGCGGCTCACGCCCATCAGCATTCCGCCGGAGATGGTGGCACCGGAACGGGAGAAGCCTGGCCACAGCGCTAAGCACTGAAAACAGCCAATCATGAACGCCTGACGATAGGTAATGTCATCGACGCCTACCGCTTTCGGCTGTTTCGGCTTAAGGAATTCTGCGGCCAGCAGCAGCACGCCGCCGACCACCAGGGCATACATCACGTTAATCGGATTAAACAGCGTTTTAATCTGATCGTGCAGCACCAGACCGATAACCACCGCCGGAATCATACCCAGCAGGATATGGATCAGCGACAGACGTCCGGTGCCCACACCCTCGTGTCTGACTTCACCAAAATGGATTCCGATCAGGCCAAACAGACGACGCCAGAACATCACCACGACGGCCAGAATCGACCCTAACTGGATGACCACTTCAAAGGTCTCGGCTTTATCACCCTCAAAGCCCAGCAGGTGACCCACGATAATCATGTGTCCGGTGGAAGAAACCGGTAAAAACTCGGTCAGCCCTTCCACAATGCCCAGGATTGCAGCAACCCAAAGCTGATGAATATCTGCCATCAAATGTTCCCTCTATCTGTTTCAAAACCATTAAAAAGGCGGTAGCCCGTTGCTATCGCCTTAAATATGCCGCACCTAGCCTGAATTAAACCTTAAGGTCTGGCCCGTTTCGCCTGCTGTAACGAAACGGCTCACGCTATGACAGACAGTAATTTGGTTTGGTTTCATTGTGATGGCAATCACATCCAGATTATTTAGGAATAGTCCCGCGCTCAATTCGCACCCCAACCTGCGCCGCCTGGGCGACAGCGCCCGGTTTACTGACCTTTATACGCACGCCCGGCGAACTGAAACGGTTCATCAACAGATCCGCGATTTCTTCAGCCACACGCTCTACCAGCGCAAAACGGCTGCCGTTCAGATGGGTCAGGACTGCGGATGCGACATCGGCATAGCTGAGGCAATCATTAACATCGTCGCTGCGGGCCGCCAGACGGTTATCCCAGGCCATTTCGATATCGAGTACCAGCTTCTGCTGAATGCCCTGTTCCCAGTCGTAAACGCCAATGGTGGTGAACACCGTGAGTTGTTCTATAAATACGATATCCATGATGAGAGTCTCTGTTTTTGGCTGAGCCGGATACCACTTCCGGCGGATTATGCGTATTATCCACGGTTGATGAGATCAAAACGACCCTAAAGGGAACGGTACGGTGTTATGAGTGCTTTCGCGCTTGGTATGATTATTTTCGCGTATCTTTGCGGCTCAATTTCCAGTGCGATTCTGGTCTGCAAACTCGCAGGCCTGCCCGATCCCCGCACACACGGCTCCGGCAATCCAGGCGCAACCAATGTCCTCCGTCTGGGCGGCAAAGGTGCCGCCGCCAGTGTACTGGTGTTTGATGTGCTGAAAGGGATGGTGCCGGTCTGGCTGGCGTACCTGATGCATGTGACGCCGTTCTATCTGGGCCTGACAGCCATTGCTGCCTGTCTGGGTCACATCTATCCGGTGTTCTTTCATTTCCGTGGTGGCAAAGGCGTCGCGACAGCATTCGGCGCTATTGCCCCGATTGGCTGGGACCTGACGGGTCTGATGACCGGAACCTGGCTGCTGACGGTGTTACTGAGTGGTTACTCCTCGCTGGGCGCCATTGTCAGTGCACTGATCGCCCCCTTCTATGTCTGGTGGTTCAAACCCCAGTTTACCTTCCCGGTGTCCATGCTCTCCTGCCTGATTTTACTGCGTCATCACGACAATATTCAGCGACTGTGGCGGGGGCAGGAAGGCAAGATCTGGAAGCGCAAAAAGAAATCTCAGCCATAAAAAAAGCCGGCAATAGGGTGTCCAAAAAAACTGTGGCTGTGCGACCGGCACTGCTCAGGAAACAGGGTCAGATCGGAAAGACGCAAAAGCCGTCATCCCTGACCGCTCGGCCCGCGCCATCCATGGCGCGTGACGCTTTCCTCTTCTGACCCAGTTCCCTGCGTGTTGAGCTTATCCGTTGCGGCCAGATGCACTCTCATTCAGACTGTTGAGCCGGCTCTTTTTACGTCAGATGGCGGGCAATTCCGCCAGCGGCCAGCGCGGTCGCACACTGACGCTCAGCTCGCCCCGCGTGCCGCCTTTTAACCGCACCATGCCCGCATACGCGATCATCGCACCGTTATCAGTACAGAATTCCGGACGAGCGTAGAAGACTTCACCGCCTCGTTTCTGCATCATCACCGCCATCTGCTCACGCAGGGTGCGGTTAGCACTCACGCCACCGGCAATCACCAGACGCTTAAAGCCGGTCTGATCCAGCGCGCGCTTACATTTGATCGACAGCGTATCCACTACCGCATCTTCAAAAGCGCGGGCGATATCTGCACGGGTCTGTTCATCGTCGGGATTGGCGCGGATCGTGTTAGCCGCAAAGGTTTTCAGCCCGGAGAAGCTGAAATCCAGCCCGGGCCGATCGGTCATCGGGCGTGGAAAGGTGAAACGTCCCGCTGTTCCCTGCTGCGCCATCTTCGACAGCATCGGCCCGCCCGGATAATCCAGACCCAGCAGTTTCGCCGTTTTGTCGAAGGCTTCACCCGCGGCATCATCGATCGATTCGCCCAGCAGTTCATATTCACCTATGCCGGTGACGCTGATCAGCTGTGTATGTCCGCCCGATACCAGCAGCGCCACAAACGGAAATGCCGGTGGATTCTCTTCCAGCATCGGCGCCAGCAGATGGCCTTCCATGTGATGAACCGGCACAGCAGGCACTTTCCAGGCAAACGCCAGTGCGCGGCCGATGGTTGCGCCAACCAGCAGCGCACCCACCAGGCCCGGCCCGGCGGTATAGGCCACCGCGTCGATCTGCTGCGGCGTCAGATTTGCCTCTTTCAATGCCGCCTGAATCAGCGGCACAGTTTTCCGCACGTGATCACGTGAGGCCAGTTCCGGCACCACACCGCCGTAATCGGCATGCAGTTTTACCTGGCTGTAGAGTTGGTTTGCCAGTAATCCGGCCTCATCGTCATAGATTGCGATGCCGGTTTCATCGCACGACGTTTCAATACCCAGAATTCGCATTGCATCACCTCATTCTTGCGGCGCGCAGTTTATCACAGCAATGGGATATGCAGCGCGGGCATCCGGCGTAAAAAGTCATTTTCTGTCGGCTAAAGAGTGCGCTATACTCCTGCCCCTGGAAAAACCGGCAGCCGCACAGGCAAACGCTCCTGTTGGTTTCAAATTATCCATGGTGCTTTACAAACCGACGCGAGTTGGAGTAAAATGCTGCACCATTTTGAAATGTGCTGGCGCCGCAGTCAGCAGCAAAACCGAATTTTATCGAGGTGAGAGTTACATGCCGGTAATTAAAGTACGTGAAAACGAGCCATTTGACGTAGCACTGCGTCGCTTCAAACGTTCTTGCGAGAAAGCAGGCGTTCTGGCTGAAGTTCGTCGTCGTGAGTTCTATGAAAAACCGACTACCGAACGTAAGCGCGCTAAAGCGTCAGCAGTTAAACGTCACGCCAAGAAACTGGCTCGCGAAAACGCACGCCGCACTCGTCTGTACTAAGTCGTTCCGGAGGTCCGCCTCCATTGCGTGATCCACGCAGACAGAGTCAAGTAAAAGGCCGTGCTTTCCGAAAGGAAGCGCGGCTTGTTGCCGTTTATGAGCTGAAAATCTGGGGCGTATGGCTGGACGAATTCCACGCGTATTTATCAACGACTTACTTGCCCGCACGGATATCGTGGATCTTATCGATGCCCGCGTTAAGCTGAAAAAGCAGGGTAAGAATTTCCACGCGTGCTGTCCTTTCCATAATGAAAAAACGCCCTCCTTCACCGTAAACGGCGAAAAGCAGTTCTATCACTGTTTCGGCTGTGGTGCCCACGGTAACGCTATCGACTTTTTAATGAACTTCGACCGCCTGGAGTTTGTTGAAACGATTGAAGAGCTGGCCACGTCCCACGGTTTAGACGTGCCTTATGAAGCAGGCAGCGGGCCGAGCCAGATGGAACGCCATCAGCGCCAGAGCCTGTACCAGCTGATGGAGAGCCTGAATAGCTTTTATCAGCAGGGTCTGCAGCAGTCCAGCGCACAGCCCGCCCGTGACTATCTCGACCGTCGCGGCCTGAGCGCCGAAGTCATCAATTATTTTGCTATCGGTTACGCGCCTGCCGGCTGGGATAACGTTCTCAAACGTTTCGGTAAGCAGACGGACGATCGCGAGTCATTGATGGAAGCGGGTATGCTGGTCAGCAATGACAAAGGCCGGACTTATGATCGGTTTCGTGACCGCATCATGTTTCCGATTCGTGATAAGCGTGGCCGCGTGATTGGTTTTGGCGGACGGGTACTGAGTAACGAAACGCCAAAATATCTGAACTCGCCGGAAACACCGATTTTCCACAAAGGCCGTCAGCTCTATGGCCTGTATGAAGCGGTTAAGAACCATCCTGAACCTGCCCGCCTGCTTGTAGTCGAGGGGTACATGGACGTGGTGGCGCTGGCGCAGTACGGAATCGATTATGCCGTCGCGTCGCTAGGCACCTCCACCACTGCTGAACACATTCAGTTGCTGTTTCGCAGCACCGATACGGTCATCTGCTGTTATGACGGCGACCGGGCTGGCCGTGAAGCCGCATGGCGTGCGCTTGAAACAGCCTTGCCTTACATGAATGATGGCCGTCAGCTACGCTTTATGTTCTTACCCGACGGTGAAGACCCGGACACGCTGGTACGCAAAGAGGGTAAAGCCGCCTTCGAAGCGAGGATGGAGCAGGCAATGCCGCTCTCTTCGTTTTTATTTGACAGCCTGCTGCCGCAGGTAGACCTGAGTTCACGTGACGGCAAAGCGCGCCTGAGCACGCTGGCTTTACCACTGATTACGCAGATCCCTGGCGAAACGCTGCGTATTTATATGCGGCAGGAACTGGGAAATAAGCTGGGTATCCTTGATGATAATCAGCTCGAAAAGCTGATGCCTAAGCAGGCTGCAAGCGGCGCTGCGCCGGTCGCGCCACCGCTTAAACGTACGACCATGCGCGTACTTATCGCCCTGCTGATACAGAATCCGCAGCTGGCCTCGATGGTGCCTTCGCTGGATGGCCTGTCTGAGTCGAAAATGCCCGGCCTGCCGCTCTTTATCGAGTTAGTCGGTCGTTGTAACGAGAACCCTGGATTGACGACCGGGCAGCTACTAGAGTTATATCGCGGGACAAATTTTAGTCAGACGCTTGAAACGCTGGCGATCTGGAACCACATGATAGTAGATGAGGAAGCCGAAGCGGTGTTTCAGGACTCGCTGGCCAGCATCTATGATTCTGCGCTTGAAGAGCGACTGGAGTTTCTGATTGCGCGCGAACGTATTCAGGGACTCACTGCCGATGAGCGCCGTGAGCTCTGGATGCTCAGCCAGGCGTTTGCCAGAAAATAAGTTTTAGCACGCTGCCCGCGCTGAAGATGGGCGGCGTGCCTGTTTTAAGGCCGGGAGCATTAAGCCAGGCCGTCAGCACAAATTTTAAAGGCCGTCTGCGTCGATGCCAGTCTGGTTACCGCCAGCGCACAGCTCCCGGCGCGTACTGAAGTACGTGAAGAGAGCGAGCACTGCCGGGAAGCAGAATGGCGAGTAAGCCAGGCCTGTACCACCAAAAATTTATACAAGCGGCTTAAGTGCCGATTACTGTTGGGCATCGCCCACGCCGCGACGAGGGCAGCGGCAAGAATTAAACGCCTTCACTGCTATTGTTGGCGCGCTGCCGACCGACACCAATCTAATTTAACAGAAGTGTGGATACCGTCTTATGGAGCAAAACCCGCAGTCACAGCTCAAGCTTCTTGTCACCCGTGGTAAGGAGCAAGGCTATCTGACCTATGCTGAGGTCAATGACCATCTGCCGGAAGATATCGTCGACTCAGATCAGATCGAAGACATCATCCAGATGATTAACGACATGGGTATTCAGGTGGTTGAAGAAGCCCCGGATGC
>Ga0209371_1001887_pt1 | contig 12862 bp, 7 predicted proteins | sample AgamicAtAmrz_FD_187165 | JGI IMG/M metagenome (GOLD analysis project Ga0209371, IMG submission 187165) | Agave microbial communities from Guanajuato, Mexico - At.Am.rz (SPAdes) (version 2) | ecosystem: Host-associated > Plants > Roots > Rhizosphere | place: Guanajato, Mexico | collected 2012-06-07
CGACACAGAGGAGACAAGCGGCGATGAGCAGCGAACTGACGCGGCGTGATCTATTGAAGGCCCATGCCGCCGGCATTGCGGCGGCAACGGCGGGCATTGCGCTGCCGGCCGCCGCCCAGCCGGTGCCGGGCGGGGTTTCCGCATTGCAGATCAAGTGGTCCAAGGCGCCCTGTCGTTTCTGCGGCACGGGCTGCGGCGTCATGGTCGGCGTCAAGGAAGGCAAGGTCGTCGCCACCCATGGCGACATGCAGGCGGAGGTCAATCGCGGCCTCAACTGCATCAAGGGCTATTTCCTGTCGAAGATCATGTATGGCAAGGACCGCCTGCAAACCCCGCTTCTGCGCAAAAAAGGCGGCGTCTACGCCAAGGACGGCGAGTTCGAGCCGGTGAGCTGGGATGAGGCCTTCGACGTGATGGCGCAGCAGTGCAAGCGGGTGCTGAAGGAGAAGGGGCCGACGGCCGTGGGCATGTTCGGCTCCGGCCAATGGACCATCTTCGAGGGCTATGCGGCAACCAAGCTGATGCGCGCCGGCTTCCGCTCCAACAATCTCGATCCCAATGCCCGCCACTGCATGGCGTCCGCCGCTTACGCCTTCATGCGCACCTTCGGCATGGATGAGCCGATGGGCTGTTACGATGATTTCGAACATGCCGATGCCTTCGTGCTCTGGGGTTCGAACATGGCGGAGATGCATCCCATTCTGTGGACGCGCATTGCCGACCGGCGTCTGGGTTTCGATCATGTGAAGGTGGCGGTGCTTTCGACCTTCACCCATCGCAGCATGGACCTTGCCGATATTCCGATGGTCTTCAAGCCGGGTACGGATCTCGTCATCCTCAATTACATCGCCAACCACATCATCAAGACCGGGCGCGTCAACGAAGACTTCGTGAAGAACCACACGAAATTCGTGCGCGGTGTCACCGATATCGGTTATGGCCTGCGGCCCGACAATCCGGCGGAGGTGAATGCCGCCAATTCCGCCGATCCGACCAAGACCGAAGCGATCGATTTCGAGACCTTCAAGGAATTCGTCTCCGAATACACGCTGGAAAAGACCGCCGCCATGACCGGTGTGGAAGCCGGCTTCCTGGAGGAGCTGGCCGAGCTTTACGCGGACCCGAACCGCAAGGTCATGTCGCTCTGGACCATGGGTTTCAACCAGCATGTCCGCGGCGTCTGGGCCAACCAGATGGTCTACAACATCCATCTTTTGACCGGAAAAATTTCCGAACCGGGCAACAGCCCGTTCTCGCTCACCGGCCAGCCATCGGCCTGCGGCACGGCGCGCGAGGTGGGCACCTTCGCCCACCGCCTGCCGGCCGACATGACGGTGACCAACCCGGAACACCGCAAACATGCCGAGGAAATCTGGCGCATCCCGCACGGCATCATCCCGGAAAAGCCGGGTTACCACGCCGTGCAGCAGGACCGTATGCTGCATGACGGCAAGCTGAATTTCTACTGGGTGCAGGTCAATAATAACGTCCAAGCCGGTCCCAACACCAAGAACGAGACCTATCAGGGCTATCGCAACCCGGAAAATTTCATCGTTGTTTCGGATGCCTATCCGACCATCACGGCCATGAGCGCCGACCTCATCCTGCCCGCCGCCATGTGGGTGGAGAAGGAGGGCGCCTATGGCAATGCCGAGCGGCGCACCCATGTCTGGCACCAGCTTGTCGAAGCCTCGGGCGAGGCGCGTTCCGATCTCTGGCAGCTGGTGGAATTCTCCAAGCGCTTCACCACGGATGAGGTGTGGCCGGCGGAGATACTGGACGCCAATCCCGCCTATCGCGGCAAGACGCTGTACGAGGTGCTCTACAAAGACAGCGATGTCGGCAAGTTCCCGTTAAGCGAGATCAACGGCGAATACGAGAACCAGGAAGCAAAACACTTCGGCTTCTATCTGCAAAAGGGTCTCTTCGAGGAATATGCGGCCTTCGGGCGCGGTCACGGCCACGATCTGGCGCCTTACGATGCCTATCACGAGGTGCGCGGCATGCGCTGGCCTGTGGTGGACGGCAAGGAAACGCTGTGGCGTTACCGCGAGGGTTACGACCCCTACGTCAAACCGGGTGAAGGCGTGAAGTTCTACGGCAACAAGGATGGCAAGGCGGTCATCATCGCCGTGCCTTACGAGCCGCCGGCGGAATCTCCCGATGAGGAATTCGACACCTGGCTGGTGACGGGCCGCGTGCTGGAGCATTGGCATTCCGGCTCCATGACCATGCGCGTGCCGGAACTTTACAAGGCTTTTCCCGGCGCCCGCTGTTTCATGAATGCCGCGGATGCGCGCAAGCGCGGGCTCAACCAGGGCGCGGAAATCCGCATCGTCTCGCGCCGTGGCGAAATCCGCTCTCGCGTGGAAACGCGCGGCCGCAATCGCATGCCGCCCGGCGTCATCTTCGTTCCCTGGTTCGATGCCAGCCAGCTCATCAACAAGGTCACGCTCGACGCAACCGATCCCATCTCCAAGCAGACGGATTTCAAGAAATGCGCAGTCAAGATAGAGCCAGTCGCATGATCAGGAAACACGGATGGATCGCCGCCACGCTTCTGGTCGTGGCGCTGGCGACGGGGGCCGTTGCGCAGATGGTGCCGGAATTGTCCGGCCCGCGCGGCGACGCCATGCAGACCGAGCCGGCCAAACCCCTGCCGAAATGGGTGATTGACGATTTCAGGCGCATGCGCGCTTACCCGGAGCAGCCGCCGGTCATCCCGCATTCGATCGACGGTTACCAGCTTTCGGTTAATGCCAACCGCTGTCTCTCCTGTCACAAGCGCGAATTCACGCAGGATTCCGGCGCGCCGATGATCAGCGTCACCCACTACATGACGCGCGAAGGCCAGATGCTGGCGGATGTTTCGCCGCGCCGTTATTTCTGCACCGCCTGCCATGTGCCGCAGGCCGACACACGGCCGCTCGTGCCCAACACCTTTCAGGACATGAGCGAGATGGGCGTCAAACCGGCGGGTAGCGAATGATGATCGCCCGTGTGAAAAAACTTCTCGCCTGGTTATGGGCGGTTCTGACGACGCCGGCCGGCACGCTCAGCCTCGCCTTCCTCACCCTTGGCGGTTTCGTCGGCGGAGTCATGTTCTGGGGCGCCTTCAATACCGCGCTCGAAATGACCAACAAGGAAGCCTTCTGCATTTCCTGCCACGAGATGCGCGCCAATGTTTATGAGGAACTGACGCGGACGGTGCATTTCTCCAACCGCTCCGGCGTGCGCGCCTCCTGCCCGGATTGCCATGTGCCGCATGAGTGGACGGACAAGATCGCTCGCAAGATGCAGGCTTCCAAGGAGGTCTGGGGCAAGATTTTCGGCACCATCGATACGCGCAAGAAGTTCCTCGACAAGCGGCTGGAGCTTGCCCAGCATGAATGGTCGCGCCTCAAAGCCAATGACAGCCTGGAATGCCGTAACTGCCATTCCTCCGCCGCCATGGACTTTACCAAACAGACGCAGCGCGCCGCCGATATTCATTCCAAATATCTGCTGACGGGCAAGGCCACCTGCATCGATTGCCATAAAGGCATCGCCCATGAATTGCCCAATATGGAAGGCATAGACCCCGGCTGGAAAATGCCGCCGGCGCTCAACGACCAGCCGGGGCCAACGGCGTCCGCCGTCGACGACCTGCGTCGGGCGATGACGGATGTGCACCGGAACGTTTTTTGAATATCGAGGCGACCGGTTGAGGAGCCGTGACCGGCTTCAGACCCGGCCGGCTTCTTCGATGAACCGGCGCACCAGCGGCAGATGCCGCCTTTCGGCAAGGCAGATCGCATATTCGTCGATGAGTTCGTTGGCGTCGCTGAGCGGCACGAAGGAAAGACGTGCATCGTGGCCGAATTCCAGATCGGCCACCACACCGCATCCCACCCCGTTGGCGATGGCTTCCCGCACGCCTTCACGGGAGGAAATCTCGATTACGGGCTGGATGGAGATGCCGTGATCGGCAAGGTTCTTTTCGAAGATTTCACGGGTGCGCGACCCCCGCTCGCGCATGACGAAGGATAGGCCTTCGAGCTCGGCCATGAAAACGCTCTCCCGCTCAGCCAGCGGGTGAGAGACGGGCACGCACAGCCCTAGCCGCATGCTGAGGAATTTGACGCCGTAGAGGCGTGGATCGTCCGGTGCACGGGCGGTAATGGCGACATCGGCGCGATAATCGATGATCTGTTCCATCACCCGCGCCGAATTGTCGACCGAAAGGGAAAAGGTAAGCTGCGGCCGCTCGGCCTTCAGCCGCGAAAGGATCGGCAGCGGCAGCACGGGACCATCCGCCGCAACCCTTAGATGGCCGCCCGCAGAACCCGTATCGCCGCGCAGGAAAGCTTTGGCTTCATTTTCGGCCTGAAACAGGCGCGCGGTTATCTCGAACAGGCGCTCGCCCTGCGGGCTGAGGCTCACCCCCCGCGGTTTTCTTTCCAGAAGGTTCACACCGCTGATCGCCTCCAGTTCCCGCACATGGGCAGAAAGGGTGGACTGGCTGATCGCCATGTCCCGCGCGGCCTGCGAAAAGCCACCCGATTGCGCGACGATGTGAAAGGCCTTCAACTGCGTGGTCGACATGGGATCCTGTTCTGCCGCCCGGCCGACACGGAAGGCGCCGGTGCGATTGGACTATCGGCGAAAATGCTGACAGCACCATGACGTCGGCGAGATGACTTCGTTAACCCCCGTTGCAAAATCGATGGGAGACATTGGAAATCGCTATGGCGCGTTTACGTTTTGTTAAGAATTCGTCATCGACACGTTAGTCCCGGCCTCTAATCGTGCCGCCATGGCCCCTTGGCCAGTCCGTTTCACGTAAAAAGGCCAAAGAGATGACAACTCCTCAAAATTCGATCGCCAATCCTATTGAATCTTCTTCCGATTGGCTGCTGACGATCCCGCGCATGTCGCAACAGCAGGGCATTCTGGTCGCGCCGAACGGCACCGGCCTCGCGACATCCTACAGCCTCGTCTACGACGCCTATTTCCCGACCGGCGATTTCGCGGCGAACGGCGCCAAGTGGATACCCTTCCTGCAGACCGACACCACTAATACCAGCGATACCGATATTTTCGGCAAGACCGTCGGCATGGAACGCTACGGCCTTGGCATGAGCGGCGATTTTCGCGGTACGGCCAGGCTGGACGCTTGGAACCGTATCGGCCTGACGATTGAAAAAGATGCCAGCGGCGGCGTATCGATGAAGAAATACATCAATGGCGATTTCATCTCGGAACAGAAGATTGCTGCCTCCAATGCGGGCCGTTTCGCAATCGACCTCGCCAAGGGCTTCCTGATCTTTTCCGACGATAACGGACAGACCTCGGCCGGCTATCTCAGCAATCTCCTTTTCCTGAAAGGCGCCCTGACACAGGGCGAGATGGCGATCCTTGGTGGCGCCAAGGCAGGCGGCATCCTGACGGAAACGATGAAGGAGACGGTTCAGGCCTCCGACCCGCTTGAATTCCGGTTCGCAGAAGGTTCCACCGCACCGGTTATCGGAAAGGGCGCCATCGGCGGCAAGAATGTGGAGCTCTCGACCACGACAGCGAAGGATGCCGGAATTCGGGCTGTCGGCGAACTGCCGCCGCCGGTCGATCCGGCCGCCGCCGCCAGGACCTCCGCCATCAAGGACATGATGGTGACGCCCGATGCGCAGAATGTCACGATTGACCTTTCCAAGCACTTCTCCGGTGAAAACCTCACCTTTGCCGTGCAGAACAGCAAGAACGAGATCCTCAAGGCGGCGGTGACGGATGGAAACAAGCTAGTGCTCGACTTTACGGCACTCGGCCACTCCGATATCCGCGTGACGGCCACCGACCCCGCCGGCAGAAGCGCCACGGACGACTTCCGCGTGCGCGTGGCAGGCCCGAACGCCTACACCATCGCCGTTTTCCCCGATACGCAGGACTATACGTCCAATGACGGCATCAAGCATGTGTTCGGCGAGATGACGCAATGGTTGATCGATAATCGCCAGAACCACAAGATCGTCTTCATGAGCCATGTGGGCGACGTTACCCAGAACAACCAGAGCGGCGAATGGGATATCGCCGAGGCGGCGCTGCGCAAGCTCGACGGCAAGGTGCCTTACGCGATCCTGCCCGGAAACCACGATCAGGCGAATGGCGGAAGTGCCGCCGACCATTCTTCCAACGAACTGGATCGCCGTTTCTCGGCGGAAAAGCAGGCCGCCACCCATCCCGGCGTCTTCGGCGGCGCTTACGATCAGGAGCAGGCGGCCGGTCGCAATACCTACAGCACCTTCACCGCGCCGGACGGCACCGAGTGGCTGACGATCTCGCTCGAATTCGGCCCGCGCGATGATGTGATCCGCTGGGCGGGCGACGTGATCGAGAAATATCCCGACCATCGCGTCATGCTCGCCACCCATTCGCTGACGAGCTATGCGGGGCGCCAGGACAATCTGGCCCTGCCGCTTTATGACGAAGGTGCGGGTTACGACTATGGCATGCGCACCGACCAGCGCGGCGCAAACGACGGCGAATATGTCGCCCGCGCATTGCTTTCGCGTTATCCGAATATCGTCATGACCTTCTCCGGCCATATTTTTGGCGACGGCGCGGAAACCGACATCACCTACAACCAGTATGGCGAACCGGTCTTCCAGTTTCTGGTCAATTACCAGAACGGCGTGTCGCGTGAAATTACCGGCAATGGCGATCAGGACAAGGGCGACAATGGCGGCAACGGCGCGATACGCCTGATCACCATCGATCCCGACAATAACCGTATCACCACCGAAACCTACTTCACCGCCTTCGACGATTATCTCGACGGCTACCGCACCAAGCCGGAACTCGATCGCGACGGGCTGACGGGCTTTTATCGCGGCCACCAGGAGGTGTTCGAGAATGTCTATGTCGGCAAGGGCACGGCGCGCGCCATGGCCAAGGCCGGCGACGATATCGTCGCCAGCGCCGCCGCCGGTGCGTCTTCCGCCAGCGTCGCCCTGTCCGCGGCGAAATCGCCGCTCGCAGGCGAGATCCGCAGCTTCGTCTGGACCGACAAAAACGGCGACATCGTCGCCGAAGGCAAGGAAGCTGTGGCCGATCTCGCGCTCGGCAAGCACAAGCTGACGCTGACCGCGACGGATGCGAGCGGCATCAAAACCCGCGACACGGTCGATGTTCTGGTGCGCGGCGACCGCACCCTGCTCGTTGAAAACTTCAACGACGGCAAAGCCGATGGTTGGGCCACTGATTTCGGCGCCGCCGACGGTAATACCGGTGCTTTCCTGCTCAAGGGCACGGTATTTTCCCGGCCGACCGCCAGCGCAAATCTCGCCGCCCCGGAAGCAGCGCTTTTCGACCAGAGCGATGCGGCGAACAACAAGCTGGTTTATACCGCCGCTCAGTCGGCCACCTGGAGCAACTACGTCTTCGAGGCGACGCTGACCCAGCTCGATAACGATGCGATGGGTGTCTATTTCTACTATAAGGACGCGAATAATTATTACCGCTTCTCCATGGATGGCGAAACCAACCGTCGCCAGCTCGTAAAGGTCGCCAGCGGTAAGGAGACGCTGCTTGCCGAGGTCAATGAAGGCACGCCTTACAATATGGAAATCCCGCTGACCGTTGCGGTGGTCGGCGGCACCATCAACGTCTTCCTTGGCGACAAGAACGTCTTTGGCGGCCCGGTCGTGGATGCGACCGCTCCGCTGTCCGGCGGCACCGTCGGCGTCTATTCCAGCGGCCAGCGTATTTCCGTGTTCGACGATATCGTCGTGACCAGGGCCGTCACGACCGCGAAGGCGGGCATCGACCAGCGTGCATACGATATCGACGGCGACGGCAAGGCCTTCGTGACGCTCGACGCCTCGGGTTCCTTCGGGCCGGAACAATTGACGGGCTTCGTCTGGACCGACCTCAAGGGCAATGTCGTCGCAACTGGCAGGAAGGTCGATGTCGCCCTCAATGCCGGCGTCAACAAGCTGCTTCTCAAGGTTACCGCCGCCAACGGTTCGGTTTCGACGGACCGCATCGACGTCACCGTCGTCGACCGGACGAAAATCCTTGTTGCCGAGGATTTCTCCTCTGCCGAGGCGATGGCCCGCTTCAAGATCGTCGATGAAGGTGAGTTCGGTGGTATCGGACCGGACGGCAAGGCCTCCGAATGGCTGATCTCCAACGGCAAGCTGCTTCAGACGACGGAACTTGCCAGCCGCGAACTGACCTGGTCCGGCGCAACCAATCCCGACTACTACAAGCGCGGATGGAGCCCGATGGGCGACGGCGTCAACGTGCTGCGTCTCGGCACATACGCCCTGTTCAACGATCCGGCGGCGCTCGCCTGGACCGACTATGCCATTGAGACGACGTTCCAGACGCCGGACAAGGACGGTCTCGGCTTCCTGTTCCGTTACAGGGACAGCAAGAACTACTACAAGCTGGAACTCGACGCGGACGGCATTCTCGACCGTAGACCCAGCAATGGCGCTGGCAGCATCTTCAACCTCGTGCGCATGAAGAACGGTATCGAGGAAATTCTGGCCCAGGTTCCGGGTAAATACGAGCCTGGTCAGGCGATGAAACTGCGTGTCGAGGTCGCTGGCGACAAGATCTCCGCCCTCCTCAATGATGAGGCGCTGTTCGCCTACCCGATCGGTGATCGCGAGCTCGACGCCGGTACTTTCGGTCTCTATTCCTGGGGCAATGCCGGCCTGACCTTCGACAATCTGACCGTTGTCGATCTTAAATCCGGTCTCGACACAGGCAAGACCCTGACCGGCACGAGCGGGCACGACATGCTGACCGGCACAGCGAGCGACGAGATCATTTTCGGTCTCGACGGCAACGACGAGCTGCAGGGTGCTGGCGGCAATGACCGGCTGGATGGCGGCAGGGGCGATGATGCGCTGGCGGGCGGTGAGGGCAATGACGCCCTTTCCGGTGACGTCGGTGACGACAGCCTGTGGGGCGAGGATGGCAACGACATCATTTCCGGCGGCTTCGGTGACGATTTCATCGAGGGTGGCCGGGGTAACGACCTGCTGATCGGCGGCGATGGCTCCGACCGGTATCGTTATGGACGCGGCGACGGTTCCGACGACATCGTCGAGGTGGCCTCGGCATCCAGCACTACCGACCGCCTCACCCTGTACGACATCGCCAGAAGCGAAGCGGTGCTGCGCAAATACGGCCAGTCCGTGGAAATCGAACTGGCGGATGGCGCAAAACTGTCTCTGCGCAACCAGCTTGCCGATGGTGGCATCGAAAGGCTGTCCTTTGCCGATGGTGTGGTCCTGGACCGCAACGATATCGTCAAGGCCCTCGTCAATCGCGGTCCGGCTGCAGTGGATGACCGGCTTGCGGCGGTGAACGAGGATGCGCCGTCCTTCGTCATCTCCTTCGCCACGCTGCTCGGCAATGACCGCGACGCCGATCTCGACGGCCTGACGGTAACCGGCGTGTCGGCGTCGGTCGGCGGCACGGCGGTGTTGGAAAACACCGGCATCCGCTTCACGCTCTCGGCTGACTTCAACGGCGAGGCGGCCTTCCGTTACCAGATCGCCGATGGCCGGGGCGGTTCCAGCGAGGCGAGCGCCACCTTTGCCGTGAAGCCGGTCAACGATGCTCCCGAGGTGTCGCCGGTCACCGTCGAGACGGATGAGGACAAGGCCGTCAGCGGCAAGGTCGTCGCCTCCGATATCGACGGCGACAAGCTTTCCTTTGCCCTGAAGGCCGGCGCCACGAACGGCGTCGCCCGGATCGATGCCGAAACCGGCGACTGGACCTACACGCCTGCTGAAAATGTCAACGGAACCGGCAGCTTCATCGTCCTCGTCTCCGACGGCAAAGGCGGGATAAGCGAAAGCACCGTCAACGTCACCATCAAGCCCGTCAACGATGCGCCGGTTGCGGTTGCCGACATGGTCGCCGTGAGAGAAAAGGATAAGGGCGCCTTCGACCTCGTGGCCAACGACACGGATGTCGAGGGTGACCGTCTGGCGCTGGTCGGGGTCTCGGTTACGGCCGTAGCGGGCCTTGCCCTGACGAACGAGCAGGCGGCAGCCGCCTTCTCCGTCGTTGACGGCAAGCTCGTGGTCGATCCCTCCACCGCCTTTGCCACGCTGGAAGACGACCAGCAGGCAACGGTCACGCTCACCTATACGGTGCGTGACGCCAATGGCGGTGAATCGACAGGTGTCACCACCGTCACTGTGGATGGTTATACTGAATACAACATCGTCGAAGGCAGCAATGGCGACGATGTGCTGATCGGGACCAGCCGCAAGGATATGCTCGAAGGCGGCAGCGGCGATGACAGGCTGTCTGCGGGCGAGGGCCATGACATAGTGGATGCCGGCGAGGGTCATGATCGGGTTATCGCTGGCGAAGGCAGCGACGATGTTTATGGCGGTGCCGGCAACGACGTATTGATGGGCGGCGCAGGTAACGACGTCGTTTTCGGTGGCGCCGGCAACGACGAGATAAGCGGCGGATCCGGCCACGATGTGCTGGCCGGCGGCTCGGGCAATGATGTCCTGACCGGCGGCAGCGGCGTGGATATCTTCGTCTTTGCGGCCGGCGACGGCCAGGACGTGGTGACGGACTTCCAGGCTGGCCTGGATATTGTCCAGCTCTCGAAGGATGTCTTTGCCGATTACCAGACGCTCATCGCCTCCGGCGCGTTCACCGACGGTGCCAACGGCGCTGAGATCGCCTTCAAGGACGGGTCGACCATCACCTTCGATGGCGTCAAGACCGAGCAGTTCGTCATCGACGACTTCCGCTTCGCTTAAACTACAAAGGGCGCATCCGTCAGGATGCGCCTTCAGATCGTGGCCAAACCCGCCGATTTTCGGCGGGTTTGTGCTTTATAGATATTGGCAGGAAGAGGTTACAGCGCCTGCGAAGCGATCCCCAACGCCTTCGCTCTCCCTCGCGGCCCTCTGAGCGCAGGAATGGCCTTGCAATTTGCCGGCCGTCCGCGCGGTGAACGTCGGCAGGCACAGACCCAACCGTGTTTTGACGACGTTCTTACTTATTTGTTGGACCAGTATTAAGCATTTTTGCCAGGACCGAGCAAAGATGGCCTCCTCAATTGACATTTTCTTCGTAACATCCAACAATTGAACATCTGATGGGAGGGGCCATGCACATCATTGATAAAGCGCCTTCCTCGGATGCGCCGCGCGGTTCGGCCGTTGAGCGGCTGATAGCCAATATCCAGCGGATGATTTCGGACAGGAATCTCGCTTTCGGCGATGCATTGCCCACGGAGCGCGAGCTTGGCCTTATGCTGGGGGCGAGCCGCAATACGGTGCGCGAGGCTTTGCAATATCTGCGCGCCTACGGCGTCATCGACATCAGGCCGAAAACAGGCGCGGTGTTGACCAATCGTCAAAGTCACGCCGTCGACCGGCTGATGACATTGCATCATGCCATTTCGCCCGCCTCCTTCCGCGAGGTGCAGGGCTTCCGCAAAGTGGTGGAAACAGCGGCGGGGGAGATCGTGCTCATGCGCGCGGCGCAAAGCGACCTCGACGCGCTGGATGCCGCCAATCGCAGGGTGCGGGAAAGCGTCAGCGCGGAGGAGGCCGCGGTGAATGATTTCGTCTTTCACGATCTCCTTGTGCAGTTGGCGGGTAACAGCGTGCTGCACGCCAGCTATCTTTCGCAGCGTAATGCCATGCTTGAAATCATGCGGATTGGAAAAGGCAATCGGCCCATTCACGATGCCACCTATACCGCGCATCAGGAGATCATCGATGCCCTGCGGGCGCGGGACCGCCTCGCTTTCAGTTATCTTCTGAGCCGGCACCTGGATTTCGGTCTCAGATTCATCGAGGCAAAAGACGGCGTTTCAGAAGATGTTGACGGGGCAGGAGGCGTTGATGGGGGAGTTTGAGGGCAAGATTGCCCTGGTAACGGGAACCTCCGGCATTGGCCGCGCGTCGGCGCTGGAATTGGCGCGCGCCGGCGCTCATGTCACCTGTCTGGGCATTGATGAAGCTGCAAATGATGGGTTGCGGGATGTGGCGCGGTCGGAAAAGCTCGATCTTGTCATCCGGACCTGCGACGTTGCCAGCAGCAGCGAGGTGGAAGCGGCCTTTTCCGCTTTCGAAGGGCTCGACGTGATCGTCAATTCCGCAGCCATTCACCCCTACGGAACCGTTGTGGACACCGATCCTGAAGTCTTTCTCAAGGCTTACGCGGTCAATGTCGGCTCCATACAACTCACGGCCCGCCATGGCATCCCTTTGATGCAAAAGCGTGGCGGCGGCGCGATCGTCAATATTTCCTCCGTGCAGGGGCATGCCTGCCAGAAGAATGTCGCAGCCTATGTCGCCACAAAAGGCGCCATTCATGCCCTGACGCGGGCCATGGCGCTGGATCACGCAGGCGATCGCATCCGGGTCAACTCGGTCAGCCCCGGTTCCGTGCGCACGCCCATTCTGGAACTCGCCGCGCGAACCTTCGATGGTGCTGACGCCGACGTGGAGGAGGCCTTCCGAAGATTTGGCGCCGCTCATCCCATTGGCCGGATTGGGGAGCCGGAAGAGATCGCGGCGCTGGTGCTGTTTCTGGCCTCGGACCGCGCCGGTTTCATCACCGGTGCCGATTACCTGATCGATGGCGGCCTGCTGGCGGGATTGGGGGTAAAATAGAGGCGATGAGCGCCGGCCTTTGTATGCGTATATTTGCGCTTTTGTGCTGTTTGATGCTGCATTCCTCTTGACATCGCCCTGCGAAAGGGCCGAGATTGAAGCGGCTTCGCATCGGGAGGACAGCGTGAAAAAACTGGATCGGCAATTGCGCGTCGGTGTGCTCGGTTGCGGGCCGATCGCCCAGTTCGCGCATTTCGAATCCACGGTGAAGGGCC
>Ga0209371_1001888_pt1 | contig 12860 bp, 11 predicted proteins | sample AgamicAtAmrz_FD_187165 | JGI IMG/M metagenome (GOLD analysis project Ga0209371, IMG submission 187165) | Agave microbial communities from Guanajuato, Mexico - At.Am.rz (SPAdes) (version 2) | ecosystem: Host-associated > Plants > Roots > Rhizosphere | place: Guanajato, Mexico | collected 2012-06-07
AGTCCATTTCACTTCTCGGTTCCCTGCACGCTGTTTGGTTTGATGATGCCGGAACCGGACCGCTACCGGCTCAGCCTGTGTGCCGAGACGCCCGGCGTGGTGGATTCCGGCAACGGCATGCTGGTGCAGGTGGAGCATGGCCTGGAGAAGATTGCCGAGGCGGATGTGGTGATCGTTCCCTTCTGGCATCATCCGGAACAGAAACCGTCCCAGGCGCTGCTGGATGCCATCGCCGCCGCCTGGGAGCGCGGCGCGGAAGTGGTCGGGCTGTGTCTCGGGACTTACGTACTGGCCTGGGCCGGGCTGCTCAATCACCATCGCGCGGCGACCCACTGGGAGTATGAGCGCGACTTTTCCCTGCGTTTTCCTGAGGTGCAGCTTGATACCAACGCGCTGTATATCGATGACGATCGGCTGATCACCTCCGCCGGTACCGCGGCAGGCATTGACTGCTGCCTGTATCTGGTGCGCAAACACTACGGCAGCGCGCTCGCCAACCGCGTGGCGCGAAGAATGGTGATGCCGCCCTACCGCGAAGGCGGTCAGGCGCAGTTTATCGAGCGCCCGGTGCCGGAGAGTACCCGCGATGCACACATCAATCAGTTGCTGGACTACCTGCGGCGTAACCTGCACCTGACGCACGATCTCGACACGCTGGCGCGCACCGTGAGCATGAGCCGCCGCACCTTTACCCGTCATTTTCAAAAGGCAACGGGGATGAGCGTCGGCGACTGGCTCACCGCCGAGCGTTTACAGCGCAGCCAGGAGCTGCTGGAAACCACCGATCGCAGCGTCGAGGCCGTCGCTGAACTGGCAGGTTTTCAGTCGCCGGTCTCGTTCCGCCAGAGCTTCAAAACGCAGTTCGGCGTCAGCCCGAGCGAGTGGCGCAAAACCTTTCGCGGCGCGGCCCCCGGCATCTGACGACTCATCTTTTACGCCGCCTGATCGGCGGCCTTTTACGTAACGGCGGATCGTCGCGGTTGTAGTCATTCATCACCGCGGCCAGCTGGCGATAGTTCAGCACCACAAATACCGCGTAGCCGATATGCAGGATAGCCCAGCACAGAAACAGATAGATGCCGTCAAACCCCGCGAGCTGCATGACGATCATGCCAACAAAGGACGCCGGGAAGCTGACGGCCACGGTGCCGGCGCATATTTTTGACAGCCGGGCCAGGGGCGAAATGCGCATGGTGGTGGCAAACAGCACCAGCGCCGGTATCGCGCCGAAGATGCCCAGCACCAGCATATAGCCCGGCGTGGTCACCAGCGTGGCGATGCTGGCCGGAAGCTCGACGCTCCCCTGCCCTGCGTCTGCGGCATTAAACAAATAGCGGTACGGCGGCCAGTCGGCGTAGTGGATCAGCAGCTTACCGTGCACCACTTCCAGCGGCAGCACGAGGATAAGCGCAGCAACAATTGCGATCGCCGCGGTGTAGGCATACCACACGGCAAGCTGGGCGTTGAGTTTCACCCGGCGTTTCAGATGCCCGACCGGGGCGATGCCAAACACGCGCCGGATGTTGTCGCGCACGATGCCCACGCCGCTGCCGCGACGTACCGCTTTTCCTACCAGCAGGTATTCCGCGCCGTGTTCCAGCACGTATTCCCGCGCTACCCGGTCACCGCTCTGCTGCTCCTTAAACACCGGCAGCACATACAGCCCCAGCCCCTTCGCATCGACCAGCACTTCCCCGGTGTCGTCCTCCAGCACAAAGGGCAGGCAGCGCTCCTCTTTGTGGATCAGCCGGTAACGTTTGTCGCCGTCATCATCGCGCTCCTCTTCGTGGATGGTGTGACGGTACCCGATGCAGCGTCGGCCACTGAGTGGCGCGGTCAGGGTCTTAACGGCGCGGGCGCGCCCCTGCAGCTCAACAATCCCCATCGCCAGCGAGCGGATCTTGCTGGTGGGTAAATTCTGCTGGTATTTAAAGAAGCGGCGTTCATCGCCGGGGATCAGCGAGATCAGCAGGATGATCAGGGCGAGCAGCGCGAAGCCCGGCCCGCCGAGGGCTGGCAAGGCCATCAACACCGACAGCAGCAGCACCACCAGCAGCCCGCGCCAGAAGGTGCTGAACCCGCCCCCGCTGCTCGCGTTTTTCTGCCGTTTAGACGGCAGCATTTTCCACGCCTGCCAGACAAGAAACAGGACCATCAGGATGAGGAAGGTGAACGGCCCGAAGACCAGATTGAAAAGAACGTTGAGGAAGTCCATTACGCGTTACGTCTTGTGGTGAGGGAATAACGCCGGAGCCATCCGACTCCGGCACATCGGTATCAAAGGGCGATGCCGGTATAGCGCGTCTCTTCGGGAGCAAACTGCAGCAGCGGCTGTGGCGGATAGCGCAGCAGCCTGGCGAGGATCAGGTTAGGAAATTCATTAATCCCGACGTTGTACAGCGTCACGCTCTCGTTAAAGAACTCGCGGCGGTCGGCAATATTGTCTTCCAGCTGAGAGATACGGCGCTGCAGCTGCTGGTACGCCCTGCTCGCTTTCAGATCGGGATAATTTTCCGCCACCGCAAACAGCGATTTCAGCGCGCCGTCCATCCGGTTCACCAGGGTGATTTTTTCCTCCTGGGTGCCGGCATTGATAAACGCGGTGCGCAGTTCAGTGAGCTGCTGTAACGTCTGTTGCTCGTAGCCGGCGCTGGCTTTGACCACTTTCACCAGCTCCGGCAGCTCGTCCACCCGCTGCTTCAACAACACCTCGATATTGGCAAAGGCTTTATCGACGTGATGGCGCAGCATCACGATGCGGTTGTAGATGGAAATCAGCATCCCGACGCCGCCCAGCAGCACAAAAATCAGCAGGACCAGCGCAAATAACGTGTTCATCCGATATTCACCGTGCCGCCGCCAATCACCACCCCGCCGCAGCCTACCGCATCCCCGGTGCGCGCGGCGGGTTTACCATCGACAAACACCGTGCCAGACCCGGCGGCGATAGCGCGTGGATGCCCGTGATCCGCCAGCGGATCGCCAACCCGCGCCAGCGGCACGCCGTCTACTTTTACCGTTGGCGAGCCGGCGGTGACCGGTGTCGCCGGATGACTGCCGTGTGCGGTGCCGGTATCACCGACTTTTACTGCGTTTCCCATGATGAAATGTCCTTATAGTGGGCCAGAGTTCGCAATAAACCCCGACCGATGCGCCTGTGCTGAGTGGAATTTACTAAAGAAAGGCGTTGTACCGCGGCCAGAGACAGCCGCGGTGACAGCCAGCATTAACGAACCAGAACGACCTTGCCGTTAATGAGCGAGAAGTACGGGTTGTACACGAACACCACGTCGCCCTCCGCATTCTGGAATTGCAGCGGCGAGTTCTGGAAAAAGCCTGCCGCTAAACGGAACAGCCGTCCGCCACGATAGGTTTTCAGTTCGTAATTATCCCAGGCAATCGGCACCGGGGCGTACTGTTTATCGACCACATGCTCCGGGAAATCGGTGGAGAGTAATACCACACCCGGCGTGGTGCCCTCGGCCCAGGCCATTTCTTCGCTGGAGATGCGGGTGACTTTTTTCACCGCCTCAATATCCCGCGCTTTCATCATATTCCAGATATCGGCATAGGCTTTTTTAATCAGCGGCAGATCTTTTTCACTTACCGGCGTCGCATCCGACCATGCCCAGCGCGGCAACCCTTTCGCCGTCACGGTGCTTTCCAGCTTATAGAGACCAAAGTCTTTCGGGTTTTTAGTGGTGCCTTCGAGGACTTTTGAGTGATACGCGCCGCCCTGATAATCGGCAGACTCCTGCGCAGTCATATTCCCCTGCGCATCGACCGTTATTTTAAATTCGGCAAGCGTGACGCTCTGGTCTTTGGTGTCTTTACTGATAGTGACCTGACACGAGGAGTCGGGGAATAAGGTATCCGGATCGGCGTGATCTTGCGGCCCCATCAGCAGCTCAATCTGATTAGGGCCATTCTCAAGGAACGCCGTTAAATTAAAGCCCGCCGACAGGGTGCCAAAATCAGCGGTGGTGCTATCGGCAGCGGGAAAATCATTAACCCGCAGGATGCAGGTGCTTTTATTCGTCTTGAAGGAGAAAAGATATTTTTCAGTAATCATGTCATCGGCCCTGGCAGAAAAAGTTGGCAGTAATAAAGCGCTCATCAGCACGCTAAGCGAGATTAAAACGCGCGGTTGAATCTTTCTTTTCCAGCTTGTCATGAATGATCCACTCCTTTTCAATGTTGTCACTCTTCCCTGATTTCCCGGTCGATGTATTTCTGCCAGGAAGGCCCTGGGATTGCGAAACCCGTTCAGATTTAGAGGCCAGCCCAACGGTATAATTCACGTAAACTTTGGCGACGATGCCGTTGTGGTAAAATACCAAATCAAGCTTATCTTTTATAGAGTTATCTAAGCCCAGGCAGCCTTCGGCCACCGCTTTTCCGCCCACCGTTAACGCCCCGTTTGCAATATAAATGCGAATGCCCGCGCGCACGTTGGCCTCAATAGTCAGCTTAAGCTTTGCCTCAGCGCTATCGACTTTCTGCCATTCCCATTTATTCTTCGCATCAGATTTAAAGGCCAGCGTAAAAGCCACTTCGCCTTCGGCGACCAGTTCAAACTTCATGCCGGCAAAGGCCGCGTTGCCGCCTTCCTGATAGCTTTGCTCACCCGATGCCAGCTTTTCACGAACGGCTGCGAGCACCACATCGGCGCGATACCAGGCGGCGAACGCCTGCAGCAGATCGAGGGTTATTTTCATACCGACCAGCGGCGCAAGCCCAATCGACCCCTGCCTTTCGATATAAAGCGTCTTTGAGTCGGCGTCCTCTTTCAGTTCGCCGCTGCCTTTAATCTCAAGCTTAGGGAAAATAATTTCGGTGGTAAGCACTTTAATTTTGCCGACATCATCGGTAGAGAGCGCTTTCGAGACGGTATCAATGGCCTGCATTGATTTATTAATAAGCGAAATCCGCTGGGCTTTACGTTCAAAATCTTTTTTGAGCGAGCCAGAATAATCCTGACTGATCCCGGCCATTTTCGCGGTGAGTTTGCCCTCTATTTCCAGCGAACTGGTAATACCGTAGCGAGGTCGGCGGGTCCAGCCGCGATGCCCACGCTGCGGCATGCCTGCGCTGGCGTTCTGGGCGCGCTGCTGCTGCTTCAACTGCCTGTCGCTGTACTCATCCACGGTTTGCCCGACACCAATCGACACGCTGGTTTCCCATTTAAAATCGGGATAGACGTTGATATTGGCCCAGACCGTTCCGCTCGGCGCGAGATTAATAATTTGAGACACCCCATCGGCGAACGTCAGTGGTTTTTGCACAAAGGCTTCGCCCTTACACTGCCCGACATGCAGCATATACGCCGTTTTCGGCATGACGGTTTTCACGTCTTTCGCTAATACGTAATCGACCAGAAAATCAATCGAGTCGTATCGGTCGAAAAACCGCACTTTGCTGCTGTCAAAACGCGCGGGGTAATTAGTCACACCGTTATTAAAGGTCTTGAGCGTTTTACTCTGATCGATGCTGTAGATCTCACCCTGCGGGCATTTCGGGTTATGCGATACGCAGGCTTTCCCGGTTAAGGTGAGAGACAGCGGCACGCCTTTGCCGCCCTCGTCGATAGCATCCACAGAGTCGATAAACCCGTTTTGCTTATACGCGAAGGTTCTGTCTTTCACTTTTAAGGTGAAAGCATGAATACAGGTATCGGGGTTTTTACAGTTACACGATGGCGAACCGGCCGTCAGACTTGTCATTTATCATCCTTAAATTTGCAGAGGCGTATTAACGGTTTCTCACTACCAGGTAGAAATGAAAGTTTTATGCTCAATGCTGTAAGTCCTCAAAAAATATTTTTCGAACTCAAGCTTTACGGGTGCAAGATTCTCATTGCCTACATTTTGGGGTAAATCATAGGATTGAAATATCACTTCTGGGGGCAATCCTTCCGCCAAACCCATTTCAAAACTTGATATACTGGTGATGCTTTTTAATGTCGCAATATCTCTATTATTTAGTAAGGTTCAGATGTTTTGTTAGCAATATTTATTTGAACAATAGCGTATGTTGAACAGTTATACATTTATGATCTACAGAGGGACATCACCAGTTTCCTGAATCAATAGCGATTCCGCTTTATATACACCCTCTTCGGCATCATCGCAGAGCACGGATTTATAGTTTGCAGGTAGCGACGCGACAGCGATGCAGTTCTTGTGACAGAACAAACGGAACAGACCGCGAATGCTCCGATCATCCGTAATGCCTTGCGCTTTAAGCCAGCGGAAAGTGTTAGCGACGTCATCCGGGTCGATGGTGATGTTTTCGACCTGCCACTCCGCCATTTTCTCAACCAGCTGATCGATGTAGCGTTGTTCAAAAATTTCACTCAGCTGTTCCATCTGGGAGCTGGTGATCTGCATCATTTTGCGCCGTGAACCGCTGCCGCGCGGATATTGCTCACGTAATGCAGCAAAATTTTCAGTACGTTCATGTCCTGCATAGCGCGTAGAAATAGTTTCCACAGGCCCTAAAAATGAGTGTTGATCCCAGGGAGGCAATATGTCGAGCATCGCCCAGATATTTCGAGGATCGTAGAAGCGAAACAGAACAGGTTTCTCTTCATCGGGAATCTGGACGTGAAGGTATTTTCGCAGGTGCTGGCGTAGCGCCGGCATTTCTACAGAACTGGTAACAACGATACCCCAGGGTGTCTCCCGCTTGAGTAACCAGGTATGAACGTCAGACGTAACCTGTACCAGCCAAGGCGCAAGACGCCCGATCTCATCCGGTACCGGATCGGCATAAAGACATGCATGCGGCGGGTCGAGTTCATCAAGCATAGTGAATAGCGCTGGCTCAGCGGCAGCATCAATGATTGCCCAGTTTACAGGAGTACGCATTTTTAACTTTCTTCCTCAATGCCAGGGGGGATTTGAAGGGTATGTGATACCGAATTGCCAGGCTTAAATGACAGGTATGAATTTTCCATCAATGAATGCAAATATAGGTGAGAAAAAGCTAATGCCTTCATAACCTTCCTCACTTGTAATGTGATACGCCAGTGGGTATATCGTCGGATCGGATTTATTTACAAACCTAACAAGCCTGCCTTTATTCATCACCTCAACCTGATAATCATCCCAGTTGATTGGAATCATTTTAAAAGATTTATTTTTGAAGTCATCTACAAACTGATGACTATTATATAAGCCATCCATGGTTGAATCAGTAGTTATAGTCCATGCATTCAGGAGTTCTTTCATGTTATTTTTAATGGCTTTATTATCTTTAGATTCAAAAAATTGCCATAATTCACTATAAGCATCCTTCAGGGCCTGAATCTGCTCGGGTTTACCAGTATACGGCGTAGCCTTTACCCATCGCCATTCTGGAAGGCCTCTCATTTCTACTTTCTGTGTAAATTGATATAGATGCATCCCCCGAGGATAATAATTTTCATTGAGATAATCTTTATCAAAATGCCCGCTTTCAGTTTGCCATGCCATAATTTTTTGTGAGTCAATGTTACCGCCAATCGACTGTTGTTTATCAACTTGAGGAAGACCCTTATCATTCACACTTACTTGCATCTGACTAAGTACGTTCCAATCACCACCCGTAAAAAGCTTTAACGTCAGCTTACAATAAGACTCAGGACTGAATGAATCACGTCGTTTACTGTCTTTATTTTTAGTCGAAAACCATCCCAATGCGCCCATCTCAATAGTAATATCATTTATCCCATTTTCCAGAATCAGCATTGCATTTGTGCTTGATGTGCCCATTCCAACACCTTCAAGCGCTGAATCGCGATTATCCATCCCCAAAACTCCATTGGTTCTTATCGCGCAAAATGATTTATTGATGTCGAATAAAGACCGTACTCTCATTTTGTCATTAGCAGGAGTACCAATCGAAAGGAATAGAGTTGAGAGACAAAAAATTCTAACCACGTTATTTATGATATTCATGAAAGTCCTTTTAATGTCAAATGAGTCTGGTGAAGTGATGCCCTGTAGTATGTTTTTACAAGCTAATAAAAATGAGTTTCAAGAGATAAATGCGACCGTGATCGTTCACAGACGCTGAATAAAATCAAAAATAGTTTTTAAATGACAACTATAAACTTCCCATTTATCAATGAGAATATGGGAGCGTAACTCCTGATTCGCTCTTCTCCATTTTTATTTTTTACAAAGTAAGTTAATGGAGAGTACGTTGGCACGGTTTTATTAACGAAGCGAACCATTCTGCCTTGATTCATTACTTCGATTTTATAATCATTCCAGTTAATAGGTTTCATTTTGAAAGCATGGTTTTTGAAACTTTCAACGAAATTATAATCTTCGTATATCTCATCAGGCGTGCTAAACGTACTAATTCCCCATGCATCAAGACTGACATGAAGTCGTTGTTTTATAGTATTATTTTTTTGTGTGCAAATTCGTGCCAGAGATCGATGTACGCTTCTCTAAGCGCAGCTGTTTGAACCTGGCTGCCTGTGAATTTCGTTGCATTAACCCATTTCCATTCCGGCAATCCTTTCAGGAAGACTGTTTTTTTGAATTCATACAACTCCATGTTTTTTGGGAAATAAAGGGGTTCAAAAAAGTCATCTGGAAAATGCCCTTCTTCAATTTGTTTGCCGATGATTTTAACGCCCTTAGATTGAGCTTTATTGATATTTTCCCCGTCCACATCCATAAAAGGTATGCCTTTATTATCAACCCTGACCGTTATGGATTTTAAAATTTGCGTATTATTTTGTTTTTTTAATACCAGAGATAATGAACAAGAAGAATCGGCCCTAAAATGCGCCTTTTGGTTGATCACCATTATCAGAAAACCAATCGAGTGATCCAAACTCAACTGAAATCTCATTTATACCGTTCTCGAGGGCCAACATTGAATTTGTACTTGAAGTTCCGTACCCACGTCCGGCCAATGCTGAGCTACGATTTTCTGCTCCCTGAACTCCGTTCGTTTTGAACGCACAGAATGAATAGCTGATGTCAAATACAGAACGGACCATCTTCTGTTCGTAGGCGTATAAGTCAGGCGCAAAAAAAATCTGAAGTGGCAGGATTAAAAGAAAAGGAAAATTTTTCAAAATCATGATTTCATGTGCGCTTTATTTTATCGCCAGTTTACAATTGCATGGCGATGTACCGAAAAAAATCAGCTAATTATGCTCGATGTATTCGTCAAATAACAGGTATGAATTTTCCATCAATGAGCGAAAATATAGGGGAGTAAGTGCCTATAAGCTCATCATTTTCATCATCCTTAACCAAATATGAGACAGGTGAAAATGTTGGCGCTGATTTATTGACGAAACGCACCAGGCGTCCTTTGTTCATGACTTCAACTTTATAATCGGACCAATTTATTGGGAGCATTTTGAATGTAGAGTTTTCGAGATCAGTAACAAAATCCAGATCATTGTAGATGTTCGCTTTATCAGTATTGGTGGATATACTCCATGCATTTAAACTTTCATCAATATGAGATTTTATGGCGTTGTTATTTTTCGAAGCAAAGGCTCGCCATAGTTCAGAATATGCATTCTGCAGCGCCAATATTTGCTCCCTGGAACCGGTAAAAGGTGTAGCATCAGTCCATTTCCACTTCGGTAATCCACTGATGCTCAATGTTTTAGTAAATCTATATACATCCATGTCTTTTGGAAAGTCGTATTTATTAAAGTAATCTTCCAAAAAATGGCCCTCTTCTATCTGTACAGCTTTTATTTTTTCTACTTTGCTGATATTTATAGAACCATTTTTGTTGCTAGTTCCTTTTTCATAAGGCTCGTTTTCTTCGTTGATTGCAACCTCTATTGTTTTCAAGATAATTGTTTTCCCATTGCCTGAAGCTATCAACGAAAGTTGACATGAAGCATTCGGGTCAAATTTCCCCTTAGGTGAGTCGCTATTTTCTGTAAACCAATCCAGGGAAGCTATTTCAATAGAAATATTGTTCAAACCATTTTCAAGGAATAACATTGAATTAGTGCTGGATGTTCCATATCCGCGCCCAGCCAAAGCAGAGTTTCGATTATCGATCCCTAAAACTTCATTGGTTTTTATCGCACAAAAAGCTGAGGTGATATTGAATGCACTACGCACTTGCAAAGGCTTCTCTGCTGCATTGACTTTGTAAGCCATACTAGCTCCTAATACTGCGATCAAGAAAAAATTGATTTTGGCTTTCATGCCATTCCTTATGAAAAATCTATCGTATGAACGTTACATTGAGCTGGCAGGATTGTAACCCATTGCCCATGGTTGTATCACAGATGACCTGCGCTCTTCAACAAAGCGTTGCTTACCAAATAAATTAACACGCACTTTAGACTCTGAAATTTTTAAAGGATCCCCTAACGTTACTTTTTCTTTAATTTCGAAATCGTTATTTTTATCTTCTACATCCTGTATATCATTGCCAACATTTTTATCAGTTATTTTATTGTTTTTACCCTTTTTGGTCTTTTTCTTTTTTTTAGTTATGATTACATCAGCCGTTATTAATACTTCAGCAGTGATTCCCTCATGATAGCCTACTAAATCTAATCCAAATTTATGGTGATCAAGCGCAAGACCAAATGTCGTTTGTGCACTACCATTTGCCTGTAATGCGACTTCAGCAAAAAAGCACTTTGCTTTCGCACTAAAACCAATAAATCCTAAAACATTACCAACTAGTTTATTTTCCGCCCCAAATTTGAATGACCACTCTTTGTCTGAAAAAGCAGCGCCAATATCCATACTTGCGCTGGCTGTAAACTGCAAATAAGATTCTACGTTAAGATTTTCCTTAACAATTTCCCGGCACTTACCTACTATTTTCTCAGATCTGGCATACGCGGCTATAAGTTGTATAATATCAGCTTTTATTGAGATACTCATAAATGGCTCAGAATTAAACCCTATATAATGAGTACCGGTTGCGTTATTTTCAAGGCGTTCGTAAGTATATGCTAAGCCTATTGATATCGGATTAAATATAATCTGGAGGGGCTTAAAGGATCGATCATTTTTACTTGAGAATGGATCTGGCAAAAGATGATTTTGCATGTTTGAAACAAATTGCTCGATCTTACTTATTTGCTCTAATGTCTTTACTGTTTTTAAAACTTTTGTTTTGTATGAAAACTTATCAGAGTAATCCACGCCGCAAATATTCAGTGCATAATCCAGCGTGAGCTGGCTTTTATTTGTTATCGCAAACTGATCCGTATGCACCGTCCATCCGCCCCGTAGCTGATTACCGTCCTTAGGGCGTACTTTATGCATCAGGATACTGTGTTTCTTTTGTTCATCTCGACGCTCTTTCCATGTCCGTTCCCGACCGGCCAGCTCATACACAAATGCTGTAGCAACATGTAGCTGTACACTTGGATAAACATCCAGAGCAACGGGCGTAATTTGTTCTATGCAACCTTGCGCCGTTAACAGATAGCTATGCGGTTCGGAGAATACATCCTTTGGTGTAATGATGTTATTCAGATAGCTCCATAGCGATCCGACGTTAATATTGTCATAACTTAAGCTATTCGGCTCTTTAAAGTACAAAGTTTCAGCGTTACATATTCCAGCACTTAGTTTTTTAGCAGTATTGTCATAATTCAATGTTGCTTGTGGGCAGTCAGGTTTACCACATTTGCTCTCTACTGAAAACCATCCTTTAACTCCCTGCCCTTGATCCACCAGACTTAATCTTATCGATGATTCAACTGGCCAAATATGAGTGTTCCCATCAAACTCACCAACTTCTATGCTTTGCAAACACGGATCGGGATTATTACACGTTGCGCATACGGTACCTGCTTTCAAAGAAAGATTATCACTCGACATAAGTTATTCCTTTAACGTGGGATATGACCCAGCTCTTGCTTCAACAGACGTTCGGCGCGGTAATATCCGGGAAGTTGTTCATCATTTAATAATGATAACCAGCGATCTGGCATCGCTTCTATGCTGAAAACCTGCTTATCCATCATCAGACTCATCAGCCCACGAATTGAACGATCGTCCTCTATCCCTTTCGATTTACAAAAATAGAAGCATTCAGATACCGCGCTCTCAATCAGCGGTTCACGTTCTTTGTGAATCATTTCCCGCCGCCGCCTCTCTTCATCCAGTAAGCCGTAGGTGTCACTTGATGCAAGAATGGAAATGCAGGGTAAATACTTCACCTTCATGACGCCGGTAAGCGTTGCAATGTAACGCGCTTCAGCTTGTTTATTTAGTAAATCAAGCTGATGTTGCTCAAGTACAAACAGTTTTCTCCGGCTCTGCGCGCTGAAGGGAAACTGTTTGCGAATGTTCTCAAACCCATCTTCACGCACCACCCCGTCATAGACAGACTGGATCTTCTCAATCGGCCCCATGAAGCTGTGAATTTCCCAGTCGCTCAGTACCGCGCAGAAATCCCATATTGTCCGCGGATCGTAGAAGCGAAAAAATACCGGTTTCTCTTCCCCGGGGATCTGGATTTGCAGAAATTTTCTCAGGTGCTGGCGTAGCTCTTTCATCGCGACAGAAGAATGAAGGTAGATACCCCACGGGCTTGTTTTGGTCGCAAGCCAGGCAGCGACCTCCTCTGTCACCTCCAGCAGATAAGGCGCGAGTGCAATCAACTCTGGCTGCAGCGGCTCGGCATACAAACAGCTGTGCGGCGGATTGTATTCCGCCAGGAAGGGCAGCAGCCCTTCCTCGTTCGCGCCATCAATCACTGCCCAGCTCATCCGTTGACTCATGCCTTATCTTCCTTCGGGCAGTGTGCAACAAACATCGTTCCCTGTGCGGCGGCGGCTTTCAGGATCGCAGGGTCTGCCGGGATCAGCAGGTCGCCAGGGCTGCCGCCGGAGTTAAGGTTGATGGCCGGGC
>Ga0209371_1001889_pt1 | contig 12853 bp, 19 predicted proteins | sample AgamicAtAmrz_FD_187165 | JGI IMG/M metagenome (GOLD analysis project Ga0209371, IMG submission 187165) | Agave microbial communities from Guanajuato, Mexico - At.Am.rz (SPAdes) (version 2) | ecosystem: Host-associated > Plants > Roots > Rhizosphere | place: Guanajato, Mexico | collected 2012-06-07
CGTTATCGGCGGCAATAGTGCCTTCAATGGTGCCGGTGTTAGTGATAGTTAGCGTAGAGTCGTTGTTGCCGCGGCTATATATAGCGAAGGTATTACCGGTGATCGTGCCGTTATTGGTGATGTCTATCGTGGAGCTGCCGCTGCCTTCGTCGTAAACGCCATAATTGGTTCCGTTAATGGTGCCGTTATTAATCAGCGTCGTGTGATAAGCATCGGAATAATAATTCGCAGTGTAAACGCCATAGGTGCCGCTGATGGTACCATTGTTAATAATGGTACTGGTTGACCCTAAGGTATTATCCGAATAGTTGCGGTTGAAAACACCAACGACAGAGCCTGTAATATCACCATTGTTAGTCAGCGTATCGATTTGGCCAATGTTATATACGCCAAAATAAGAACTGGTAATGGTGCCGTCGTTTGTTAAGTCTTTAATCAGGCCGGTGCTGTTATTATAAATGGCAGAGTCGCTGTAATGATTGGTGCTGTTATTGCTGGCGATAGTGCCGGTATTATGCAGCGTATTAATGGTGCCGGTATTATAAATAGCGCCAGTGTTATAGTAATATCCAGTGTTGTTATTATTTGTCGAGTTGATTATCCCGTCGTTTTCCAGAACGTCGATATTGCCGCGGTTATTAACCCCGGTTCTGCCTGAAATCACGCCTGTCGTCACGTTCTTTAACGTGCCCAGGGTGCCGCTGTTGCTAATGCCGCCGCCCTGTTCGTAGCCAGTATTGCTGTAATAGGTACCAGCGGCTGGCCCGGAGATAGTTCCGCTGTTAATCAGCGTACCGACAGTGCTGGTCGCAGTCAGGTTAATAGCGCTGCTGGAATAATTACCGTTTTCGCCAGTAATTGTAATGCTGCCCTTATTATCGATGATATCGATGGCGCCCTGGTTTTGCAGGCCATAAAGGTAAGTATTGGAAAGCTCGCCGTCTCTTGCCGTAATTATCCCATCGTTAGTCAATGACGTCAGGGCGGCATCCTGGCCGACATTCAGCGCGGTTTCTCCGTCACCGGTTGCGGTGCCTTCGCTGGTGACATGCACTGTCTGATATTCAGCGGGGATCTGAACGTTATATTGCTGGCTGGAAATGACATAGTCGCTGGGAACCGCGAAGGCATAGGGTGCCAGCAGTCCTTGCGCAGAGGTTAACGCTACCAGCAAGGTTCCTTGCTGGCTAAACCGTGATTTCTTCATGATGTACCGTGCGATGTCGCGCTTGGGGTTAACGAAAAGAGCCGTTATATGTTACGTTCAGATTTATCTGATTACATTTCGTTTCGAAATATACATCTGCTTGCAAAGAAAACAATCAGCGAAGCTAAATTATTTTCGGCTCAGGCCGCGCGGAACTTTAGAGTTTCACTTAAATAAAAGTGTGAAGAGCGAATGAAAAAGACAAAAAAAGCCCTGGCTTTTACGTGCGTAATATTGATTAGTATGACTTTTTTGTTAACGGGATGTGTCAGCAAAAATCCGCGTGAAAGCGCCGATATATTGGCGAAACAAAGTGGTCTTACTAGTGAAAATTTTTCTGCGAACGGAATATATTTTCGTACCTGGCATCGCATTACGCCGCCGGTTACGCTTTTGCGAGTTTATGTGGAAGGGGACGGATTCGCCTGGGTGAGCCGTACGCGTCCTTCCGACGACCCAACGCCGCACAATCCCGTTGGCCTCGCGTTAGCCGCGGCGGATCAATCCGCTAACATCCTTTACCTTGCGCGACCGTGTCAGTTTATCGGGCCACCGTTGCCCGCCGCCTGCAATGTCCATCTCTGGACTGATAAGCGCTTCTCATCAAACGTTATTCAGGCGATGAACGAGGTATTAAGCCAGGTAATACAACGCTATCCGCAGGCGAAAATTGAGCTGGTGGGGTATTCAGGCGGCGGCAACATTGCCGCGCTGCTTGCGGCGCGGCGGACGGATGTGGTTTCGCTGCGTACGGTGGCGGGGAACCTCGATGTCGCGTACGTGAATGCACTGCACCGTGTTTCCGCCATGCCGGATGCGCAAAGCGCGGCAGACGTTGCGCCAGAACTGGCGGGCCTGCCGCAAATCCACTTCAGCGGTGCGGATGACCGCACGGTGCCGCCCGCTGTCGCGGCGCGTTTTCAGCAGGCGACAGGAGCGCGCTGCGCGCAGGTTGAAGTGGTGCCGGGCATGGCGCACGGCTACGACTGGGCGGCGCTCTGGCCGGGTTTGCTGGCGAAAGCGCCGGTTTGCCGGTGAAGGGGCGGGAACGTTTGTAGGCTGTGGAAATATGTGTGCGAACCAATAAACGTTTTATCGCCACAGCCATTTCAAACCGCGCGTTTATTTCCGTTCAGGAGGTTGGTTCCGGAAATAAAAAGGGCCTGCGGGGTTAGGAGTTAAGTTATTTGGTTAAACCGGCAGACTTAAACATATTTTGCGAGCTGAATTCCATATCACGATGAAAGGCGCGGCAACTGTCCAGTAAGCGGTAAACGCAGGCGCTTAAGTTCTTGAAGCGCATAACCTCTCGTTGTATCGTTCACCCGCGCCTGCAAAATCAGGCGCCGGGATTGGTCTCCTGGCTTTTTCTCATCGGCGACATAAAGTTTTTATGTCGTGCGTTCGGCTACATCTCAATGGTGGGCTGGGCGGGGGCGTCGCAAGACGCGCCGGTATCCGATGAGGCCGGTAAGACCAACTCCGTTCAGTTCACCACCCGTAAGATTGGTCTCTTCGGTGGTGAATAAACATCTACTCATCGGAGGCTGCCTTATGGCTACAACCCTTATCCCCGCTCACGCTTCTGCTAATGTCTCAGCGCATTTACCTGGGCTTTCCGCTGTTTTTCCTTCGCGTTTTATTCACCCTCTCAACCCGGCATTAGCAAGGGAGTAGCGATCATGACTATCAGGGAGGACTGGCATACTGCCGACATCATCGCCGGGCTGAAAAAGAAAGGAACCTCGCTCGCCGCCGAATCCCGCAAAGCGGGCCTCGCCTCCTCAACCCTCGCGAACGCGCTGACAAAACGCTGGCCGAAAGGCGAGCGCCTCATCGCCCAGGCACTGGGCGTTAAGCCCGGGGAGGTTTGGCCTTCGCGGTATAAGACGGGGGAAAGCAGGGGAGCTATTGCTGAGAATTGAAATTAAAACCCGCCTGTGGGCGGGTTTTTTAAAAGATAAATTATTTAGTAAGGTCCAAGTACAAAACGGGCTTTCAATTCACGGAGAAATTGAAATGTATTCATGCAGGGTACGTCAAATTGACGGCAAATATTTGGCACCTTCACTTTTTTTGTGCCTTCGATTACTAATGACTCATGTGTCACTACAGTCGCACCGCTGGATTTCGCTTTAGCAATAATCCATGGGTCGGCTTTCGCCAGAAAATTATCCCGATTTCCGGCATTGTAATCGCCTGCCATTACTGACTGTACTAATTGCGTGTAAATGGCCTGAGTTTCAGCATCATCATTCTTAATGAAATGGCCGGGACGGGCTTTGGCCCACTCTGCTAATTCGTCATTTCCCTCTTTAAGTTCTCGGCCAATCATGTCCACGCTGCCAAGAATGCCCTTATCAAACTGGACATCGAGCCAGTGCCAGTAAGCAGGGCAGATATCCATTCCGTAATACTGATTTTTTGCCTGTATATAAGTGTTTGCATCCAGCAGATATTTCATACCCCAAGCTCCTTCGCAAAATCAGGTATTTTTGCCGGTTTCATCCCATCAAGAAGCACGCTGGCATCGCGAAGCAATAGCTGGCCGCTCAGAGCCTGCCCGACCACAGCACGAGAAAATGGCAGGCTTATCTGCGCTTTTTTAGTTTTGTAATAGTCAGGACCGCCTTTACCGTTTTTTTCACGCTCCTGCCATTGCGTCTTAAGTTCTGCGATATAACGTGCATAGTCTTCATAGAAAATAAAACCCAGCGTTAATGCGCGGCGCGCCAGGACCCATCGGCTAACCCGGAAATAGAGTTCCAGAGGCGCAAGATTTTCCCACCAGGAATCCTTATCCTGTTGCCAGAGGCGAGTAAATTCTTCCGCTGGTACTAAAAACTCAGCGGCGACTGCGTTACATAAAATTTCTTGCTGACGAGTATTCCGTGCGTCGCCATCGGAAATTCCAGACTGACCAATCCATATATGGCAAAGCTCGTGAACCAGGGTAAATAACCGCGCACCAGGCGAATCCGCATGGTTCACGAAAATAACCGGAGCATAATCATCAGTAATGGCGAAACCGCGGAACTCCTCAACGCGTAAAGGTCGAGTGTGATGACCGAGGTTGGCCTGACGCATCACTAAAATGCCTAAAGCTTCGATACGGGTAACTAATGTCCGATAATAGTCATCACTGTTCCCTCGTTCAGGATACAGCCCAACTTTCATAGCCTGGCGCATGTCCTGAACTATATCTTCAACGCTGCTGTGAACTGACAAACGACTAACGAAAGGATTAGGCCCGACAAGCTGTTGCTTTAAGTATTCGCGATACCACTCCTGGCGCTGAAGCATAAGCTTGAGCAGATCCATAAGTTCAGCGCTGGGTTGCTGCATCGGACGGCTGTCAGGCGTTCTCAAGTCAGGAAGAGGAAGAGTTTCAACTGGTGGAGCTATCAAAAATAGATAACCAAAAGGAACATGAGCTTTATCCGCAAATACCATGGCTTGGTTAAACGTAAGAGGTTGTTCACCTGCTTCCCATTCAGCCAGACGTTCTTCGGTAACTGCGCATTTACGGGCGAACTCGGGCAACGAATAGCCAGAGCGCTCACGCGCCCAGGTTAACATTTTGGTATTGATGTTTGCCGTTGCCATGTACGTAGTCTCCACTTAACTGCAGACAAGTATAAAGAGAAACGAATTTGAAACCCATTGGTCTGATGCTGAAATGAACAGTTGAATGGTTGGGCAAGAAGGAATGTATTGAAAACGTACCCCCAAAGCAAAAACCCAGCCATAGGCTGGGTTTTCAGAATAAGTGGTGCCCGGACGCGGACAAAAACGCCGGGAGCGTTTTTGCACAGCGCGTTCCGCGCTGGCCCCGCAGGGGTGAGCCACAGGGAGGTGGCGAACAATCGAACATCGTTCGATGAAGAGTCCGGAACCCTCAAAAGCAAAAACCCCCGCCAAAGGCGAGGGTTTGAAAGAAGTGGTGCCCGGACTCGGAATCGATGTTTATTCTTAAATTGTTGAATTATATAGTTTATTTTTAATTTGGTGATTTTTGTGCCCTCATTTGTACCCTCGGTCCGTTTGCATTGATTCTGGTGACTCGAATTTGGGTTCAGGTACGAGGTGGTAGGGTTGCAGGAAAATAGCGGGCAACTATTCCGTTCATCTTATCAATCAAATCAGAGCGTTTAAAGATGATATGCCCAGTCCCTTTCTGGAAGTAACGTATCTCAACATACTCGTCTTCGAAAACGGAAGCGTGCTGTTTGCGGATATGAGCATCCAGCCTGACGGAAAGATCGTTGCGATTCTCCGGAACAGGTTTACCATCCAGTAGATTCAGCATACGATCTAAATCCGCTAACTGCTCACGTCTGCGCCCATGACGAAAGTGAAATCCCCAACGGTCATATTGTACCAGACCATCAACGATGATCTTCTTCCCGAACTTGCAGGGGCTGTTGCTCTTGTAATCCCAGCTTAGTCCCTTAAACACGTTAATGATCCCCCGCTCGAACACCTCCGCTTTACTCTGATGTAGTTGCTCAAAGGTGCTGAGAATATTCTCTTCACTGACAGCGGGAATATCGTCCTTTTCCAGGCTATTGTACCACTCGTCGCGTGCCTGTGCGTCCATGAGCGCCAGCATTCCCGACTTATTCATCAGGTCTTTCCAGATGCTGCGATCGATATTTTGGGTGATGGCTTTTATCGCTGTTTCTGTTTTATCCATCAACCAGCAGTCGTAACGGTATTGTCGTACTCCCCATTCATTTGCTTTACCACCGCCGATGTTGCTGGTCAGTGTCGAGATATCGTCGAGTTGCTGTATCAGCGTTTCAATTTGCGCCAGCGCCGCGTTGCGTCCGGTGACGATACGTTCAATGCTGGTCGAGCAAATTACATCGGTATTGTCGGTTAACACTTCGGATTCGGTGAGAGTAAGTTCTGACATAGTTTATGTCCTTTATATAAAGCAAAACGCCAGTCGGTGAGGGCTGGCGTTTATGCGTGTGGTGAATACAGGGCTGTGATTATTCTGAGCGGATGTGTTGCAGAGACTGAGCATGTCGGAAGGAGAGACTACCAGTTGAAGGTGCTAAAACCCGGCAACAGGTCACCCTCTGCATCCAGATGTAGCATATCGATCCCGTAACGTCGTATCAGTGTGGTCACTAACCGACGGCAGCCCTTTGAAAGCCCCAATCTCTTTAGTTCCAGCACTGGGTATAAGCGAGCGTTAAGTCTGAGCAGGTAACCGTAGCCGGTGTACAGTATCCAGTCACTGTTGCCGCCGTCGTGGCGTTGAAGAGTGACCTGGTCGAGAATAGCGTTATCCTCACACGTGATATGAGCGGTACTGCACTGGATCCCATTCAGACGGGCGGTACGTGGTAGCTGATCTTCAACAACCAACTTCCCGGGGGTATCAGCAACACGAAGCGAATATCCGTTATCACTGACCACATCAATCAGCGCAGCCAGCTCAATACCATCGATATCGACGGCGATCCGGCCCCCATTAAGGGCCAGTACATTAACGGTATCGGCTTCCACCGTCAGGGACAGCTTCATTGCTGCCCCCTGGATGACTGCCCACTGATGGCGCAAGTCACCGCTTTATAGCCGGTACGTTGCATCAGGCCGGTGGCCTTTCTGGCCCGGAGTATATCAATAGCGCTGATGAACGGAGACTGATGCTGAATGGAGAAACCGGAGCGATCAATTCGAACCAGTTCAGATTTTTCAACGAGAAAATTGAGTGCATCTGCCAGTGAAATCCCGGCGTCAATATGCTGCTGGATGACATTGCCATCACCAAACTGTGTGTCGTTAAGCGAAAGGCCGTAATGCCTTTCCAGCAGATAAGTAAGAAGTTGCTGCCAGATTTCTACCGGCGACGGGTGTGACGATACCTTCCTCGTCGGGATGGTGGGTAAGGTTTGCATAACGTTGATCTCTGTTAAATAAGATGTTGATGGTTGGGGGGATTACGGTGAAGGGGGGATGGTGAGTTATGGTGTTTTTCAGGTAACCCACTTACTGCCGGATGGCCTCAGGTGCGGCCTCCAGTATGAACCAGTTAATACCCTGCTCTGCGTCGTGATGGCTGGCAGCATGGCGTAATGCCGCTCTGGCCGCTTCTGTCGTAACAGAGTCATCCACATTGTCTACATCGTCTTCGTACCAGAGTGAACACAATACGAAGTCGCCATTTTGATATTGTTGCAGCAGTTCAATGACCTCACTGATTTTACAGACGTGCGGCATGGCTATTCTCCTGCGGGTTGTGCCACAGGTGGCGTCGGATAAATCGCAAGATAAACGTACCCGCAGGAGCCGAGGGTGTCTGCCTCGCAGGTCAGTCCTTTTGCGTAGAGCGTGACGCCGTGCTGATGTCGGGGAGTGAGTTCACCGCTGGTGAGCATTAACTCAAGTTGTTTCAACAGCAGTGGAAATGCCTGGTCCAGATGGCGCAGGTCTGATTCGCTGAAGGTGCCGGTGATGCTGGCGCGATCAGCCAGGTAATGCAGCCGGTTGCCCTCCTGTACCAGTCGTGCGCCAAAACACGGGATAGCTGCAGGCTTAAGTCCCCACCAGGGGGCGGCAATATCGTGGTTTGCTACATTTGTTGAGCTTTGCATTTAAGTAATCCTTAACTATGTGTTAATTCAGGGTAACGCTGCGCAGGACAACATACGGGCCGTTGCGGTCCTGGCGGCGTTCAGCGAATACAGCGAGCACACCGCTGATATCCTGCACCTCCCGTCCGGCATAGTGGCAGATGCTGCCGGACCACTGGTATTTCCCTGTGCAGAAGCGGAACAGCCGGGACTGCGGATGCTGGCGGTATATCGCCATCGCCTGGCGTTTGCTGATAATCTTCATCATCGGTCTCCTTAAAGCCAGCCTCGTTCGGCAAAAGACACTATATCCATCCCGCCAACCACCAGGTGGTCCAGCAGGCGAATATCGACCAGCTCCAGCGTCTGCTTAAGACGTTCTGTGATCCGTCTGTCTGAATCGCTGGGCTCTGCGTGCCCTGAAGGATGGCAGTGCGCCACGAGCATGGCAGCAGCGTTATATTTCAGTGCAGCCTTTACCACCTCCCGTGGATAGACCTGCGTATGGTTGATGGTGCCGGTGAAGAGAGTTTCGTGCGCAATCAGCCGGTGCTGGTTATCGAGGAAGAGCGCGGTAAACTCTTCGCGCTCCAGTGTGGCAAGCTGCAGGCGCAGCCAGTCACGTACTGAGCTACTGGAGGTAAATGAAGCACCGGGTTCGCGTAACTGACGCTCCAGCAGGGTTAGTGCCTCACGGATGGTGTGTTGTGCGGATGCCGGTAATTCGGCGGCAAACAGTGGTAACTGTGTTTCCATAGCGGGATCCTCAGTCAATGATGTGCATGATGGCGCTGCATTCCGCGTGGTTGAGCGCGTAGTCCCGCAGACGGTAATAGTGCTCCGTCATGGCGTCGCATTCGGTGCGCATGGCGTGGTGGCTGTAAGCCATCAGGCAGGCTGCTATGCCCGCGGCCTCTGCGCTCATTTCCACATCGTTGCCATTCATCGGGTTGAACAGCGTCCATTTTTCAACGTCATCACCATCGGGCTCCGGGGCTATAAAAGCACCGCCGTTGCTCAGCGTGTAAAACTGCCAGATACCCCCGCAGTAGTCTGCACAGAAGAGGTCCATCCAGGCGAAGATATGCGGCTCAAGGGTCATCCACTGCGGGATGGAACCAAAGTGCTGTGGCCAGAAGCCGATACGCTGTTCATCGGGCAACAACGTGACGATGAGAGTGTTGGTATTTTCGAGGTCTGAAAGGGTTTGCAGATTTGTAGCGTTATTCATTGGTTATTCCTTTTGAAAGGTCATAAGTGCGACTCCGGTAAACGGGAGCCTGATGTGTGGAAAAGGTGATTTGAGGCGTGATGGTGAAGGAATGCGTTACCGGCAGGTAAGTTCAGCAGGTGATGTGGTCAGGAGTAGCTGTGGGCAGGACTGTGCATAGCCATCTGCATCGCATCGTGAGGGCCAGTGGCCCTCCGGGAGGATTAAGCGGCACAGGCTGAGTTCACCGGGACGATAAAGAAGGTGTGAGCACCAGGCGCACAGGTCGTCATCGGAGATGGAGCGGCTGCAGGGAGTGTTTTCCAGGGCGGTCGGATAAAGGGTTGCCTGGTGGGCGTTATCAGGTAGCGGTGGCATCAGCTCAGTGCCTGCTGTAGTTCTTCCGCCATTACCCAGAGGGCGCGGTTGAGCTTAACGTCTCCGTCTATGCTTTTAACCGCGCGGGTATGGCTGCGCTTGCCTTTGGCAGTACGTCCCGGCAGACCCCCTTTCAGCAGGTTCTCCTGACAACGATTGAAAACTGACCACAGATCGTCCTGACGGTCTTCATAGCGGCGGGGCGTCAGTATCTGGGATGCCGTCACCGGCTGGTGATCTTCACCAAAGCGGTACGTCAGCGCGGCTTTTGCAAAAGCCTGCTGTGCCGGTGGCGTGAGTAACAGCGACTGCATCGCATCCCGATTTTCTTCGACCCGGTCAAATATCCCCAGTACCTCATAAGCCCCTTCAATGACTTTCTCCACCACATTACCCTTATGCGGCACGCGCACCTCCCCAAAGGTTTCGCCACAGACAAGTCCGTTCTGGCAGACTGCACGAAACAACCCCGGCAGCATCTGGTATGAGCTGGAGCCGTCGTGACTGTTAAGCAGAATGATTTCGGGGACCTGTTTACCGGTAATCTGGCCTTCACGCCTGAGGCGCAGCATGTGCTTTGTGTGGTCGCGTTTATTCAGGTCGCGCACGCGTGTCTGGCAGGCAAAGAACGGCTGGAAGCCTTCCCGCTGCAGGTTATCCAGCAGGGTGATGGTCGGGATGTACGTGTAACGTTCGCTGCGGGATTCATGTTTTTCTTCGCTGAAGACGCTGGGCACGTAGTGCGCCAGTTCATCGCGGGTTAATGGGCGGTCGCGGCGCACGAGGCTGGCAGCGCCAAAACGGCTGGCTAAGCGCATGGAAATTTCCTTTCTGAGAAATAAAAGAAAACGCCCCGCTCGGATGAGCAGGGCGTTGGTGGTGTGTAATACCTGTGTTGTGGCAGTTGTCAGGGCTGGTTCGTCTGTTCTGCCGCCTGGGCCGGAGCATGTTCACCCGGTGTTGTGGTGTTCCTGTGAATAATCTGGTGTTTCGCCAGCGCCTGCTGCATGTCATTGATGCAGTACGTGATGTAGAAGACGTTAAACAGCACGGTATAAAAGACGTTCATCTTCAGGTCAAAGCGAAACGTGTTCAGCGCAAAGTGACGCAGCGCGGTTCTGGCCTTGAAAGCCCAGACCACATACATCACACCACTGGCTATTGAGAGCAGCCCGCTGATGGCCAGCAGGATATCGCCGGTTGAGTCGTAACCGTACGGGTCAGGTGCTGCCATGGCACCCAACTGACGACTGAGCCCGAAACAGACGGTGAGCCAGATAATAAACAGATTGCCGTAAAGCGGGTAGCCCGTGGTCTCGCTGATGATATCCTGCTTTTTGTTGAGCCAGAGCAGGGGCCAGACGCCGCAGGTGACCATGCTGAGCAGGACAAAATGCAGCGTACGGGTATTCAGCCGCTGGCTAAGGGTATTAATCGTGATATCTGTCATGAACTAAATTCCTGTATTAAACGAGTGGGGGGAGTGTTTCCGTGAATTAACCGGCCGTATTTTCACAGTCGCTGATATTTTTCAGCTCCTGCTGTGTATTCCTGATCCCCGGGTTAAAACTGCCGGCTTTCCTGTCATTCACATACACATCAAAATGTGCAGCCTGTCCCAGAGCCGTAATAAACTGCGACCAGGCATTGTCCGCATTACGCCATCCCAGAGACGAAGGGAGCGGGAATTGTCGATCGTTTATTACCAGCGTGATGGCGGTATGGTCGTCATGTGAGTCTGCCCCGGAACCATCGGGAAAGGTGAGCATGACGTGATGCTGCAGGATGTTCTGCTCATCGGGGTTGCCTGTGCAATTGAGGTTAAACATCACATTTTCGGGGCTGGTGATGATGTATTCGGTCACTCCCATGCCGAAGCCGCTGGTCCACATATTGGGGATAGCGTGAGTGACGCCAGTGAATGCCAGTGTTGTTACCAGCAGAACGGCAGATAGTTTACGCATGAACGTTTCCTTAAATTATCTAAGAGGCGGGCAACTGTTGATGAATCCGCCGTGGGTGTTACATAAGCTGTTTGCCAACCGTTATCAGACCGGCCAGCCAGCCGATGCACTGAGGCCCCACAAGCCAGAACAAGCGGGCTTTGAGCAGCCCGGTCATACCTTCGCTGGTGTATACCGCATCCGGCATCAGCCACTGGCGCAGGAACGCGCCGATAGTCATACCGGCACCGGGGCCGAGCGTCATCCAGAACAGATACCCCATCCCCTGCCCGAAACTGCGGATTTCGCCCGTATTTCCGAACACGTTAAACAGGACAACCACAAGCGCGATGCCAAAGGCAATTGCGAAATACTTAATAACAAGCCCCATTCTGATAAGTCCTTATTTTCTGCACTGCTGAGCGGCGCTCAGCATGTTGTCCATAAAACGCGGGGGGACATAGCCGTACTGCTGGTTCATTTTCTCCAGTTCCCCGTGGGTATATTTCGTTTTCAGCTCATCCCAGATACAGCCGCAGACCGCGGTTGTCCCGCCACCGGACTTGCAACCCCGGATAAACTCTCGTTCGTTCCTGTCACCGCAGCCGCTCAGGGCCAGCGCTGACAGCAGCGTGACGGCCAGTAATACGTTCCGGGAAACCATCGTCATTTTTAATTGCCTGTTAATCATTGGGTGAATATCCATCCGTTAAAACGCCCCTGCTCAGAGGCTGTCCGATTCCGCCACGCCTTCCTGTTCAAGGGCATGACTGATGTTGTTCACCACCGTGTTCGGGTCGAGCCGGATTTCCGCCAGATGCTGGCCCGACTCAGGTGTTCCCTTGTAAACGTCCAGGGACGCGAACGGTCTGCCTTCATCGTTTGTCCCGGCAGATACCTGGTATGAGGTGTCGCCGTTTCTGACTGTGAATTCCTGCAGACTGATTACCTGATTGCTCTGGTAAGCGTACGTGGTGGTGTTTGCCGGTACGGTGAGGTCCATTTCCTTATGTTCTGCGCCGGTCCTGCCGAATGAGTACGATACCGACGGGGTGATGATGCAAATCTCGACTTCCTTTTTGTGGTTAACGGTCTGCGCATAGAAGACGGGCTTTCCGCAGCGCTGGTGGTGTGCCTGTATAAGTGCGTCGGGCGTACCGGCATTTACGGCTGACAGCGATGCCAGCATCATTCCTGCGCTCAGCAGCAGGGCTGTACCGTGTTTCATGTTTTAACTCCTTTTGGTCTGGTCTGAGGTTCGGGAGAAAGCTCCCGGAAGGTGTGAATGACGTTGCTGATAAAGTGAAAATGCGGAAGGGCGTTGATGAAATCAGCATCCACAATGAGTGCGCTGGTCTCACTGCGTCGGTGAAAAGAGCGTTCAGACAAGGAGACCGACGTAATCTCCTCAACCCTGAATACCCGTATCGCGCCATACTGGCTGGCCACCAGATACCAGTCTGCATGTGAGAAAATCAGCCGGTAGGGCTCAAGGTGGTCGTGACGAATCCCCTTAACCAACAGGCTG
>Ga0209371_1001891_pt1 | contig 12844 bp, 12 predicted proteins | sample AgamicAtAmrz_FD_187165 | JGI IMG/M metagenome (GOLD analysis project Ga0209371, IMG submission 187165) | Agave microbial communities from Guanajuato, Mexico - At.Am.rz (SPAdes) (version 2) | ecosystem: Host-associated > Plants > Roots > Rhizosphere | place: Guanajato, Mexico | collected 2012-06-07
CCATGGCATAGAAGAAGCGCCAGCGCGCCGGTGCAAGCTCGCTGTTGTCGAGCGCCATGACGATATCGACCATCTGGTCGCCCGTGGCCGAGGGGATCGAAATGGACCGTTCGACGGCGAGAAGACGGCTGCCGTTTGGCCCTTTCATATCCGTCGCCCGTCCGGCATCGCGAGGCCGGGCACGCAGCCAAGGCAAGTTCTGCTCCCAGAGCGATTGGGAGCGCAGCTCGACAGTGCCATTGCGGCCGACCTGCCAATAAAAGCCACCATTCGGAATGCCGAAGCGGGGATCGGTCGGCGTGTCATCAAGGAAGAGCTGATTGGACGAATTGATATCGACTGCGGCCAGAAGAACGCGCAACTCTTCGTCTATCTCCGAGAGGGCGAGAGCCCTGACGGCCAGCCCGGAAATGGCATTGATGCCGACCCCCGCCAGAAAGGTTGCGACGATGATCGCCACCACCGAACCCAGCAGCAACCGCCCTCGCAGCGAGAACGGTGTCATGACGGCGGCGCCTCGCGCGGGATGATGTAGCCCTGGCCGCGCCGGGTCTCGATGACGGTGCCGTCGAACTTGCGCCTGAGGCGTGCGACGACCACTTCGAGCGCGTTCGACAGAAGCTCCGTCTCTTCGTCATAGATGCTGTCGGCGATCTGCGTTCGGGAAAGCACGGTGCCGGCATTGTGCATCAGATAGGCGAGAAGCCGGTATTCCAGCGCCGTCACCTGAACCGGCTGCCCGCGAAACGAAACGGTGCGCTGGCGTGTATCGAGCTCCAGCACGCCATTGGAAAGGATCGGGGAGGACTGCCCCGCGGCGCGGCGCATCAGGGCGCGCACGCGGGCCAGAAGCTCCTCCATACGGAAGGGCTTGGTCAGATAATCGTCGGCACCCGCATCCATGCCGTCGACCTTGTCGCGCCAGCCATCTCGCGCCGTCAGTATGATAACAGGCATGCCCCGCTTTTCTGCGCGCCAACGCCGCAGCACCGTCAGGCCGTCAAGCTTCGGAAGTCCGAGATCGAGGATGACAAGATCAAAATGCTCGATATCGCCGCGATACCAGGCTTCCTCGCCGTTGCTCACGGTCGAGACGACATAGTGCTGATCCTCCAGGCAGCGGCGCATATCCGCCACGATACTGGGCTCATCCTCAGCAATCAGAATGCGCATTCTCAGCGTCTCTCGATCACGGCGAGCGTCGCGCCGTCGAGTACTATATCACCACGTTTGCCATCCGGCTTCAACACACGCACGGCGTAAGCCTGACGCCCGGCCCGGCGCACCCGCTTGATTCGCAGCACCTTGCCCGGCATCTCGCGCGCAACGACCGCATAGATGTCGCGCAGTGGCCGCAAACTGCCGGCATCTTCGACCAGAACACTGCTATGCGAACGAGCTAATACCTGCATGCCTGGCGAGCTCAGCAAAGCCGCCACCAAGAGAACGGACAGCCAGCGGGGCCAGCCAGCTCTTCGCCCGAATATGCGCAATGATATCAATCCTTCTTTCGAGAGGGCTCGCAGGGCTCGACCTGCAGCAAACCAAGCATAGCTTTCGCAACATTACAATTCACTGACAACGCCCGTAAGAGAGCTGCAAATTGAAGGGTGTATAAGCATGGGCAGATGGCACGCTGATTGTGCCAAGTTTCGTTCCGCAGAAGTTACCATGACTATCCAGATTTCGTCGATTACCCCAAATGCCATCCTCTCGGTTTCCTCAGGCGGCATTCGGCCTGAGTTCGCCCGCAATGAAACCCTGGTGGACATCTTCAAGGCAACGGTCGCCCGCAGCCCCGACAAGACAGCACTGAGCCTGATCGGAACCGACAAGGCGATGACTTATGCCGAGCTCGACCGGATCTCCGATGAGGCGGCGCGCGCGCTGAGCCGTCGCGGTATCGGCCCCGGCGATTTCGTCGGCCTTTGGTTCCAACGCTCCCTTGAGCTACATGTCGCGCTTCTGGCGATTCTCAAGGCCGGAGCTGCCTACATTCCCTTCGATGCGTCTGCTCCTGCCGATCGCGTGGCCGTCAGTCTCGCCGATTGCGGCGCGAAATGGCTGCTGACGCATGACGAAAAGGCGGCCCTCGCACCCGAATCCGACGGCCAGACCCTGATCCTCAAGACACTCCTTGCAGAAGACGATGATAGTGTCGCGCCGCGCGCCGCCGTTCACGACGATCCCGCCTATGCCATCTACACCTCCGGCTCCACGGGCAAGCCGAAGGGCATCGTCATCACGCACCGGAACATCTGCCATTATCTGCGGGCGGGTAATGACGTCCTCGGCATGGTCGAATCGGATGTTGTCCTGCAGCAGGCTTCGGTCGCCTTCGACCTTTCGCTCGAAGAGATATTCGTTCCCTATCTGGTCGGTGCGACGCTGAAAGTGGCGACATCCGCCGTCATGGCCGAGCTGGACAGGCTCGCAGATGTGCTGGAAGCGGAAAAGATCACGGTCATTGACACCGTGCCGACGCTGCTCACCATGCTGGAACGCGATGTCGAAAGCCTGCGCGTCATCATCGTCGGCGGCGAGGCCTGCCCTCCGGCAATCGTCAGCCGCTTCTCCAAGCCGGGTCGGCGCCTGATCAATACCTACGGCCCGACTGAGACGACGGTGGTCGCGACCTACGCGGAACTCGATTCTTCCCGACCGATCACGATCGGCTGCCCCATCGCCAACACGACTGCCTACGTCGTCGACGAAAACCTGCAGCTCGTTGCTCGCGGCGATACCGGCGAATTGCTGATCGGCGGACCGGGCGTTGCTGCCGGCTACAGAAACCTGCCGCAGCTGACCGCCGCGAAGTTCATCGCCAACCCCTTTGCCGGCCATGACGACCCGGTGCTTTACCGCAGCGGCGACGCTGTTCTGATGGACGAGGAAGGGCAGCTCCATTTCCTCGGGCGCATCGACGACCAAGTCAAGATTCGCGGCTATCGCATCGAACTCGGCGAGATCGAAACCGTCGTCGGCGAACTTCCTGACGTGAAGGCCGCATCCGTCGTCGTCCATCGGCCGCCGGATGGTGAGGAGATGCTGGTCGCCCACATCGTTACCACGGGCAGCAGCTTCGATCGCGACAAGGCGCGCGCCGTGCTTGCAGCCAAGCTGCCGCCCTACATGGTGCCGGCCGCCTGGCATAGCCATGTCTCGCTGCCGCGGCTTCCCTCCGGCAAGATCGACCGCAAGACGCTTGCCGCCATTCCGCTGGTGGCCGATCAGCCAACCCAGGCACAAGAGCCGCCGCGCACGTGGACAGAAGCACAGCTGCTGAAGGCCGCCACGGAAGCGCTTCGGCTGCGCTCAATCGGTTTCGAAGCGGACTTCTTCACCGAGCTCGGCGGCCATTCCATGCTGGCGGCGCGTTTTGTTTCCGAAGTACGCAAGATCCCGCTGCTCGCCAGCATTGCCCTGCGCGACGTCTATGCCGGCCGCACCCTGCGCGGCATTGCCGCGATCCTGGAGCAGCGCGTGGAGAGCACCTCGGGACAGGAGCGCAAGAATTTCGAACCGGTACCCTTGCGCCGGCGTTTTCTCTGCGGTCTCGCTCAGGCCGTGGTATTGCCCTTCATCGTTGCGATCGCAACGCTGCAATGGATAGGCCTGCTGCTCGCCTCGATCCTGCTGATCGACGACGGTGCATCGCTCTGGAATGAAATCCTCATTCTCGGCGGCGTCTACCTCGCTCTCAATCTCGGCGAGAAACTGATCGTCATCGCCCTCAAATGGCTTGTCATCGGCCGCACAAAGCCCGGCGTCTATCCGCTCTGGGGCACCTATTATTTCCGCATCTGGCTGATGCAGCGCATCGTTCAGCTCACCGCTCCGAAATTCCTCAAAGGCTCGCCGCTCATTCGCGTCTATATGCGAGCACTCGGCGCCAAGGTCGGCAAGGATGCGATGATCGACGAGTTCGAGGAAGGCGCGATCGACCTTGTGCGCATCGGCGCAAGATCCAGCCTCGGCGTCAAGATCAAGCTCGCCAACGTCGAAGTCATCGGCAATGAGATCCATGTCGGCACGATCGATATCGGCGAAGGCGTGCAGGTCGGCAATGGCTCCGTTATCGGCCATAACGTCAAGATCGACGACGGCGCCGTCATCGGCGATCTGACGGCGATTGCCGCTGGAACGCATGTGGAAGCCCATACGCGCTGGGACGGTTCGCCGGCGCGCGAGACGGGTCATGTAGAGCACGAGGACGTGCCCGCTCATCCGGAGCTTGGAACCGTCGGACGCGTCTTCCAGTTCTCAGCCTATTTCGTCGCCTACAATCTCAGCCTCGTCGTCGGTCTGCTGCCGATCTTCCCGGCCTTTTATCTCTTCACCGCCGTCCAGCAGATTTACGCACCCGGCTCCGAGGAGGCCTTGTCCTGGGGCATGATCGCCGCGCTCTCCTGGCCGGCCGCTTTCCTGCTGATCGTCGTGTCCATGGCTGTCGTCGTGGCGCTCAGATGGGTGCTGTTGCCTCGCGTCGTACCAGGCCGTTATTCCATCTTCGGCAATCTCTATTTCCGCAAATGGGTCGTCGGTCTGACCACAGAGGCCATGCTGGAAACCCTGAATTCGCTCTACGCCACCGTCTTCATGCGCAATTGGTACCGTCTGATGGGGGCCAAGATCGGCAAGGGCACGGAGATTTCGGCAAACTTCGCCGGTCGATACGACCTTATCGAAATGGGCCGCGACAACTTCATCGGTGACGAGACCATCTTCGGCGATGAGGAAATCCAGAACGGTTGGATGATACTCAAGCGCCTTAAGACCGGTGATCGCTGCTTCTTCGGCAACTCCTCCGTCATCTCGCAGGGTGCCGTGATCGAAAGCGATTCGCTCATCGGTATCAAGACGCGCCTGCCCGACTCCCTGCACGTCAAGTCTGGCGAAACCTGGTGCGGCAGCCCCGCTTTCCAGTTCCCCACGCGCGAGAGGCTGCAGGCGGCCGCCAACACCACCTATGCACCGCCGCTCCGCATGCGCCTTGTACGCATCCTGTTCGAGGCCATGCACACGTCGCTGCCGACCGCCATCCTCATCGTCATGGCACTTGCCATGTCCGACATGTTGGCCAACGAAATCGACAACGGTGCCTGGGGCAGCCTGTTCTGGACCCTGATGGCCGCGGGCCTGGCGACCTCCGGTATCCTGTATCTCGCTGCCGTCGCATTCAAATGGACGCTGATTGGCACCTACAAGCCGATGAACCGGCCGATGTGGTCATGGTGGGCCATGCGCACCGAAGCCGTCGCGGTCTTCTACGGCGGCCTCGCCAGCAAGATGCTGCTCGACTATCTGCGCGGTACGCCCTTCCTGCCCTGGCTGCTCCGTCCCTTCGGCACCAAGATCGGCCAAGGGGCATGGATCAACAGCACCGATATCTGCGAGTTCGATTGCACCCATATCGGCGACCATGCGGTCCTCAATATGGGCTCCTGCCCGCAGACCCATCTCTATGAAGACCGCATCATGAAGGTCGGCCGCATCACGATCGGCGACGGCGTCTCCATCGGCTCAGGCAGCACCGTGCTTTACGAGGCCAATGTGGGCAATTTCGCCGAAATCGGACTGTTGACACTGGTCATGAAGGGCGAGGCCATCCCGCAAGGAACGTCATGGGTCGGCGCACCCGCCCAGGCGGTTCAAACCGAGCAAGAGCCGGCTCCCGTTGCTCAGAAAGAGGCCCTGCCCTCCGCCGCAGCGTGAGCGTGGGATGACGGCCCCTCGATTCGAGGTCGTCCTGACGGTCGCAGATGCGATCGCCATCCTCGTCCGCCCGATGCCTGGCGGGCGAGCGGAGCGTGATCAGATCGCGCAAACAGCCTTGAGGACAGCTACGCAGCGGGACGATCTTTCCATCTATCGCCGACCGAGCGAGCGGCCGGCGCTAAGGCAGCCCTATCACGAGCTGGGTGTTTCGCTTTCACATCGCACCGATCTGCTGCTGGCGGGCTTTGCGCCCAATAATGCTGTCGGCGTGGATATAGAGGTCGAAGATATCAACGGCTTCGAGCCGGTAGCGTTTGCCGCCGACCACTTCTCGCCAAGGGAAGCGGCCGCGGTTGCCACGTTCGATAGCGCGATCGCGCTGGAAGTCTGCTACCGCCTCTGGGTCGCCAAGGAGGCTGCGCTGAAGATCAGCGGCCGCGGCATCTTCGACGGGCTGGACGAACCTGATCTGGCGACCCAACTGAACCTCCTGCGCAGCGATGGCGCGACCATCCGTCTTGGCGCTGGATCGCGGCTGCCGCCAATTGCGCTCACCGTAACCCGACTTGGCGGGACCGCGGATCCAGCCGTCTATTGCGCCCTTGCCAGGGATATGAGCTGAACGCCCATTGCTCGATAGGAAGCATTTCGGCAGGCACGACGCGGCTTGAAGCCGCGTCCCATCCATACCGTAGATTTCACGGCCGCGGCGGCGCGTCTGTGTCTTGGCGCGAAGCAAACCAGTTTGCCAGGGTCGCGCCGGAAATATTGTGCCAGACGGAGAAGATCGCACTCGGAACGGCAGCGATCGGCGAGAAATAGGCTGTGGCCAGCGCTGCACCCAGGCCTGAATTCTGCATACCCACTTCGATCGCCAGCGCCTTGCGTTTGTAGAAATTGAGGCCGAGCACCTTCGAGGCATAATAGCCGAAGAGGTAGCCGAGACCGTTGTGCAGGACGACGACGGCGAAGATCAGCAGGCCGGACTGCACGATGGCCGCCTTCGAGGCACCAACGACGGCGGCAACGATCAGCACGATGCCGATGACGCTGACGAGAGGCAGGACCGGGATCGCCGCACGAACCAGACCGGGCACGGCCTTTTGCGCGATGAAGCCAAGCAGCAGCGGCACAATGATGACCTGCACGATACTGATGAACATCGACCAGGCATTGACAGGCAGATACTGGCTCGCGAACATCCATACAAGGAACGGCGTGACGATGGGCGCTGCCAGCGTCGTCACACTCGTGCAGGCGACCGACAGCGCCACATCGCCACGGGCAAGATAGGTCATGACATTGCTCGAGGTGCCGCCTGGGCAGCAGCCGACCAGAATGACGCCGGCGGCGACCTCCGGCGGCATCGGAATGATCCGCGTCAAAAGCAGTGCCAGCGCCGGCATGATGCCAAAATGTGCGATGACGCCGATCGCGACCTCATGGGGACGACGCGCCAACTCGCGAAAGTCGTCAACGGATATCGTCAGCCCCATGCCGAACATGATGATGCCGAGAAGGACGACGATCCAGGGTGCAAACTGCTTGAAGACATCGGGCAGGAAAAAACCCAGGACGGCAAACAGGATGACCCATATGGAAAAGGTCTTGCCGACGAAGGCGGAAAAGGATGCCAGGAATTTCATGGAATCTCCGGGGGAAGGAGCATAAGGACATCCGGCCGGTCTAAACCCGGCGCATCACGTGTCAAGGCTTCGAATTGCCCGATCCGTCTATTTACATCGTCGACACGACATAAATCTATTGAAGGGCGCAGCTGGTTTGCCTTGCAAGGAGCAAATGCATGACCGTCACCGATCCCGAACCCATGTCCCGCAGGAAGGCCATATCCTATGCGATCGGTCTGCCACTTGCGCTGCTTGCTCTCGTCTTTTTACCTGTCGGTCGCCTCGACTGGCGGCCCGGATGGGTCTTTATTGTTTTCCTCCTGGTAGTCTACGGCATCGCGATACTGATTATGCAACGGGTAAACCCCGCGATCTTCAGGGCACGCAGCCGCTTCCAGGCCGGGACCAAGCGCTGGGACCTCATCTTGGTCTCGCTCATATGCCTTGGCATGATCGCCGAAATACCGGTTGGAACCCTGGATTCCGGCAGGATGAAATGGTCGGTGATGCCAACCTCCGTCGTGATCCTGGGTTATATCCTGCTTGCGGTCGGCATTGCCCTCGGCACATGGGCCCAAGCCGTTAATCGCTTTTTCGAACCGGGTGTCCGCCTCCAGCGAGAACGCGGTCAGCATGTCATCAGCAATGGTCCCTACGCCTATGTGCGCCATCCAGGCTATGTCAGCGCGATCGTGATCTTTGCCGGGCTGGCGCTGGCGCTCGGTTCCTGGTGGGCTCTAATCCCAGCCGCTTTGGCAAGCGGCGTGCTGATTCTGCGCACCAGCTGGGAGGACGCCCTGCTGCAGGCGGAGCTCGAGGGTTATGCCGATTATGCGGGGCACGTGCGGTTCCGATTGCTGCCGGGTGTCTGGTGATGCTCGCTTTTGGCCGGCGCTAGGCTTTACCAAGCCATAGGGATCGGAGGCCGCCGGCCTCTCCTTTCAGCGGATCTCTGGCTGGCACGCCAAGCTCTTCGATCATAGCTCGCTGTTCGGCCGTGGGCATTTCCCGACAGAGATCGGCCTCCTGACCCGGAGGATAGCCGCCGATCACGAGCAGGTCGTCGCTCGCCTCCAACCGGCAATGGCCGGTTCCGGCCGGCAGCAGCAGGGCATCGCCGGCCTCGATCGTGATTTCCTTGCCGGTGGGTCCGCCAATCATCAGCCGGGCCTGACCTGCCGCAACGCCCAATATTTCGTGGGCCGTGGAATGAAAATGGTGAAAGGAATAGACGCCGTTTCGCCACAGGCCGCCCCACCCATTGGTTCGAAAGAGCCGTTCGAAAGCGTCAGCCCTGTCAGGCCCATCAAGCACCTGACGATAGACGATAGCCGGAAATCGCTGGTTATTGGGGACCCAGCCGGATCGCTCGAATTGGATTGCCTGTTCCATACGATCTCTCCCTGTCGATTGCCATCATAACCGCCGGATCCCGCTGCAGTTCCCGGAAAACCGGGAACGATTGCCTGCGGCTAGGGTTTGGGCCTGGCATTCCAATCGAAGATATAACGAAAGGATAAATCATGCCTTCCATCAATTCCGCACATATCCTCATTCTGGCGACGGATGGCTACGAGCGTTCGGAACTTCGCGTGCCTCTGGACGAACTGAGGAAGCGTGGCGCTGACGTCAAGGTTGCCTCTGTCAAGAAGGATAGTATCAGGAGCTGGGATAAGACCGATTGGGGCGACAGCGTCGACGTCGATCTCATGGCCAAGGATGTCGACGTGAATCAGTTCGATGCGCTGGTGCTGCCGGGCGGTCAGATCAATCCCGACAAGCTGCGCCTTGAAGGAGATGCCATGCGGGTCGTCCGTGAATTCGTGAATTCCGGCAAGGTCGTCGCCGCCATCTGTCACGCACCCTGGCTGCTAGCCGAGGCCGATGCGTTGCGTGGGCGTCAGGCAACCTCATATTGGTCCATCAAGACAGACGTCAAAAATGCCGGCGCGACCTGGAAGGACGAAAAGGTCGTGACAGATCAGGGCATCATCACCTCGAGATCGCCCGACGACCTTCCTGCTTTCATCGATAAGATCGTCGAAGAGGTTCAAGAAGGTCCGCACCAGCACCGCGCGGCCTGAGCGATCAGCTCTCACGGAACTCGTAAAACCCCGGTATCGAATGTGAACTGACCCCGAAAAGTTGGACTCAACTTTTCGGGGTTTTCGCATTTTCCGCCTCCGATAGAACGGAACCGGCATTAATCGCATATTGACTGGTACGGCTGGCTTTGATCTGTTGACCCAACATGACAATGCCTGATGTCCGCGCGAGGTTACGGGCGTCCGGGAGGAAAGCAGGGCGTGACGATGGAGGCTGTGAGGGCGGTCAGCCTGAAACAGGTGGCGATTTCCTTTGAAATGGCCGGTAAGACACGGTTCGACGCCGTGGCGGCGACCAATCTGAATGTAGAGGCGCATGAGTTCGTGGCTATTGTCGGCCCGACGGGCTGCGGCAAATCCACACTTCTCAATGCAACGGCGGGGCTTTTGACGCCGGCGTCGGGGACGGTCGAAGTCTTCGGCCAACCCCTCAAATCCATCAACCGCCAGGCAGGCTACCTCTTCCAGCAGGATTCGCTGATGCCGTGGAAAACGGTTCTCGAGAACGTCGCGATCGGGCTTGAGATCGCGGGCACAGATAGAGCCGAGGCAAAAAGGATTGCGCGGGATTGGCTGGGGCGTGTCGGCCTTGCCACATTTGCCGATCGTTTCCCGCGCATGCTCTCAGGCGGCCAGCGCAAGCGGGTCGGTCTCGCTCAGGTGCTCATCCGCAATCCCAAACTGCTCCTGATGGACGAGCCCTTCGGCCCGCTCGATGCGCAGACCCGCCTGATCATGGGCGACCTGCTGCTGAAACTCTGGACTGAGGACCGCAAGGCGGTGATGTTTGTCACCCACGATCTCGATGAGGCGATTGCCCTTGCCGACCGTGTCGTCATCATGTCCGCCGGTCCGAAGTCCCGCATCATCGGTGACTTCAAGGTGCCGCTGGAACGGCCGCGCGAAATCGGCGAAATCCGGCACAATCCCGTCTTCAACCAGCTTCATCGTGATATCTGGCAGGCGCTGCGCGACGAGGTGATGACCGCCTATCGCCAGAGCAGCGGAGAGATCGCATGAACCGCTCCCTCCTTCTCCTGCTGCAGATCCTGGTGGCGCTGGTCATTCTGGTCCTCTGGCATCTGGCGACGAATACCGGCCTCTTCGGAAATCCGAAGACCATATCCTTCTTCTTTGCCGATCCGCTCAAGGTCGCGCAGCGTGTCATCCAGTGGTTCGCTAGCGGATCGATCTGGTATCATCTCTGGATCACGCTATCGGAATCGATCCTTGCCTTCCTGCTCGGCGCCTTCGGCGGGGTCGTCTTTGGCTTCTGGTTCGCCCGCAGGCCTCTAATCGCGGCTGTCTTCGACCCTTACGTGAAGGCGGCGAATGCACTGCCCCGCGTCGTGCTGGCGCCGATTTTCGCGTTGTGGTTCGGCCTCGGCATCTGGTCCAAGGTGGCGCTCGGCATCACGCTCGTCTTCTTCATCGTCTTTTTCAACGTCTATCAGGGCGTCAAGGAGGTCAGCCAGCCGGTGCTGTCCAATGCCCGCATGCTCGGCATGAACGAGCGACAGCTGCTGGGCCATGTCTATCTGCCCTCCGCGCTTTCCTGGGTGTTTTCCAGCCTGCATACCTCGGTCGGCTTTGCCGTCGTCGGTGCCGTGGTCGGCGAATATCTCGGTTCCGCCGCCGGTCTCGGCTACCTCATACAGCAGGCCGAGGGTGTCTTTGATGTGACGGGTGTCTTTGCGGGCATGGTGGTTCTGACCGCTTTCGTCCTGCTGGTGGATTGGGTCATGACGATGGTTGAACGACGGCTGCTTGCCTGGCGCGGCCAATAGCGCAAAGAAACAGGGACGTGGAGGAAAAACTATGGAACGCAGGACATTTCTGATCGGGACGGCGAGCTTCGGAATTGGCGCTTCGCTTGCGGGCATTCTACCAGCAGTGGCACAGGACGCGAAGCCGGAAAAGCCGAATCTGTTGATCGGCGTCGGCGGCAAGCCATTGCTTTATTACCTGCCACTGACGATCGCCGAACGGAAGGGCTTCTTCAAAGAAGAGGGTCTCAACGTCACCATCAATGATTTCGCCGGCGGTTCGAAGTCGCTGGAGGGACTGATCGGCGGCTCCCTCGATGTCGTCGCCGGCGCCTATGAACATACGATCCGCATGCAGAACAAGGGCCAGGATATCGTCGCGATCTGCAATCTCGGCCGCTTTCCGGGGATCGTCATCGCGGTGCGCAAGGATCTCGCCGGCGAGATCAAGTCGATGGCGGACATGAAGGGCCGCAAGATCGGCGTGACCGCGCCAGGCTCATCGACGGCGCTGATGTTCCAATATGCCATGCTGAAGAATGGGCTGAAGACCGACGATGCGTCGCTGATCGGCGTCGGCGGCGGGGCCGGCGCGGTAGCCGCGGTCAAGAGCGGTCAGATCGACGGCCTTTCCCATCTCGATCCGGTTATCGCGCAGTTGCAGTATGATGGCGACATCACGGTGCTTCTGGATACGCGCACCAAGGCCGGTACGCGTGCGCTTTTCGGTGGTCCGAACCCGGCCGCGACCGTCTACATCAAGCACGAATTTGCGAAAGAGAACCCGATCACCACGCAAAAGACGGTCAATGCCTTCATGAAGGCCCTGAAATGGATCGCGACAGCAAGCCCCGAAGATGTCGCGGGCGTCGTTCCGGAAGAATATCTGCTCGGCAATCGCGACCTCTACATGCAGGCCTTCAAGAATTCCAAGGAAATGTATTCCCCGGACGGCATGGTCACGCCGGAAGGCTATAATTCCATGATGGGCGTGTTGAAGACGCTCGATCCCGAACTCGCCAGTGCCGACGTGCCTTTCGAGAAGACATTCGATCCGACCTTTGCCAAGGCCGCAAAGACCTGATCGAGGCAATAGGCGTGCCCAGCGGTTGGCCGGGTACGCCTAACCCTGCCGAGCCAAAATCCTATCAGATCGAGCAAGCGCCGGCGGGCCGGCGTGATGCCGGCAGCGGTTTTATGACGGACCTTTCGGGGCGAAGAATTTTTTCAAATTGACCGACGGATTTCGATCAATTGCGCGTTCAAGCAGCGCAAGATCTGACGAAAGCCTGAATGACAAGGATTCTTAAGATCGAGGCAGGCTGCGGTCCGATACTGGAGAATGAGAATGGTTGCATCATTCAAAACGCCAGCGGGCCAGAAGCGGATATATTCGGCAAAACTGCTCGGCATGTTGCTCGTTTTTGCCCTTCCCTTCGCCGTGCGCGCAGAAGCCTGTGCAATCCCACCGCCAATTTTCACCATTGATGAGCCGTATCAGGCTCGCTTCCACGATCCACGATTGACGACCCTGATTGCTCGGCGCCGGCCATTTATCAAACCGCGGCTCGATAGCAACGTGACGGCCGCCTGGAGTGGACGCCCGACAATGGAGCGTCGCTAGTGG
>Ga0209371_1001894_pt1 | contig 12827 bp, 16 predicted proteins | sample AgamicAtAmrz_FD_187165 | JGI IMG/M metagenome (GOLD analysis project Ga0209371, IMG submission 187165) | Agave microbial communities from Guanajuato, Mexico - At.Am.rz (SPAdes) (version 2) | ecosystem: Host-associated > Plants > Roots > Rhizosphere | place: Guanajato, Mexico | collected 2012-06-07
CATACGCCTTGAATTCGCCGAAGAACTTCGTGATCGCTGCCGTCAGCGACGTCTTGCCATGGTCAACGTGACCGATCGTGCCAATGTTGACGTGCGGCTTATTGCGCTCAAACTTGCTCTTTGCCATGTGAATTGCTTCCTGTGAACGTGAAGTAGTTTCCCCGGCGTACCGGTTTGGTGTCGCCGTTTAAGGCTTTGTAAGCGAATGCGCAAGACTTAATTGTGAAAGCGTCTTCGCGCGCGCCCTAAGCGTGCCTTGAGGCCCGTATATGGTATCTGATTTGCGACATTCAAACCCTCGCGAGGGCGAGGCGGGCATCCGCCCGACGGCCCCCTCCTCCGGAATGGTCGATCACTAAATAAGATATTTCTATCACAACTTCTTTACCTGCACCGGCATGATGGCTTAAGGACATTGCATCGCCGGGGGGAGACGGGCGACTGGAACCCGGCGCGGGCGCGCCATCCCAAGCCATATCTCGATCCGTCGCTTCCCTCGCGACCTCTCTATCCGTTTCAGGACCATTCCATGGAAATCTTCACAGCCGCCGGTTTCACGGCATTCTTACAGGTCATCGCAATCGACCTCGTGCTGGCGGGCGACAACGCCATCGTCATCGGCCTTGCCGCCGCCGGTCTGCCCGCTCACCTTCGCCGCAAGGCGATCCTGGTCGGCATCATCGCCGCCACGGTTCTGCGCATCGGCTTTGCCGCCGTCACCGTGCAGCTTCTCGCCATTGTCGGCCTGCAATTGTTCGGCGGCCTGCTGCTCGCCTGGGTGTGCTGGAAGATGTGGGTCGAGCTGCGCGAAGCCGCAGGCTCCATCGAAGACGAGGTGACGGACGAAGAGGCCGACCTGACCAAGGGTCACAAGACCTTCTTCCAGGCCGCGACCCAGATCGTCATCGCCGACGTCTCCATGTCGCTCGATAACGTCCTTGCCGTCGCCGGCGCCGCACAGGAACATGTGACGGTGCTCATCATCGGCCTCGTCGTTTCGATTGCGCTCATGGGTCTTGCCGCCAACTTCGTCGCCAAGCTGCTGCACCGCTACCGCTGGATTTCCTATCTCGGCCTGATGGTCATCATCTATGTCGCCCTCAACATGCTGTATCACGGCACCCTCGAGGTTCTGCCCTATCTCCAGCCCTATCTGAGCTGAAACGACCAGCAGACACGCTTCTCCAGAAGGCCCGGAAACGCCAGTTTCCGGGCCTTTTTTCATGGCCTGCGCCCGTTAGGTCTCCTCATCCTCTTTGCCGTCGCAGGACAGGAAGAATCAACCGTCGCGCTTGCTGCAACATCGGGAGAAGACAGGGAAATCGTGAATTTTCGCCGATGGATTCTGACAATTGAGGTCAGCCACGGGCAAGCCTAGGGAGCTAGGCAATAAGTCATAATAATAAAAAGAAAGGTAAAGCTGCCAATGGCTTATGACTGGAGCGGCGGTCGCACCCGCCGCCTTCGCAGGGTGAGGCTCGGTGTTGTCGCCAGCTCTCTTATCCTGCTGGCGCTTCTTGCGTCGCTCGTTCTTGGCTGAACGCGCCGCGCGCGCACTCCCACGCTGACCGGCGGCATGGCAAGGTTTTCAAAAAACCGCCCTGCCGCCGCTCCTTTGAGGCAAAGCTCCCGACGGTCAGGATTTCTTCGCTTCCACGCAATGAACCGGCTTTTTCATCTCCGGATCCGCCATCAGATCGTAAAGATCCGCCTCCTCGCCCTTCGACCACCAGACATAAATGCCGCCCTGATATTTGGCGCCCGACCCGGAAATGACATTTGCGGCAACGGTGACGCCATCCTTCAGCCCCAGCCGTACGAGGCTGATCTCACCGGCATTGAAATAGACGGCCTCCACCTTATCAGTGGCGCATTGATAGACGGTCTCCACCTTTTCGACCGTCGTGTCTTTCGGAAGCGGAATCACCAGCTCTTCAGCCATGGCGCCAGTAGCGACCGACATGGAGAAAGCTGCAAGGCATGTCGCGGCAACGGATTTTTTCATGATGACCCTTTCCTGATTTCACCGAACCATAAGGTCACGCCAGTGAAGCCGAAATGGGGCGGCCGCCTCTCACCATAGCAAATTTTCGGGAATATCGGCCTCCCAGGCGCAAGGCAGCTTTATCGCCGCACAGGCCCTGCGGCGCTATCGTTCAGGCCGGCAAGCTGTGGCAAAACCTATCGAAAAAGCCAATAAACGACGCCAAGGATCACCGTCCACATCAGCAGCGATATGGCCAGCACGGTGAGATAGTTTCGAAATCGTCTGGTCATCCGCCCACATTGCCGGCGAGCCGTCATCGGACAGCCGCAGCCGTTGAATTGCTGGATGCGGATCGAGCCGCAGGGTCAAGTCTTTCTATCAAGAGACTGAATCGCAAGCCATTCGCAGATTTTACCCGCCCGAAAACGGGGTTGCCCCATGCCGCGCGTTTCCACCCATCAAGGAACGGACTCATCCGCGATCAGGTCCTGATCGCGGACAGGAAGCGATATCCGCATCTGCCGGCGAATGGCGGCTAGGGGAAAAGTGCCCAGGGGCAAACGACCACGGCCGAATCGGCTCACGCGTTATCCGAAACCATGTCGGATAACGCGCCAGTCCCGGAGGTAATCCGCCCCTGCCTGTCTCAGCTCTTCAGGGCCGTGTTGCACAGGCTCCAGTAGCCGCCGCCTTTCTGGATCCATTTCAGATCGCCGAGCGTGCCGTCATTCTTGTTCTTGTGATAGGAGTCGACACAGGTTTTCAGGCGGGCCTTTGCGGGCGTCTCGCTTGAATATTTCTTATCGACAGCACTCGGGAAAGCGACGCCCTTCGGGGCCTTTGTCGTCGCTTTTGCGGGTTCTTTTTCGGTGGTGGCCGCGACCTGCTTGTCGTCGGCCGCATCCTCGGCTGCCGCCTCGCTGCCGCAGAACTTGGCGCGATAGTCGTTCCACTTGACGTCCTTGGCCGACCCGTCGGCTTTCGCCGCCTGATATTTCACGCTGCACTCCTTCATGGTGAGTGCGGCTGCGGGGGAGACAAACGCCGCCGATGCCAGCAGCGCAAAGGATGAGAGAATGACAACCCTGTTAAACATTGAAGACTCCCGTTTGCATGATTGCCGGCCGACTATCTGACCGGATTTTCCGCTTGTCAACGAGCAGTGCGAAAGGACGGGAAGCGAAGCAGGCGGGAATGGAACTTGCTCACCGGACACATCGTCTTCCCCGGTGAAGGCAGCATCGCACCGTCATCATGAAAGCCGCCGCAAGACCGAGAGCATCCCGATATCGCTGCTTCAACCGCCTCCCGCACCCAGCCCGGAGAATCACGTGTTCGTGTGGCGTCAACCCTTCACCGGAACGAATTTCCTAAGTTTTCGTTAGCATACCGAACGAATAACGAGGATTTATCGATGTTGAGGATGCCGAAGTCCATCTCCGCGCTCGCTCTTGGCGTCGCGATATCTGCCGCTACTGTCGTGCCCGCCCATGCGTTGAGCCTCATACAGCCGGCCTACGAAACACAGGCGCAGGCGCAGAATTCAGATCAGCGAGGCTACCCCGCGTCTGCCTTTGCGGCCGGGAAAGGCGAAGAAGCCACGCCCAACGGCTATGCCCTGTCTCAAGCCGAGATCGACCATATAAAATGGTGTGCGGCACGTTACACATCCTACCATCCCACCGACAACAGCTATATGGCCCCTGCCGGCACGCGGACGCAGTGCCGTTCACCCTATTGATTCGGCTGAGGCCCGGGCTGCATCCCCAGCCCGGGCCGTTGCCGACAAGATAAAATTTACCTTAAATTCTACTGATCTGAACCTTTTGCCCTGCGAGCCGTTTCGACGCGTACCAACGGGGAAAACGCGATGTTCTGGAATCTGGAAAAGCTTGAGCAGGAACGACTTGATCTGATCGAAGTCATCACCGCCCTGCGTCGCGTGGAGCGCCTGTCGAAAACGGATCGCACCTCGATCTTTGAGGAAATCACGGCGCATATGGGAAGGCTGAGCGAACTGGATGCGGAGAAACTGCGGATCCAGTCGGCGCTGGAGCCATCCTGAAAGACGAGGTCTGCATGGCAGGAGCCCACAGACGCAATCCTTAGACCTCAGAACAAAGCGCTGAGGAAGAACGCCCTTCCTAGAAGTGGAAAAATGCCAGAAGACGGCCGCATGTTTCCACCGAGGCAAAAGGCGGAAAAACGGCGCTAAAGAAACTTTATCGATGATATTGGGGAGAAGCTGGAGCGGGTAGCGGGAATCGAACCCGCGTATTCAGCTTGGAAGGCTGCTGCTCTACCATTGAGCTATACCCGCGGTGGTGATTTCGATCCGTGCAGAATGGTGGAGGGAGTTGGATTTGAACCAACGTAGGCGTAGCCAACGGATTTACAGTCCGTCCCCTTTAACCACTCGGGCATCCCTCCAGCTTTCTGCTAGGATCGAGCGACCAAGCTCTTCAGATTTCGCTGCGGCGAAGCGCCGTTGCGTCGTCTGTGGCGCGTATATGACGGCCTCGTTCGTTTCTGTCAACACGCCCTTTCACGAATTTTCGGGAAAAAATTCAAACCTCTTTACGGCCCTGTGGATTATCGCGGGGGCTGGTGCGCGCCTCATGGCAGAGATATAAGGCGCCATGAGCAAAGACGATCCCAAGAACAAATCCACCCGCGACACGCACTATGCCAACCTGCGCCGCGCCGTGCGCGACGCCAAGCGCGAGCGCGGCGAAATTCCGACCCCGCAGCAGCCGAAGCGCAAGAACCGTGGCGCAGACGACTGGAAGCCGCCGCAGCTTGCGCCCGATCAGGTGCATCTTTACGGCCTGCATACCGTGCGTGCGGCGCTCGCCAATCCCGAACGGCAGATCGTCAGGCTCTCCGTCACCCAGAACGCCTTTGCGCGGCTGGATATCGGTGAGGCGGATGCCCAGCCCTTCCCCGTCGAGATGGTTTCGCCGCAGGATATCGACAGGGTCCTCGGCCCCGAGGCCATCCACCAGGGCGTGATGCTGGAAACCCGGCCGCTGCCGGTCAAGCGTCTCGGGGCGCTGAAGGACAGCCCGCTCATTCTCGTGCTCGATCAGGTCACCGATCCGCACAATGTCGGCGCCATCATGCGCTCGGCGGTCGCCTTCAACGCCGGCGCCGTCATCACCACCATGCGCCACAGCCCGACCGAGTCGGGCGTGCTGGCAAAATCGGCTTCCGGTGCGCTGGAACTCATTCCCTATATCCAGATCACCAATCTGGCCGATGCGCTGGGCGAGCTGCACAAGCTCGGCTTCTTCTCCGTCGGTCTGGATTCCGAAGGCCCCGCCCCCATCGAGCAGACGTTCAGCGGCGAAAAAATCGCGCTGGTGCTGGGCGCCGAAGGCAAGGGCCTGCGCCAGAAAACGCGCGAAACCGTCTCGGCGCTCGCCCGTCTCGATATGCCCGGCGAGATCAAATCGCTCAACGTTTCGAATGCGGCAGCCATCGCCCTTTATGCAACGCAGCAATTTCTGGGCAAAGCGTCGTCCTGACGCTTCGCCTTCCTTGCGAAATCGCAAAGCGCAACGCATGCTGCGCCTTTGTCATTCGCACGGAGCAAATCTCAACATGACCGACCAGACCATCAAACCGACCGGCGAGCTGACGCTCAGAACGCTCGCCATGCCGGCCGACGCCAATCCGGCCGGCGATATTTTCGGCGGCTGGGTCATGTCGCAGATGGACTTGGCGAGCGGCATCCGTGCAGCGGAGCGTTCCCGCTGTCGCGTCGTCACCGCGGCGGTCAAGGAAATGGCCTTCGAGCTGCCCGTGAAGATCGGCGATACGCTATCCATCTATACCGATATCGCCCGCGTTGGCCGCACCTCCATCACGCTGACGGTGGAAGCCTGGGCGCAGCGGTCGCGTTACGACAAGCTGGAAAAAGTCACCGCGGGAACCTTCATCATGGTGGCGATGGACGAAACCGGACAACCCACGCCCATTCCGGCAGCGGAATAAGCGCGCTGCGGCGCTGGGCTTCAGCGCCGCTCTCCATTTAGGGATATATCCGGCAAGCCACGTCGGCCCACACGCATTGCCTCGATCATTCTTCGCGGGCAAGCCGGGTTTGCGGGAACGCGGCGCAATAAACGCCGATATTGGCTTTGAACCGCTCCGCAAAATGCAGGGTGAATGAATTGTCGAGCGGGAACGGGCTTTGCAGCACCTGCCACGGCAGTTGCTTGAAGAGAACCGACTGGCCGTATTTTGGCAGGATGTTGATGACGAAACTGCCCTGCTCATAGGCTGGTCCCGCCCATCGCGCATCCCGGCATCGCCACTGCTCGCCGTGCTGTTCCCATTGGTCCGGCCGATACAGCGCCGCCCACTCCAGCATAAGCTCCAATGCGAGAGTACCCTTGCAGATGAACACGCCCGCATTGAAGGGACTGCGCCAGTAAGGGTTATCCGAGGCATATATGAAAACCTCTTCTCCCACGAAAAACCGGGTGACGGGTACCGAAAGATCGTGAACGACCGCATCGGTATCCAGCCATAACACGATGTCATAGCCCGACTGCAGATAGGACGTCACGACAAGAGGCTTTGCCCAGAAGGGCGGAATATCTACCCCGAGCCGATTGACAAAAAAATGCTCGTACCCCTGCTGTTCTGCATAATGCGAATTGCGGACGATTAACGGCGCGAGGATTCCCAGCGCATCGAGCGGACGGCTATCGAACTGCACGATGGCTATTTTCATGAAAGGGATACCCTGCGGCCGCCGTTTTTTTGTCTCGCCAAGTGCACCAAATTACAGAAACTCCGGATCATGATCGCGGCATGAGCGAAATGACGTGAGATAATTCAGTTATTTTATTTCCACGATACAAACAAAATAACATGATTATATTCGTATTCTTAAATAAAAATCGTATCTATGCAGAGACATAAACGGATTTAACTTATAAATCCAATTAAAATAGAAAGTAATTATCAGTATAATTACATGGCCGGGTCAGGATGCTGAGGGTCGCTGACCTGTGTTGCCGTCATTGTGTCGCGGTGACATTTCGCCGCAAATATGACATCCCGTTCTCATGGGATTCATTCGCAGGATCATGCAGGACAGAAGTTCGGCTGGCGCCATCGCCATGCTGGCGGTTCTGCTTTTCCTTTTGCAGGGTCTCGCCAATGGCCTGACCAGCGGCAACATGGCGATGGCCGCGCTGGCGGCGGATGAGATCATCTGTTCCAGCCATATGCCGGAAGGCGGCTCCGGCAAACAGAACCCCGCCCGCAAGATCGCCGACGACTGTTGCGGCACGCTCTGCCGTCTGGCCTCGGCCACGGTCGCCGCTCTTCCAGCTATTCCCATCGAGCGCACGGACAATATTCTCCCTGCGATCGAAGTCGCCTTCCGGACTATCGACGCGGCGTTGCCGCCATCGCCGCCCAATCTGGAATCGCGCCCGCGCGCACCTCCCTCCGCTCCGCAGCGCTAGAACACTCTCCGGCCTGCCGGAAAATCAATTCTCTTGCGGAGACATCCATGTCCGTTACGACCTCTTTCGGGGGCGAGCGTGCGCCTGCGCATTCCTCGTCCGCAAATCTTTATCGCGCCGTATGGCGCTGGCATTTCTACGCCGGTCTGCTCGTCCTGCCCTTCATGATATCGCTCGCCGTCACCGGCGCGCTTTATCTCTTCCGGGACGAGTTCGATAATCTCGTCCATTCTGACCTCAAGCGGATCGAAGTGGTGCAAGACGCGCCGAAAGCGCTGCCTTCCGAGATCGTGACCGCAGCGCTTGCGGCCGTTCCCGGCACAGCCGTCAAATATACCACCCCCGCCGATCCGGGCGCGTCGGCGGAAATCACCGTCAATACGGCGGATGGAAAGCGGGCCGTCTACGTCAATCCCTACACTGCCGAGGTTGCGGGCTCCCTGCCGGATCGCGGTACCGTCATGTGGACGGTCCGCTATCTCCACAGCCTGAAATATTTCGGCACCTATGCCCGCTATCTGATCGAGATCGCCGCCGGCTGGTCCATCCTTCTTGTCGCCACCGGCATCTATCTCTGGTGGCCGCGAAAGCAGACCGGCGGTGTCGTGACCGTGCGCGGCACGCCGAAAAAGCGGGTGTTCTGGCGCGATACCCATGCCGTCACCGGCATTTTCGTCGGTTTTTTCATCGTTTTCCTTGCCGTCACCGGCATGCCCTGGTCCGGCGTCTGGGGTGCGAAGGTCAACGAATGGGCGAACGGCAGCAACTTCGGATATCCGGCGGGCATTCGCACCGATGTTCCGATGTCGGGCGAGCATCTCGATCACGTGGCGAAAACAAGCTGGTCACTGGAGCAGGCGAAAATCCCGGAATCCACCCATTCCGCCGAAGGCCAGCCAATCGGGATCGACGAGGCGATAGCACGTTTCGACGCGCTCGGACTTGCCGCCGGTTACGCTGTCGCCCTGCCGGGAAAACCAACGGGCGTCTATAGCGGCTCCGTCTATCCCGACGATCTGGCGCAGCAACGGGTCGTCCATCTCGACCAATATAGCGGCGACCCGCTGATCGATATGAGCTACGCCGATTACGGCCCGCTCGGTAAAGCGCTGGAATGGGGCATCAACGTGCATCTGGGCCAGCAATATGGCCTCGCCAACCAGATCGTGCTTCTGGCAGCCTGTATCGGCATTGTGCTGCTTGCCGTATCCGCCGGCATCATGTGGTGGAAACGCCGTCCGAAAGGGTCACTCGGCGTGCCGCCTTTGCCGCAGGAAAAACGCGTCCTGCACGGTCTGCTCGCCATACTCGCCATCGGCGGCATCATTTTCCCGCTGGTGGGCGCGAGCCTGCTGGCCATGCTGGTGCTGGATCTGATCGTACAGTCGCGCCAGAAACGACGCGCGATCTGAAAATGAAAACAGCCGGGCGAAAATCCCGGCTGTTTCCCTGCTATCGGTAATGCGACGGCGACGGCCCTCAGAACATCGTATTGTTGTTCGCCGCCTTTTCCGGCACCTCCTGGATCACGTCCCAGTGCTCGGTGATCTTGCCGTCGGTGACACGGAAGATATCGACGATGGCCCTGCCGCGATCGCCTTCATTTTCCGTCGAATGGATGTGCAGATAGACCAGATCGCCATCCGTGGCGCTGCGCACGATCCGCGCTTTCGACTGCGGATTCTCCTTGAAGAAGCCGGTAAAATAATTGACGAACGGCGCCTTGCCGTCCGGCACCATCGGGTTGTGCTGCTTGTAGCTGTCGACGAGGACGGCGGCGCCCTTCGCCACATCATGCTTGTTGAAGACCGTGTCGTAAAACTCGATCACCAGTTTGCGGTTGGCTTCTTCCTGCGCGAAATCCCGCGTTGCGGTTTGCGCCAGAACCGGTGCCGCCATCAAGACGGGCGCGAGGGCGAAAGCGGCGATGGCAAGACGGCGTGTTACGAAATTCATGGGTGATACCTCTCAATAACCGATGGTGAAACGCTGGCGGGAATGCTGCGGCTTCTCGATTTCATCGACAAGCGCGATGGCATAATCTTCGAAGGAAATGCGGCTGCCCTTATCGTTGCTGAGGAGATTATCCTTGCCGATGCGGAATTTGCCCGTTCTTTCGCCCGGCACGAACTCGGCGGACGGCGACAGGAAGGTCCAGTCGAGCTGTTTTTCCTGTTTCAGAATATCCAGAAACTCCGCACCCTTGGTCGCTTCGGCCTTGTAGGCGGCCGGGAAATCCGGCAGGTCGACCACACGCTGGCCCGGCGCGATTTCAAGGCTGCCGGCGCCGCCGACGACGAGATAGCGCTGAACGCCGGAGGCGCGCACGGCCTCGATCAGCGTTGCCGGATCGCTGGCGGTGAAATGCACCGAACTGATCACGGCATCGTGACCCTTCAGCAGTTCCGAAAGCCCTGCCTGATCGAAAACATCGCCCTTCTTTGCCACCACATTCGGCAGGCTGGCGATCTTTACAGGATTGCGGGCGATTGCCGTCACCTGATGTCCCCGGTCGGAAAGTTCCTTCAGAATACGGGACCCGGCATTGCCGGAAGCGCCGATGAGCGCGATTTTAGCCATGGCTTCTTTCCTCTTGTCACTATCGTTACCGGTCTAGATTATAGACCGCGAAGAAGAGCTATGGTATCGCAGCCATAGTCGCAAGAAGTCAGCGGCGGCTGATCTGGTCACATGGCGATGACCTGCAAGGGTAAAAAGGGCAAGGGGTAAGGACATGGCGGATACGCAGACGAAAGAAGTTTTTGCCTTCGACCAGCCCTGCCCCATCCGCGACGTGCTGGACCGTATCGGCGATCAATGGAGCCTCTTGGTTCTGGAAGCCCTGCAGGGCGGCGTGCTGCGCTTCAACGAGCTGAACCGCAGGATCGACGATATTTCCAAGCAGATGTTGTCCCGCACCCTGAAACGGCTGGAAGAGGATGGCTTCATCCGCCGCACGCTTTATGCCGAGGTACCGCCGCGCGTGGAATATGAGCTCACCAATCTCGGCCGTTCGTTTCTGGTGCCGATGCAATTGCTGGTGCAATGGGCTGATGAGAACCACGTTCGCATCTGCAAGGCCCGCCTGCAATATTCCGAAAACGACAATCGCGGCTGACCGGAAGCAGGCCGCGTCTAGCCCAGCCGGTAAACCTTGCAGACCAGCCCCGCCGGCTGGCGATAGGTCATAAATCCCATGGCGTCGTAATAGCTTTGCCCGAGCATGTTGTCCGCGCCGATGCTGGCGTCGATATTCTGAATGCCCCGCGCCTCCGCCGCCCTGCGCGTTGCCGCGAAGAGGGCGGATCCCACACCTCTTCGCGCCGCCTGCGGGCTGACATGGGTGCCGATGATGCCCCAGCCTTCCGCCACGCCATAGGGATTGCCCGTGCGCGCATAACGCAGCGACTGGAAGCCCAGGATACGCCCGTCGTCGTCCTCGGCGACCGAGCATTCAATACGGTCGGCGTGCTGGATGTAATTCTCCAGCACCGCCGTGATATCCGTCGGCGCTTTTCGAAGGCCGGCCGAGAATATCTCGTTCTGAACCGCCGCCATTCCGGTTGCATCGTCAACTTTCGCAGGCCGTATTTTCATCGATACATCACCTCATATCCGTTGCGACTGGTTCCGGGCCGGCAAGGCGCCGGTCTATTCGTTCGTTTTCAGGAGCGGAAAATGAAGGACGCACCGAAGGCGATCAGCGCGAAACCGATCACGTGATTGATGGTGATGCTTTCCTTCAGCCAGAAGATCGAAAACAGCGCGAAGACCGCGAGCGTGATGACTTCCTGAATGGTCTTGAGCTGAGCGGTGGAATAGACCTCCGAACCGATGCGGTTCGCGGGAACGGCAAGCACATATTCGAAGAAGGCTATACCCCAGCTGGCGACAATCGCCAGAAAGAGCGCGCTGCCCTTGTGCTTGAGGTGGCCGTACCAGGCGAAGGTCATGAAAACATTGGAGGCGATAAGCATCAGGACAGGCCAGATATGGGCAGGGCTGATTGAGAACGGCATGATGGGTCCTGGAAAAAAGGGAGGGATGTCATGAAATGCGGCAGGAGAAGGCAGTCAGAAGGGAACCCTCATTCCGCCCGTATGGATTTGCTCTAGCGCATCCGCCCGAAAACCGGAATCGATTTTCTACGAATTTTATCAGAGCTATCGTCAGCCGCTACGCAACGCATTCGGCCAAAATTTGTTCCCCGCGTTTCGTTTCCTTTTTGTACTCATTTTTTCACCGCATCCCCTTCCCTTTATGCGTGACTCCCTCCATATTTCGCCCATGGCCAGATCACCGAAAAAGTCCCCCTCCTCGCCCTCGGGCTTCGAGGAAGCTCCGCAATCGTCCTTCGAAGGCGCGCCGCTCAGCGGCAGCGTCGCTGACTGGGTGAAGCAGCTCGAGGCGGAAGCGGAGGCGTCCTCCGTGGAAACCCAGCGCGAAATCGCCTCGAAGGCGGGCAAGCACCGCAAGAAGATCGAGATCGAGGCACGCAAGGAGGCCCAGAAAGCCCCCCCGAAGACGGCCAAGAACACCACCGCCTCCAAGACCGCACGCGGCGTTTCCATCGGCGCATCCAGCGATCCGAAAACCCGCGCCGCCGCGGGTCTCAATCCGGTCGCCGGCATGGATGTGTCGCTGGAGGATGCCGCCAACCTCGCGCCGGGCGCAGTCACCGCAACGGTGGACGCGCTGTCGAAGCTGATCGAGAGCGGCAATCCGCTGTTCAAGGACGGCAAGCTGTGGACGCCGCACCGCCCGGCCCGCCCGCCGAAGTCCGAAGGCGGTGTCGCCATCCGCATGGCCTCGGATTACCAGCCCGCCGGCGACCAGCCGACCGCCATTGCCGATCTCGTCGAAGGCATCAATTCCGGCGAGCGCAGCCAGGTGCTGCTCGGCGTCACCGGTTCGGGCAAGACCTTCACCATGGCCAAGGTGATCGAGGCGACGCAGCGCCCGGCCGTCATCCTCGCCCCCAACAAGACGCTGGCCGCGCAGCTCTATTCGGAGTTCAAGAACTTCTTCCCCGACAATGCGGTGGAATATTTCGTCTCCTATTACGATTATTACCAGCCGGAAGCCTATGTGCCGCGCTCCGACACCTTCATCGAGAAGGAATCCTCGATCAACGAACAGATCGACCGGATGCGCCACTCCGCCACCCGCTCGCTGCTGGAACGCGACGACTGCATCATCGTCGCCTCGGTTTCCTGCATCTACGGTATCGGTTCGGTCGAGACCTATACGGCCATGACCTTCCAGATGCAGGTGGGCGACCGGCTGGACCAGCGCCAGCTTCTGGCCGACCTCGTGGCCCAGCAATACAAACGCCGCGACATGGATTTCCAGCGCGG
>Ga0209371_1001896_pt1 | contig 12820 bp, 12 predicted proteins | sample AgamicAtAmrz_FD_187165 | JGI IMG/M metagenome (GOLD analysis project Ga0209371, IMG submission 187165) | Agave microbial communities from Guanajuato, Mexico - At.Am.rz (SPAdes) (version 2) | ecosystem: Host-associated > Plants > Roots > Rhizosphere | place: Guanajato, Mexico | collected 2012-06-07
GGTTCCGCACAAAAGCAAAAACCCAGCCATAAGGCTGGGTTTTCTAATTCGTGGTGCCCGAACCCGGAATCGAACCAGGGACACGGGGATTTTCAATCCCCTGCTCTACCGACTGAGCTATTCGGGCAACGGGGCGCATTAAACCTTAATGGCCGCACAGCGTCAAACGCTTTTCATCAAATTGTCACTGACTGCTGCGTTTTATAGCAACCAGCAGACCAGATGGTAAAAAAAACCGCAGCCGCACCCCGCTACGCTTACTTTTTCACCACCCGAGCCGATAACGATAACGACACTTCATACCCATAATAAGGTGCACCATGTTTTCTACTATTTCATCAGGAATCCTGTCACGCCTTGCGTGGCAGAAAAATAGCTACCCCTCCGCCACGCTTAACTCGCTCAACGACGCTATTGCGATGATTGAGTTCACGCCCGAAGGCGTCATTCTCAACGCTAACCCCTTGTTTCTTGAGCGTATGGGCTATGCGTTGAGCGAAGTCATCGGCCAGCATCACAGCCTGTTCTGCACCGCTGATTTTGTGCAGTCACCCCACTATCGCGACTTCTGGCTGCGCCTGAATCGCGGCGAAAGCTTTAGCGACAAGTTTCTGCGCCTGGCAAAACACAGCCGCCCGGTCTGGCTGGGAGCGAATTATGTGCCGGTGCAGGATCGCAGCGGCCGCGTGATAAAAATCGTGAAGCTTGCCACCGACATCACCGCTCGCATCGTTGACGCGCAGGAGCAGCGCGCCATGACCACCGCGATTGAGCGTTCGATGGCGGTTATCGCTTTTAACCTTAAAGGTGAGGTGCTGAAAGCCAACGCCAACTTCCTCAAAACTATGGGCTACCGCGCTGATGAGGTGACGGGCCTGCCCCATAGCCAGTTCTGCTCCGAAGCGCTGCGCCAGAGCGCCGAGTACAAAATATTTTGGGAGAAGCTGAATCGCGGGGAGTTTATCTCTGGCCAGTTCCAGCGCGTCAATAAAAAAGGCCAGACCGTCTGGCTGCGCGCCACCTATAACCCGGTATTTGATGATGAGGGCAACCTGTATAAAGTGGTGAAGTTCGCCACCGACGTGACGGCTCAGGTAGAGAAAAATCAGCAGGAACGCGATGCCGCACAGCAGGCCTATCAGACTGCACTGCAAACCAGCGAGAGTACCCGCCACGGAGCCAGCGTGATTGAAAACAGTGTAGAAACCATTAACGCGCTGGCGGGCGAGCTGCACGGCATCTCAGACGATATCTCCGATCTCAGCGACTCTTCCGATCGTATCGGCGCAATTGTTACCAGCATCCGCCGCATCGCCGATCAGACCAACCTGATCGCGCTGAACGCCGCCGTAGAAGCGGCACGCGCAGGCGTGCACGGCCGCAGCTTTGCAGTAGTGGCGAATGAGGTACGCACGCTGGCAGCCAATATCAACCAGGCGACCACGGAGATAGAGAGCCGGGTGCAGCAGAACCATCTGCTGGCATCGAAGGCCTTGAAAAGCATCGCTTCCAATATGAAGCGCGCCGATCACGGCGTAGTGCTGGCGCAGCAGGCAGGCGGTGTGATCAGCGAACTGCGCGACAGCTCATCGGAAGTGGTGCGCGCCATCAGCCACGTTACGGAAGCATTGAGCGCGGAGTAATCAGGCAAGCCGGCATCGTGCCGGCTTTTTTACTGCAATAGCCTTGCGCTACAATAACGCTGCTCTTTTCCCGGCGTTTGCCTTTCTCCAAAAGGTGAATCCCTTCTACCCAGCTTTACTTTTACCGGTCCATGACAGCTTTTATATAGCTGCCCGATAGCCTTTCAGTACGATCCCCCGCCCTGTTTTTCTGTCGCCGACGGCAGAGCTGTTTCCGTTAATATTGAGACAGTGGCCAACGACCAGCCTTTACGCTGCGTACAAATAAAAGCCAGACACATAAATTTTAATTAACTCTATTTACCTGAAATTTGCCTTTAGTAACGCCTCTTTTTTGCCGGAGAGTGCTCCTCTTTTTCTTTTTACACACAAATACCTGATTAAAAAAGATTTAATCAACGTAAAGAATTGCGTTTACCACCGACCATTTTTCTGCCTTAAGGCAAATCCCGCCGATCACATCAGTTATTTTTCTAAAAACAGCGACGGCAGCTTTTCATCTCAAAATAGCGTGTTATTAATTCAGACTTTTCTTAAAAGGAGTTTTCGAGATGACACTGGCAAAACCATTATTACTGTTAAGTATTCTTTCCCCTCTGGTCCTGACGGGCTGTCAAAGCAATGCCGACAGCTATGCGGCTAATGTCTACGACACCACGCAGCTTAATAACAAACAAGAGACCAAGACCGTTAATATCATCTCTGTCCTGCCTGCCAAAGTGGCCGTGGATAATACGCGCAACAAAGAAGCGGCACAGACTTTCGGTGCGATTCTTGGCGCGGTGGCAGGCGGCGTTACGGGTCATAACGTCGGTACAGGGTCTGGGCTTGGTACTGCTGCTGGCGCGGTCGGTGGCGGCGCGGTCGGCGCGGCGGCAGGCTCACTGGTCAGTGATAAAACCCTGGTAGACGGCGTGTCGCTGACCTACAAAGAGGGCACAAAAGTCTTCACCTCCACCCAGGTTGGACACACTTGCGACTTTACCTCAGGGCTGGCGGTGGTGATCTCGACTAAAAACAATGAAACGCGCATTCAGCCGAACACGACCTGCCCGAAGAAAGCCTGAGGAGGATAAGTGAAATCTGTTATCACTTTTCTGTCGCTGGTGACGTTTGGCCTTACAGCGACCTTCAGCGTACAGGCCGCGTCATTGCAGGATCAGCTGGCCGCCGTGGCGGCGGCGGAGAATGCGGGAAAAGCGCAGGAGCAATCACTGGAAGATGCGCGTCAGGCGCGGTTCGACCGCGAAGCGCGTGAAGAGCATGCGCGCCGCGCCAGAATCGCCGCCGCCAGCGCGGAACGTCAGCGCCAGCGCGACGCAGCAGCAGCAGCAGAAAAATCGCGCGTGCTGGCTGAGAATCAGGCTGATAAGAAGCGCGACCAGAGCTATGAAGATGAGCTGCGTCAGCTGGAGTTAGAGCAGCGTAAACTGGCGCTGAAACGCGAAGCGACACGGGTGGCGCGTGAAGATGATTATATCGACCAGGATCTGAAATCTCGCGCGGCACGCACCGATGTCATCCAGTCGGAAGCGGACGCTACGCGCAATCTGTCACAGGGCGGACGCGATTTAATGCAGAGCGAAGGCAAAGCGCGGGAAAAAAAGGCAGGCAGCTGGTTTAACTGATACCGACCGCTCATCCTGCCCGTCAGCGGGCAGGATGGCACCGTCGCGCACAGCTGGCCGCTTTTCATGGCCGCTGCGCCGTCTCGACCGGCATCGGACCCGGCGGTGGCACAAAGATATGATCGAGGATCTCACGCATTACCGGCGCGGCGGTGACGCCTTCGTTACCACCGTTCTCCAGGATCAGCGCTACCGCCACCTTCGGGTTATTGAAGGGCGCGAAGGCGGTATAGAAAATGTGGTCGCGCAGGCGCACCGGGATCATCTTCGCGTTATAGGTCTGGTTCTGCTTCAGGCTGAACACCTGCGAGGTGCCGCTTTTCGCCGCAATGCCGTAAGGCGCGGTATGGAAATATTTGTAGCCGGTGCCGTTCGGCGCATTCGCCATGCCAAACATCGCGCGGCGCACCAGCGCCCAGTAAGGCGAATGTGCATCGCCAATCTGCGGCTGAGGCTGCGTCGGCCGGTACATCTCTACCATTTTGCCGCGTTCAGCCTTTTCCAGCAGATGTGGCGCAATCACCTTACCGTTATTGATCAGCGCCACCATCGCTTTCACCATCTGAATCGGCGTCGCGATCCAGTAGCCCTGGCCAATGCCCACCGATACGGTATCGCCCTGATACCAGGTTTTCTTATGCACCCTTTGCTTCCAGTCACGGCTCGGCAGCAGGCCGTTGTACTCTTCATTCAGATCGATACCGGTCGATTTGCCATAGCCAAACTGGCCGAGCATGCTGTGGATGCGATCAATGCCCATCATAAACGCCACCTGATAGAAAAAGGTGTCGGCAGACTCTTCAATGGCTTTCGTAACGTCCAGCATGCCGTGGCCGCTCTTTTTCCAGTCGCGGTAGCGGCGGTCGGTCCCTGGCAGCGTCCAGGTCGGCGCGCCGTAAAAGCTGGTCTGCGGGGTGATCACGCCGGTCAGCAGCGCCGACATCGCCATATAGGGTTTTACCGTCGACGCGGGTGGATAAAGCCCCTGCGTCACGCGATTGATCAGCGGCAGGTTCTTGTCCTGTAGCAGCGTCTTGTAGGACTGGTAGCTGATGCCTTTGACGAACGGGTTGGGATCGTAGCTGGGGCTGGAGACCATCGCCAGCACCGAGCCATCGTGCGGATATTCCACCAGCACCGCCGCGCGCTGCCCGGCCAGCAGGCTCTCTACGTACTGCTGCAGATGCAGGTCGATGGTCAGGGTAATGTTTTTACCGGCGACCGGCGGTACCTCTTTTAATACCCGAACGATACGGCCATGGTTATCGACTTCCACCTCCTGATAGCCTGGCTTGCCGTGCAGCAGAGACTCGTAATAGCCCTCAATGCCCTGCTTGCCGATGTTGTGGTCAGCGGCGTAGTTCTCGGCAATACCGGCGGCGTTCAGGCGCTTATAGTCGTTGTCGTTGATTTTGGAGACGTAGCCGACGACGTGCGCCAGATCCGCGCCATAGGGGTATTCGCGATCCTGATAGGTGTCGATAGTGACACCGGTGAAGCGGTACTGGTTCACGGAGAAACGCGCTACCTGCTCGTCAGTTAATTCCTCTTTCAGCACCACCGGCTTGTAGCGGCTGCTCTGCTTTAGGGTGCGGGTAAAGCTCTCGATCTCCTCCGGCGTCAGATCGACGATCGGCGCTAGCGCCTTGAGCGTCGCCTGCATATCGTCGATTTTGTACGGCGTCAGCATGATGTCGTACCAGGTGACGTTGTGCACCAGCGGGATACCGTTGCGATCGTAAATCAGCCCGCGCGTCGGCGCGATGGGGATCATTTTGATGTCGTTCTGGTTAGATCGCGTCTGATAGTAGCTGTGATCGCGCACCTGGAGACGATAGAGGTTAATGCCAAGAATGGTGAAACAGATAACGACCAGCGCAAAGGCGACCAGCGCGCGGCGCGCGAACAGCTTTTCTTCAGCTTCGAAATTGCGGAAATTCATTAGGCGGCATTGGCAGATGAGTTATTTTTTGTTGTCGCGCTAATGATAGGGAGCTAGCAGGTCAGCACCAGCGGGAAGATGCACAGGAGTCGAGAAAAGTGTGTCATTTGGTGAGAATGTTACGAAACAGGCAGGATGTTCCCCATTCTGTCAGGAACGGGGAACAGGCAAGCGCAGGCTTAGTCGCCCAGCAGCACCGACTCCAGCGCGATCTTAATCATATCGTTGAAGGTGGTCTGACGCTCGGCAGAGGTGGTCTGCTCATGCGTACGGATATGGTCGGAAACGGTACAGATCGTCAGTGCTTTCGCACCGAATTCCGCCGCCACGCCGTAGATACCCGCCGCTTCCATCTCAACGCCGAGGATGCCGTACTTTTCCATCACGTCGAACATCTGCGGATCGGGCGTATAGAACAGATCGGCAGAGAAGATGTTGCCAACGCGCGCGTCAACGCCCAGCGCTTTGGCCGCATCAACCGCGTTGCGCACCATGTCGAAATCGGCGATGGCAGCGAAGTCGTGATCCTTAAAGCGCATGCGGTTGACTTTAGAGTCAGTGCACGCGCCCATGCCGATAACGATGTCGCGCAGCTTCACGTCTGCACGTACCGCGCCGCAGGAGCCGACGCGGATGATCTTTTTCACGCCAAAGTCGGTGATCAGCTCTTTGGTGTAGATCGAGCAGGACGGGATGCCCATGCCGTGACCCATGACAGAAATTTTGCGGCCTTTATAGGTGCCGGTGTAGCCCAGCATGCCGCGCACGTTGTTCACTTCAACCGGGTTTTCCAGGAAGGTCTCCGCGATGTGCTTCGCGCGCAGCGGATCGCCCGGCATCAGTACCACGTCAGCGAAGTCACCCATTTCTGCGTTAATGTGAGGAGTTGCCATTGTTTCTTTTCCTTTTTAAATTTAGCGGCTCTGTTTACAGCATGCTCTTGCCGTAGTCCATATCGGACAGGCCAAAATAGTGCGCAATCGTCTGACCAATATCGGCGAAGGTTTCACGGTAGCCCAGCGAGCCTGGTTTAACTTTCGGGCCGTAGATCAGAATCGGGATGTGCTCGCGCGTGTGTTCCGTGCCCTGCCAGGTGGGATCACAGCCGTGGTCGGCGGTGAGGATCAGAATGTCATCCTCTTTTACCAGTGCCATCAGCTCCGGCAAACGGCGATCAAACAGTTCCAGTCCGCCCGCATAACCGGCGACGTCGCGACGGTGTCCCCAGGTAGAGTCGAAATCCACAAAGTTGGTGAAGACGATCGACTGGGCAGGCGCTTTTTTCATCTGCTCGATAGTGGCGTCAAACAGCGCGTCCAGGCCGGTCGCTTTTACCTTCTGCGTGATGCCCTGATGGGCGTAGATATCGGCGATTTTACCTACTGAGATCACTTCGCCGCCCTTCTCATCTACCAGCTTTTTCAGCATGGTCGGTGACGGCGGTTCAACGGCCAGGTCATGGCGGTTGCCGGTACGCTCGAAGTTGCCCGCTTTGTCGCCAACAAACGGACGCGCGATTACGCGGCCGATGTTGTAGCCGCCCTCGGTCAGCTCTTCGCGGGCGATTTCGCACAGCTCATAGAGGCGATCGAGGCCAAAGGTCTCTTCATGGCAGGCGATCTGGAACACTGAGTCTGCGGAGGTATAGAAAATCGGCTTGCCGGTTTTCATATGCTCTTCGCCCAGCTGGTCGAGGATCACCGTACCGGAAGAGTGGCAATTGCCGAGGTAGCCCGGCAGATCCGCGCGCTCCACCAGCTTGTCGAGCAGTTCCTGCGGGAAGCTGTTCTCTTTGTCGCTGAAGTAGCCCCAGTCGAACAGCACCGGCACGCCGGCAATTTCCCAGTGACCAGACGGCGTATCTTTACCAGATGAGATTTCACTGGCGTAAGCGTAAGCGCCCTTGATGTCGGCATTGGGATCCAGCCCCAGCGGGAAGCGGCCGGTAGAGAGCTCGGCGGCTTTACCCAGCCCCAGCGCGGTCAGGTTAGGCAGATGCAGCGGGCCTGTGCGGCCCTGATCCGCTTTGCCGTTAAAGCACGCTTCGGCGATATGGCCCAGCGTGTCCGATCCTGCGTCACCGAATTTGTCGGCGTCTTTGCTTGAGCCGATTCCAAAGGAATCGAGCACCATAATAAAAGCACGTTTCATGCAAGTCTCCTGCGCCTGCGCGCGTGACAAGTCAAAAAAAAGCGATCAGATCAGTATACCCGAATGCCTGCTCAACGGCAGCATAAAGCCGCAGATTTGCGGCTTCGTAACGTCAGATCCTGTTTATGCTCAGCAGTCGCTGGCACTGACCCGGCGATAAACCACCGGCGTAACCTCTGGTGCGCTGTCGCTCAGCGTCACCGCGGCTTTTACCGCTGCCGCTGCCTGCTGCCAGCTCGACTCGCTGCTGGCGTGAATCATCGCCAGCGGGCGCGCTGCATCGGCCTGCTCGCCCAGCGTAATCATCTCGCTCAGCCCAACGCTATAGTCGATGCTGTCGCTGGCGCGCTGACGTCCGCCGCCCATGGAGACTACCGCCATACCGAGCGCGCGCGTATCCATGCTGCTGACGATGCCAGGGCGATCGGCATAGACCGCCTTGCTGAGCGTCGGCTGCGGCAGATAGGCTTCGTGGCGCTCGACAAAATCGGCTGGCCCGCCCTGTGCGGCTACCATACGCGCGAACACCTCGGCTGCCTGGCCGTTGTCCAGCACCTGCAACAGCTTGCTGCGCGCCTCTTCTTCACTGGTCGCCAGTTTGCCGGAGAGCAGCATTTCGCTGCACAGCGCCAGCGTCACGTCCAGCAGGCGCGGGTTGCGCTCCGCGCCCGTCAGGAAGCGCACCGCTTCGCGCACTTCCAGCGCGTTACCGGCGCTGGAAGCCAGCACCTGGTTCATATCGGTCAGCAGCGCCGTGGTGGTGCAGCCCGCGCCGTTTGCCACGCCGACGATCGCCTGCGCCAGATCGAGCGACGCCTCGAAGGTCGGCATAAAGGCACCAGAACCGACTTTGACATCCATCACCAGCGCATCCAGCCCTTCTGCCAGCTTCTTCGCCAGGATCGAGGCGGTGATCAGCGGAATAGAGTCGACGGTGGCGGTAATGTCGCGCGTGGCGTAGAAACGCTTGTCTGCCGGAGCCAGCGAGCTGGTCTGGCCGATAATCGCCACGCCGACCTGTTTGATAATCTGGCGGAAGCGCTCATCGTCCGGGAAAATATCAAAGCCGGGGATCGCTTCCAGCTTGTCCAGTGTGCCGCCGGTGTGGCCGAGGCCGCGCCCGGAGATCATCGGCACATAGCCACCGCAGGCGGCGACCATCGGGCCCAGCATTAGCGAGGTCACGTCGCCAACGCCACCGGTCGAATGTTTATCCACTACCGGACCATTGAGGTTCAGCGACTGCCAGTTGAGCACGGTGCCGGAATCGCGCATCGCCATGGTCAGCGCCACGCGCTCCGGCAGCGACATATCATGGAAGAAAATAGTCATCGCCAGCGCAGCAATTTGCCCTTCGGACACGCTGTTGTCGCGCACGCCGTTAATGAAGAAGCGTATCTCTTCTTCACTCAGCGCCTGGCCGTCGCGTTTTTTACGGATGATTTCTTGCGGCAGAAACACACTCGCCCCCTCAATCAGGGTTGGATGAGAATGGCGGCCAGCGGCCGCCGTCACGCAATCAGTAACCGGCTTTGCTGCTGGCGGTCTGATAGCCCAGCGCGTTCAGCAGGCTGGCTAACAGGCTGGATGCGCCAAAGCGGAAGTGGCGCGCGTCGGCCCAGCCTTCGCCCAGGATATCGTCCGCCAGCTTCAGGTAGAGGGCCGCGTCTTCGGCGCTGCGTACGCCCCCTGCCGGTTTGAAGCCGACCTGCTGTTTAACGCCTTTATCGCGGATAACGCTCATCATGATCTGCGCCACTTCCGGCGTGGCATTGACCGGCACTTTACCGGTTGAGGTTTTGATAAAGTCTGCGCCCGCGTCGATGGCGATCTCTGACGCCTGACGGATCAGCGCCTCCTCTTTCAGCTCGCCGCTTTCAATGATCACCTTCAGCAGCACGTCAGCCTGTGCACAGGCTTCTTTGCACGCCTTCACCAGATCGAAGCCGATCTGCGTGTTACCGGCGATCAGCGCGCGGTAAGGGAACACGACGTCCACTTCATCTGCGCCATAGGCGATGGCCGCGCGGGTTTCCGCCAGGGCAATCTCGATATCGTCATTGCCGTGCGGGAAGTTAGTGACGGTGGCGATGCGGATCTCCGGCGTGCCCTGCTCGCGCAGCGCTTTACGCGCCACCGGGATAAAGCGCGGATAGATACAGATCGCGGCGGTATTGCCCGCTGGCGACTTCGCCTGGCGGCAAAGCGCGATCACTTTCTCGTCGGTATCGTCTTCGTTCAGGGTAGTCAGATCCATCAGGTGCAGCGCGCGCTGTGCAGCAGCGTTAATGTCAGTCATGGTGTTCTCCAGATAACAAACAGGCGCAGAAGCGCCGGTAGAATGTGATAATCCTAACAATTTCAGGCGGCGTTTAATGTGTAATTCGTCACACCACTGTCAGGAACAGGCAGATATAGCCCTATTATAACGCACGCAGACGCAATGTTACTATTATCACATGGGGAGTATTAATCAGGCAGGTTAAACAGGGTTTGCGTGTTGCGCCACAGCGCGTCGGCGATAACCTGCGGCGCTTCCGGACGCAGCTCGCACAGCGCCTGCCACACCAGACGCGCGCGTTCCGGGCGGTTCGGCTCGCCCTGGAAGCCGGACAGCGGCATATCTGGCGCGTCGGTTTCCAGCAGCAGCGATTCCAGCGGCAACTGCGCCAGCGTGTTGCGGGTTTTACTGGCGCGCGCATAGGTCATCGTGCCGCCGACGCCAATCGCATAGCCGAGCTTAATAAAGGCCTGCGCCTGCTGCAGGCTACCGGCAAAGCCGTGCACCACGCCACGCCGCGGCAGATCGTGACGGCGCAGATGCAGCGCCAGCTTGTCGTGGGTGCGGCGCGAGTGCAGGATCACCGGTAAGTCATACTGCTTTGCCAGCCGCAGCTGCGCATCCAGCAGCGCTTCCTGGCGTGCAAACGCCGGGTTCTCCATATAAAGATCCAGCCCAATCTCCCCTATCGCCACCAGCTTCGCCGGTTTGCGCTTCAGCCAGCTTTCCAGCTGGCCGAGATGCGCCTCCGCGTGCCGATCGATGGCAATAGGATGCAGGCCGAGCGCGGCGTAGATTGCCGGATGTTGCACCGCCAGCGTAGCAATGCGTTCAAAGCGGCTGGCATCCACCGCCGGGACGATAATGCGCTCCACGCTCGCTTCAGCGGCGCGCGCAAGGCTCTTTTCCTCGTCGCCGACAAAGGGCGGAAAATCGAAATGGCAGTGCGTATCAACAAATCTCATGCCAGCGAACCTTCATCATAGTCTGCATCGTTCTCTGCCAGCGGCGGCGTCATCACCGGCCGGTTATCGGGCGCGTTGGCAACAGGCGCTGGCGGCGTCACCGTGGTATAGCGCACGAACGGCTCGGCGTCGCTCAGCCACTGTCCCAGCGTGGCGAGGAAGTAGCGGCCGCAGCGCCGTCCCAGATGGTAATCCTGGTTCAGCGAGGCGATGCGGCTGCCCAGCGCCATGCTCGCCAGCACGTGCGGCGGGTAGATTTCAATGATACGCAGGTCGTCCGGCGGCTGCTCGATAAACTGCTGGATTTCGCGGTAGCTCGCCTCATGATGATGCAGGATATTGACCATCGGCTGTAGCGCGCTGGCATTCAGCCAGCGCTCCATGCGTTTCATCCACTTTGGCGTGTAGAACATCTGCGACGGCACGGTGCGGATCACCACAATGGTGTCCGCGCCGCGCCGTGCCGCCTCGCGTACTGGAATGGCGTCGCTGATGCCGCCGTCGAGATAGCTGATGCCTTCCAGATCGACGCCGAGCCGGTAAAAGCCGGGGATCGCGCTGGAGGCTTTAATCAGATCGTGCCAGTTGGCGCTGGTCGGCGCGAAGTAGCCGGGCGAGTAGTCGTCGCTTCGACAGGCACACATATAAAACTCGCGCCCGCTGTCGAACAGCAGCTTGCCGCTATCCAGCGCCAGCGGCAGCTCGCGGCGCGTGATATTGATAAGCCAGTCGAGATCAATCAGGTTGCCACCGCGTACAAAGCGTAGCGGATCGAAAAAGAGTTTGCTGGTGGTGTAGCGCGTGATGACGCGGCGTGCGTAGCCCGGCTGACCACAGACAAAGGCTGACAGGTTTTGCGCGCCTGCGGAGGTGCCAATAAAGAGATCGAAGGGGTTGAATTTTGCCCGCTGAAACTCATCCAGCACGCCTGCGGTAAAAATGCCGCGCTGACCGCCACCTTCACAAACAAGGGCGATTTTTCGGGCTTTAAACGGGGAAAGGGCTAAGGGCTCAATCGCGCCCAGCGTTACAGGGATCCGGATACCCACATCTGTTCCTCAGAAAGGGTTCTGAGGGCTGCTGTTGTGATTATCCGTTTGAGTTCAGCAGCATCCCGGAGAACCAGCCATGTTTTTCTCCTGACCCGTCGCCATTATTGCTGGCAACGGCTGCCGCGCGTGGTGCGTGTTCCTTCACGCCGCGCGGCAGCTGGCTGGTCTCCGCTTTATGCATGCTCGTTGCAAAAATCAGAATGACACAACCGGTCAGGGTCGTTTGCGGCCGGTAAACAGGCTCACGAGGAACAGAATAATACCAACAACGAAGACAACTTTAGCCGCCCATGCTGCCGTACCGGCGAGGCCGCCAAATCCTAACGCCGCCGCGATCAGTGCAATTACCAGAAAAATAATACCCCAACGAAACATAAGCCTCTCCTTACCATAGTGAAATCGAACTGCTTGTTTCTTCCCAGTTTGGGTGTTGTTTTGTCAGCGCGGTGTCACACGGACGCCGCGCTCACGACGTTAAGACTTCACGGTCAGGTCATTCTTAACGCTTTTAACGCCTTCAATGGCTTTCGCGATACTTTCAGCGCGATCCGACTGCGCTTTAGTTGCGACGGTCCCTGAGAGCTGAACAACGCCGTCGGTGGTTTCTACCTTGACGTTACGCGACGGGACGATGTCATCGGCTAACAGTTTAGCTTTAATTTCGCTGGTCGTTGCCGCGTCCCCGGCATATCCTTTCAAACTTTGTGATTTGCTGTCTTTAACGTGCAGTTTATCGCTGACGGATTTAACACCTTCCACTTGTTTCACAACGGCAACGGCTTTTTCAGCCTGGTCCTGCGAAGTGACAAAACCACTCAGCGTCACCACGCCGTCATGCGTTTTCACGGAGATATCCGTACTCTTTATGGCTTCGTCATCCACCAGAGCCGCTTTGGCTTTTGCAGTGACGGCGCTGTCATCCATAAATCCATCGACTTTTTTCATAGAACTATTGATTTTCGCACCGGCATTGTCGGCGCTCTGCTGCGCTTTTTGCGTCATAGAGTCGTCAGCCAGGGCGCTGCCGCTTAACAGGGCGGAACCAACCATTACCGCCATCAGCGTTTGGGCAATCTTAGTCTTATTCATCGATATCTTCCTTCTGTCAGTGAGCTCACCCACAACCGTGGGCGCAACAGCAGCAAACGGCGCTGCTGC
>Ga0209371_1001897_pt1 | contig 12805 bp, 12 predicted proteins | sample AgamicAtAmrz_FD_187165 | JGI IMG/M metagenome (GOLD analysis project Ga0209371, IMG submission 187165) | Agave microbial communities from Guanajuato, Mexico - At.Am.rz (SPAdes) (version 2) | ecosystem: Host-associated > Plants > Roots > Rhizosphere | place: Guanajato, Mexico | collected 2012-06-07
CTCCTTCAGTTATTACATGAGCGGCTGCGCCACGGCGGATAAAACAGCGGCCCTGGCGCGTGGCAACGTGCTGGATATGGTGCCGAACCCACATCTTCCCGCCTCTGAATGGGGATGGCAGATCGACCCGCAGGGACTGCGGCTGCTGCTGAATATGCTTGCCGATCGCTATCAAAAGCCGCTGTTTATCGTGGAGAACGGCCTGGGCGCCAGGGATAAGGCAGAAGCGGATGGTGCAATCAACGACGACTATCGCATCGCTTATCTGAACGATCATCTGGTGCAGGTGCGTGAAGCCATTAAAGACGGCGTGGAGGTCTGGGGCTATACCAGCTGGGGGCCAATTGATTTAGTGAGCGCCTCGAAAGCCGAGTTTTCCAAACGCTACGGTTTTATCTATGTCGATCGCGACGACCAGGGAAACGGTACGCTGGCGCGCAGGCCCAAAAAGAGTTTTTGGTGGTATCGCGAGGTTATAAAAACCCAGGGGGCTACGCTACGTTAGCGGCAGAGAAAGCAGGCTCGGCCAGGCTCAGTTCGGAAGGCAGTTAACGCCTTCCGGCAAATGTCGTCGCCCTGCTCTTTGTCAGGCCTGCCCTGCGAGCTTACGCCTCATCCTCATGCTCTTCCAGGGCCAGCGTCTCTTTTCTGACCCGCTCAATATGAATGGTCAGAAACATGCGCTCTTCCGTTCCCAGCGTATAGGCATAATTTTTTACGATATGGCGGTCGATCTTCTCAACGCAGCGATAGGCTTGTGGGTAGCGGTTGCGCACCACGTCGTGCAGCGAGCGGTCGTCGCTGGCCACGCCGTTTTTCCCCAGCATCCGCTGGGCAAAGAACTTAAGATGGGTGACAAAGCGGTTATAGCTCAGCGAGTCGGGCTGATATTCGATCTGCAGATGGTATTTCACAATATCCAAAATTTGCTGCATAAACCGCGTGATGGCGTGTACCTCCGGCATCGCGCTATGCAGCTGCGCGTTAACCAGATGCAGCGCAATGAAACCTGCTTCATCTTCTTCAAGACGCACGCCCAGCCGCTTCTTAATAATCGTCAGCGCCGCCAGGCCAAGCTCATATTCTTTAGGGTAAAGCGAGCGGATCTCCCAACGCAGTACGTTGCGCAAGGGAATTTGCTGCTGCTGGCGCTGAAGCGCGAAGTGGATATGATCGGTCAGACCAATCGCCACGCTTTCATGCAGAGCGGTGGTCAGCGCCTGCCTCGCCTGCGCGATAATGCATTCGCTGACGGCAAGCACCTCTGGCGGGATTTCCGTCAGCAGCTCGGCTAACCGCCCTGTCAGCTCGCTGCTTTGCAAGGCAAAGACTTTTTCCACCCGCGTGGGATCAAGCCGCTCGCCCGGTCGTTTCTGAAAGGCCAGCCCGCGCCCCATCACGACCTGCTCTTTGCCCTGTTTATCCAGCACTATCGCCACGTTGTTATTGAGTACTTTGATAATATCCATTTAGTTACCCACAAATAAAAAAACCTGACGGTCGGATCGCGCCGATGTCAGGTTTTGCCTGCAGCGAAGCAGTAGCAATCCAGCCGCTACCATAGATCATTGCGGGTGTAGCTCAAGCGCTGCGTGATGAAACTGTGAGATCTCTCGTAAATCGCGTTTTTCAGCCCGGCAGCGTGGCGGAACATTTGGTTTTTTCCAGTTGTTTCAACTGGATCATCCGCTGGTCAGCATGTTTTTGCGCCAGGCTTTTCGCCACGCCGTTGCCAATGCCGAAGTCACCGATAAAACCCAGCACGGTAAGCCCGCTGAACTCGCCGGTTTTATCAATCTGCTGCTGTACCTGCTGCTGGCTGGCAATTTCCTTTTGCACTGCCGGGCAGTCCAGAGTCGTTTTTTGTACTTCACTCACCGAGGGTGAAGAAGGATAGTGTTTCAACGCGCAGCCGGATAGCAGCACTAGTAAAGAAAGCAGCGTAACGATTTTAGTCATAAAGCACCTGATAACGGGGAGTCACTGTCCGTTATTATCTCTCGTCAATCCGATAACGATGCGTAAAGCACCTGCACGATTAGCTGGTTTATTGAGCGTTAGCGAAGAGGCCGCCTGCTATGGCCGGAGCGACAGCTGCTCCGGCGCGTACTTAGTTATGCTTAACGATATAAAGCATCCGGCTGTACGCCACATCCTCCGGATTCGTTATCGGATAACCTTTGACCCAGGGCTTGATCAGGCGGCCGTTAGAGAGTTGATAAAGAGGCGCGATGGGCACCTGATCCGCGAGGATTTGTTCCGCCCGATTGTAATTCTCATTACGGATCCCGGCATTGGTTTCCCGGCTCGCTTTGGTCAGCAAGTCGTCATAGGCCGCATCTTTAAAGCGCGAAATATTGCCGCTGTGGCTGGCGGTCAGCAGACTCAGAAAAGAGGAAGGCTCATTATAGTCGCCTACCCAGGAAGCGCGGATCACATCGAAACTGCCGCTGTTACGGCTGTCGATATAGGTTTTCCACTCCTGATTCTGTAGCTTCACGTTAACGCCCAGGTTTTTCTTCCACATAGACGCGACGGCGATGGCGACCTTCTGATTGTTTTCAGAGCTGTTATACAGCAGCGTCAGGCTGAGCGGGTGCGTCGGCCCATAGCCCGCCGCCGCCAGCAGCGTTTTAGCCTGAGCGTCCAGCTCTGCCTGAGAATGCTGCTGCAGGAAGCCCGGCTGCGGCTTAAAGCCGTTGGTAACGTCCGGCGTAAAATGCCAGGCGGGTTTCTCGCCGGTGCCCAGCACTTTTTCCGCAATAATACGGCGATCGATACTCCACGAAAGCGCTTTGCGCACGCGCACATCCGCCGTCGGCCCTTTCTGCGTGTTAAAAGCGTAGTAATAAGTGCCCAGCTGATCCGGCGTATACACCTCGTCAGGGATCTGCTTTTTCAGCAGGCCATACATGTTTTTAGGAAAAGATTCGGTAATATCGATATCACCCGCGCGATAGCGTTTGGTCGCGCTTGACTCCTCGTTGATGGGCACGAAAGTCACTTTATTAATGACGCTATGCGCGTTATCCCAATAGCGATCGTTGCGCACCAGCACCAGCTTTTCATTTACCACCCTTTCCTGCAATTTATAGGCGCCGTTGCCTGTCAGCCTGTCGGGCTGCGTCCAGGCAGAGCCCTGCTGCTCCACTACTTTTTGCGGCACCGGATAGAGGCTGAAGTTAGCGGTCAGGCTGACGAAGTAAGGCACGGGCTTGTCCAGCGTCACTTTCAGCCGATGGTCGTCCAGCGCGCTAACCCCCAGCTTATCGGGCGTCATGTCGCCTTTGGTGATAGCGGCGGCGTTAGCGATCCCGGCCAGATCGGCAAACCAGGCGAAGGTGGAGGCGGTTTTCGGGTCGACCAGCCGCCGCCAGCTGTAAACAAAATCGCTGGCGGTCACGGGATCGCCATTCGACCAGCGGGCATCCTTACGCAGCGTGAAAATCCAGGTTTTATTGTCGGTGGTTTGCCACTGGGTCGCCACGCCCGGCACGCTTTCGCCCTGCGCGTTTTGATTGGTCAATCCTTCAAAGAGATCGCGGATAACCTGGATTTCCGGCAGCCCTACCGCCTTAGCGGGATCGAGCGAGGCGGGTTCGTCTTTGATATGCCGAACGATTTCCTGGCGGGCGGCCAGTTCGGTGCCGGCCGGCACCTCTGCGGCGCAGAGAGAAGCGCTGACGCTCAGGGCCAGCAGCGTCAGCGTAAAACGAAAAGCGTTCCTCATCAGGATACCTCAGTCAGGGCAACGGAATTTAGAGGGAACTTTAGCGCAACTGATTGTGATAATTACAGCATTTTCCGGCTCGTCAGTTCACAACACGGAAAACATCCTCCTTTCAGCACGCCGGGTCTGCTATAAAAAGCTTTTAGACAAATCCTCTGGAGTCACTATGCCTCAGAATCATCCACGGCCCCGGCGCGGCAAGCTGGAGGCCGATCGCCTGCGCTATGGCAGCAGCGTGCTGGGCGCCCCCCTGCTCTGGTTTCCCGCACCGAATGCGGATGATGCCAGCGGGCTGATCCTGGCCGGGACACACGGCGACGAAACGGCGGCGGTAATCACCCTTTCCTGCGCCATGCGCACGCTGCACGAAAGGCATCGTCGCCATCACGTGGTGCTGGCTGTTAATCCCGACGGCTGCCAGCTTGGCCTACGGGCAAACGCGCGCGGCGTGGATTTGAACCGTAACTTTCCTGCGGCTAACTGGCAGCCGGGCGAGACAGTTTATCGCTGGAACAGCGCGGCGAATGAACGAGACGTGACGCTTTCCACAGGGGAAAGCGCCGGATCAGAACCGGAAACGCAGGCGCTGTGTGCGCTGATCCATCAGCTCAAACCGGCGTGGGTGGTGAGCTTTCATGAGCCGCTGGCCTGTATTGAGGATCCGCTCGACAGCGAGGCGGGCCGCTGGCTGGCCGAAAAGATGGGGCTGCCGCTGGTCACGTCTGTCGGCTACGCCACGCCAGGCTCGTTCGGCAGCTGGTGCGCCGATTTGGGGCTGCCGGTGATCACCGCCGAGCTGCCGCCCGTTTCGGCAGACGAGGCCAGCGAAAAATATCTGACCGCGCTGGTCGAGCTACTGAGTAAGACTTTCTGAAAGCGCGATTCTGCCGCAGCGGAACGGCAAGGCGGTCACGTCCTGCGCCAGCCAGGTAGGCCCGTCCAGATCGACAAAACGGGCCGTGCCGGCCAGCGGCAGCGCGGCGCGAATGGCTCTGGAGGTGCAAAGCATACAGCCCAGCATCACCTCCAGCCCGGCCGTTTTGGCGGCGGCGGCCAGCGCCAGCGCCTCGGTCAGCCCGCCCGTTTTATCCAGCTTGATGTTAATCATTTCATAACGTCCCGCCAGCTGAGGCAGGCTTTCGCGGGTGTGGCAGCTTTCATCGGCGCAGATCGGCAGCGGATGGATAAAGTTGGCCAGCAGCGCATCGTCCGCCGCCGGTAAGGGCTGCTCAAGCATCACCACGCCCAGATCCGCCAGCAGCTGACAGCGCGCCGCCAGGCCTTCGCTGTGCCAGGACTCATTGGCATCGACGATCAGCGTGGCGTCCGGCACGGCGGTGCGGATAGCCACCAGCCTTTCCGTGATCAGCGCGTTGTCCATTTTGATTTTCAACACCTTCGCGCCGTTCTGCCACAGCGCCAGCGCGCCGCTGGCCATGACTTCCGGCGAGTCGATACTGATGGTCTGAGCCATTTCCACCACATCGGGACGCACAACATGAGTCATCCGCCACAGATCGCTGTTTGCCCTGCGGGTTTCCAGATCCCACAGCGCGGAGTCGATAGCATTACGCGCCGCGCCAGCGGGTAACGCCTGCTGTAGCTGCTCACGCGTCATGCCCTGCTCCAGATCTTTGGTCAGCGCCGTGATTTGCGCCTGCACTGAAGCCGCCGTTTCACCATAGCGCGCATAGGGCGTGGCTTCGCCGGTGCCGACGATCCCCTCTTCCTCCAGTTCCACCACCAGCACGTCCGCTTCGTTGCGGCCGCCGCGTGCGATAACAAAAGGCGCGCGCAACGGCCAGGTTTCCGGCCAGACTTTGACACTTCTCATTAAAGGTTCCTTTTGGCAGAGCAATGATTCTTTCCACACCATAGCCATTCCACGGGGATTTTGACAATAAAGCGGGAAATGTTGTGTTTAGCGCTGTTGGAGTTTAGCCCCATAGCTTACACTCAGACATTCGTTTACCGCGTTAATAAGGAAAAGTTATGACTCAGACCGTACATTTTCAGGGCAATCCGGTCGCCGTGGCAGGCGAGCTGCCGACGCCGGGCCAGACCGCGAAACCATTTACGCTGGTAGCTAAAGATTTTTCTGATGTTTCGCTCTCGCACTATGCGGGCAAGCGCAAGGTGCTGAATATTTTCCCGAGCGTGGATACCGGCGTTTGCGCCGCCTCGGTGCGTAAATTTAATGAGCTTGCCGGAAAGGTAGAAAACACGGTAGTGCTGTGCATTTCTTCCGATCTGCCATTTGCCCAGTCGCGTTTTTGCGGCGCGGAAGGCCTGAATAACGTGGTTACGCTTTCCACCCTGCGTGGTGAGACGTTTAAAGAAGAGTATGGCGTGGCGCTTAACGACGGCGCGCTAAGAGGACTGACGGCGCGTGCCGTCGTCGTGCTGGACGAGCAGGATAAGGTGCTGCATAGCCAGCTGGTCGATGAAATCGCCACCGAGCCGGATTATGACGCCGCGCTGGCCGTGCTGAAGTAATTTAGTAAGCCGGTTAGTAACCGGCTTGTTATTTTTTAGGTGTTTTTATTAGCCACGTTTAATACTTTAGTTTTTCTTAAAAGAAAATACATCTCCGTAAAATCTTACGGTTATCAATTCAAAAATTTTTAAATCTCAATCCTTTTGATAACCGTTAAACTCCCCTGCCATGCAGAAAAATATCTGCACTTCGTCCTGCAACTTATTGTAAGAATGAAATCTTTTTTTCTACATCATAAATCACTCGCAAAAATGATAATTACCATTATCATTTTCAGGTCTCGGCGTCATCTCAGGAAATCAAATTGTGTTGCCGCATATAAACTCAAAATTTATACGGGTAGCATTATGTTTAATATTTATAGCATTAACTATGTAGATCTTTCTTCGAGGGCAAAAATTGATTTGTATACCCTAAGGAAAAGCACTTTTTATGACAGACTTGGATGGGCTGTGACATGTATAAATGGAATGGAAAACGATCAGTTTGATGATGTACAAACAAACTATATTCTTGGTGTTGTCGATCAAGAAATAATATGCGGAACAAGAATAATCCCTATGAGTAATGCTAATATGCTTGAAAAAACATTCTTTAGCTTTTTCAAAGATATCGAAATACCGGAAGGAAAGTATATTGAATCAACACGCTTTTTTGTGGATAAAATGCGCACCAGAAATCTATTAGAATATAACTTCCCCGTCACTAAAATTCTTTTTTTATCGCTAATTAATTTTGCACGGAAACACCAATATGAAGGCATCATTGCTGTAGCCAGTCATGCTATGATGCAAATCATTGAACAATCAGGCTGGAAAATCACAAAACTGAAAACAGGACAGTCAGAGAAGGGCGAGCCTGTCCATTTATTATTAGGACATATTGATGATGAAAGTTGTAGGAAATTAAAAGAGGAAATCCTTGATAAAGAAAAAAAACTTCCTCAAACTTTGTTAGAACAGTGGCCTTTTGTGCTTAATAAGCTTTAATTTTTATCTAACTGGCCTCACAAGTTGAAGTTCCACGCCGAGACGCACTGCGTGCCTTGCATTTGTTACGCCTAACTTTTTAACGATATTAGACATATGAAACTTCACTGTAGTAGTTTTAATACCTAAAATCATTCCCGTTTCAGGGTAAGTTTTCCCCACACTTGTCCAATACAATACTTCATTTTCTCTTTCTGTAAAAAGATCAGTTCCAGATACAGTTTCCTCTTCGTTATCTGGCAATGAATTAAGCGCTAAGTATTTCTCATGGACGGTGGCAAGCAATAAGTCGATGAGAGCTTTATTTTCATTGAGACAGGATTTTATTTCTTCTTTTTTTTCAGGATCAATAATAAAAGAGAGAGTGGCAAGGTTATTTTTATAATCATGCAAAACACAGGTAAAACCATTAATGACACTATGCTTTTTTGCTTTGGCGAATATTCCTGATAAATCAAAATCGTTTCCAACCTTGATTTTCTCGTCCCAGAAGAATGGTGTGAGACGATTCAAAGCCGTAATAACCACGGGATCGGTGTATTGCAGGCTATTTTCTTGATAGTATTTCACCCATTCAGCAGGGTAATTAGTAACATGAAATATACGTGACAGATTTTTTTTAGAAAGGATAACGTAAGCCCATTTTAGCTCACCAAGATGGTGTAGTGCCGCTTCAATAAATTCTTTAAGAATATCATTGACTTGAAATTCCATCTTCATTTTCAACCTCCGGCAGTCAGTTTAGAAAAGAATAATTTCGGTATTCTTTTTAATATGATACAGACATCCTTTAACATATCACTTTAAGGGCTTACAAATAAATCCTGGCAGCCACATTCACCATCTGTTGCTATTTTTAATCAACCATCTTAATAATAACCCTTGGTAAGGAAATTATGTTAATCATCACCAAGAGTTATACCATCCAGACGAGCTTATTTCTAGATGCCCCCCCTCATTTAGGGGGGCATCTGTTGCCTAACCCCAACACGAGAACCTTGTTACGGTCTTGCCTTAATTGATCAGATAAAATTTATCCGATGTCATTTTATTTTTCTTTAATGACTATGTGATCATATCAGCCATGACTCTTGCTGAACGATCATTAATCAATTATTTCCCTTCGCTGTCCGCTTTTTTACTCAGCCCATATTCCCTCAGCTTGTTGGCGATAGCGGTATGCGAGACGCCAAGCCGTTTCGCCAGCTTGCGCGTGCTGGGATAAGAGAGATAAAGTTTGGTCAGCACCGAACGCTCGAAGCGGCTGGTGATGTCGTCCAGCGATCCTTCCATTGCCTCTTCGCCAAGCTGAATATCCATCGAAAACTCCGGCAGAACGATATCCTGCGGCCGCAGCTCATAACCTTCCAGCTGGGTCAGCGCCCGATAAAGCGCGTTTTTCAGCTGGCGGACGTTGCCGGGCCAGGTATAGCGGCTAAGGAAGGCATTAAGCTGAGGAGAAAGCTTGGGTCTGGCGACGCCCTGCTCGTCGGCGAAACGCGCAACAAACATTTCCGTCAGCGGCAAAATATCCTGAGGGCGATCGCGCAGCGGCGGCAGGTTCAGCGTCAGCACGTTCAGTCGATAAAAGAGATCTTCGCGAAACTCGCCGCGCTGCACCATTTCCGTCAGGTTTTTCTGCGTGGCGCAGATTACCCGCACGTCTACGTGCACTTCATGCTCTTCGCCTACGCGGCGGAAAGTGCCGTCGTTAAGAAAACGCAGCAGCTTGGTTTGCATTCTTGGCGACATCTCGCCTATCTCGTCCAGCAGCACCGAGCCGCCGTTGGCCTGCTCAAAAAAGCCCTTTTTGCCTTCCAGCGCGTTGGGATAGGCGCCGGCGGCATGACCAAACAGCTCGCTTTCCGCCACGTCGTCCGGCAGCGAGGCGCAGTTCAGCGCCAGGAAAGGTTTTTTACCGCGCGCGCTGCGCAGATGGCAGGCGCGTGCCAGCATATCTTTGCCGGTGCCGGTATCGCCTACAATCAGCAGCGGCGCATCCAGCATCGCCAGCTTGCGCGCCTGGTCCACGACCTGACGCATTTTTGGCGTAACCGCCACGATATGCTGGAACTCGCTGTCGTCGTTAACCGCCAGGTTCTGTAGCTGTTGGCCCATTCGGGCGGTGGATTTAAGCATAACTACCGCGCCAGCTGGCCGGTCTGCCTGTTCGTGCTCGCCTGCGGTAAAAATAGGCGTGATTTCCATCAGAAAGTCGCGGCCCTGCAATACCACATGATGCGCCTGCGGCTCAATGCGCTCGTTTTCCAGCCAGCGCTGAAAATTAAAGCCGCCAATCAGCGCGCCTGCGCCGTAGTTACGCATTTTCTCTTCATTAAGCGAAAACAGCGCCTGAGCTGCCGGGTTCGCCAGCTCAATTTTGCTTTTCATATCGATGGAAAACACCGGCTCCGGCAGCGCAATCAGCAGCGCGCTCAGCGCCCGATGCTCGCGTTCGGACGGCAAAAACGCCACCGTGCGCACGTCGGTGACGCTGGGAATACGACGGATTTCCGCCATCAGCTGGCTGAACTGCTCGAAGGGCACAGCTGAAAAGTTAAGATAGATGCGGCCGATTGAGGCAATCTCGATGCCGCGCAGGTCGATGTTCCTTTCAACCAGCAGATCGAGCAGTTCGCGGGTCAGACCAAGTCGGTCGTGGCAAAAGACTTCCAGACGCATGTATAAACCTTTATCAATTCCGGGCGGACATTAATAATACCCCATTGCCGCAGGGGTCAGAAGCGTTCTGGAAGGAAAAGTTGACAGTTGCCTACTTCTGCAACGTCTCTTTCAATTTCACCACCAGGTCGCGGCGGAAATCGCCCAGCCTCGGCTTGTCGCCTTCCAGCCAGGGCAGCGGACGGCATAGCTCCATCGTCTTGATGCCCAGCCGCGCGGTGAGCAGGCCTGCGCCGATGCCCTGCGCGGCGCGAGCGGAGAAGCGCGCGGCAATGTCCTGCGACATCCAGTCCATACCCACTTCCCGCACCAGCTCGGAAGCGCCAGCGAACGCAATGTTTAACAGCACCAGCCGGAACAGACGAATGCGGCTGAAATAGCCCAGCTCGATGCCGTACAGCGCGGCGATACGGTTAACCAGCCGCAGGTTGCGCCAGGCGATAAACGCCATATCCACCAGCGCCAGCGGGCTGACGGCGATCATCAGCGTTGACTCGGCGGCGCTGCGGCCGATTTCGCGTCGCGCCTGGCTATCCAGCATCGGCTGCACTATCTGTGCATAGAGCGCCACGACTTCGCGATCGTTATGCGTTTCGTGCAGCGAGGCATGCCAGCGTTGCAGCGCCGGGTTAGTGCGATCCAGCCCGGCCTGGCGCGCCAGCCTTTCACAAAATTCGCGCCCTTTGCCCATGCTCTGGCTGTTTAACAGCTCGCGGCCGATATCTCGCTCTTCGGCCCGCTCGCGCAGCCGGTAAAGCCGTCGCCACTCGCCTACCAGGGAACCGGCGCCGGCCACGACGATCAGTCCGCCCGCCGCGCAGCCTCCCAGGGCGATCCAGTCCTGCGCCTGCCAGGCCTGATAAGTCCACTGCACACCCTGCGCCGCCACGCTCAGGCCAAACAGCGCCAGACCGGCTTTTACCAGCGTGCGCCACAGGCTACGTTTAGGCCGCAGCGCCGCCTCGACCGCCTTTTCCCCCGCGTCTTCCTCTTCCACATGCGCTTCCGGCTCCGCAGCGATAAAGCTCGCCTCCTGCGGGGTAAAATGTCTGGCGGATTTTATAGCGGCATCTTTTTCCGCGGTCAGCGGCTGCGCAAAGTCGATACGCGGTTTAAGCGGTGCGTTCATCGCAGTTTATCTCCCAGTAAAAATTCCAGCGCCGCGTCCAGACGGATATGCGGCAAAGGCCTGTCTGCGTCCAGCTGCTGCGGCCTGAACTGTTCAAAATGAAACCCCTGCTGCTGCCAGAATGCGTTGCCCGGCAGGCGCGGCGGCACCTCGCCCGGATAGACGGTTAGCGGCTCGTTGTCGGTCAGCCGGTGACCGCGCAGCGCCGGTATCTTTTCGCCCTGATGATCGACAAGCCCGCTTTGCGTAGCCTGCACCGACGCCAGGCCCAGGCACTCCATATCGATACCCTCAAAAGCAGCATTCTGCCATGCATCCTGTACCAGCTGCTGCAACAGTGACACCAGGTTGGCGTGCTGATCGCTGGTAACGTGATCGGATTTGGTGGCGGCAAACAGGAGCTTATCGATTACCGGTGAGAAAAGGCGGCGGAACAGCGTGCGCTGGCCGTAGGAAAAGCTTTGCATCAGCTGCGTCAGCGCCAGCCGCATATCGTTAAACGCCTGTGGCCCGCTGTTAAGCGGCTGCAAACAGTCCACCAGCACGATTTGGCGGTCAAAGCGCAGGAAGTGGTTTTTGTAGAAGTCTTTAACCACGTGCTGGCAATAGTAGTTATAACGCGCGCGCAGCATCCCGATATTACTGTTGGCATCCGCCTGCGCCAGCCTGGAGGCGTCCGCCTCTTCCGCCTGCGGCCAGGGGAAAAACTGTAAGGCTGGCGCGCCGGCCATATCGCCCGGCAGCACAAAGCGGCCAGGCTGGATAAAGTGCAGCCCTTCCCGTTTACACTTATGCAGGTAGTCTGTCCACGCCGCCGCGATTGCCGCCAGCCGGTTTTCATCCGCAGGCGCAAACGGATCCAGATCGGCGCAAAGCTTGCGCCATGGCGCTGACCAGCTGGCGCGATCGCCATTCAACAGACCCGTCATCTGTCGCGACCAGCCAGGATAGTCCTGCGCCAGCATGGGCAGATCCAGCAGCCATTCGCCGGGGTAGTCGACAATTTCAAGATAAAGCGTGGAGGCATCTTTAAAATGGCGCAGCAAAGATTCCTGCGAGCGATAGCGCAGCGCCAGACGCATTTCGCTGACCCCGCGCGTCGGCGTCGGCCAGGCGGGTGGCTCGCCATACAGCTGCGCCAGGCCTTCATCATAGGTAAAGCGCTGAATACCCATATCGCGCTGTGGCACGCGCTTAACGCCCAGCAGGCGGCCTTCTCGCGCAGCGGAAAACATCGGCAGACGCGCGTCGGCGTTGACGTTAAGCAATTGATTGACCAGCGAGGTGATAAAAGCCGTTTTGCCGCTGCGGCTCAGGCCGGTGACGGCGAGGCGCAAATGACGATCTGCGCCCCGATTCATTAATGAAAGCAGTTCTGTCTGAAGTCGTTTCATTGGTCCATATCCTTAAGGCCGACGGCTCAGAATAGCATAGCCGCGACGTTCAGGGTTTGTTCCAGCGCGCCGTTGCGCCCCGCAGCGCGCGGCGGATAAGCGGCTCCAGCGCCCAGGCTAACAATATTTTCAGCGGCCGACGCGCGACGGATTTCACCGCCCAGCCGGTCAGGCCAGCCGGGCCGTAGCTTAACGCGCCCAGCAGCACGAACTTACCGGCCTTTTTCAGCGTGGGCGCGGCGTTGCGGTGTAAAGCAGATTGCCAGTTACGCATGGTGTTCTCCGGGCGCCTACAGCTGACGGAATCGGCTGCGCACGCTAAAGGTTTCAGAAGTGACGTAGCGTTCTATATCGCGTACGCCTGGCTCTCCGCCGCGCAGCTCC
>Ga0209371_1001901_pt1 | contig 12798 bp, 8 predicted proteins | sample AgamicAtAmrz_FD_187165 | JGI IMG/M metagenome (GOLD analysis project Ga0209371, IMG submission 187165) | Agave microbial communities from Guanajuato, Mexico - At.Am.rz (SPAdes) (version 2) | ecosystem: Host-associated > Plants > Roots > Rhizosphere | place: Guanajato, Mexico | collected 2012-06-07
CGGCATCAGCGAGTCGGACGTCAACCTGGCTACGGCTTCGAAGGCGGTCATCATCGGCTTCAACACGCGGGCAGATGCGCAGGCACGCAAGCTTGCGGAAGCCAACGGCGTGGACATTCGCTACTACAACATCATTTACGACGCAGTGGATGAGGTGAAGGCGGCAATGTCGGGCATGCTGGCGCCGGAGAAGCGCGAAGTCGTGACAGGCACGGTCGAAGTGCGCCAGGTGTTCAAGGTGCCGAAGATCGGCGCGGTGGCCGGCTGTATGGTCACGGACGGTTTCGTCAAGCGCTCGTCGTCGGTGCGCGTGCTGCGCAACAACGTCGTCATCTTCACGGGCGAGCTGGATTCGCTCAAGCGCTTCAAGGACGACGTGAAGGAAGTCCGCCAGGGCTTCGAGTGCGGTATGTCGATCAAGAACTTCAACGACATCGTCGAGGGCGATCAGTTCGAAGTCTTCGAGGTCACCGAAGTCGCGCGTACGCTGTAAGTCACGCGGCAAGGTTCCAAGGGGCGGAGCGGGCATCAACGCCCGCTCCGCCCGTTGTTTTTGGGCCTGCCGCTTCGCGCAACGCTCGCTGTCGTTGCGCTGCGCCAATGGCGCGCTTTCGACAGCCGCGCTGTCGCGAACCATTTTTGCATCCGTCACAACGGATCACATAACACCATGCCTAAAAAACGTTCTTCACCCAATCGCAACGTGCAGATCGCCGATCAGATCCAGCGCGATCTGTCGGAATTGCTGCGCGAGGTCAAGGACCCGCGCATCGGGATCGTCACGATCCAGAGCGTCGAGCTGACGCCGGACTATGCACATGCGAAGGTCTATTTCACGACCCTGACGGGCGATCCGCAGCAGACGCTCGCGGCGCTCACGCATGCGGCCGGCCATCTGCATAACCAGTTGTTCAAGCGCCTGCATATTCATACGGTGCCGACGCTGCATTTCCATTACGACAAGACGATCGAGCGCGCCGTCGAGATGTCGCGTCTGATCGACGAAGCAAACGCCAGCCGCGCCAAAGACGACTGAAGTCGGGCTCGCCTGCACCGCGCAACGTGCCGCGGACCGCAAGGGCCGGGCGCTCGGCGCCTGACGCCTGACGCCATTCCGGCTTTAATGGAAAACCGTTCTCCGACATGACCGCACCTGAACGCCCCCGCGTGCCGCGCCGCGCGCTCGACGGCGTGCTGCTGCTCGACAAGCCGCTCGGCCTGTCGAGCAACGACGCATTGATTCGCGCGAAGCGCCTGTATCTGGCAAAAAAGGCGGGCCACACCGGCACGCTGGATCCGCTCGCCACCGGCCTGCTGCCGCTCTGTTTCGGCGAAGCCACCAAGTTCTCGCAAGATCTGCTCGAAGCCGACAAGACGTACGAGGCCACGATGCGCCTCGGCATTCGCACGACCACGGGCGACGCCGAGGGCGAGCCGGTCGACACGCGCGCGGTCGCTTGCGACGAAGCCGCGGTTCGCGCCGTGCTGCCGGCCTTTCTCGGCGACATCGTGCAGGTTCCGCCGATGTATTCCGCGCTCAAACGCGACGGCAAGCCGCTCTACGAATATGCGCGCGCGGGCCAGACCGTCGAGCGGCAAGGGCGCGAGGTCACTATCCATTCGCTGACGCTGCTTGCTTGCGCGCTGCCGGATGTCACATTTCGCGTCACCTGCAGCAAGGGGACGTATGTGCGCACGCTCGCCGAAGATATTGGCGAGGCGTTGGGCTGCGGCGCCCACCTGGTGGCTTTGCGGCGCACCGGCGTGGGCGCGTTGACACTCGAGCATGCGGTGACGCTCGATGCGCTCTCAGACGCGACCAGCAGCGAGCGCGACGCATGGCTGCAACCGGTGGACGCACTGCTGTCGACGTTCCCGTCCGTGCAGCTCGACGAAGACGCGACGCGCCGCTTTCTGCACGGTCAGCGCCTGAAGTTATCGGAACTCGAATTGAGCGCTGAAGCGATGAGCGCGTCGCGCGTGCGTGTGTACGCGGCGGCGCAGGGCCGCCTGCTCGGCGTCGCGAGGAGCGGCGAAGGTGTGTTGGCGCCGGAGCGGCTGGTCGTCACGGCAACGGATTAGCGGCTTTTCGCGGCGGAGCAGGCAAGCGACAAATGCCGCACGCCGTCTGATCCAAGAACTGCTGACCAACTGTTCAGCAACTGCCGGAGCGGTTGGAACAAAAAAGGCGGGACCGCGTGCAAGCGCGGTCCCGCCTTTTCATCATCCTCCTACGCGCGGCCAGAAGCGAAAATCAATGCGCGGCAGCGGCAGCGGCACCGGCATCGCCACCGGCTCTTTCAGGCTTCGTGATCCAGATCAGCGCGATCAACGCGACAAAAATTCCAGCCGACACGTAGAACAGGTCGTTCACGCCCAATTGCGCGGCCTGCTGCGTGGCCATCGAATTGAAAAGCCCATACGCCTGCGGTTGACTGAAGCCCGCAGCGCCCATTTGCCGGATCGACTGATCGAACACCGGGTTGTACGCGTTGGCGCGCTCCGTCAATTGGGCATGGTGCATGATCGTGCGATGGTCCCACGCCGTTTGAAAGATCGACGTGCCGATGCCGCCGCACATGATCCGCACGAAGTTCGACAGGCCCGAGGCGGCCGGAATCCGGTTGCCCGGCAGGCCCGACAGCGTGATCGACACCAGCGGGATGAAGAAGCCGGCCATGCCGATGCCCTGAATCAGCGTGGGCAGCAGCAGCGAGTACGTATCCACGCCGGTCGTGTAGCGCGAGCGCATCCAGAAACAGAGTGCGAACACGAGGAACGACAGCGTTGCAATGTAGCGCGGATCGGTGCGCGGCAGGATCTTGCCCGTGAGCGGCGACAGCAGCACCGCGAATAGCCCGACGGGTGCCATCACGAGACCGGCTTCGGTGGCGGTGTAGCCGATGTCCGTTTGCAGCCACAGCGGCAGTAGCACGAGGTTGCCGAAGTAAAGCCCGTAGCCGACCGACAGCGCGATCGTGCCGCCGGTGAAGTTGCGCTTGCTGAAGAGCGACAGATCGACCACCGGATGTTCGGCCGTCAATTCCCACACGATGAAAAACGCCAGCGCAATCACCGCGACCAGTGCGAGCACGACAATGGTCGTCGACGAAAACCAGTCGAGGTCCTTGCCCTTGTCGAGCATGATCTGCAGCGCGCCGACCCAGAGGATCAGCAGGCTCAGGCCCACGCCGTCGATCGGCGCTTTCTTGACGACGGAATCGCGGTTGCGAAAAATCATCCACGTGGCGACCGCTGCGATCGCGCCGACCGGAATATTGACGTAGAAGATCCACGGCCACGAGATGTTGTCCGAAATCCAGCCGCCGAGAATCGGGCCGGCGACCGGTGCGATCAGCGTGGTCATCGCCCACATGGAGAGCGCCATGGGCGCCTTCGCGCGTGGATAACTCGCGAGCAGAAGCGTTTGCGACAGCGGAATCATCGGGCCTGCCACCGCGCCTTGCAGCACGCGCGAGGCGAGCAGGAAGGGCAGGGTCGGCGCGAGGCCGCACATCCATGACGAGATCACAAACAGCACGATCGACGCCATGAAAAGCCGCACCTGACCGATGCGGTCGGTGAGCCAGCCCGTCAGCGGCACGGAGATCGCGTTGGCGACCGCGAACGACGTGATCACCCATGTGCCCTGGTCGGACGACACGCCGAGGTCGCCGGAAATGGACGGAATCGACACGTTCGCAATCGAGGTGTCGAGCACGTTCATGAAAACGGCGAGCGACACCGCGATGGTGCCGATCACCAGTTGCGCGCCTTCGAGCGGCGGATGCGGAAGTTGGGCCTGAGCCTGAGCCATGCAAAAAGCCTTGTATGAGTCGCCGCGCGGCTTACATCAGTTTCGCGGCCGCGGGCTTGCCGTTGCCGGACTGCGCGGCTTTTTGCATGCCGGCGTTCGGACCTGCGTTTTCCGCAATGATGCGGGCGATTTCCGCGTCGGCTTCGTCGCCGTACTTGGCGAACACGTTGGTCTGATAGACGGTGTTCTGCGCGTCGCCCAGCTTGCCGCCGTTTTCGTCCTTGATGCTGACGTCGGCCTGCATCGACAGACCGATACGCAGCGGATGCTTTTCGAGTTCCTGCGGATCGAGCGCGATACGCACCGGCAGGCGCTGCACCACCTTGATCCAGTTGCCGGTTGCATTCTGCGCGGGCAACAGCGAGAACGCCGAACCCGTGCCCGCCGAGAAACCGACCACCGTGCCGTGATAGACCACCGACGAGCCGTAGACGTCCGCCGTCAGTTCCACCGGCTGGCCGATGCGCATGTGCTTGAGCTGCACTTCCTTGAAGTTGGCGTCAACCCACACGCCGCCGAGCGGCACGATCGCCATGAGCGGGGTGCCGGGCGACACGCGCTGGCCGACCTGCACCGAGCGCTTGGCGACGTAGCCGGTCACGGGGGCGGGCAGCGTGTTGCGCGCGTTGTTCAGATAGGCGTCGCGCACCTTCGCGGCGGCGGCCTGCACGTTCGGGTGGTTCGCGATGGTGGTGTTCGCCGTCAGCGCGCGGTTCGACGCGAGTTGCTGCTGGGCGGCTTCCACGGCGGCCTGCGCGCTCTTCACGGCGTCGCGTGCGTGCGAGATTTCTTCGAGCGACACCGCGCCGGTTTGCGCCACCGTGAGACGGCGCTTCAGGTCGTCCTGTGCGCGCGACAGGTCGGCCTGGCGCTGCGCGACCTGGGCCTGGTACTGATTGTCGTCGGCGAAGAGGCCGCGCACCTGACGCACCGTTTGCGCGAGATTCGCTTCGGCCTGTTCGAGGGCGACGCGGGCGTCCGCCGGGTCGAGCACGACGACCGGGTCGCCGGCCTTGACGGTCTGCGTGTCGTCGGCGTTCACCGCGACGACCGTGCCGGTGACCTGCGGCGTGATCTGCACGACGTTGCCGTTCACATAGGCGTCGTCGGTATCTTCGTGAAAGCGCGCCACGAGGAAGTAGTACAGGCCGTAGGCAATGGCCGCGATCAGAATCACGATGACGAGCAGCGTCATCATGCGCTTGCGTTTGCCGTTGTTCGCCGGTTGGGCCGGCTTGTTCGGCTGTGCCGGCTGATTGGTAGCCGCGGGCTGCTGGGGGGTGCTCATTGATGTGCTCCGGGTTCTCTCAAACGTCGTCGTTTATTCAAATGTTCGTGCGTGCTGCGTTGCAGCCAGTGCCGTTGCGCGTTACACCGCTCACTTCGCTGCCGTGGTCGCGGCGGGCGCCGCACTGGCCGCGGCGGCCGGTGCCGCCGACCGGTCGTCGGCAGGCACCACGAGGCCCGTCTGGGTCGCGTCGAAACCGCCGCCGAGTGCCTTGATGAGGCCGATCTGCAGATCGCGGCGGCGCATCTTCAAGGTGGTAACCGTCTGCTCGGCAGCGAGGCGGTTCTGGTCGGCGGTCAGCACTTGCAACTGCGGCGACAGACCCGCCTTGTAGCGGATCACGGCGAGCTGGTAAGCCTTCGTGGAGGCGTCGAGCGCGCGCTGGGCGTCGCCCGATTGCTGGTCGATCGAGCGGATCGACGAGACTTGCGTCGCCACGTCCGACAACGCCTTGATGAGCGTCTGGTTGTAATTGGCGACGTCGAGGTCGAAGTCGGCGTAACGGCCCTTCAACTGTGAGCGCAGCGCGCCCGCGTCGAAGATCGGCAGATGGATCGCCGGGCCGAACTGTATTTGCCGGCTGCCGGCCGTCAGAAAACGGCCCCAGCCGAATGCGTCGAAGCCGAAGCCCGCCGCGAGGTTCACGTCGGGAAAGAACTCGGCCTTCGCTTCCTTCACGTCGTGCATGGCCGCCTCGACCTGCCAGCGCGCAGCCACGATATCGGCGCGGCGCGCGACGAGGTCGGCGGGCAGATTGTCGGGCAAGGCTACTGCGCCGCCCACGGAGAGCGCCGGCTTGGCGATCTGCAGGCCGCGGTCCGGGCCCTTGCCAAGCAGCGCGCCCAGCTGGTAGCGCACCACGGTGATCTGACCGTCGAGGTCGGTCAGGTTCGACTGGCTCGTCGCAATATTGCCGGTCGCGGTCTGGCGCTCGACGCTCGTGTCGAGACCGGCGGCAACGCGACCATTGGTGATACGGCCAATCTCCTGGCGGTTCTCGATTTCGCGCGCGGCAATGTCGCGCAGCGCGTACAACTGCGCGAGCTGGTTGTAGGTGCTCGCCACCGACGCCGCGAGCGTCACGCGTGCCTGTTGCATGTCCGCTTCGGCCGCCTTTTCCTGCGACACCGCCTGACCCAGGCGCTGACGGTTCTTGCCCCACAGGTCGAGATCCCACGATGCGCTCGCGAGCACGTTGTTCTCGCTGTACCAGGTGCCGCCGTAAGGAGGCGGGTAGAGCGCGTTGCCGGAAAAGAGCTCGCGCGTCCACGAATAGCTGCCGGTGACCTTCGGGTAGAGCGCCGAGCGTGAGCTCTCAATGTACGACGACGCCTTGGCGAGACGCGCCTGCGCCTGTGCGATCGAGGGGCTGCCTTCCAGCGCTTCGGCAATCAGCTTCGGCAGTTGCGGATCGCCGAACTGATTGGCCCAGTCGAGCGACGGCCACTGGCCGGCCTGGCCCGCCAGACTTTGCGTGGACTCGTACTGCGCCGGCGAAGCGATCTGCTTGTCGCTCTTGACACCGAAGTAGTTCGCGCACCCCGTGAGGGCGAGCGCTGCGACCGCGGCGGCGACAGCGGCCCGGCCGGAAAGCGCGGGCGCGGACAGGGAAAGGGATTTCATCGCTCGACTCTTTGAGTGGAATGTAATGGTGGACAACGCAAGCAATTTGTCAGGACTTGCTCTGCAAATTACTTGCTGAGTCACGAGTAAGGGCCGGGCATTCGCCCGAATTGATCAACACCCGGCGCAGCATGCTCTTCAGAAACCCGACTTCCTCCGGCGTGAAGCCCGCGAGCAGGTTGTCCAGCACGCTGTTGAAGATCCTGGGCATTTTTGCCGCGATCGCGTGGCCTTCCGCAGTGAGCGCCAGCCGCACGGCACGCCGGTCTTCGCTGCTGCGTACACGCGTGAGCAGGCCGCGTTTTTCCAGCCGGTCGATCAGGCGCGTGACGGCGCTTGCGTCTATGCCGTATTCGCGGGCCAGCTCCGCCGCCAGCAGACACTTGCCGCTTGCCACCATGAACAGGATGCTGCCCTGCTGGCTGGTGATGCCGAGCTCAGCCATGGTGCGCTGGGTGACGAGGTTCGACATGGTCGATTTCACGCGCGCGAGCAGATAGCCGACGCTCTCGCCAAGCTGATACTCGCTGATCTCAGGCGCAGGTGTGCGGGACGGCTCCGTCATGATTCTCGTGCGAATGCAATGGTTGACTAGGCATGATTATAAGAGCCGGATGATTGACGCGGCAAGCGTTATTGCAGCTTAGGCAAATAATTTTCCGCGCTCAAGTAAGGATGGGCGCAGTTTCACGTAGGGCGTCTGGGCGCTTGCCGTCGGGCTGGTGGGTACGCAAAGCGCTGCACGACCGGGCTCGCTATCAGGGAATACCAGATGACGTAACTGTTCAGTGCTATAATGTTGGGTTCCCAAAAGTGCGCTTTGGGCTTGTCGTAAATTTGTCCTCGTATTGCTCTGGTAGAAAGGGTGAGCGGCAGGGGTAAGCGGCATGAGCAAGCGGCGCACTCAACTGTCTCCAGGTTCCTATGACCCGCGCCCTACGCAACATCGCCATCATTGCCCACGTCGACCACGGCAAGACCACGCTCGTCGACCAGCTTCTGCGCCAGACCGCCACGTTCCGCGACAACCAGCAGGTTGCCGAACGCGTGATGGACTCGAACGACATCGAAAAAGAGCGTGGCATCACGATCCTTTCGAAGAATTGCGCGGTCGAATACGAAGGTACGCACATCAACATCGTCGACACGCCGGGTCACGCGGACTTCGGCGGTGAAGTGGAGCGCGTGCTGTCCATGGTCGACTCCGTGCTGCTGCTCGTCGACGCAGTGGAAGGCCCGATGCCGCAAACGCGCTTCGTCACCAAGAAGGCGCTCGCGCTCGGCCTGAAGCCGATCGTCGTGGTCAACAAGGTCGACCGTCCGGGCGCGCGCGTGGACTGGGTGATCAACCAGACTTTCGACCTGTTCGACAAGCTCGGTGCGACCGACGAACAGCTCGACTTTCCGATCGTCTACGCGTCGGGCCTGAACGGCTATGCGGGCCTCACGCCCGACGTGCGCGAAGGCGACATGCGCCCGCTGTTCGAAGCCGTGCTCAAGCACGTGCCGGTGCGCGCAGCCGATCCCGAAGGTCCGCTGCAACTGCAGATCACCTCGCTCGACTACTCGTCGTATGTCGGCCGTATCGGCGTGGGCCGCATCACGCGCGGTCGCATCAAGCCGGGCATGGCGGTCGCCGTGCGCTCCGGTCCGGACGGCGCGATCCTGAACCGCAAGATCAACCAGGTGCTGTCGTTCAAGGGCCTGGAGCGCGTGCAGGTCGACTCGGCCGAAGCCGGCGACATCGTGCTGATCAACGGTATCGAGGAAATCGGCATTGGCGTGACCATCTGTTCGCCGGAGCAGCCGGAAGCATTGCCCATGATCACCGTCGACGAACCGACGCTGACCATGAACTTCCTCGTCAATTCGTCGCCGCTCGCCGGCCGCGAGGGCAAGTTCGTCACGAGCCGTCAGATTCGTGACCGCCTGATGAAGGAGCTGAACCACAACGTCGCACTGCGCGTGAAAGATACGGGCGACGAAACCACCTTCGAAGTGGCGGGTCGCGGCGAGCTGCACCTGACCATTCTGGTCGAGAACATGCGTCGCGAGGGCTATGAACTCGCCGTGTCGCGTCCGCGCGTGGTGATGCAGGAAATCAACGGCGTGAAGCACGAGCCGTATGAAAACCTCACCGTGGACATGGAAGACGCGCACCAGGGCGGCGTGATGGAAGAACTCGGCCGCCGCAAGGGCGAAATGCTCGACATGGCGTCGGACGGCCGTGGCCGCACGCGCCTCGAGTACCGTATTTCGGCGCGCGGCCTGATCGGCTTCCAGTCCGAATTTCTCACGCTCACCCGCGGCACCGGCCTGATGAGCCACACGTTCGACTCGTACCAGCCGGTCAAGGAAGGCGCGGTCGGCGAGCGCCGCAACGGCGTGCTGATCTCGCAGGACGACGGCCAGGCTGTCGCTTACGCGCTGTGGAAGCTGCAGGATCGCGGCCGCATGTTCGTGTCGCCGGGCGACGCGCTGTATGAAGGTATGATCATCGGCATTCACAGCCGCGACAACGACCTCGTCGTGAACCCGATCAAGGGCAAGCAGCTCACCAACGTGCGCGCTTCGGGCACCGACGAAGCGGTGCGCCTCGTGCCGCCCGTGCAGTTGTCGCTGGAATACGCGGTCGAATTTATCGACGACGACGAACTGGTCGAAGTCACGCCGCAATCCATTCGCCTGCGCAAGCGCTATCTGAAGGAGCACGAGCGCCGTGCCGCAAGCCGTAAGGGCGCGGTGGACTAAGCAGCGCGCGCCGCTCGCGGCGGCTTTGCTGCCGCATTTCATGAAAAAGCCACCCCTCGGGTGGCTTTTTCATTTTCCGCCATGCGATGGCGTTATCCGCATTTGGCGCGGATTGGCCGTTCGTTTATGCGCGTTTGTCTCCGTTCATCGCAGAACACTGTTGCGGATCGTGGCAATCGTCGCAAAAGCCCGTCGCTGCGGGCTCGGGCGGCAATTCGCCTGCTATCTGGACTATCCGTTCTGTGATATGCTCCCCGGGTGCAAGTTTTAGGTCCTTCCAAGCAAGACTTGATTCGCGCAATCCGCTAAACGGTCAGGCCGTGTCGCGGAAGGTTCTGTAACCCGCTATTTCTCGAGAAACTCGAAGAAAGGTGAGCGTAAAAATGATGAAGCAATTCCAGTCGAACTCTTATCTGTTCGGCGGCAATGCTCCGTACGTAGAAGAAATGTACGAAGCATATCTCGACAACCCGGCGTCAGTGCCCGAGAACTGGCGCAGCTATTTCGACGCGTTGCAGAATGTTCCTGCATCGGACGGCAGCAATGCCAACGACGTGGCCCACGGCCCGATCGTCGAATCGTTTGCGCAACGGGCCAAGGCCAATGCCTTCATCCCGCGCACCGCAACCGGCGGCGAAGACCTCGCTACCGCGCGAAAGCAAGTCTATGTGCAGTCCCTGATCGGCGCATATCGCTTCCTCGGCTCGCAATGGGCCAATCTCGATCCCCTGAAGCGCCGCGAACGTCCCGCCATTCCCGAACTCGAACCCGCGTTCTACGACTTCACCGAAGCCGACATGGACCAGGAGTACAGCGCGACGAACCTGTACTTCGGATTCGAGAAGGCGTCGCTGCGCGAAATCGTCAAGGCGCTGCGCGACACGTACTGCGGCACGATCGGCGCCGAGTACATGTACATCAGCGATCCGGAGCAGAAGCGCTGGTGGAAAGAAAGGCTGGAGTCGATCCGCTCCACGCCGAACTTCTCGAACGAGAAGAAAAAGCACATCCTCAATCGCCTGACGGCCGCTGAAGGCCTCGAGCGCTTCCTGCATACCAAGTACGTCGGCCAGAAGCGCTTCTCGCTGGAAGGCGGCGAGAGCTTCATCGCGGCAATGGACGAAGTCGTGCGTCACGGCGGCGCCCGCGGCGTGCAGGAAATCGTCATCGGCATGGCCCACCGTGGCCGTCTGAACGTGCTGGTCAATACGCTCGGCAAGATGCCGGCTGACCTGTTCGCCGAATTCGAAGGCAAGCACGTGGACGACCTGCCGGCCGGCGACGTGAAGTACCACAAGGGTTTCTCGTCGGACGTCTCGACCGAAGGCGGCCCGGTCCACCTGTCGCTCGCGTTCAACCCGTCGCACCTCGAAATCGTCAACCCGGTGGTGGAAGGTTCGGCGAAGGCCCGTATGGATCGCCGCGGCGACGAAAGCGGCCTGCAGGTGCTGCCGGTGCAGATCCACGGCGACGCGGCTTTTGCCGGCCAGGGCGTGGTGATGGAAACGCTGAACCTCGCGCAAACGCGCGGTTACGGCACGCACGGCACGCTGCATATCGTCATCAACAACCAGATCGGCTTCACGACGTCGGACCCGCGCGACTCGCGCTCCACGCTGTACTGCTCGGACGTCGTCAAGATGATCGAAGCGCCGGTGCTGCACGTGAACGGCGACGATCCGGAAGCGGTCGTGCTGGCCACGCAACTGGCCATCGACTTCCGGATGCAGTTCCACAAGGACGTCGTGGTCGACATCGTCTGCTTCCGTAAGCTGGGCCACAACGAGCAGGACACGCCGGCTGTCACGCAGCCGCTGATGTACAAGACCATCGCGAAGCACCCCGGCACGCGCGCGCTGTACGCGGAGAAGCTGGTGCAGCAAGGTGTGATCACCGCTGAAGACGCGGAAGAGTACGTCAAGGCTTACCGCAAGGCGATGGACGAAGGCCACCATACGGTCGACCCGGTGCTCTCGAACTACAAGAGCAAGTACGCGGTGGACTGGGTGCCGTTCCTGAACCGCAAGTGGACCGACGCAGCCGACACGGCTGTGCCGCTCGCGGAACTCAAGCGCCTCGCCGAGCGTATCACCACGATTCCGGAAAACTTCAAGGTTCACCCGCTGGTCGAGCGCGTCATCAACGACCGTCGCGCAATGGGCCGTGGCGAAGCAAAGCTCGACTGGGGCATGGGCGAGCATCTTGCGTTCGCGTCGCTGGTCGCTTCGGGCTACGCAGTGCGCCTGACCGGTCAGGACTCGGGCCGCGGCACGTTCACGCATCGCCACGCGGTGCTGCACGACCAGAACCGCGAGCGCTGGAACGACGGCACCTATGTGCCGCTGCAGAACATCGCCGAAAATCAGGCAAAGTTCACGGTCATCGACTCGGTGCTGTCGGAAGAAGCGGTGCTCGGCTTCGAATACGGCTACTCGACCGCTGAACCGAACACATTCGTCGCGTGGGAAGCGCAGTTCGGCGACTTCGTGAACGGCGCGCAAGTGGTGATCGACCAGTTCATCTCGTCGGGCGAAGTGAAGTGGGGCCGCGTATCGGGCCTGACCATGCTGCTGCCGCACGGCTACGAAGGCCAGGGTCCGGAGCACTCGTCGGCGCGTATCGAGCGTTTCCTGCAACTGTGCGCAGACCACAACATGCAGGTCGTTCAGCCGACCACGCCGGCGCAGATTTTCCACCTGCTGCGCCGCCAGATGATCCGCCTGTTCCGCAAGCCGCTGATCGTGGCCACGCCGAAATCGCTGCTGCGTCACAAGGAAGCGGTGTCGGACCTGTCGGAACTGGCAAAGGGCTCGTTCCAGCCGGTGCTCGGCGAAGTGGACGAAAGCATCGACGCGAAGAAGGTCAAGCGCGTGCTGGTGTGCTCGGGCCGCGTGTACTACGACCTCGTCGCGCATCGCCGCGAAGCGAAGTCGAACGACGTCGCCATCATCCGTATCGAGCAGCTGTATCCGTTCGCGCACAAGCAGTTCGAAGCGGAAATGAAGAAATACGACAACGCGACGGAAGTGGTGTGGGTGCAGGACGAGCCGCAGAACCAGGGCCCGTGGTTCTACATCGAGCATCATCTGAAGGAAGGCATGAAGGAAGGACAGAAGCTGGCATACAGCGGCCGTCCGGCTTCGGCTTCGCCGGCAGTGGGCTACTACGCGAAGCACTACGAGCAGCAGAAGGCGCTGGTCGAAGGCGCTTTCGGCCGCCTCAAGAGCGCGTCGATCGCTAAATAAGAAATGAGACGGACCGGGAAAGCGCAGTGCGCTTTCCCGTGCCGCATTCCGCAACCCTTGGTTCGGAGCGCGGC
>Ga0209371_1001903_pt1 | contig 12786 bp, 20 predicted proteins | sample AgamicAtAmrz_FD_187165 | JGI IMG/M metagenome (GOLD analysis project Ga0209371, IMG submission 187165) | Agave microbial communities from Guanajuato, Mexico - At.Am.rz (SPAdes) (version 2) | ecosystem: Host-associated > Plants > Roots > Rhizosphere | place: Guanajato, Mexico | collected 2012-06-07
AGCCGCCCCAGCGATCGCGCACGACCGGCTGAGCCGATATTTCAGCGGGGTGTGTCATAAGAGGAAATTCCGTGGTTGCGGCAGCCGGGCTGCCGGGGTCAGACGTTAATCAGGCCTGCCTGCGGGGTGCAGGCTGAGGCGTACCGCAGCGTATGCGAGGAACGAACAGCCTGCGCAACGCGGGGAGGAAAGGGTTACCGGTTTTCAGTAATACGTGAGCAGAACAATCAGCAGGCAGCCTGACGCGAGCGTCACCATCGCGGCCATGGTAAATTCCAGCACAACGTTAACGCGATCTCTGCGCCACCAGGCGTGCCAGAACACGGCGTCACCGTTCTGCATGGCCGCGTTACGGCGCTCTTTGCGGCGCAGACCACGGTAATCAGCGATCGCCCGCCACCACAGCGTCATCACCACGAGCCCCAGCACGCCCAGCAGCATGCCGTCCGTCAGCGTAAAGCTCAGTTCCCGGTGCCAGTGTGTATCCTGCATATTCTCATCCTTAACCGTTATGCCAGCGTCTGGGCGGTATTCTACGCTGTTTCACCCGTTAACGCCGGGTAAATGCACCAGGTCAGGCCAATCTCAGTGGTGATCCGTATCCCGGCGTAAGGGCCCTGAAATTCAATGTTGCCGTCCAGTTTGCCTAACAGCATTCTCAGCTGTCTACGCTGAGGCGGGTCACCGAAGGTCTGTATCATGACCGCAAGGTGGCTGCGGCCGGGGTCGGGCCGGAAATCATGAAACATTTCCAGCCAGGCACTGGCCGTGGCCATCCGGGTATTTTCAGAAAGGAATTTCCACAGCCCTCCCGGCCACGCGTGATGATCGCGACGGCATTCGCTCATTACCCACTGCGCGCCGTCTGTTTCTCCCCGGGTTTCCTTTCGCTGATGATATTTTACAGGGGCAGCCTGCAGTCTGCTAACCTTGTCCCGCAGAGCCGGATCCCAGCTACTGGTCCCGGATGGCAGCACCCATGTGAACTGTTCCCTGATGACGTCCAGTGCATGGTGCAGTAAAAGACGCTCAGGATCGGGCGGGGTGGAGATAATCAGCCGGTACTGGTGCACCGACTGTGCCGATAGCGCCAGCAGGCCATTCAGCAGCGGGCAGCCTGTATCAGCGAATCCGCCCGCTTCATTTATTTCATACACGGCATCGCCGCATTTCTCCTGCAGCCACTGTGCATACGCTTTCTCATAATCAGCCTTTCTGCCGGTCTGGTCCTGCCAGAACGCCAGCTGTTCCCCCGTCGGCGGCCAGAGCCGCGGCGACAGGTCAGGGTAAGTGTCCATCAGTCTGCATCCTGTTGTCAGGTTTAGGTTCATCAGTCGCCGTTACCGCCGCAAACGTGCGGAAGGCCCAGCCGCTGTCGTCATCATGCTTAACCCCGTCTGCGTCACCCCGCTCCAGCCTGTCTGCGACATCCAGCAGATAAAGTGAAAGCGTCTTTGCGGGGGTATGCCGGGTCCCCTGCAGCAGGATAGCCACGCTTTCCAGACTGTCGGGCATCAGGACGTCTTTAAATCCGCGGCGCCACGCCCCCGGACGGGTATCGTCGCCGTATGTTTCAATAAACACTGACGGTTCCGTTTCGGTGACCCGAGAGGTGATGTACCACATCAGGCCGGGCATAAGCCCCGCGTCAGTGAGGCGGCCACAGCTGAAATTACCTGCGCCGTTCTGTGAAAGCTCTCCAGCTGCTGCGCGCAGCGCTGCCGGAATACCGACTGTGAGCGAGCCGGGCAGGCCGGACCACATCAGGCTTATCTGCGTCAGCGGCCACGCATGACGAAACCATCTGTCGGTCACGCCGAGGCGCTGCAGCATCGCGTGATAATCCTGTTCAACGTTTTCCAGGTCATTCCGGCGCAGAGGCAGTTCTTCAGGAGGAACATCTTTACGACCACGCGAACTTTCAAGAAGAAAGTTAACAAGGTTAATTAACCCTCCCCCTGCCAGTACACCTATCAGGGACAAAACACCTATTTCGGTTTGCGTCATATTCCGCTCCTCATGTCGTTACCGCACCGTCAGGCAGCTGGTTCACCTCACGCCTGATGACATACCAGCCGGCCGCCTCTGCGCCCCGCTGGCACCAGTCCGCCCAGCTGCCGGCGTAACCGTCCTCAGCCGCCTGCAGCTGCAAATCTTCCAGCGCCGCTTCACTCCGCAGCGGCGCAATGTGCCGCGAGCGCGCTTTCACAATTGCCCCACCCGCACGGGCCCGCACGGCGTGCGGTAACGCCACTTTTGCCCGTGCATCGGTGCCGAAGGTGTACCCTTCCGGCTCAATGGCGGCCGCGAAAGCGGCCAGCAGCTGCTGCCAGTACGCGGTTTCCTCATGCGCAAGCGCACGTGCAGCCATCGCCGGACTGCCGAACGGCGCCGGCACGGGAACTGACGTTCCGTGGCGAACGCTGAATGCATCAGTCCGATCCGCCTGCCTGGCAGTGAACACCCGCCCCACACGCACCATCACAACGGACAGCACCAGCAGCATAAGGAATAAACCGATCGCGGGCAGATGATCCGTCAGGTCACCGAGTGCACGAATACTCGCCGGCGAAAGCGAAATTTCCGCGCGACAAGCGGGCTCAGGCGCGGGCGCGCTCCAGACCGGCTGCACGGCTGGCGCTGCATTTTGCTGCATGGCGGGAGCCTCTGAAGATTTCCAGTCATTAACCAGTCGCGGCAGCAATTCATTCTGCATGATGCCCCCCCGCCAGCACCGTCATGCCGTACTGACGCATGACCTCTCCCACGTCTTTGTCGGTGAGTGAGGCCAGTACGATGGCCGACCGGACCTCTCCGCTGCACGCCAGCAGCGTCTGCAGCGCCGCGCGCATAATCATCGACTCCGAGTACAGCGGGAACTCGGCGGTCATGCGGCGCAGCCCGGATTTGTCGTCGTCATCGAGGCGCACCTGTGCGACATGACGCTTTAACTTCTTCGGGGCCGTCTGCCCCCGTACGTTGTGACTCATTTCAGCGCCACCTCCTCCACCTTCAGCATCCTGTCCGCGCGCGTGATGCGCACCGGCGTGTGCTCAAAGCCGAATTTTGTTGTTAACGTGCCGTACTGGTCGAAGTACACCGGCTCATCCAGCGCGATGCTGCTGTCGTGCACGTTACCGTTGACCAGAATGACCTTATAATTCTGCTGCCCGGCGAGCTGCGGCTTCAGCCACGCCATCTGCTGCGGGTTGTCGCCATCGATGAAATACAGCGTCTCGCTGAAGGCGACCTTATCCAGCGGGTTGACCCTGTCTCCCGCCCGGGCGATGACGTTGCCGCGCATGTCCCGGATGGTTTCCCGCACCGTGAAGGTCGGGTCATACAGGAATGCCCTGTCCGTTTTCGCCGGCGTCAGGCCGGCCACCGGCGCGGGCCTGACGGCGTGGGCCTTCACCCGCGCCTCGGCCTCGCGCTGCAGCCGGTCCAGCTCACCGCTGTCTTTCATGCCCTGCAGGCGCTGGCCGATAAAGGCCAGCAGATCGGGTTCGGCAATGGGAAACAGGTGGCCGATGGTGCCGAGCTCTTTCGCCTGCGCGGACCAGATAACCGCTGTGGCGAGCAGAGCAACCGCTGTGGTGAGCCGCTTCATGGCGTCGCCTGCATCTGGCGGGCGATATCAGCCTGAATCGCCGGCGTAATGTCGGTGACGCCGGCCACCACCGCGCCCTTCACCAGGATGACGCCGCCGTGCGCGGCCTGCCAGTCCGACAGGCTCGCGTCCAGCGCAGAGCCGAAGCGCTTCGTGAGCGCCGCCAGTCTCTCCTTATCCAGCGAAGACTGCGCGGTCTGCTGGCGGAAGGTGTCGATGGTGCCCTTCATGTCAAACACCACGTAGTCAGGCTGTACGGCCTGCGCAACCAGCGCGCTGACGCCGGCGCTGAGCGTGATGACCAGCGCGGCAAACGCGGCCAGCCGGACGCTACGACGGTGCAGCAGGCCGGAAACGCGCTTCACGGTTACGCCCTCACGCAATGGCTGCGCGTCCGGCGTTTCGCCCTCTTCAGCGGATAAGGCATGGATATCTTCCTGCATCGTTGATTCCTCTTTTTATACGGGGGGCAGGCCGGCCCAGCGCTCCAGCTCCTGCATCTCGGCCTGATACATGTGCGGCTCGCTGGCCAGCAGGTACGCGGCTTCCTCGCTGGTTGCGCCGGCCTTCTGCGCCTCGGTCATCCACTCATAGTCCTCACCCGTGGTGCTGAACATCGCGCGCGTGACCGGATCGACAAATACCCGGTAAAACGAACTCTGCTCACCCATTGAGATCATCACGGAGCTGAACCCCGTCAGGCGGGCTTTGGCAAAGCCGCGGATAATCTGCGTTTCCATCTCGGTAAACTGATCCGGACTGGCGTTGAGGTAGGTCTTGAAGGCCTTCGCCTCCTGCAGCAGCGTGATTTTGGTGGCGCTGTTATCCCAGGCCGCAGCGGCAGCGGACGATGCCGGCTTGTCGGGCAGACCGGTAAAGTCCCTGATACCCTGCGTGATGGTAATGAACGCGCCGCGGTGGCGGCGCACCGTGCGGTAGCCGGTTTCGATAAAGCGCGCGGCATGCGGGTTCTGCCCGCTGAACAGGCGCCAGGCCTCGTCGATGATGGCGAGTTTCTTGAGGCTGCGCGGTGAGTGGTACATCTTTTCCTGAATCGCAAGGATCAGCGAGTACAGTACCGCGGACAGCAGCTGCGGGCGGCTTTCCAGGCTCAGCAGCTCCAGCACCGTGAAGCGCGTTTCTCCGTCAAGCGTCGGGTTATCCGAGTTAAAGTACTCCCCGTCGCTGCCCCAGGTGCACCAGCGGTCCAGCAGCAGCACCAGCTCGTTGATGCGGTTGATGATGGTGGGTTGCTCTCCGTATTCCTTTCTGACGGCATCCGACTTGAGATACCCCACGACGTCGTCTATGCGCGCTTTGTTCTTGCGCGCCGCATACGCCGCCACCACGGCCTTCTGCAGAATGGCTTCACTGACCTCATCCAGCTTCCCTTCGGGGCTGGCCAGCACGGCCATCAGGCCAGCGATCCCCTCTACTGACTCCTTCAGGCTGAGATCGGTCAGATTGGCAAACGGATTAAAGCGCAGCGTGGCACCGTCCAGGTACGCGCCACCCGCCTGACGGCAGTAGTTTTTGTAACTCCCCCCCATGTCGATAACCCAGGCAAACCCCTGCGCATTCAGGACCTCACGCAGGATCCCCTGTATCAGGAAGCTTTTGCCCGCGCCCGACGTGCCCGTCACGCCGATGTTAAAGTTGGTCGAGCCGTTTTCCTCATCGAACATGTCAAAAAAGGCCAGCTGGTTGCGGTAGGTGGCCAGCGGTATGCCCCTCGGCGACATCTGACGCTCGGCCACTACCGGCATCAGGTTCACGGCGTTAAAGCTTTTGCAGCGCAGGGTGGCGTTCATGTGCTTCATGTCGTCCCACAGCCCCTCCTGCATCACGAACGGCAGCGAGGTCAGCCAGTTGCGCAGCTGCTGATAGCGGGGCGCGGACATCTCCAGGTCATTTTTACGGAACACGTTGATGGCCGAGAGCTCACAGCGCTGCTGCCCGCTGTCGCTGTCGGGCGTGAACAGCGTCAGGTTAAGGTTGAAGCTGCACATGGCAATTTCGTTGCTGGCAAGCCCCATGCGCAGGTCGCGCCACTCCTCGTAGGTGCGCTGCGTGTTGGGGAACAGCTTGCCGTAGGAGGAGTTGGCCTTCTTGCCCATGTCCTGCTCCTTACGGAACGCCTCGTTCTGGCTGCTGACCTGTTCTTCCACACAGATGGTCCAGCTCAGCAGGAACGGACAGGGGATGCCGAGATCGGGAAAGCGCATGTTCTGCAGGTTGTCGGCCGCCTGCCAGAGCGCGAACTGCTTCGGCACCTTAGTCAGTTGCATGTTCACGATGCGCGTGCTGGCCACCGTGGACGCAGCGCCCTCCTCTACGGCTCTGTCACCGGCTTTTGTGGAGGTGGTCAGCCGCAGGTAATCCGGGTGCACTTCCATTTCTGTACTGGTGTCCACGCACTGGCGGTGCAGCTCCTGCTCCGGGTTCCAGTGCTCGCTGGCCGTACTGACCTGACCGGGGCGGTAGTTCAGCTGCTCGCGGATGATCGACAGAAACTCCGACGCGCCCACCCGTCGCGTATCCATTGACGCGGACATCAGGGACACGCGGACGGTCTCCCGAAGTTGTGCCACCTCGTCCATCGATTTAAGGCCGCCGGTGCCGGGGTGCGCATACACCAGAAACACGCGGTAGTTGCGCAGGTAGAGCGGATATTCTCGCTCGTTGGCCAGCCCCTTCAGGGCCGATCGCTCCCAGTAGGCTTTGGTGATGGCATTGAGCTGCGGCGCCATGTCGCCCTTCCACATGTCACGGCTCAGCCCGTTCTCCAGCATGTCACCCACGCATTTGCTGGCCACCATCAGCACCGTGACCGGCGTCCTGCGCGGGAGCTTTTTGCGCATCAGGTCGTCCAGCGCCTGCACCACCTGCTGGTTTGCGCCGGCGAGCGGTGCCACCTCCAGCATAAAGCCTACCGAGCGGGTATTAATGAAGAGTTCCGATTTTTCGTCGAACTCGCGCCACGGCAGCAGGCTGGGCAGTGAGGGGTAGCTGAAGCTTTCCTGCAGCTTCTGGCGGGCAAGCTTTGCCCCGCCCTCGTCCCGGCTGCTGTTCATAATGCCGGCGAGGTGATCGATAACGTTACTGAGCATGCTGAACTCCTGCGTAAGTTGCGCGTAGCACTGTGTTCATCGCATCCCGTAACAGCAGGCTTTTGCCTGCGCCGGTGTCGGCGCAGATGAAAATATGCCCCGATGAAACATCCGCCTGCAGCAGACTGATACCGGGCCAGAGCCGGTGATGCAGTGCGGCCGCAGACGATGCGGGCACCCGCAGCTCATGCGCGGAACGGAAAGAAAAGCGTTTTTTCATTACTCCCCCTCGCTGATAACCCGGAAATCTTCGTCCCAGCGTGATTTCTGCTTAACGAATTCCACCACGGCGGGCTGATGGAAGCTGTCCTGCTCGTCGACCCACGGCGCGATCCACAGGCGCTGCGTCGCGTCAGGAATGCGGCGGGCGTCTACCTGTCCCGGTCCGCTGTAATCACCCGGTACCACCGGTGTTGCTGCGCGAACCGGCACCGTGGATGCCCGGAGACTGTCTGCGCTCAGCGCCTGCCCGGAGACAGGACGGGGAGTCAGCGTCGCCACGCTCACGGGGCGGTAAGGATTAACGGCGGGCTTCACATTGCCGGGCGTCGCCAGCGCCTCAGCGGCAGGCTTTGGGCCGGCCTCCTTCTGCGCGGTCAGGTCGTCGAGGCTTTTTCCTTTTGATGCCAGTTTGCTGGCCTCAGACATCGACAGGCACTGGTCCGTGGCGGTTTTGTTACAGTCAAAGTCAGAGTTCATGCCGGCGCAGCCGGTCAGCGCCGCGCACAGCAGTGCGCACGCAAAAAGTTTTTGCATGGGGGGTATCCTCAGTGGCGGCCTGGCCGCAGCGGTATTAAAAGTGAGTGGTGTGGGTTAATCGGATGGTGCGGGTTGCCCTGGTGAAGGCACAAAAATTCGCGATTCAGTCTGTATGCTTCTTTTTCATAAAGGTTTGCACCATCTGCAGGTCCTTAAGCGCATCCTCGCTCATAACGCGATGTCTGCTGGCAGCGGGTACGTTTTTTACCGGTGCTTTTATGCGTGCCCAGACGTCTGCGCGCGGTGTGCCCGGTGAAACCTGGCGAATGACGTCAGCAATGTACGCCGCCAGCCGCTCAATCGTGACGTCAGCGAGTGCGGGTACGTGCCCGGAATTCTCTGCCAGCGGGCGAACTGCCGCATCCGGAACCGGTCGGGTGTTAAGTCTTTCAAGCCGGAACACCATATTGCCGGCGGGATGCGTCACGCGGATGAGCAGCGCTTCCGGCGGGGTGACTGTTTTATCAGGATCCATAGGTACCTCAGATCAAGCGATAAGGTTAAAGAACGAAGCCGGAAAGGTGGAGCAGCAGCGCCGCACTGGCCAGACAGGCGCTGGCGGCACTCGCGATGGCCAGCCGCTGGAAGCTCAGCTGCATACGGCCTCCGTCTGAGTACTGTCTGCGGCCAGACGGTGCTGAATCACCTCGATTTCGGTGAGCAGCGCCGCTAGCCTGCAGCTGCTGGCCTGCGTCTTCCACGCTTTACGGTAGCGGAGCTGCAGCGCGCAGAGCCGGATACGCTGCTCCCGGCGGGTGCGTTTATTCATGATGGCTCCTGCAGTCAGATTCCCCGCGCTCATCCCGTTCACGCTCAGTGAAAGCAAAGGTCCGACGCCGGGCGGGCGTCGTGAAGGTCTGCATCTCTTTATCAAGCCAGCAGGTAAGCATGGGGACCGAAATAAATCCTGCCTCAACCACCACCTGCTGCAGTTCACGCCAGGCCGTGACGTCCCGATAGGGATAGACCGCCAGCCTTCGGGCAATCAGGTCCTGCCAGTTAAGCGGCTCCCGCAGCCGCATGACAACGGCGGCAGCCACAACAACGGCGGGCAGCACCATCAGCCAGCCGGCCCAGACCCGCCCATGATAAGAGTAATCGCCCCAGAGCACGGCCAGTACCGCCAATGCCAGTATGCAGACAACCAGCGTGTCGGCATAAGGCGAATGGCCGTGCTTCCAGCTGGCCACCATGATCCGTATCTCTCCCAGCTGACGGCGCCGGCGTTTTTCATCGGATAAGCGTGTCCTGATCATGCCGCCTCCCCGCGCGCGGTGATGTGAAAGCGCATATGGCTTTCCACCGGCACGCGCACCTGGCGGTTCATCAGGGTCAGGAGCAGAATGGCGCGCTTTGTACCATCCGGTTCACACCACACCGCCTCCAGCCCCTCGAATGCCCCGTCCTCAATCATCACGCGGTCACCGTTCACCGGCGCGTCCGTGGTAAGCGGCACGCCCTCCCAGCCGGTCTCCAGCTGCGCGATGACGCGGTCGGGCACCACCGCCGGCAGGCCGCCAAAGCTGATGAGCGTGGAAATCCCCCGCGTGCCCTTGATGGCGGTGGTGTGCACCACCTCCGGATCGAAGCGCACGAACAGGTAGCCCGGAAAGAGCGGCTGCGGCGTCACGCCGCGCACCCTGCCGTTGCGCAGCCGGACGCGGGAAAACACCGGCAGCAGGCAGGTGACGCCCTGACCCTGCAGCTGTTGACAGGCGTACTTCTCCTGCGCCCACTTTGTCTGTGCCACGTACCAGTTTTCCATCGCTCACTCCTGTCAGTTAATGGTGTCGCCGAGGCGCAGCTGGCTGGCCTGACGCAGAACTTCATCGGGGTTTAACACCGGGGCGCTGTTGCTGCCGCCGGTGCTGACCGGCTGGTTCGCTGCGGTCTGCTGCACCACCGGCTGCGGTGCCTCTTTCTGTGCCTTTTCGGCATCAGCGTCTTCTATGGTTTCCAGCCTGAAGCCCTTCTGGAACACCACGGTTACGGCGTTGCCGGCACCGATATCAATCACCGGGTGGTACTGCTCGGCGCGCTTAATCCAGTACTGGCTCAGCGTGTCCGCCGCCTTGCTGGCACCGCCGCCGAAGCCCTGTTTAAGAATGTCACCGGCACCGACAGAGGCACTTGCACCGAGTCCTACCGTCGGCGTGGCGGCAGACTTGATGCCCTCGCCGAAGCCCGACAGCAGGCCGGCCGCGCCGGCGTTGGCGATGATGGCGCCGTTACGCATCACCGGCTTACCGCGGATGCCTACCTTGCCCTGGAAGGACACGTGACCGTCGAACGGCATGTCGATATGCTTGCCGTTCTTCAGGATGCAGCTGATGTTATGGGTGCGCACCTCGCCGCGCTCGCTGGAGATATCGCCGTACATCTCTCCGGTGACGCGGCACTGGTCCATGTTCCAGGTCCTGCCGTTGGGCATGGAGACGTCACCAAGCAGGGTAATGACCACCGGCGAGGTATTCTGCTGGCCGGTCACGCTGGCGTTGGCGTCAGCGCCCTCAATCATCACCGCCTCAGAGAAGGAGCCGGAGGGGATCCAGGGCAGCTTCGTCTTTTTGTCGGTGAGCGCGGCGTAAGTGAAGGTGTCGCGGCTCAGACCGCCCGGGCGCACCGTGCCGGCGCCAGGGTAGAACCCCTGCCCCTGCGCGGGATAGAACTGACTGCCCTGCCCGGCAGCCGGTCCGCCGCCGGGATTGCTGATGCTCCACTGCGCCGGACCGGACTGCCCGGCCGGGACGGGACCATTCGCCGGTGAAGTGCTGGCTGGCTGCGAGGCGGCAGGCGCCTTACTCCCCTGCGCCTGCTGCGTCTGCAGCTGCGTGATGGCGTCGGCCATTGTGCTGAGCTGCTTTTTGAGCTCGTCGTTCTGGCTTTTAAGCGTGCTGGTCAGCGTGCCGAGGTCGCGCTCAAGCCCCGCAGTCTTGTTCTGCTGCTGCTGCAGCGCCGCAGTGGCCACGCCATCGGTAAAGGAGGTGTTTATCAGGCCGCCGGTCAGGTTCGGCGCGGCCTTCGGTGCGGGCTTGTTCAGCTCCGCCTGATGGTGCGAGTACGCCCAGATGCCGCCGCCCACCGCCAGCATGACCGCGGCGGAGACGCCGGCAATCACCCACTGTCGGCGGCGCGTGGCGGTATTGATGTTGCTCATGAGCCGCCCTCCGCGTCAGTGGAGAAAATTACCCACACGAAGCCCTCGCCGTTTGCATAAAGCGTGCGGGTTGAAAGCATCACCGCGCGCACGCCCTTCTGCCAGAACTGCTTTTCGCTGAGCGCCCGCGTCACGTAGCCGGTGTTTTTCATGCGGTAGCGCATCACGCGCAGGTGCGAGCCGGCCAGCTGGCGCTCCGGCGTCAGCTGCACGCCCGAGGGCGGGTTATACGCCGGGCCGCGCGAGACTTTCACCTCGGTGTAGTTCTCCGGCACGTCGCCGTTCACGATGCTGCGGGCAACGCTCACTAGCGTTTTCTGGAAGGGCTGGCTTTCCTCCCACACCTTCGCGTCCGGGTTGGGCTTCAGCGGCACGTCCGCCGGAATCAGGTGCAGCGTGCGGCCGTTGCCGGGTTTCGGTGAGACGTCAATCGAGACGCCGACGCCCCCGGCGGTTTCCAGGAACAGGGTGAAGTCCTGCCCGGTCAGCGGCGTAATCAGCAGCGCGCCGTCGGCGGTGGTGGCCTTCGTGTAGGCGTTATCCGGACCAGTCACGGCGGTGATGAGCTCGCCGTCGATGATGATTTTGTTGGGGCTGGTATTGCTCATCTGCGCCTTCAGGTGCGCGTTGTTCTCAAACATGGTTCCGGCCGGGCCGGGCACCGCGGCCTGTGCGGCGGGCAGCAGCGCCAGCGCGCCGGCCACGGCGATGGCGGAAAGGGTCATTTTCATGGGGTCAGTCCTGTTGCGGGCGGCGTTCAGGTTGGGTCCAGTGCACCTCGGGGAAGGCCGTCAGGCGGATAAGGCCGTCCACGTAGTGCACGCTGAGCCGGTAGGCTTTATGCGAATCCGGAAGTGATATCTTCAGGTTGCCGTTGGTGGTGCTGGCGCTCAGCGTGCCCTGCGCAATGACGTCGCCGGTGGTGGTGTCGGTCATTTCGTCATCGATGCGGAACACAGAGGAGACGCCGTTCTTTTTGATGTACTCAGCTTCGGCGGCGAGCTGCTTTTTCAGGTCGTCACGGTATTCAGCGGGAACGAAGCGCAGCAGGGCGGCGTGCTGGCTGTCCACAGTTTCCGGCGTGACGGACAGGCGCAGGTTAATGAAAGAGCGCACCAGCATGCCGTTTAAGGCCGCGTCTCCGGAGGCGGAACCGGAGGTGAACGGGCGGTCAAACATCATCGGGGTAGTGATGGTCCTCTGCGTTTTCGCAAAGTGCCACGCCAGCGCGCCGGTGACGACGGTGCTGGCAGCGAGAATAAACACGAGCAGCGAAAGCGCGCACAGGGCCAGAATGATTACCCGGTTGCGCCCTTCCCGGACCTGATACTTCATAGCGTTATCCTTTTAATAAGCGCCACCCGAAGGCGGCGCGCGGGTTACTGCATCCAGTGCCGGTTACCCGAGTCAGGCACGCGGCGGAACTGCAGCCGGAGCAGCGCGGTGGGCAGGTACCAGTAAAGAAGGTTCATGAGCCACCAGGTGCCCTGCCCCTTCTTCAGGTGGCGGACCAGCAGCCAGAGCGCGGCGGCCACAATGAGCATGATGATGAACATGTCGCAGAGCAGGCCGATGCCGGCGCACGCAAGGATGAGCACGGCCTCCTCTGTGGGGAGTCCGATAAGGCGTTTCTGCTCATTGAGGGTTTCCGGGAACTGGTACTGAAGCGATTCCCTGTCCATACGGGATTAGCCGGCCAGGGAGAAGAGCGTGCGGGTAACAACAACAAGAAAAGCCAGGCCGCCCACGAACAGCGCCGGGTTACGGGTTTTGATGAAGGTGATAATGGAAATGACGACTTCGGCCATGTACAGCCCCCACTCAACGGTGCTGCCGTGACCAAACGTATCTTTGGCGTCCTGCTTCTGGCCGGAAAGCAGGTCCTCTGCGCGCACCAGGTGCGGCAGCGCGAGGGCCAGCACGACCAGCGCCAGCAGCAGTACGTTCGCACGGTGGCGATAACCGTATGCATACATCTGGCTAAAGGCGCGGCGGGTGATGCCGATAAGTCCCTCTGGCGCCGCCCCGCTTAGCGTCGCGCAGGCTTCCGCAGACCCCTGCACCGGTGCAGGGTGTGAAGTGACAACTTTCATGTATAAACCCTCGATTTGAGTTAAAGAAATGTCAGTGTGCGTAAACAGACGTAACGC
>Ga0209371_1001906_pt1 | contig 12766 bp, 12 predicted proteins | sample AgamicAtAmrz_FD_187165 | JGI IMG/M metagenome (GOLD analysis project Ga0209371, IMG submission 187165) | Agave microbial communities from Guanajuato, Mexico - At.Am.rz (SPAdes) (version 2) | ecosystem: Host-associated > Plants > Roots > Rhizosphere | place: Guanajato, Mexico | collected 2012-06-07
GGCGACAATAAAAAACAGGCGCCAAAAGGCGCCCGTCGCAAGCTCAAAAATAGCTCGTCCAAGAAATCAGAAGACGAATTCCTTGGCCTTGGCAAAGCCCGGGAGCGGCTTGATCGAGGCATTGAAGAAGACGTTTTCCGAGAAGGCACCGCGCTCGCGCATGAAAACGGTGGCGCGGGCGGCGTGACCATAGCCGATGACCGTGATCAGGCGACCGTCTTCGCCGAGCTGGTCGAGCAGACCCTGCGGCAACTGCTCGATCGAGCCGTTGAGGAAAATCACATCGTAGGGCGCGTCGGCGGCATGCCCCTTTTCAAGGTCGCCGCCAACGACAGTCACGTTGTCGTAGCCGAGCGCGGCAAGATTGGCCTTCGCCTGAGCCGCAAGCTCCTCGTTGGATTCAAGTGCGATAACCTTGCCGGCGAGAAGCGACAGGATGGCGGACACGTAACCCGTGCCGCAACCGACATCGAGAACCTTGTCGTTCTCGGTGATCGCGCCGAGCTGCAGCAGCTTTGCAAGCGGCGAGGCTTCCATGAGGAAGCGCCCGGGAGCGACCTCGATATCGCAATCGACATAGGCCAGAAGCTTCGACTTCTCCGGTACGAAGTTTTCGCGCGGTACGGCGAAAAATGCATTCAACACGGAATGAGAGGTGACATCCGTCGTCCGGATCTGGTTCTCGACCATCTTCACGCGCGCTGCTTCGAAATCCATCTTATCCTCTTGCGCCCTTGGTGCCCAAACGGGCTGGCTCTACTTTCTGTTACGCGTGTCTTAATCGCCTGACGCTGCGCTTTCAAGGCATTGCCGCAACAGGCGCCGAGATTCATGGTGAGGCGTCGCCGACGAACAACAATCGGCGCCCTAAATTCGATCCAGCGCCTTTCGGTACCCGGGATCTGCAACACCTTGCGAATCCGCAGTGCCCAGACCGGGACGCTCATTAGTAAAATGTTAACCTAACGCGACCACGCTCCGGGGCATTGGACCCGCCCGGGTGGGTAACCAATCGACCTTCCGGCCCGAAGCTATTCGGCCCAAACATTAAATTTGAATAGAAGGTGGCTGGGATGCCTGTTTCTCTCGTTCTTTTCGTCGTAACGTCGCTGCCGCTGGTGGTTTTTCTGGCCGCGAGCCTTTCCTCGATGATGTAGGTTTTCCGAATGAGGCTTTCGCTCTTCGCTGCCGCGCTTCTCCTTCTCTTACCCCAGGTCGCGTTGAGCGAGGAAACGTCAAGCGAGGATGAGCCGAAAGAGACAGTCCCGATCATCGGACATGTCGTTACCGGAAAACAGCTCGACGAATGGTGCGAAGAGGACCGAACGCTCGCTTCCGTCTATATCCAGGGCATTCTCGACGAGGCCCAGCGGACGAAGAGCCTGACAATCCGAGCCACGAAGCAGACTCCGAAAAACTCATCGCGCTACGAGCATTACCTTCAACAGTTCGTCGGCGCTTTCTGTCTGCCGCCGGAGCTCAGCAATACAAAGGCGACGACGGTAGCCTGCAAATGGATGGCGGAGCACTCCTGGCAGCTCGAGCGCCCTGCCAGCTCGCTGATCGCACGCGCCTACAAATTCGCCTTTCCTTGCCTTGAGGAATAGTCGTTCTTCCGCAATGGTGGCTAAAAAACTGACACGAGACAGCTAAAACTTTCGCTGAGGATTGAGAATCATCCGAAGCAACCATGCCCCTTGCCCGTCTGCGAGACGGATGCGCAACGGAACCGGCGGCTCAAGCGAATATCTCAGTCAGGCCGAAGAGCGCGAGGCTTCATGCGCGAAGACATCACATCGCATTTGCGTTGACAATTACTAAGCACACCTTATAATTAGGGTGCTGAATTTGATTGACCTCTAGTCCAGCGAAAGGCGGCCCAGTTTTTTCCCTAGACTGGACCGCTTTTGCTTTTGTGGAAGCAAGAATTCTCTATCCATTTGCTTCGCACTTTCAGCACCGAACCAGATCGGCGTCCGATTGCATTTGCCATTTAAGCCAATGCTGAAACCGAAGCGCCGGCACCCGCCATCGTCAACTCCCGTAGCTCCTCAGTACGTTAAGCGTCATTTCAGTTTCGAATGCGACGCTGAGACGGGGATAGGGAGTATCAATGTCGTTACCGAAGTCGCAGTGGCTTGCGCTGACATCAGTCGAGCGCAAGAAGCTTGCTCGCCTAATTATGATTCGCCTGCTGCCAATCCTCGGTGCTTTGGCGCTGCTCGGTATTGTGTCGCTTATAATGTTTGCTCAATAGAGAATTTCGAAGATCGAACGCCGCTACCGCCGTCGAAAGCCAAGATTCAGGAAAATGGAATTGGCACCAATCGCTGACGGCAGCCGATGGCACATCCGCGACGCTCCTACCGTCCTGGGCGTAATGCGTTTCATCACCCGCATTGAAGGCTTGCACAAGAGCAGCAGGCAATTCTCTTTTCAGAGTGAAAAAAGGACAGAATTCAGAATAAGCCTCTTGCGGTTTTCTTTGGATCATTCTAAATCCGCGCCACCACAACGCAAATTGCTTTCGGATGGCCTCGTGGCGGAGTGGTTACGCAGAGGACTGCAAATCCTTGCACCCCGGTTCGATTCCGGGCGAGGCCTCCAATTTCCTTTAAATCTTCAATAAGTAATTGATTTTTACCGAATTTTCAGAAGGCAATTTGAGCCTGAATCATTCAGTTGCACCGAAGCTACGTGTGGCAATCCGTTCTCTCTTCAGTTTTCCGCCTCATCTATCGGCCGAACCGGAATGGCGCACGAAATAGTTGCGAAGCTTAAGACCGCACATCCTTTACGCGGCGGCGCAGGAATATTAGACAGCCATGCTGAAATTTCGAACAGTAAGTGAGAATTCGGAGATGTTCCTGCTGCGGCCAGCAACACCTGACGACATCGCGCGCAATTATGAGATATGGCGAACCTCCGTGGAAGCCACCCATGATTTTCTCGATGCATCGGACCAGGAAGCGATTGCGAGGATGGTCTTGGAAGACTATCTGCCGAACGCAGAGTTCACGGTGGCGGTGGATGCTAATAATTTGCCACACGGCTTCCTAGGAGCGACCGGGAACCACATCGATTCGCTCTTCATACATGTCGACAGCAGAGGTGCGGGCTTGGGACGTCTGCTTTTCGACGGCTTCCGTGCTGGAAAAGATGTCGTCACCGTCGACGTGAACGAGCAGAATGTGGGCGCTGTCGGCTTTTACGAGCGGCTCGGATTCAAGGTGACGGGGCGCGCCGATGTCGACGACCAGGGCCGCCCCTACCCGATCCTTCATTTGCGATGGCAAAGACCGACCGCGCCATGAGGCGCAGCTGCCGATAGCGCTCCATTTCGGATGCTGTGGCGACCATCTTGGATTTTAGCGAACCGATGGAAATTGAGGACTAAAGGCTCATTGCCGGATCGAGGCGCAGCCATCCTGTCGGGCACGTGGAGTTGCCAGCCCATTCAGGTAGGTTATGAAAACCTGTGGTGGCTGCTAGCATTCCTACTACCGGTTTGTAAGCCACCCACGGACCGGACAGTGCCGCGTCCGACGAGACTACGCCCCCAGTAATGTCGTCGGACGCACCAAGCCTCCGTCAACAGCATCGCAACCAAGCGCGATTCCAGACCGTCTCTCACCCTTTCTTATATAGACCGATGTGCGCCAGAATATGTACGCCCGCCACGGGTTGCGCTGCCGGGAATCGTTTCGATAGTTGCGACTCAGAAGAACCGAGACTCGGCGCTGCCATCCGGATTGAGGGACAATCGGCTGCGCCCGTCTCAGAAATGACCATAATCATATGGCCGCGGCTTCCTGCCCTCGCCTGCCCCAAATCAGCGCGCGTATCGCATTAACAGCCGGAGACTTAAGCGCTTTCCGGGTTCATAGAAGACGAGCCATCCAAACGAGATTGCAAACAGGCTGGGATTAGGCACTCCCGTGAATTGCGTCATTTTTGCAACAACGCCGGTTTTCGAGTAGTACACATATAGTTCCATCCCCTTAGTATCTTGCCAAATCACCGAAGCAGGTTCAGGAAATAGTTCGCGAAGCTTATTACTTCGCACCTACTGATAGGGAACATGAACGGGATGGGGTTGGGCACGTCGTTTCTCGGCGCGATATCTCATGCCCAATCAAGAAAGATTGGAGTTATTATGAACATCAAGAGCCTTCTTCTCGGCTCCGCTGCTGCTCTGGCAGCAGTATCCGGTGCTCACGCTGCTGACGCTATCGTAGCAGCTGAGCCCGAGCCGCTGGAATACGTCCGTATCTGCGACGCATACGGCGCTGGCTACTTCTTCATCCCGGGCACCGAAACCTGCCTCAAGATCGGCGGCAAGGTTCGTACGGAAGGTGAATGGTACAACGCTTACAACCGCGACAGCCATCAGGGCACGCTCTGGCACACCCGTGCCGAGTTGAACGTCGACACCGCGACCGACACGGAGTACGGTCCGCTGAAGACCGAAACCATCGTTCGTTGGGACTGGAACGACGGCGGCTCCACTTCCACCAACCTGCTGTGGTCCTACATCAGCCTCGGCGGCTTCACCGTTGGTAAAAAGGACTCGCAGTACAACCTGTACATCGGTTACGCCGGCGACGTCATCAACGACGACGTGATCTATGACGGCCCGTACGAACTCAACCAGTTGACCTATGAATATGATGCAGGCAACGGGTTCTCGGCTGTGATCTCACTCGAAGACAGCAACTCCGCCTCGGACGGCACGGCGTCGTATGGCGCCAGCTGGTGGACGGACGACAAGTCCAACCACTACGCTCCTGACGTTGTCGCCGGTGCCGGCTTCAAGTCCGGTGCATGGGGCTTCAAGGTCGTTGGCGGTTACGACTCGATCGTCGAAGAAGGCGCCATCAAGGCTCGCGTCGATGCTGACTTCGGCGCATTCACGGCCTTCTTGATGGGCGGCTGGAACACCGACGGCGACAAGCTCAACAAGTACGCAGGCACCAACCAGGACGTCTCGGCTTGTACGGCACCGAACGGTACCGTCAATGCATCGAAGTGCGGCTGGGGTGACTGGGCTGTCTGGGGCGGCGTTGGCGTTCCGTTCAACGACAAGCTGAAGTGGAACCTCCAGCTCGCCTACAGCGACTCGAAGATCTTCGAAGCAACCACGAACCTGAAGTTCAACCCGGTTAAGAACCTCCTGGTCGAGCCGGAACTGACCTACGTTCACTATGACTATGCCCACGACGACACCGTTTCGGGCATCCTGCGCTTCGAACGCAACTTCTAACCTGATCAGACTTGACCTCCGATCAGAGAAGGAAGGGGACCGGCTTTCCCTGCCGGCCCCCTTTTTTGTTGTAGCACCCGCAATCAGCGGCTCCTCCTGCGACCAATACGCGTGTCATAAGGATCTCCAGTCAACGAAAAGGGGAACCTAGTCGCTGCCCTGGCGTTTAGCGATGAAAGGGACATGGCTGAATACAGGAGTTAGCATCTTGAAACACCACCTTGCCTCACTCGCCTTGAGCGTGACGCTGGCCATAGGCTCCGCGCTACCCGCCGCCCTGCCTGCAATGGCCGCGCCGCCGAGCAATCCATCCATATCGCGCGCTTCTGATGTTATCCTTGTGCAAGAGCGTGGATCACGCCGATGGGGCGATGACGACCGTCCCCGCTGGCGCGATCGCGATCGCCGTCATTGGCATGGTGACCGCGGCTGGGATCGCCGCCGTCATTGGGATGACAGATGGCGGGACGACCGTCGCTATCATCATCGCCGACATGGCAGCGTGATATTCGAGATTCGCCCCTAGTGTACCAGCGCTGCAAGCAGTTGGCATATCGCAGCTGATGTGCCGGCTGCCAAACTCACGCTAAACGCGGGCAGCGGGTTACTTCGAGATATAACGCAAACGATACGGCCGCCACCGGAACTCCGGCAGCGGCCGTTTGGGTTTAAGAGGAACCTGCGCCGGTCCCTAAGTCTTCCGATCAGCGGCAGACGCGCACGTGGCGCACAACCCAGCGTCCATGAACCTTGCGCTTTACCTTCTTCACATGGCAGTGATGATGATAGTGGTGATGACGATGATGATGCATCGGAGCGGCCTCGGATGGCACGCTGAAGACAAAGACCGACGCCACAGCTACTGCAGAAGCAAGAATCAGGTTTTTCATGTCGAACCTCTAAAGCATTGGGGGACTATGCTGCGCGGATCGCGCATTACGTTCATGCGCTGCATCGCATTACCGACACATGAACATGCTCTCACATTCACGAGAGCAACCATGCCTTGAACTAATTTTTTCAGAAATACCACATATATCCACCCGGGAGCCGCCTCCGCGGGCTCTCGAAAAGCGCCGATGCATCATCTTGGCACGATCTCATTAGCCCGCTACCATTCGCCGTCCCATGCGAAGAAAGGTGCAGCACAAGATATTGTTATTGCACCGCAAAAAGTCTGAATGAGTCAGGCGCTCGATTTTCAGTCGTCCACCGAACGAAGGGGCAGCAGGCGCCGAATACGTTCATCGCGAAGATAAAGACCACCCCACGCCATGACGCCGAGCAATAAACTTATAAGTTGCGGAGGCGACCCGATTTCTCCGAGACGGAAATGGGCGCAAATTGCACCGCCGAAGAACCCGGTCGCGAGGATCGCTCCAAGGACGGCCGTGCGTGGAATTGCGTAGAGAATGACACAGACGAGGATGATCAGACCCACCACCGTAGCCAGATTGGCGGGAAAGCCCGTCTCCTCCATCTGCGCACTGATCAATGCCGGCGCAAACAGATCAACGGCCCCATCGGCCACCAATGCAAGAATCACAATTGCGCTAAGAACCCATCCCAGCGCCACTCCACCACGAAAGCTCGCATTCTCGGCCATCTTATCCCCCAATGCGCCAGATTTGGCCCACATCCCCGATTGCCCACCGGCATTGACGCTTGCAGACGCCGGCAATCTGGCATGAATGGGAAAGACCGGTCAACGAAGATACCGCTGTCGAACCAGACGAGCCTCGGCCGAACTCAGTGCCACGAGGCATGCGCAATAAAACTGCCAAAATGTGCTGCTATAAGCTTGGCCGCACTCATCAGCTTTGAGAATTAGGGATACAGGATTATCGGGCGAGCTTGCTCCGATATCAGCTTCAATTCTGTAGAAGAAGAGTGGCTCCCCGGGCCGGATTCGAACCGGCGACCTGTCGATTAACAGTCGAATGCTCTACCGCTGAGCTACCAGGGAATGCGCTTGGCGCGGTGTGAGCGGGGTAATACAAATGCTTTCCCGATTTGCCAAGCGGTTTTTTCAAAAAAAATGCATTCTCTTGCATTATTTCCTCGCGCCACCATTTCCTGTGGATGACCGATCAAAGCGAAACGACAGCAAATGCCGATCGGAATGGCCGGAAAACCCGCCGTTTTGGCATTGATCCTTCGACCCGCGAGCTGGTTTTCGGCTCCGTGAGAATTCCCCTGCCCCGATCGCGCCTCGCCCGCCTCGGCGTGGGGATAGCGCTCATTTTCGGCGGATTGCTCGGCTTCCTGCCGGTGCTCGGCTTCTGGATGCTGCCGTTGGGTTTCATCGTGCTCTCGCACGACATGCCTACGGTGCGCCGCTGGCGCCGCCGTTTCGCCGTTTGGTGGACGCGAAAACGCCGCCCGGCGAACTAACTCTTTTATCCTATCCCGCACGAACGGGACGAGCCGGATTGCCGACCACAGTCGCACCGGCGGCAACATCCCTGGTGACGACCGCGCCGGCGCCGATGATCGCGCCGTCCCCCACTGACACACCGCCGACGAGGATCGCGCCGCCGCCGATCCATACACTTCTGCCTATCGTTACCGGCCGTGCGACCTCCATGCCCGCTCCGCGCAGTTTCGCATCCTTGTGGTGTTCGGCACAATAGATATGGACTCCCGGCCCCAGCATGCTGCCGTCACCGATGCGGACACTGGCGCTGTCGAGGATCGTGCAGCCGGCATTCATATAAACCCGGCGGCCGAGCGAGATGTTAATGCCGTAGGAGCAGTGAAACGGCGCCTCTATAAAGACGCCTTCGCCGATATCGTTAAAGAGAGCAGATAAGGCCGGTGCGAGATGGCCGCGTTCGGACGGCGGCATTATGTTATGCGCATGCACAGCTTCGCGCGCCCGCCAGCGCAAGGCGTCGAGTTCGGGATCAAAACAGCAGTACCACTCTCCCGCTGCCATTTTCTGCCGCTCGCTGAGGCTCATGCTCCCACTCCTCCAATGCCTTCGGAATTTCCGGTCAGCAATCTTGCAACACGGTTGTAGGCACAGACAAGGAGGAGCATTGCGTCTTTTTGCAGATCAGCAATCGATGAGCAAACGCCTACCAACCACATCTCTTGATCAGCAAGATCTCAAGTACACGATCCCGCAAAGAGCGCTCCTCCGCAGACCCGCAACCCTTGTGAAAAAGCCCGCCAATGCGGGATTCTTGCCCACAACAAACTGTCACACAGCTTGTCTATAACCCGCGCTACCGCGGACTTGCGCAAGGCCACCGGTTCCGAGCTTTCAAAAAGGAAATAGGGATTATGTCGAAACTTAAAAACTTCATTTCGGCTGCTACTGCCGGCGTCATGAGCGTCGCTCTGGCGATGCCGGCCGCTGCCGCTCCGACCAAGTTCGATTTCTGGTTTGGCCTTTCGGGCGACTTGGAACGCGTCGTACAGACGCTCTGCAAGAACTTCAACGATTCCCAGAAGGATTACGAAGTCTCCTGCGTCAGCCAGGGCAATTACGACGCCGCGCTGCAGAACACCATTGCCGCCTTCCGTGCCAACAAGCAGCCGACGATCGTCCAGGTCTATGACGTCGGCACCGCCACCATGATGCTTTCGGGTGCCTACTACCCGGTCAGCAAGCTGATGTCCGAGAACGGCTACAAAGTTAAGTGGGACGACTATTTCCCGGGTATCGCCCGCTACTACGCCACCTCCAAGGGCGAACTGCTTTCCTTCCCGTTCAATTCTTCGACCGCCCTGCTCTACTGGAACAAGGACGCCTTCGCCAAGATCGGCAAGACCGCCGCTCCGAAGACCTGGGAAGAAGCTGCAGAAGACATGAAGGCGCTCAAGGGCGCAGGCTATGATTGCCCGATGGCGATCAACATCTCCGGCAATGAAAGCTGGCAGCTGATGGAACAGTTCTCTGCAATCCACGACCAGCCGGTTGCCACGAAGAACAACGGCTATGATGGCCTCGACGCCCGCCTGACCGTCAACAAGACGAAGTTCGTCAAGTACGTAACGGATCTCAAGAGCTGGTACGACCAGGGCCTCATCAAGATCAAGTCCAAGGACCTCGGCCAGGACATGGTTCAGGCCTTCGCCGCCGGCGATTGCCAGATGATCATGACCTCGGTCGGCGACCACGGTACGGTCGGCAAGACGCAGAAGACCGGCATGAACTGGGATGTTGCCGAGCTCCCGGTCTACGCCGGCACCGAGCGCAAGAATTCGCTCGTCGGCGGCGCGTCGCTCTGGGTTCTCTCCGGCAAGTCGGCTGACGAATACAAGGGCGCTGCGGCGTTCCTGAACTTCATCGCCAAGCCCGAGACCGCTCTCTTCTGGTCGACCAACACCGGCTACATCCCGGTTACGAAGTCCGGCTTCGAATTCATGAAATCCTCCGGTTTCTACGACAAGGCTCCTTACAAGGGCCGCGAAGTCGCTATCGCCAGCCTGACCGCTTCCGAGCCGACCGCGATCACCCGTGGCATCCGCCTCGGCAGCTTCACGCAGATCCGCGCCGAGTTCGGCAACCAGATGCAGGCCATCTTCGCCAACAAGGTCAGCGTCCAGGAAGGCATCGACAACCTCGTCAAGAACGGCAACGCCGTGCTCGAGCGCTTCGAAGCCACCTACAAGGGCAAGCAGCTGCCGTAAGCGCAACGCTCATAACAGATTAGCGTCCGCCGGGGTTTCCCGGCGGACGTTCGTTATGAGGGCTAGCGTGGCATCGAGATATCAAGCCGGTAGAGACAATGGAAAAGCGAGTAACTTTCAACAAATGGAGCGTCGGCATCCTGTTCGCAGTGCCGCAATTGCTTCTTATCTTCACCTTTTTCTATTGGCCGGCCGGTCAGGCGGTCTTCTGGTCGCTGACGTTGCAGCAGCCCTGGGGCGGCGGCAATATCTGGGTCGGGCTCGATAATTTCAAATCCATTCTCGCCAGTTCCGATTACTGGAACTCGGTCACGATCAGCATCATCTTCGCTGCTATCAGCACAAGTATTTCCATGGCGGGCGGGCTCATCCTTGCGGCCCTGACCGATCGGCAGCTGCGCGGCTCGAAAATCTACCGCGTGGTCTTGATCTGGCCTTACGGTATTGCGGCACCCGCATCGGCGATGGCCTTCCGCTTCATCCTGGCGCCAGAAGCGGGACTCATGGCCGTGGTCAATCAGTGGTGGCCGGGATTCTGGGACCCGGGTCTTGACGGCAACGCCGCCATGGCCTGCATCATCGCCGCCTTCTCGTGGAAATATATCGGTTACAGCTTCATCTTCTTCCTCGCCGCTTTCCAAGCCATTCCACGTGCGCTGATCGAGGCATCCGCCATGGACGGCTCCGGCGTGCTCCGCCGGTTTTGGGACATCCAGTTCCCGTTGATTACGCCAACGATCTTCTTCCTGCTCGTCATCAATATCACCGAAAGCTTCCAGGATTCATTCGGCATCGTCGACATCATGACATCGGGCGGCCCGCACAACTCGACCAACCTCATGGTCTACAAGATTTATTCGGACGGCTTCAAAGGTCTCGATTTTTCCGGTGCGGCCGCACAGAGCATCATCCTCATGCTGCTGATCGTCCTGCTTACCATCTTCCAGTTCCGCTTCATCGAGAAGCGCGTGCATTACCGTTGAGGCTGACATGGTCGAGCGCACACCCATTCTTAATTTCTTTACCCACCTGATCCTGCTTCTTGGCTTCATCGTCGCCGTGGGCCCGCTGGCTATCGTCGCCATTGCCGCATCGCATAACATCGCCGACGTCAACAAAGTGCCGATGTCGCTGATCCCTGGTTCGGATTTCTGGGTCAACATGAAGACGGCCTGGACGACCGCGGGTCTCGGTCCCAAGCTGCTGAACAGCCTGATCTTCGCCACCGGCGTTGCGGTGGGCAAGGTGCTCATTTCGGCGATAACGGCCTTCTCCCTGGTCTATTTCCGTTATCCCGGCCGCCATTTCATTTTCTGGCTGATCTTCATAACGCTCATGCTGCCGCTCGAAGTGCGTATCGTGCCGACCTATGCGGTCGCAGCGAACGTGCTGTCGCCCTTCCAGGGAATTCTCGACATCACCGGCATCACCTGGCTCATCGCAAAGCTTACGGGCATCGAAGTCTCGTTGAACCTCGGGCTGCTTAACTCCTCGATCGGCCTTATCCTGCCGCTGGTCGCGACGGCGACTGGCACCTTTCTTTACCGCCAGTTCTTCCTGACGATACCGGACGAGTTGGCCGAGGCCGCGCGCATGGACGGCGCGGGGGCATTGCGCTTCTTCGTCGACATCCTGCTGCCGCTGTCGCGCACCAATATGGCCGCCCTCGGTACCATCATGTTCCTCTGGGCCTGGAACCAGTATCTGTGGCCATTGTTGGTGACCACCGATCCCACCCACATAACGGCTGTTCACGAACTCAAGTCGCTCATCCCGAATTTTGGCGGCCTTCCGGAGTGGCATATAGCTATGGCCGGCACGCTGATCATTATGATTCCGCCGCTTGCCGTTGTCGTGCTGATGCAGCGTTGGGTCGTTCGCGGCATGATCGCTACGGAGAAGTAATCTCGTTTCCTGCCGCGCCGCATTTGGCGCCGCGGCAGTCCCCTGCGATCGAGTATTTATCCGTATCGTGCCGGAATATCCCTGCGCAAACCCAACTTCACTTAAACTCAGTCGACCTGCGACACACAAAAACCCGGAAGTCGGGAAAACTTCCGGGCTCACCTACTGAAAAGCTATGTTTGAAATCAGCTCGCCAGCACTTTGAGCGGCGTGACCGAAGCAACGGCGTCGAGCCGCAGCCCGGTGTCCTGGGAAAATAGATGCGTGTGCTGCTGCGGCAGTTCCAGCGCCACGGACTGACCGGTCTGGCCTGTTGTATGATCGGCAACGGCGACGGCGAAGCTCGAACCGTTGATATCGCAATGGATGACACGGCCGGCGCCGAGTTCTTCGACGAAATCGACCGTTGCCGGGATAGCGCCAGGCGTGCCGGCAGGAACGAGGCGCACATGTTCGGGGCGGATGCCGAGGGCAACAGGCTGGCCGGCATGGCGCTTGCCGATATTGGCATCGATGGCGATCGGAAGACCGTCGAAGATGAATTGCTCGCCATTGGCCGCGAAGGTGCCCTCCAGGAAATTCATGGCCGGAGAGCCGATGAAAGAGCCGACAAAGCGCGTGCGCGGCGTATTATAGATCTCAAGCGGCGTGCCGACCTGCTCGACATTGCCCTTGTACATGACGACGAGCTTGTCGGCGAGCGTCATGGCTTCGACCTGATCGTGCGTCACGAAGACCGATGTAGCCGACAGGCGCTTGTGCAGGCGGCGGATTTCGACCCGCATCTGCACGCGCAGCTTGGCATCGAGATTGGAAAGCGGTTCGTCGAAGAGGAAGACCTTCGGCTCGCGGATGATGGCACGGCCCATGGCGACGCGCTGGCGCTGACCGCCGGAGAGTTCGGCCGGCTTGCGGGCGAGGAAATCCTCGAGGCCGACGATCTTGGCGGTTTCCTTG
>Ga0209371_1001907_pt1 | contig 12757 bp, 5 predicted proteins | sample AgamicAtAmrz_FD_187165 | JGI IMG/M metagenome (GOLD analysis project Ga0209371, IMG submission 187165) | Agave microbial communities from Guanajuato, Mexico - At.Am.rz (SPAdes) (version 2) | ecosystem: Host-associated > Plants > Roots > Rhizosphere | place: Guanajato, Mexico | collected 2012-06-07
TTTAGCCACTTGTTTAACGTGGCTGCAAGCCGACCGGCCAAATCACCACGGGATAAGCTTGCCATACTGCCGTTACCGGCTTGCGTCAATGCTTTCCTTTTGGTTTTGTCGCCGTAAAAAGGAATGATGACCATGACCAGAACCACGGGCATTTTGGCGGATGGCGCGATCAAGGCGCTGTTTGCGGGCGGCAAGCTGAAGAGCGAGGCCGACCTCGATGCTGACCAGGTGCAGCCCGCCAGCCTTGATCTCAGGCTCGGCTCGAAGGCCTATCGCGTGCGCGCCAGCTTCATGCCCGGCCCGGGAAACCGCGTCATCGACAAGCTCAATCGTCTCAGCCTGCACGAGATCGACCTTACCCAGGGCGCGGTGCTGGAAACCGGTTGTGTCTATATCGTTCCCTTGATGGAAAGCCTTGCGCTGCCGGTGGACATGTCGGCCTCGGCCAATCCGAAAAGCTCGACCGGCCGTCTCGATATCTTCACCCGCGTCATGACTGACAGCGCGCAGGAATTCGACAAGATACCGGCGGGTTATGCCGGCCCGCTCTATCTGGAAATCAGCCCGCGCACCTTTCCCATCGTGGTGCGACGCGGCTCGCGCCTGTCGCAGATTCGCTTCCGCATCGGCCATTCGCTGCTCAACGAAAGTGAACTGCTGAAGCTGCACGAGACGGAAACGCTGGTTGCCAGCGACACGCCCAACGTGACCGGCGGCGGCATCGCGCTCTCGATCGACCTCAAGGGTTTCGGCGAAAACGGACTGATCGGTTATCGCGGCAAACATCATACGGCGGTGGTGGATGTCGACAAGAAGGCCCAGCACGACGTTCTCGATTTCTGGGAGCCGCTCTACGCGCGCGGCCGTGCCGAACTGATCCTCGACCCGGATGAATTCTATATTCTCGTCTCGCGCGAAGCCGTCCACGTTCCACCGCTCTATGCGGCTGAAATGACCCCCTTCGACCCGCTGGTGGGCGAATTCCGCGTGCACTACGCCGGCTTCTTCGATCCCGGCTTCGGCCATGCGCAGGCCGGCGGCACAGGCAGCCGCGCCGTGCTCGAAGTCCGCAGCCATGAGGTTCCATTCATCCTGGAACACGGCCAGATCGTCGGCCGGCTGGTTTACGAGCATATGCTGCAGAAACCGGAAGGCCTTTATGGCACCGGCCTCGGCTCCAATTATCAGGCGCAGGGGCTGAAGCTCTCCAAGCATTTTCGCGCCGAATAACGACCCCGGCGGGTGCTTGACACCCGCTGCGAACTATCCGATGTCTTATGCGCGGCGCGGGTGTAGCTCAATGGTAGAGCAGCAGCTTCCCAAGCTGAATACGAGGGTTCGATTCCCTTCACCCGCTCCAGCGACCTTTCCAACGAGATTTGGCGTCAAGGGGCGTTGTCAGCCTGGAAACTCGCGTAGTTTCGTATCCGATCACCGACGAATTTGGAAATCCGTGAGACAAGATTGGATGATCTTGGTCGCCTGACTATGCCTAATCCGAGAAACAATTTTAGTTTGTTCTTAACTTTGGTCCTCATCAAGGTCTTGCGGGGATATGCGTATTGCGGTAACTTCTAGTTGTTGTTTTATTCGAAGAGCCGAAGGGCTAGAAATAGGCGGGGTCACGCTTAAAACTCACGGATGAAAAATAATAATCTCGCCATGGCATTGGTAAGATTGGGTGTTACGTGATTTTTTAGCTACCGCGTTCTTTTGAGTAAATGACTTGCGACTATCGTTTCGTAATAAAATATACTACTTTAACGCTTCTTGGATCGGATGATCTGATCTATTAACCCGGTAGGGATCGACAGCAAGGACAGCTGCAGAGTGAAGCATGAGCGGCATTGCCGCGACCAACTTCGCTTCAAATGCAGGCCTCCTAAACATGTCCCTCGCTGCTTTCATTCCTGGTTTCCGATCGCCACTTCCTCCTGATTTTTGTCTCGCAATTGTGACGGCGGTTCGAGTTTCCGCTTATTCCCCGATCGCTATCCAGGCAGAGCGGAATACCTTGGGTAATTCGAGGGCCGCGCCTAACAGTTCCAAATGGGCCGTCACCACCCTGCTTTTGGCGGGCCTGCTCGCGGCAGAGCCGGCAAGTGCTCAGTCGCCCGCCGATGATTTTTCGCGCCAACAGGATCAGCAACAGCAGTTGCAGCGGCTTGAAAACCTGAAACAGATAACCCCTGATAGTGTCACTGGCCGTGAGGGCGGGGCACCGCGAGGCGACGCGAAGCCCGATGATTTATGCTTCGATATCTCCCGTGTGGAGATCGAAGGTGCGGCGAACCTTTCTGCCGCTACGCTTGGAACACTGACGCGGCCTTTTAACGATCGTTGCGTCGGCGTTGCCGATATCACGTCTCTCCTCAAGGCCATCACCGACATCTATCTAGACAAGGGATTCGTGACGTCACGCGCCTATGTTCCGCCGCAGGATATTGCCGGAACAGGATTGCTGAGATTGGTCGTTGTCGAAGGCACGATCGAGGATATCTACTTCAATGGTCAACCGGCCGAGCAGAACGGTTCATTCGCTACGGCCTTTCCCGGCATGAAAGGAAAGGTTGCTAATATTCGCGATGTTGAGCAGGGGCTGGACCAGATCAACCGTCTGTCGTCCAATAACGCCAAGACTTCGATGTTGCCGGGAAAAACGGATGGTACATCCATTCTCAACGTCGAGAACAAGCCGGGCAAACCTTGGTACGTGAGCATTTCCAATAATAGTCTCGGCCAGCAAAGCACCGGCTACTCCCAAAGCAATATTTCCTTGGGTTTCGATGACCTCTTGGGTCTCAATGATCAGTTGGGGCTATCTTATGGGCGTAGCGGCCCGGACTACCCCTGGGATGATGAGGGTCGCGGGCGCAGTAACAGTTATTCGGTCAATACAAGTATACCCTATGGCTACTGGACATTTTCGGCGAACGGTTCCTGGTACGAATATGACAGCACTATTCCCGGCAATTTCGGGCCGATCGAAACTTCGGGTGATTCCGGTCAGATTGGATTTGGCATCGATCGCGTTATCCGGCGAGACAAGGACTCGATCACGACGCTCAGGGGCGGCCTCACCTACAAGCAAACCAACAATTTTCTTCTCGGCAACCGGATTGAGGTTGGAAGCCGCCGATACAAGATAGGCACTCTCGGTTTGTCGCGTTCGCAAAGAATACTGGGTGGCGTCATCGCCCTCGATTTTGCCCTTGATAAGGGTCTCGATCTTTTTGACGCTGCGGAGGCCGGAGAGCCCGGGGCCGGCACGGCCGATCCCCGGTTTTTGAAATTCAACACGACCGTCAGCGCGACGCGGCCGTTCGAGGCGGCTGGCCAGCGGTTCGAGTTAACGACGCTCCTCAATGCCCAATATTCGCCGAATAACATGTTTGGCGCGGAGCAGATCGGACTTGGTGGCTCCAGCAACGTACGCGGCCTGAGGGAAAGCGTCATATTCGGTAATAACGGGTTCTTCAGCCACAACGAATTTGCATGGCGGACAATGCCATGGGAAGGCACAAGTCTGGCGCCCGTTCTGGGCGAGCTACGCCCTTACCTCGGTCTCGATTACGGCCGCGTGTTCTCGCAGGATCGATTCGACATTCCCGGCGGCTATCTCGCGAGTTGGACCGTTGGTGCGAAACTCGTGGGGGGAAACATCAGCGCCGATTTTGGCTACTCCCAGGCATTTTCCAGCAGCGTCAATGGCGGGCGCGGAAATCTCATTTTCGCCAGCGTGACGGCACGCTGGTAGGCTTCAAAAGAGAATATTATGATCAGCTCTTCTTTTCACACCCCCAAATTATCTTTCATCTCCGCCCTGCTGGCGACAGCCATTGTCGTATCCGGTTGCGGTGGCCGGGCTGCACATCCGGTGTCGTCGACCAACCCGGCCGACAGTGCTTTCGACTGCGCCGGCATAAAGCGCGAGTTCGAGGCCAATGAGCGGCAGGTGCTGGCGACGGTGAAAGAACGATCCGACGCGCAGGGTAAAAACGTGATCCTCGGTGCGACAGGTGTCCTTCTGTTCTGGCCGGCCCTTTTTTTCATGGATCCGAAATCGCCGGAAAAACTGGAGATCGACGCCTTACGTAACCGCAATCAGGTCCTTGCCGAGATTGCCAAAAGCAAAAAATGCCCAGCTCCGCAATCGAAGCTGGCAGATGTCTACAAGAAACTCGACAGCAAGCCATCCCCGGCCGACACGAGCAGAAAAGACCGCTAAGCCCCAAATTCCGTCTGCCACGAGAGGCGAGCAACAATGACATCACAGTTTAAGCGTCTTCCACGCAAGACAACCGACCTCGCGTTGTTCGCTAATGCCGGGACGCTGGCTCAAAAAATCATTGCTACCGTTGTCAGTTTTACGCTCCTGCTTCAGCCAGTGCTTCTTCACGCACAGGACATATCGCCGGAAGTTGGAGGATCTTTTGCAAATCGCCCCGGGATAGGGGCTGCTCCGAACGGAGTGCCGCTCATTGATATCGTCGGACCCAACAGCCAAGGTCTGTCGCACAACAAATACAACAATTTCAACGTCGGCACACCGGGGGTCATTCTCAACAACTTCAATGGTGAGATCGGTACGTCGAAACTGGGTGGTGTTACACCCGGTAATCCAAACCTTCAAGGCAAAGGTTCCGCCACGGTCATCCTCAATGAGGTCACGTCGCAAAACCGCAGTTCGCTTCTCGGTCCAACCGAAGTGTTCGGTGGCAGGGCCGATGTCATCATTGCCAATCCGAACGGGATCACCTGCGACGGCTGCGGTTTCATCAACACGCCACGCGCCACGCTGACGACGGGTGTACCTGACATCGGCACCGATGGACGTCTCAATGGATTCACGGTCAACGCAGGGGATGTCACCTTCGGTCCTAGCGGTGGGAATTTTGCGCTTGGTGATGGTGCAGTCAGTCTGTTCGATGTCGTGTCCCGTACCATCCAGATCGACGGAACGATCTATGGCGAGGACCTGCGCCTGACAGCCGGGAAGAGCAAATTCGATTATGCCACGGGTGAGGCAACAGCGCTCGATGCCACCTCCGGGACACCTGAATACGCAATCGATGGCTCAGCACTTGGGGCCATGCAGGCCGGCCGCATCAAGATGGTCGTCACGGAGAAGGGCGCTGGCGTTCGCATGCGCGGCGACATGGCTGCCAACACAGGCGAGCTTTCGCTATCGGCAGACGGCAAGATTTCGATCGGCAATGCGTCCGGCAATAAAGGTGTCAGCGTCTCCTCGAAGGGGAGTGTCTCGACCGGTCGTCTGACCTCGAAAAAATCAGTGTCGGTCAAGGCGGGGAAAGACGTCAACATCGCTTCGATCGGCGCAGAAGAGGCCATCCTAATCAATAGCGGGGCCGGCTTCGTTGATGTCGTCGGCACCCTTGGCGCTGGTAGCGCGATCACTGTCCTGGGAGATGGACGTGTTGCGGTGGCCGACGTCTCCGCTACAGGACCCGTTTCACTATGGTCGGGGGCAGGGTCCATCGGCATTAGCGGTGCAGCCCAGTCCGGCGCAGCGATGTCGATTTCGGCTGCTTCAGGCTCAATTGCAGCGGGCGCGCTTCTTTCGAAAGGTGATCTGGCGCTGCTTTCCGGTCTTGATCTTGGGATTTCCGGGCTCGTGCTTGCCGAACAGAATTTGCAGGCTTCGGCTGGTGGCAACATCCGCTATGGAAGTCTGGAAGCCAATGGCAACGTCTCGCTATCTTCAGCCGGCGGTGTAATCAGCCTCGATAAACGCACAGCCGCCGGTGGCGACATCAGGATCAGGCAGCAACATGCCGACCTTTCCAATAACAGGAGCGGACTTGCAACATCGGGTACACTCTACATTGATGCTAGTAATATCAATCTGGCCAATAGCACGCTGACGTTCGGCGGTATCGGTCTTACCTCATCCGGAGTGACTGATCTGACGGGGACGCGGCTCAATGCCGTCGCTTCGAGCAGCACATCTCGTTCCGCTCAAGTGCCGGGCGATATTGCGATCACAGCAGATAGCCTCGTCGCCAACGGTGCTACCAATCTTCTGGCCGCACGTGATCTGACGCTAACACTCCCCCAGCTTGTCAATGCCGGCCAGCTTGCCGCTGGTAACGATCTGACGTTCAATGTCACCGGCAATCTCACCAACACTGCCACTGGCCTGATATATGCCGGCAATGACGCGGCGCTTTTCGTGGGCGGCGTGCTTGCCAACGAGCAGGGGGCGATTGTCGCCGGTCATGATCTCACGATTGCGGGAAACGCTCATGGCGGGCGTAATGCGGCCATTGTCAACAGTTCCGGCTTCATCTCAGCCGGTCACAACATGTCGATCATTACTGCAAATCTGCGCAACGAAAGAACAATTGCACCTACCTACACAACACAGTTCCTCTCTAACGCGCTCGTTTCCGCGTATGACATATATTATGCGAGAGAGTGCGGGGATTGTTCGTCGCCCATCGAATTTTATAACCGGTCATTCGTCATCGGTAGCCCCATCCATCGCGTTTACCGGGACGTCGTCGAGGATCAGCTCATATCCTCAGGTAGTCCCGCAGCGCTGATCAAGGCGGGCAACACACTTTCTGTCGACACGGTCGATCTTACCAATGCCTATAGTGCAATCGAAGCCGGCTCCGGCATGACGCTGAATGGCTCGGGCACGCTGACCAATCTCGGGCTGCAATTGCAGCGCACGACTTCGCTCAATTGCAACCAGCACGGCGGCTGCCAGTATTATCCGGATGTCATTTACGAATGGACGGAAACGAAAACGACCGGCGACACAGGTGGCCATGAAGGTTCATGGCAGGTCGCCGTGCCTGGCCCCAGCCCCTTCGGAACGCGGGATGCGTCAAAGGATATCGGGCCTGGACGAACCGTGGAAAGCGTTGAGGCGATCGGTGGCGTTACCGCGACGATCCGCTCTGGCGGGGCGCTTGGTATCACCGGTTTTGCCGCCGTCAACAATACTGCTTCGGCCGGAACAATCGCCGACCATGCCACCGTTGCTACACCTCAGCCTTCTAGCGATCCGACGGCGTTGCTGGCCGGCTTAACAGCGAGCGGAGCGCTATTCACGCTTGGCGCCGTTGCTACCCCGCAGTCCGGCGGCTTTGGCGGCACCGTTCCCGGCCAGACATTCCTCTATGAGACCCGTGCCGCCTTCCTCGACGTCTCGAAATTCTATGGCTCCAGCTATTTCCTTGGCCGCATCGGCTACCAGCCGGATCGCCAAATCCAGTTCCTTGGTGACGCCTATTTCGAGAACCAATATATTGAGCAGCAGCTCAGACTGGCGACAGGCTCCGGTTTTACCGGGCAGGATTCGATTACCCAGATAAAACAGCTGCTTGACAACGGAGCCGCCTATCTGGGAGCGAACCAGCGCCAGCTCGGCCAACCGCTGACGGCTGAAGAGATCGCCAGCCTCACCGAATCCGTCGTTGTTTATGAGTGGCAGACGGTGAACGGCACGACCGTTCTTGCGCCGGTGCTGCATCTTGCCGCTGACGACAGGGAAAGATTGAACTCCGCTGGCGCGCTGATCGCGGGCAATCAGGTAACGATCGACACTGGCTTGCTTGCAACATCAGGGATGATCGCATCGACTGGCGATCTTACCGTTTCCGGTTCATCGATTGCGGCAATCGGCGGCTCCTTCAGCGCAGGCGGTAATGCTTCAATCAAGGGCGACGAGGGCATTCTGCTCGCCAACGCAAAGGTGACGGCCGGCGGCAATCTCGGACTGACGTCGAATGGAGACATCAATATCTCCGTTACCGAGAGGTCGACAACCAGCACCTTACGTGACAAGCGCAGCACGACGACGGTTGTGAGAACCACAAGTCAGGGTTCCGAGATCACCGCGGGCGGATCGATCACCGCCAATGCGGGTGGCAGCCTCAACCTCATCGGCAGCACGATTGCCGCTGATGGGACGGTCGGTCTGAAAGCGACCGGTGACGTGACAATTGCCGGAGCTGTCGACACCACCACGATCGATTACACCTACAGGAAAAAGGGCGGCCTGTTCGGCGGAAGCAAACAGACGACGAGCCACACGCAAACCGAGACTGCCGTCGGATCATCGGTCAGTGGCGGGAAGGGCGTGTCCATTACCTCGGATGGTGATACCGTCGTCTCCGCCTCGAGGGTGATAGCCGGCGATGATACCAACAAAGCGGATATCAACGTCAGCGCAGGGGGCGATCTGCTGATCGCGTCGGGCAAGAATACTGCTGAGTTCGAGCAGAGCTCCTCATCCAAGGGCTTCCTCTCGAAAAAAAGCTCGACGCAGTACAACTATGATGAAGCCACAGTCGGCTCCGAGCTTTCCGCATCCGGCAACATCAAGCTGGATGCTGGCGGCAACGCTGTCATCGCCGGCTCGAACATAACGGCAGGCGATGCGATCAGCGTCACGGGCGACAGCGTCGCCATCATCGGGGCCGAGGAACAGCATGCGCTGGAGAGCAGCAGCAAAAAATCCGGCCTGTTTGCCGGTTCCGGCGGCGGCTTCCTTTCACTCTGGGGCAAGGAACAGAAAGAAAAAAGCCAGTCGTCCACCCTCAACGTTGGCTCCGCGCTGACTGCTGGGACCGACGTAACCCTCGCGGCACGCGAAAACGACGTCAATGTCATCGGCTCGTCCATCATGGCGGGGCGTGACCTCGCGCTGGAGGCTGCCCGTGATGTCAACATCACGCCAGGGGCAGAAAGTGCCGCATCGGCGGAGAAGGAGCAGCGTTCCGGTTTCGGTCTCTCTTTCAGTTCAGGCAGCGGCAGCGCCTCTGTGGGCATTGGCTATGGCAAGTCTGTCGATCAAACGAGCCAGTCTGCCGAGACCAACGCCAAATCCACCCTTTCTGCCGGTCGTGACCTGACAATATCTGCGGGCCGCGACGCCAACGTGCAGGCGGCTGAGGTGTCCGCTGAGCGCGATGTTGCTATCCTCGCAGAACGTAACGTCAATCTGCTCTCGGCGCAGGACAAGTCGAACTACGAACACATGCATGAGGAGATGTTTGCCGGCGTCAGCCTGTCGGTGTCCTCTGGGCTTGCGAGTGCTGCGGGCAGTCTCGCTAACGCTGCTGGAAAACTTGGCGGTCCGAACGGTGCCTATGCTCTCGCACCGGCTGCCCTTGCGGCGTATCGAGTAAAAGACATCCTCAAGCAGATCGACGGCGGTTCGCAGCCGCTGGCCTCTGCAAGCCTATCCGTCGGGTTTACCTACCAAAAGAGTAGCGCAACGCTTTCGACATTAACGCCGGTTGTCACAACGATTGAGGCAGGGGATTCAGTCAGCATAGTCGCGAATTCTGGTGATTTGACCGGTCGTGGTGTTCAGATTGCAGCAGGCTCCCAAAACGATCCGACATCAGGAAATGTGCTTCTCATGGCTGGTGGCTCCATTCTGTTGGAAAGTGCCCAGTCTGCTTCATCGTCTTCGAGCCGCAGCCAGTCTGCAAATGCTTCAATTGGAGTCAATCTCACGAACGGCGGTCTGAGCGGTGGTTTTGCAGCGGGCAGCGGTAAGCAGGACGCCAACAGCGTCACTCATCTCAACACCCATGTCACAGGCACCGGTAATGTCACACTGGCTTCTGGCAACGACACCACGCTTGCGGGCGCAGTTGTGTCCGGCGACAAGGTCACGGCTGCTGTCGGCGGCGATCTCAACATCGTCAGCCGCCAGGACACGATGGTTTACAACGAAAAAACGGTTGGCGGTGGCCTCAATTTGTCACCAGCGGGTAAGGTCGGTGGTGGAGTTCAGAAAACCGATGTTGAAGGTAATTACGCCAACGTTTCCGAACAGAGCGGACTAATCGCGGGCTCCGGCGGATACAATGTCAAGGTCGGCGGCAATGTCGACCTCGCCGGTGGCGTCATAGGTTCAACAGCCGATCCTACCAAAAATACGCTTTCCGCCGATTCATTGACCTGGTCGGACATAGCCAACCGCTCCGAGGCGTCGAGTTCCAGTCTTGGAGTATCTCTGACACCTGGCGGCATTCCCGTTCCTGTAGTCGGCCAGCCAGCCAAGGAGGAGGATCAAGGTGTTGCCCGTGCCACACTGACACCAGGTCAACTTACGCTCACCAATCAGACACAGGATCTGGCCTCACTTAACAAGGACCTCTCTAAAGCCAACACAACAGTCGACCCGTTCGACATAGAGCGGCTGAAGGCGAAACAGGAGAGTGCAGCTGCCCTCTCGGCGCTTGCCAACATCGCCGTTGGTGACATCTCCGCTAAACTCGGTTTTGCCGAAGGCAGTCCGGCGAAGATTGCTCTTCATGCGGCAGTTGGAGGGTTGGTCGCACAGCTTGCGGGCGGCAATGCCGGATCTGGGGCGTTGGCAGGTGGATTGAGTGAAGTCGTCAATGGCGTCTTGCAGCAGGTGTTGAGCGCTAATCCGAACCTGACCGACGACCAGAAAAGCGCCATCACTCAGTGGGTGGCGGCAATCGTTGGTGCGGCGGTCGGAGGCGAAACCGCCGCAGCCGCCGGGCTAGACAACGTTAATTATAATTACCTCAATCATGCAGATAATGAAAAGTTGAATGAGGCCAAGGTTTCGTGTGCCGGAGGGGATCAGTCAGCGTGCGCGGAGAAAGCACGACTTGAGGCAAAAGACGAACAGCAGCAGAGGGAATACCTCGATTGCCGAAGTAATGGATACAGCGGCGCAGGTTGCTCAGCTGTTCTAGCGGATGCCGTAGCCGCACTCTCCAGCTACGCTGGTGTCGTGTCTTATTGGTCCTCATCAAGTGAGCAACAAGCGAATTTCGATCGTCTCAATGCTTCGGGCGGACTGAGCCAAATTCTAAAGATTTTGGCACCGAATGGCACGAGTGGTCTAAGCAATGAACAAGCGGAACAACTTGCTGGGACGATCAATCTCTTAGTAACCGATCCTCTCATGATCCTTGGATTACCGGAGATAATTCAGAAAGCCAGCGGCGGTGACCCGGCGGCGATGGTGCAAGTGGTCACGCTCGCAACCCGCTTGAAGTTATTCGGATCGGGTGCAGGTGGATCCACCGTCGGTGGTTCAGTCAACGAAATTCCGGGCGACTGGAAGCGAGTCAGTGGAGCTGGAGCGACAATTAACACGCCGAAAGGTTTCGCCTCCTACGTGACTTCGCACGGTGATATTGTTCATGTTTCACCGGCGGGACTCATCTATGGATACGACAAAACTTTTGTTAACCGGATTGATCACGTCTTGGCACATACGCAGCCGGATATTACAAAACCCACCCATACGGTATTTAACGCCCGGGGCGATAACGTGCTGGCCTTGGTCGATGAGGCGTGGGCCAAAAGAGGTGTCTCGGTACCGGGCGATCCGGGAGCTTTTGTTGTTCCAATGGGGCGGGATATCGGTACGAACGGTGAGAGAAATTTGCGGATTATCGTGGCCGTGGAAAACAATGTGGCGACTAACAAAATAATCTCAGCCTACCCCCAGTGAACAACAGAAGGTAACTGATTATGAAGATAGAATGCCCACGCTGCCACCAAGACTGGGTGAAGAAGGTCCACATAGGAGCGGCCCATAGAACAGTATATTTGTGCTATGAATGCGAAGCGACATGGTTTTGTGATGATTCTATTGAATACGCCACTTTTGTAGATCTATCAAATTATCTCACGCGGCTTGGCTTGAGCGACTCTGGTGACGTCTATGAAACATTTATTGATGACGAGGAGTGGTTAGGCTCGCCGAAGTAGGGAGCTCTGCGATGTGACTAAGTGATCTTACTTCATAAAAATGCGCGGCCAATTAGGCGTGGGTTTGCACCGGGTAATCGGATTGGGCCTCCAATCGAACACGCTGCGTTCAGCCCAATGGCGTAAGTCAGCATGTTTGCCTGCGGCGATTTACTTGCGTGCCCTCTAAACGGCGTGCAGCATCCGAGGAAAATGCGCTTATCCCTGCTGGGCTGTTCACGGCCAAAGGGAGGCCTGTCAAATCGCGCGTCCGATACCGTTGCGCTGCCGCACTTTGATGAATCGCCATTTCGTCTGCGCCACCATGCCAACGACCAGTAGAATAGTAGCTTATCCATTTCGCCTTGGTGGATCGTGGGTCAAGGACGGCAACGTGCGCGCTATGCAATGCTGAGATGTGACGGTCGAGGCGATCGAGTCGCGTGCAGATCAGTTCATGCCTGCGTCGGGTCTTCGGGCGGTTACCGTGTGAGAGTAGTACACAATTTAGCTTGACTACGATTAAATTGCACGTAATAGTTGATACAGTCGTAACATAGGGGAAGTGTTATGAGTCGCAAACTTCTTTCGGAATTTCTGGGAACCTTTTGGCTCGTGTTCGGAGGGTGCGGCAGTGCGGTTTTTGCCGCCGGCTTTCCTGAACTCGGCATTGGCTTCCTTGGTGTCGCTTTCGCTTTTGGTCTGACGGTTTTGACCATGGCCTATGCGGTTGGCGGCATTTCGGGCGGTCATTTCAATCCGGCCGTCTCAGTCGGCCTCACCGTTGCCGGTAAATTCCCGGCGGCGAGCCTCGTGCCTTACATAGTGGCGCAGGTTCTGGGGGCGATCGTCGCGGCTGCTGCGCTTTATGTCATCCTCACCGGCAAGGCGGGGGCTGACATTGGCGGTTTTGCCGCCAATGGTTATGGTGAACATTCGCCGGGCGGATATTCTCTCGTATCGGCGCTGCTGATCGAAGTCATCCTGACGGCGTTTTTCCTGATCGTCATTCTGGGCTCAACGCATGGCAGGG
>Ga0209371_1001912_pt1 | contig 12718 bp, 12 predicted proteins | sample AgamicAtAmrz_FD_187165 | JGI IMG/M metagenome (GOLD analysis project Ga0209371, IMG submission 187165) | Agave microbial communities from Guanajuato, Mexico - At.Am.rz (SPAdes) (version 2) | ecosystem: Host-associated > Plants > Roots > Rhizosphere | place: Guanajato, Mexico | collected 2012-06-07
CTTTATGGTTAGTTTTTTCTGACAGAAGGGAAGGTCATGTTCGTTTTATTGCATAAACTGTCGCGGCAGATACCCGCGCTAATTCTTTTCTGGTGCATTAACTGGTTCATTACGCTGATTCTGCTCTCCATCGCCAATAAAACTCATCACCCGTCCCTCGTCGGTGCGGCAGTCTGGTTCAATATGCTGTGGATCTGTGCGTATATCACCGAATACAAAGGGAGCGCACTGTTTCATGCGCAGGAAAGCAAACGGCTGAAGCGTTTTCTGCCGCGCCAGCAGTACAGCAAAGTGAAAGTGCTTGTGTCGATGGCGCGAACCACAACGCTCTTGCTCTCGGCCAGCTTTCTGCTGGCAATTGCCCATGCCAGCGCCACTGTGGTCTGGTTTCTGATTGCACTTTGCTGCGCGCTGGGTGTTGCTTGTCTGGTACGTTTCTACTTGCTGGATTGGTCTTTTGGTTCCTTTGGTGCGTAAAATGTGTACACGTTATGTTGAAAAGGCCGCCGCGAAAATCGAATTCCACAGTGGCCTCTTTAGCATAACGTGATTGTGCGAACCAAATAAATATTTCTATTAGTATATTTTCCTAACTTTTAAAGGTAACGCTTTAATAATTTCCCTAAACATTTCAAGATCTGATGTCGGTTTTTTCCACACATATGGTCGTAACAAAATTGGCACATCCTCATTACCTAGTACGATTGTTATTATCTGAAAATCATCCTTTTTCTTCCTTTTCTCTTCAATCGCATAATCAATTTCCGATTCTAGGTAGTGTTCATCCTTAAACTCAGGTGTAATGAAGAAAACTACTGCACACGAGTCTGTAAAACCATTTCTGAGGGCTCGCTCTAACTTAACTCCAGCATTCATTGCATCCTCATCGAGCCAAGGTTCGAATCCAAGAAGTTCTAGTGTTCTTTTGACATCCCTTACTAATTGTTTATTTTCGCTTTTATGACTTAAAAATATTTTTACTGGCTTTATGTTCATTGCTGCCTCATGCCTTTTTAACAACTGATACAGTTCATCCTGGAAATTTATTTCGCTAGATAAAAATAGGATCCCGTCTTTATCTTTTAGATCGAAATGGTCAGTTAATCTTTGTCTTACTTCTTCTTTGTTCGATTCAAGAATATCATCATAACCTATAAGATTAGGGGGTAGTTCCCCAAGGCCTGAAATCCTAAATATCTGATATGTATCTGTTTTGTGTTTGTATATGTTGATTTGACATTGATTGTAGCTTCCTGGTTTTACATCTATTTTCCCATTCAATAAAGGCCAGTGCGAGAGCTGATCTGGGTGTTTCTTTTCTACCAGAGCCTTATAACTGTTAAGCAGAGCTTGGAAGTGAATTTTCATGTCATTCATTATTATTTACCTTATGAGAGCAATTATTTACTACTTGGTTTTGGTTTTCTGTTACCAGTGATTTGATATTCATCACTTTGTCGCCACCTTTCGTATCTTTTTACATCTAAAATATAATCGTATAATTTTCGCACACTTTGACTCCTGTACATATTCTGACCGCGCAGCGGTTCGGGGTTCTGTGACACCCGAACTTTACCGTGGTTTCCCACGGTATTTTTGCTTTTTACACTTGGGCTGTGGAAGGTTCAGCATCTTCAGTGTTTCTTCTTCGGTGTAGCTGTAACGTTTGGTTTTTACACTGTTTATTGTGCGATCAAGATTCAACAAATCGATGAATTTTTCGAGAAAAACAACATCATCTTTATCTATGTCTCGGATCGCGGCCATCAGGCGGATCTTTGCCGCCGCTTCACCTACTTCATTATCTTGTAACTTAAGTCCACACCATAACCAAAAGCATTCATATCTTCGCCGAATGCCAGCCACACTGGATTTTTCCCTGTCGCTTTAGCTATCTTTCTGATTTCAATTAATTTTGGTTCTCTTTCTCCGGAAGCCAGTCGTTTAAGGGTACTGACGCTGATACCTCTTTCGTTCTCGATATCTTCATACGTGAAATTTTGAATAATGATAGGCGTATACGTTCCACGCACTCTTTGTCTGCTGCGAAAATGAAAAGGCCGCAGTCATATCTTACGGCGCTTATATCCATGAAATACATATAACATCTAATAAATCAGTAGGGAAGGGGAATGACGATGAATATATCTAGGTTGTCTACCCAACCTTACCGTAACAGTGTGCCAAGGCTTCACAGCAATGGTAAATCCGTAGATTGGCTTCAAAGAAAGGAAATGCCAGCCTTATTTACCCTACTTTATAAGTACGAATAATCATCGCTCAGTACCATGGTTCGAAAATATTCCCGTCATTGGCTGGATTTTCCGCAACCATTCTAATGCCGTCACCGATCGCACGATGTTCGTATTGCTGACCGCTCATAGTGACAGCGCTGGTATCAGGAACGAGCTTATCCATGAAACACGTACAAACGTACCAGAATGAGGAAGAAAAATTGACACGTTCGATTGAGAAGATTGAGTACGATCTGGAGCGAGCACGTCGTGAATGTGATGCCTGACAAAAGAACCGTGGCGGCAGTCATCAGTATCAGATGGCAAATTTATTGGTATCAGCGCTGGAAAAAGAGCTTTTAGAGGCTGCTAGCGACCAGAACAAGGATAAGGATTTAAGGATAAGGATGACCACAAAAAACGGATTCTGTCTGAATCCATGCTGGTGCGTATAATGTATATTATGTTAAATAAGCTCCATGGGTCTATTACTTCATGATTCACTGGCTCAGTAACCATCTGTTTACCCGCACTTTATCCGTTAAGGTATGTAGTTGACCATCTGGAGTATCGCTCACCCTCAACCCAATCAGCCTCCCTCCAAGCTTCTCGGCAACGTTGCTGGCTATGCATCTGTTTTCAGCAAATACCAGCTGCTCGAAGATGACGGCCACCCTACCCAGCTCCGCACCCATATCCCTCGACACAACATTAATACTTTTCTCGCAATTGCAGAGATTTATGACCACTTACAAGCGATGTTAATGGGGCGTGTTGATATCACTCAAAATCAGCATTATCAGCAATTGGTTCTCAAGTGTTGGGTGTAACTCAGCAGACTTATGCTCGCCTTGAGGCAAATCCTTCAAAAGTGAGTTTTGAGCGTCTATACAAAGTGTTAAATATTTTTAGGGGTGGAGATTTCGCTCAGTTCTGCACCTCTTTCAATTTATACAAAGCCTGCAAATTTTATTGCGCAGACAACCCGTAGCATCTTTTCGAGTCAGGTTCATGCCGAAGATCCGGTTGCCGTCAGTAACTACCTGAAACATCGGGGAATACGGCAACGTTTCTACATAGCAATAGCAAGGTCCACAATTCGGTGATAAGAAACTCTACTCATTGATGCTTATCAATTCTAAGACCTATTTCCCACCGCGCAGATCCGAAACAAGGCTAGTACAGCAAACTTGTTTCAGGCCTGAGTAAGCTCACAATCCTGCCAGGAACGCGACAGTCCTTCATATCATCCGTCAACGTTTCCACGGGTCAGGTATGGTTTCCTTCCAGACCCAGAGGTATTGCTCTGAGTGGTATTTCCATTTTGTCACTTCTGAAATATCACTAAGGTATATTGTCCGGAAAGAATCTGAGTTTTACTATTACATTCATTCCAGCGAGGAACGAAATAAACTTTACTGAATCAATATTTTTAAAATAAATCTTTCTGATTTTTTATTTCTTTCAATTTCACGGCAGGAAATTGTCGCGTATGTGTTGTGGCGAAACAGAAAATTTAATTCACCGTAGTAGCAGAAGAGAAAAATGTTATGAACACCAGAGGTCTCATTCTTATTATCATCGGCGCGATGTTTGAGTGCGCATGGGCATTCGGTCTTAAACATGCCCAGGGGCCATTTGAAGTATTTCTGACCGTGGTTTGCGTGGTGGCCAGCTTCGGCATATTCATGCTGTCATTTAAATATGTTGGGGCGAGTATCGCGTATGTAGTTTATACCGGTCTCGGTACCCTGTTTGTGGTGCTGGTCGAAATGGCCGACACCCTGTCTCACGGAGGGCAGCCAGAAATTCTCCGTATCGTATTCGTGGTCACCCTGATGCTGGGCGTCATTGGTGTTAAAGGAGCAAAGTCATGATTTCCTATCTCATTCTGTTTGTTGCCGGCTGCTTCGAGGTTGCGGGTATCTCCACCCTGAATGGCTATGCTAATGCCGGAACCGCTCGCCGTAAGGTCACGTTCCTTCTGGCCACCATTGCACTCTTTGCCGTTGCGCTCAGCTCGCTGAGTATCTCTATGCGCGAGATCCCCCTTTCCGTGGCCTATGCCATCTTTACGGGGGTGGGTACGATCGGTGCCGTTGCGGTAGGCGTATTTATTAACGGAGATAAAATACGTCTGCTCAAGGGGGCAAGTATCTTTCTTATTATCTTCAGTGCGATCATGCTGAAGCTGGTTTAATTCCAAATTCTCTCTTTCACACAGGATTACGAATGAAAGAGAGAAACTTTTCTGACTGTTATTAGCTTACGGTAAAATGATTCACTATAAAATCAGTGAAGGCTTTGAGTCTGGGGGGCGCATATTTGTTCGTGGGCCAGACCAGATTAATTTCATAGTTTTGTCCGACGATATTTCCCAGCACAATTTTCAACTCACCTGATTCAATATATTTTTCCGTGAGCAGCCCCGGCATAAAAGCAATGCCTTTTCCGTCAAGCGCGAGCCCAAGGCGAATGTCCGTACTGTTACAGACAAGCGATGGGATAACGCCCTGCACTCCGGATGCTGAATTCAGAAGCGGCCAGGGCTCCGTGCGCCCACTTGAGGGATAGCGGTACTGGATACAGGTATGGGAACTGAGATCCTCCACGCATGCAGGAATCCCGTATCGTCTGAGGTAGTCCGGTGATGCCACCAGATTCATGGCACAGTTACCAAGCGAGCGGGCCGTCAGCCGGGAGTCTGACAATTGGCCGACGCGTATTACCGCATCGAACCCCTCATCCACCACATCAACCAGCCTGTCGCTGAGATCTACCTCAAGAGTTACTGCCGGATATTGCTCCATAAAGCGGCTGATCACCGGCAGGAAAAAGGACGGTATACAGGGCATACTCACGCGCAGCTTGCCTCTGGGCTCGCCTGATACAGACGAAAGTTCCTCCTTCGCTGCTGTCAGCTCATCGAGTATTACCCGGCTGCGCTCAAGAAACATTTCACCTTCCTGCGTCAGGCTTAAACCGCGCGTGCTGCGGTTAAGCAGGCGCGTACCCAACTCCTCTTCTGTTTTACTGACCAGCTTACTTACGGCAGAGGGGGAAATATTCAGTTCGCGCGCGGCGGCGGCGAAGCTGCCCAGGTCAGCAATTTTCACGAACGCCTCAATACCGTCTACCAGGTTCATCATCTTCTCCTGTAAATAGGTGTAGCAGTTCTGCCATCTTACCCCGTGCTGGCATTCCATTTCGTCACGACTGAATTACCGAAACCGGCAATTGTCCAATACGCGTCCCGGGACTAACCTTGAAGTTCTTTTCTCATGCCGTCTGTCCGGCCCTTTTCAGTCAGAGCGGAGCTCTTACGTGAAAGGCGAAACCAATAATATCGGCAGACTGACGCATTATCAGGGGAACCAATGTCATCAGAAAAACCATCACAAAGCATAAATGCACAGCCTGAAGATATCCGTACCGGCGTCACTGTACATGGAGCCAGGACGCATAACCTCCGGGACGTTTCGTTCACATTTCCCCGTGATGCCATGGTAGTTTTTACCGGGATATCCGGATCGGGTAAATCCTCCCTGGCGTTTGACACACTCTACGCCGAAGCGCAGCGACGGTTTATGGAGTCCGTCGCGCCGCACGCGCGACGCCTGATTGAGCAGGCTTCGGCACCGGATGTGGACAGCATAGACGGGTTGCCGCCTGCCGTAGCCCTGCAGCAGAGCCGGGCCGGCGCGCAGGAACGCTCAACGGTCGGTAGCCTGACGCGGATCTCCGTCACCCTCAGGCTGCTGTTTTCCCGCGCCGGCCTCCATCCCGCCGACATCTCGTTCCTGCCGGCAGAGGCCTTCTCGCCCAATAATCCTCAGGGCGCCTGCCCTGCCTGTCAGGGCATGGGCATGGTGCATGAAGTTAAGGCCGACGCGCTTGTCCCTGACGGGTCGCTTAGCATCCGCGAAGGGGCGATAGCCTCCTGGCCCAACGGCTGGCAGGCAAAAAACCTGCGCTCAATTCTTGATTCGCTGGGCTACGACATCGATGCCCCGTGGAATACGCTGGCTGAAAAAGATCGGGAATGGATCCTCTTCACCGACGAACAGCCGTCAGTGCCGATTTTTATGGGCCTGAATGCGGAGCAGCGCCGGGAGGCGATCGCGGCAGGCACCGAGCCCGCCTATACCGGTACCTATACCAGTGCCAGAAAATATCTTCTGCAGAGCTATTCGGGCGGTAAGGACTCAGTGAAAAAACGCCTCTCCCGCTTCATTACCGTGGCACCGTGCAACGAATGCCACGGCAAGCGGCTAAACCGCAATGCCCTGGCTTACACCTTTGCGGGCCACGATATTGCTGAAATGGGTGAACTGACGATAACGCAGTTGAAGGCATTGCTTTTACCCTTTGCCGAAGGCCGTTCACTGAATATGCCTGGCGAAGCCGCGCTACGGGAGGCCGTCATCAGGATGACGACCGATATCTGTGGCCGACTCGACCAGCTCGAAAGGCTGGGCCTCGGCCACCTCTCTCTCGGTCGCCGCACTACCATGCTCTCGTCCGGTGAGCTGCAGCGTATCCGACTGGCCACGCAGCTTATCTCCCGCCTGTTTGGCGTGATCTACGTGCTCGACGAGCCCGCGGCCGGCCTGCATCCGGAAGATGTTCGCGCCCTCCTCCAGTCCCTGCGTCTGCTTCTGGAGGCCGGTAACTCGCTGGTTATTGTCGAACATAATCTGGACGTTATCGCCGAAGCCGACTGGCTCACGGAGGTGGGGCCGGGTCCCGGGCGCCTGGGTGGTGAGATCGTTTATAACGGCGCACCCTCCGGGCTGGCACGAATTTCCCGCTCACCTACCGCAGGCTACCTCTTCGACAAACACCGTCCGGGCCTGCGTCGGCGTCGACTTCCCGAGAGCTGGCTCGAGCTTGAGAAAATCACCTGCAATAACATTCACGGGCTGGATGCCAGCATCCCTCTTGAACGGATGACCGCCATCACCGGCGTATCGGGCTCAGGCAAGTCTACGCTTCTGGCCCGGGTGCTCCCGGCGTTGCTTCAGCGACTAGACAAAACCCCGGAGGATGAGGAGTCAGAGGAGGACAGCCTGGTGCCGGAGGTGCAGGGTAAGATCACGGCAGGCGGGACCTCCCTGAAACGTCTGGTTCGCATCGACCAGAAACCCATCGGGCGCACGCCGCGCTCTAACCTGGCGACCTATACCGGCTTCTTTGATACCGTGCGCAAGCTATTTGCCGATACCGACGAGGCGAAAAAGCGGAATTTTGACGCCAGCCGCTTTTCCTTCAACCTGCCCGCCGGCCGCTGCCCCGCCTGTGAAGGACAGGGACAGATCACTATCGAACTGATGTTTATGCCTCAGGCAAGCGCGCCCTGCTCTGCCTGCGGCGGACGGCGCTACAATGATGAAACCCTTGAGGTCCGCTGGCATAACAGAACGATAGCGGACGTGCTGGATCTCACCGTCGACGAAGCCGTTGAGGTGTTCAGCAATAATGACACCATCCAGCGCTCCCTGGCCGCGCTTGCCTCGCTCGGTCTCGGCTATCTGAAGCTGGGTCAGCCCGCCACCGAACTGTCCGGTGGCGAATGCCAGCGCATTAAGCTCGCCTGGGAGCTGCAGCGCGTACAGCGGGGTAAAACGCTCTATCTGCTGGACGAGCCCTCCACGGGGCTGCATCCGGCAGATATGGACAAGCTGATGCGGGTTCTCGACAGGCTGGTTCAGCGCGGCGATACGGTGGTCATGGCGGAGCACGATATGCGCATCGCCGCAGAAGCCGACTGGGTTCTCGATCTCGGTCCCGGCTCGGGCGAAAACGGCGGACATATTATTGCGGCCGGCACGCCGGAAGAGGTCAGCCGCAGTAAACTCAGCCTCACCGCGCCCTGGCTGGCGGCCAGACTAAAAAAAAGGAATGGCGATCCTGACGAGTAATACCGGTCAGGTTTAGTGATGGTTTGGGAGGATACATGCAGTTTGATTTGTTTGCAGACGAAGCGCTGCCCTCCATTCCGGGGCTGATTTATCAGGCCGATTTTCTCACCCCGGAAGAAGAGAAAGGCCTGCTGGAGATTATCGCCACGCTGCCTCTCATGCCTGCACGGTATAAAGAGTATGAATCAAAAGTCCGTATTCTCAGCTTCGGCGGGCTTTACGATTTCAACACGCATACCGTCAAGTCCAGTCCGGCGCTTGATGCACGTCTGGTTCCGCTGCGAAACCGCGTCGCCGACTGGCTGAGGATTGAGCACGGGACGATTTCTCATCTGCTCGTCACTGAATACCTGCCCGGCACGCAGCTGGGATGGCACCGCGATGTCCCGGTCTATGAAACCATCGTCGGTATTTCCTTGGGCAACCCGGCAACGATCCGCTTCAGGCCCTGGCCGCCCGACGTGCTGACAAGCCGCCGGGCGGTCAGCCTTGAAGTAATGCCCCGCTCGATTTATAAGCTCGACGGCGAGGCCCGCTGGGGATGGCAGCACGCCGTACCTCCGGTGAAGTATCCGCGCTGGTCTATCACGCTGCGAGTGAACCGGGCGAAGCCGGGCCGCTGATTCCTCCCGCGCGTTCAGGAAAGGTGATGGTGGAAATAGTCAACGAATTCGCGCAGGCGCGGCATGGCATGCTTGTTCGTGGGCCAAAGCAGGTGCAGCTGATACTCTTTTTGCACCGACTCCCCCAGAACCACGACCAGATCGCCTGAGGCGAGATAAGGCGCGGACAGCAGGTCGGGCATGAGGGCAATTCCGTGCCCCTGGAGCGCCAGACCTAATCGGGCGTCGGCACTGTTACATACCAGCCGTTTTGAAAAACTCAAGCTTCCTCTGTCCTCCTCAGGAAGGGGCCAGGCTTCCAGCCGTCCCGTGGTGGGATAGCGGTACTGGATGCAGTGATGGTGCGCAAGGCTTTCGACCGAGTCGGGCAGACTATTCTTCGCCGCATACGCCGGTGACGCTACTAGCTGCATATTGATACGGGCAACCTGCCGGGAGGTTAGCCTTGAGTCAGACAGCTGTCCCACGCGAAATACCACGTCAAAACCTTCATCAATCACGTCAACGACACGATCGCTGAAATCCAGCTCCAGATCGATTTCGGGATACGCCTCCTGGAAACCGCCAATCAGCGGCAGAAAAAAAGAGGTGATATTCGGCATGCTGATTTTCAGCTGACCGCGCGGCGTGCCAGCCGCTGCTGCAATATCCGCCCGGGCAGCAGCCATTTCACTGAGGATCACCCGGCCTCTTTTCAGGAAAAGCTGGCCTTCCGGCGTCAGGCTCAGGCTGCGCGTGTTGCGGTTGAACAGCACGGTACCCAGAGCATCTTCAGTGCGCGCAACAAGTTTGCTGACCGCAGACGGTGAAAGGTTCAGCTGGCGCGCAGCACCTGCAAAGCTCCCCTTTTCTGCCACCTGTATGAAGGCTTCAATGCCGTTGAAAAGATTCATCTGTAAACCCGATCCGTAAAAGTTGTCCGCACAGACTATAGCAACAGACAGTTAATTGATGACAAACCTTCACTTCTGAACTGCATTTTGACGCATTTTCTTCCCCGGAAGCCATTCCTATACTTTTTTTTCATTCAGACGACTCAAGGAGAGTGCTATGTCCCATTCAGAACGTAACATCATCATTACCGGCGCCGGGAGCGGTATTGGCGCGGCAGCGGCACGGGCATTTTCAGAGTCAGGGGATCGCGTTCACCTGTTTGACCTGTCACAGGAGCGGCTTGATGACGTCGCTGCACAGCTGAAAACAGTCAAAACCTACCAGGTAGACGTCACTGATGCGCAGCGTGTTCGTGAAACGGTAGAAGGTATTGAAAAAGAGTTTGGTTCGGTTGACGTGCTGGTAAGCAACGCCGGTATTTTCGACGGGCTGGCCGGTATTGAGGAAACCTCATACGAACTCTGGCACAAAATCATCGAAACGAACCTGACCGGCGCGTTCAACATTATTAAGCCAGCCTCGGAGGTAATGGTTCGCCAGAAGTCGGGCAGGATCATCACCATCAGCTCCATTGCCGCCACGCGAACCTCACCGGATGGTCTTTCTTATGACACCTCCAAAGCTGGCCTGGAAGGGATGACCCGCCGTCTCGCCGTTGACCTGGGGAAATACGGTATCACCGCAAACACGGTCGCTCCGGGCGTCATTGAAACCGATATTCTGGCCACCTCAGGGGAAATTCTCGGCGACCTGGCCGGCCAGGATTCAGGTGGCGACAACAGCGAATCCAACGCGCAGTTTCTTGAGACCGTCGTGCCTGCACGTCGCACCGGACAGCCATCGGAAGTGGCAGCCACCATTCATTTTCTCGCCAGCGAAGGTGCGTCCTACATTAACGGTGAGGTGATCCACGTTGACGGCGGCTGGATCGCCAGCTGATTCAGTCATATTCACTTCATTCGCTTACCCTGCGGCCTCCACGACTAAGTGGAGAGCCGCGCGCAACACCGGCCTGAGTTCACTCAGTGACAGGGCGATCATGCAGGAAATATTTATGTCCATATCCGATTTTACGCAGTTTCCTTCCCTGAGCGGCTTTGGCTCGGTCACGGGCGTGCCCTGGCTGGAGGCCGGCTTTGGCCAGACGTTTCGCAGTATTTATGTCGACACAGGATCCGTTGGTCTTCACGCAGTTGTAGGTGGACGCGGGCCAGCCCTGTTGCTTGTTCCTGGCTGGCCGCAGAACTGGTACACCTGGAGCCTGATGATGCTGCCATTGAGCCAGAATTTTACCGTTATTGCCGTCGATCCACGCGGCACCGGCCTCTCAGACAAGCCCTGCGACGGGTATGACGCCGACACGCCGGCAACAGATTTGTTTGCCCTGATGGACCTGCTAGGTTTCGCTGATTTTTACCTTGCAGGCCATGACGTAGGAATGTGGATCGCCTTCGCTATGGCGGCCACGGACCCCGGGCGCGTGCGCAAGGTTGCCCTGGGCGAGGCCATTATTCCGGGCGTATTTGAAACCCCACCCATCGTCTGCGACGACGGACAGACCAATACCTTTTTATGGCATCACATGTTTAACCGTATTGACGGTGTCAATGAGCGCCTTGTTGAAGGTCGCGAAGAAATCTACTTCGGAACGCAGATGGATCAGAAGGCTGGCCCGCCGGGCGCCATGCCCCGTCACGCACGCGACTTTTATATTGAGATGCTACGCAGGGTACCAGGGGCGCTTAAAGGCAGCTTCGATTACTACCGCGGTATCGATTGCTCCATCCCCCAGTACCGCAGTCATGCCGGATGCGGGCTGAACCTTCCCGTACTGGCCTTTGCAGGCGAACTGGCGTGCGGCGAAATGGTACAGCGCGAGCTGTATAAAATCGCCGGTGACGTCCGGTCGGTCATCTATGAAGGTGGCGGGCACTACATACCGGAGCAGTTCCCGGATGAGCTGGCAGACGCGTTCAGAATGTTCTTTCTGACGTAAAACCGGATGACATCCCCGTAGCGCCGTCAGCGCGTCGGGTAGGCTGCGTCCCGTTTATCACAGGAGCGACGTATGAACGTTTAACGTGCAAAACGCTGCATTCTCAGAAATCATAAACCGGTCACTCCGGGAGGAAGAGATGAAAAGAGAAAGCCTGTTCAGATATGCCCGCGAACAATTTAAATCTGAACCTGAATATTTATGGAGTAACCTGCCGCACTATGCAGTGCTGCGCCATCACGGTGGCAAAAAATGGTTTGGTCTGGTCATGAACGTGCCCGGAACAAAGCTGGGTCTTAATACCCATGATGACGTCGATGTATTGGACGTGAAGGTCAGACCTGAACACATCGGGTCGCTTCGCAGGAAAGAAGGCATTCTGCCCGCTTGGCATATGAATAAAGATCACTGGGTGAGCGTAATCCTGGACGGTCCCCTCACAGCAGACGAGATCCACAATCTGCTGTCTGAAAGTCACCGGCTGACCCCGGAATAGGATGCCAGCGCCGCCCGCGGGCGGCGCCCTTCCTCTTCCGGCGCGGCAGCGCAAGTAACAGCAGCGTCAGATAATCATTACTTTTTTAGTTAAATGACATATTTGGTTATCCATCCAGACTCTTTGTTGTCTCAGCCTTCGCGCCCTGGCCGTGTTATTCCCTGCTCTACCCATACTACCGGTCGGCATTGAGGCAAACCTCATATCAGCCGTCTGGTACGCGCTCCATACTCCATTGCGATCAAAGCGGCTTCTCTTTGCAGAAACCGCTTCCCCGTTATCACCATAAAAAAAGCCGGGAGGATCCCCGGCTCTTTTATGCGTATCGTCAGAGAATCCCCATCTTCCTGATCTCATCGATCCAGGGTCTGAACTCTTGCAGCAAGTTGTCATAGAGTTTTTCGTCACTCATGGTGCCGAAATCATCCATCGCAAAGAAATCGGTGTTATCTACCCGGCGATCGGTAAAGTCATCCAGATTTTCAAGAATGCCGTAGTTCGACCCGCCAAGGCCGACAAACTTCCAGAAGATCGGATAGTTTGCGGAGCGGCGA
>Ga0209371_1001913_pt1 | contig 12715 bp, 14 predicted proteins | sample AgamicAtAmrz_FD_187165 | JGI IMG/M metagenome (GOLD analysis project Ga0209371, IMG submission 187165) | Agave microbial communities from Guanajuato, Mexico - At.Am.rz (SPAdes) (version 2) | ecosystem: Host-associated > Plants > Roots > Rhizosphere | place: Guanajato, Mexico | collected 2012-06-07
AGGCGAGTTCCATGTGAACCCGCTAAGCTGGCCCAAACGCCAAACCCGAGATTCTCAAAGGTGGCGTAGTATACGCCGCTCAGCGCAAGTGCTCAAGTCCCGAACAGATAAAGATCCCTGAAGATCGCGCAAAAACCCACCATCCGCACCTGGCAGAGCGGGCTTTTATAACCAGCCACGTTCTGCAAAAGAGACATATTCGCCGTGACCGATCACCAGATGATCGAGCAGACGGATGTTCAGCAATGTACAGGCCGCGCTTACTTTGTGGGTGATATGCCGGTCGGCGCGGCTGGGTTCCGCCATGCCCGAAGGGTGATTATGCGCCAGGATGACCGCCGCTGCGTTCACTTTCAGCGCTTCGCGTACGATTTCACGTGGGTGAACCTCGACGCTATTAATAGAGCCCATAAAAATCTTCTGCGCCCGCAAAACGCGGTGCTGATTATCCAGAAACAGCGCCATAAAGATTTCCCGCTCCTGATGTGCCAGCATGCTTTGCAGATAGTGCCGCGTCACCTGCGGGTTCGCCATCACATCCTCTCGCGCCATCTGGCTGGCGAAAAAGCGCCGCGCCAGTTCAGCGATGGCATGCAGCTGCGCCAGCTTAGCGGCGCCCACACCTTTTATCTCGCTAAACTTCTCCGGAGCGGCCGTCATGATGTGATAAAGCGAACCGAACTGCTGCAGCATCTGCTGCGCCAGCGTCATAACGTTTAACCCAACCGTGCCGGTCCGCAGGAAGATCGCCAGCAGTTCGGCATCACTCAACGCCTCTGCTCCCATTGACCGCAATTTTTCCCTGGGTGTCATACTTTCCATAAATGCCTCCTGCCGTTGACGACATCATGGTTAAATGCTGTATACTTAACCAGTATTTTTTAGCGGATTTACGAGGCGGCTCGCAAACGCAAGGGGTGAAAAGGTCTGTGTGCGGTTTTATGATACAGTCCTGCCACTTAGCCGCGCCTGACGCGGCATCCAGCGAAATGAGGCGAATAGCATGATGGGATTAGCCGGAAAAAAAATTCTGCTTGGCGTGAGCGGCGGCATCGCAGCGTATAAAACACCAGAGCTGGTGCGCCGCCTGCGCGAGCGCGGTGCCGAAGTGCGCGTAATGATGACACCCGCTGCCAAAGCCTTTATTACTCCACTCAGCCTACAGGCCGTTTCCGGTTATCCGGTGTTTGAAGACCTGCTCGATCCTGCTGCCGAAGCGGCAATGGGCCATATCGAACTGGCGAAATGGGCGGATTTGGTGGTGCTGGCACCGGCTTCAGCCGATCTGATCGCCCGCCTGAACGCGGGTATGGCTAATGACCTGGTGACAACGGCCTGTCTTGCCACTGCCGCGCCGGTTGCCGTAGTGCCTGCAATGAATCAGCAGATGTACCGTGCTGCCGTGACGCAGCACAACCTGCAACAGCTCTATGCGCGTGGCCTGCTGATTTGGGGCCCCGACAGCGGCAGCCAGGCGTGCGGCGACGTGGGTCCGGGTCGTATGCTCGATCCGCTGGTCATTGTTGACCACGCGGTGCAGTGGGCCTCGCCCGTCAACGATTTGCAACATCTCAACATTATGATCACCGCCGGTCCTACGCGCGAGGCGCTCGACCCGGTGCGCTATATCAGCAACCACAGCTCCGGCAAGATGGGCTTTGCCATTGCCGCTGCGGCAGCAAAGCGGGGAGCGAACGTAACGCTGGTGAGCGGCCCGGTAAATTTGCCGACACCGGCTGCGGTAAAGCGCATTGATGTGACCTCTGCGCTTGAGATGGAGGCCGCCGTCATGGCTGAAGCGGCGAAGCAGCAGATATTTATCGCCAGCGCCGCCGTAGCGGACTATCGCGCCGCCACTATCGCGGCCGAGAAAACCAAAAAACAGGGCAGCGCCGACGATGCCATTACGCTACAGCTGGTGAAGAATCCGGACATTGTGGCAGGTGTCGCCTCACTGAAACAGGGCCGCCCTTATGTGGTTGGATTTGCCGCTGAAACCCGGAATGTGGAAGAATACGCACGACAAAAACGCGTACGTAAAAATCTGGACCTGATCTGCGCCAACGACGTAGCCAAAGCAGGACAGGGATTTAACAGCGACACCAATGCGCTTCACCTTTTTTGGCAGGAGGGAGAAAAACGCTTACCGCTCAGCGATAAGACGCTCCTTGGCCAACATTTATTAGACGAGATAGTCCGCCTTTATGATGAAAAAAATCGACGTAAAGATTCTTGATGCGCGCGTGGGCGCAGAGTTTCCGCTGCCCACCTATGCCACCTCTGGCTCAGCCGGGCTCGATTTACGCGCCTGTCTGGATAGCGCACTGGAAATTGCGCCAGGCATGACCACGCTGGTACCAACCGGCCTGGCCATACACATCGGCGATCCCAGCCTGGCGGCGGTTATCCTGCCTCGCTCCGGCCTGGGCCACAAGCACGGCATCGTGCTGGGTAATCTGGTGGGCCTGATTGACTCCGATTACCAGGGCCAGCTGATGGTGTCAGTCTGGAACCGTGGCCAGCAGAGCTTCACGTTACAGCCAGGCGATCGCCTCGCGCAGCTGGTTTTCGTACCGGTTGTCCAGGCGGAATTTAACCTGGTAGAGGATTTCGACACCAGCGCCCGCGGAGAAGGCGGCTTCGGTCATTCAGGTCGTCAGTAACGCCCGTTTTTGCTTAACCATCTGTTTATTTCTTACCAGCCTGAGCCCTGCGCTTATGGCTGATAAGAAGGTGTGCCTGTTTAAGGTGAATTTCAGGGGTTTTTAGGTCATGGCAGAGAAAAAAATCGCCAAACGGAACCGTCGCGAAGAAATTTTGCAGGCGTTGGCGCAGATGCTGGAGTCCAGTGACGGTAGCCAGCGTATCACCACCGCCAAACTGGCGGCTAACGTCGGCGTTTCTGAAGCGGCGCTCTATCGCCACTTCCCCAGCAAAACGCGCATGTTCGACAGCCTGATTGAATTTATTGAAGACAGTCTGATTACCCGCATCAATCTGATCCTGAAGGATGAAAAAGAGACGATGGCGCGCCTGCGTCTTATCGTGCAGCTGATTCTGGGTTTTGGTGAGCGTAATCCTGGGCTGACGCGTATTCTGACCGGCCACGCGCTGATGTTTGAGCAGGATCGCCTGCAAGGTCGTATTAACCAGCTGTTTGAGCGTATTGAGGTGCAGCTGCGCCAGGTGATGCGCGAGCGCAGAATGCGTGAGGGCGAAGGGTTTGAGACGGATGAGGCGCTGCTGGCAAGTCAGCTGCTGGCCTTTTGCGAAGGCGTGCTGTCGCGCTACGTACGCTCAGAGTTCCGCTTCCGCCCTACTGCTGAATTTGAGATTCGCTGGCCGCTGCTGGCGGCGCAGCTGGTGTAAGACGTTTTCGGCTATTAATGGATTCCCTCTCCCGGCTGCGGGAAAGGGAATATGCCACGCTTAAATACCGTACTCTTTCTGATACGCCCGTACCTTCGCCAGATGATCGGCCATTTCCGGTTTCTCTTCCAGATAGCTAATCAGATCCTTCAGGGTAATGATGGCGGTAACCTGACATTTGTAGTCGCGCTCAACTTCCTGAATGGCGGAGATATCGCCACGCCCGCGCTCCTGGCGGTCGAGCGAAATCAGCACGCCGGCCAGCGTGGCGTTATGCGCGTTGATGATGTCCATTGATTCACGGATCGCGGTTCCAGCGGTAATAACGTCATCGACCAGCATCACGCGGCCCGCCAGCGGGCTGCCCACCAGCAAGCCACCTTCGCCATGATCTTTTGCCTCTTTGCGATTGAAGCAGTAAGGCACGTCACGGTCATGATGATCGGCCAGCGCCACGGCGGTGGTTGTCGCGATAGGAATGCCTTTATAGGCCGGGCCAAACAGCAGATCAAAGTCTACGCCGCCGTCAACTAACGCCTGCGCGTAGAAACGGCCCAGCAACGCCAGATCGCGGCCGCTGTTAAACAGACCGGCATTGAAAAAATAGGGGCTTTTACGGCCAGACTTCAGGGTAAACTCGCCGAACTTCAGCACCTGCTTGTTCAGGGCGAATTCAATAAACTGTCGCTGCCAGGCTTTCATCTCTCACTCCTCTCACAAAAAAAAGGCGACTCTCTGGTCGCCTGTTAAATCAGTTGTTCAGCGCCGCTTTCTGCGCCTGAATCAATTCCTCAATGCCGCCACGCGCCAGCGCAAGTAGCTCAAGCAGCTCTTCATGGCTGAACGGCTCGCCTTCTGCGGTGCCCTGCACTTCGATCATGCGGCCATCTTCCAGCATCACGACGTTCATGTCGGTTTCAGCAGCAGAATCTTCCACATACTCCAGATCGCAGCGCGCTTCGCCATCGACGATACCTACGGAGATTGCCGCCACCATGCCTTTCATCGGGTTGGCTTTTAGCTTGCCGTCTGCCACCAGCTTGTTCAGCGCATCGGCCAGCGCCACGCAGGCACCGGTAATCGACGCGGTACGCGTGCCGCCGTCCGCCTGGATCACGTCACAGTCGAGCGTAATGGTAAATTCGCCCAGCGCTTTGAGATCGACTGCCGCACGCAGCGAGCGGGCAATCAGGCGCTGGATCTCCAGCGTACGTCCGCCTTGTTTGCCTTTTGCCGCTTCACGCGCCATACGGCTGTGGGTAGAACGCGGCAACATGCCATATTCGGCGGTAACCCAGCCTTGTCCCTGACCTTTCAAAAAGCGCGGAACGCTCTCTTCCACGGTCGCGGTGCAGAGCACTTTGGTTTCACCGAACTCCACCAGCACCGAGCCCTCGGCGTGTTTGGTGTAGTTTCGGGTCAGGGTGACGGGACGCACCTGCTGTGCGCTTCGGCCTGCTGGACGCATGGTAATCTCCGGCTGAAATGAATTGGCTGCGCATTATACGGACTTCCTCGCCGCCTGTCTTGCTGACGGGAATGCGCAACGGCAGATGAATTTCTGTGATGTCTGTGGCTAAATGCGCCTTCCTCACTCACTGAAAATAAAAAGATGACTTCAATTCTTCATTTCCTGCTGGCGCTGGTGGTGATTTTCGCCCTTGCGCTGCTGGTCAGTCATGACCGCAAACAGATACGCCTGCGTTATATCGTACAGCTGATCGTGGTGGAAGCCGCGCTGGGCTGGTTTTTCCTGCACTCCGCCAGCGGCCAGGCGGCAATCGGCGCATTCAGCGGCTTTTTCGAGAAGCTGCTGACCTTTGCCGCGCAGGGCACCGATTTCGTTTTTGGCAATATGAGTAAACAGGGCCTGGCCTTTATCTTCCTTGGCGTGCTCTGCCCGATTGTATTTATTTCAGCGCTGATCGGTATCCTGCAACACTGGCGTATTCTGCCGCTGCTGATCCGGTTGGTGGGCACGCTGCTTTCTAAAGTCAACGGCATGGGCAAGCTTGAGTCATTCAACGCTGTCAGTACGCTAATCCTCGGCCAGTCAGAAAACTTTATCGCCTATAAAGGTATTCTGGGCGATATCCCGCCGAAACGCCTCTACACCATGGCCGCCACGGCGATGTCCACCGTGTCGCTCTCTATCGTCGGTGCCTATATGACGATGATCGAGCCAAAATATGTGGTCGCGGCGCTGCTGCTCAACATGTTCAGCACCTTTATTATTCTTTCGATCATTAATCCTGGCAAAGCGCAGGACGAGCAGGCCATCCAGCTCGATAAGCTGCACGAAAAACAAAGCTTCTTCGAGATGCTCGGCGAGTACATTCTGGCGGGCTTTAAAGTGGCGATGATTATTCTGGCAATGCTGATCGGCTTCATTGCGCTGATTGCGGCGGTCAACGCGCTGTTTAGCGCGCTGTTCGGCTACAGCTTTCAGCAGATCCTCGGCTACGTTTTCTATCCTTTTGCCTGGCTGATAGGCATTCCTGCCGCCGATGCGTTACAGGCCGCCAGCATTATGGCGACCAAACTGGTAGCGAATGAGTTTGTCGCCATGATTGAGCTGCAAAAGGTAGCGGCAGGCATGACGCCGCGCGGGCTGGGCATCCTTTCCGTGTTCCTGGTGTCGTTTGCCAACGTCGCCTCTATTGGCATTGTGGCCGGTGCGATCAAAGGGCTGAACGAACAGCAGGGCAACGTGGTCTCCCGCTTTGGCTGGAAGCTGGTCTATGGTTCAACGCTGGTAAGCCTGCTGTCAGCGGCCTTCGCGGGTCTGTTTATCTGATCCCTTCACGGCGGCTTGTTGCCGCCGTTTCCCTTAAAACCCGACGCATGCTGGCGCATCCACGCGCATCACTGATTCCTGGCCGAACCGTTGTTTATAGAGAGTGCGCAGCGCTTCGATGTCATCGTTGACGCCGTTTTCTGCGCCGTGGATCAACAGCAGCGCTTTGCTCGGCTCGCGCGCCAGCTTACCGCTTTTCTCCAGCCACTGGCCGTTAGCGTCGTAAACGCTTAACCCCGCCTTGAAGCGCGGCGTGACCTCTTTATCGAGAAACTGCTGCCATTCCGACGCGCTTACCATACCGCCCTGCGGTTTGCTGAGGCCGAACCACAGCGTAGTTTGCATCATCATTTCCCCGCCAGCACAGACAGGAATGGGTTTGGTGGGTGGTGCGGGCGGACGCGGTGCCTGGCAACCGGCCAGCATGGCGGCCAGCGCCACGGAAAGAGCAACAGAGCGGAACATCAGCAATATCCTCATTAAATCGGCCAGCAGCCATCATAAGTATCTGTCCGCTAAAGCGGAAATTTTTTGATATTCATGCGTACTTACGCTTATGCCTGTTAGCACGCGGTCGGTCTCGCTATACTTGCTGCATTATTTCTGACAAAGAGTAGCCGATTATGATCCGCAGTATGACCGCTTACGCCCGCCGCGAAGCTAAAGGCACCTGGGGCAGCGCCGCCTGGGAGCTGCGCTCCGTCAACCAGCGCTACCTTGAAACCTATATCCGCCTGCCGGAGCAGTTCCGCAGCCTTGAGCCAGTAATCCGCGAGCGCATTCGTCAGCGTCTGACGCGCGGAAAAATCGAGTGCAACCTGCGTTTCGACGCCGATCCCGGCGCGCAGGGCGAGCTCATGCTGAACGAAACCCTGGCGAAGCAGCTGGTGCAGGCCGCCAACTGGGTAAAGATGCAAAGCGATGAAGGCGCCATTAACCCAATGGAAATTCTACGCTGGCCTGGCGTGATGTCTGCACAGGAACAGGATCTGGATGCGATTAACGCCCAGCTGTTGAGTGCGCTGGACGGTGCGCTGGATGACTTTATCATCGCGCGTGAAAGCGAAGGGGCCGCGCTGAAAGCGCTGATTGAACAGCGGCTCGACGGTGTAAAGCAGGAAGTGGCGAAAGTACGCGCCCAGATGCCTGACATTCTGAAGTGGCAGCGTGAGCGCCTGGTAACAAAGCTGGAAGAAGCGGAAGTGCAGCTGGAAAACAATCGTCTCGAGCAGGAGCTGGTGATGATGGCGCAGCGCATCGACGTCGCGGAAGAGCTGGATCGCCTCGAGGCGCATGTGAAGGAAACTTATAACATTCTTGGCAAGAAAGAGGCCGTTGGCCGCCGCCTTGACTTCATGATGCAGGAGTTCAACCGCGAGTCGAATACGCTGGGTTCGAAGTCGATCAATGCAGATGTGACGGCGTCAGCGATTGAGCTGAAGGTGTTGATTGAGCAGATGCGTGAGCAGATTCAGAACATCGAATAATGTTTAAGCGCGCCAGTGTGCCGCACATAAAAACAATAAAGCCCCGCGCGCCGGGGCTTTTTCATTTCTGCCAGTGACCCTTACTGCATTATGTGTCATGACGGGCTTAGCGCAGCAAACGCGTTAGCTTTGCAGGTGTTTTACCGTATCGGTGCGCGCGTTATCACGATGTTCGTTGCGGTCATTTTCATGATCTTCACGATGGTCGTTGTCATGATGCTCGCGGCGGTCACTGTCGTGATGTTTTGAGCCGTCATTATCACCGTGCTTTCTATGATCGCTATCGTGTTGCTCCTTGCGATCGCGGTGCTCTTCACGCTGCTTCTCACGATGCTCTTTATGATGCTTTGTAAGGTGCGGCTGTTTATGTGAAGAGCGATGTCCTCCATCGTGGTCATCGCCACGCGCAAAACCGGCAGCGGGAGAAAGCAGCGTCAAAGCTGCCAGAGCGAGAAAAACCTTTTTCATAATCAATCCTTTAAATTTACGAAACGGGAACGTCCCGCTAGCAATATACGCCCACGACCTAAAATGAAAATCCTGACAAAAGATCAGTTTTTTTTGCGCCTTATTGTTCCAAAATGGTGAACGACCTCATCTAAACAAATTTTCCACTGGTATCCTCGTCCAACATTCAACGGGGTGTAAAACCTACGTAAAGAAGCATAAGATTTCATTTCCAGACCCTTCTTAAATTAAATTTGATCTTTGCCAGGAATCTGCTACCAGAAATTTTAACCTGCTGTTACGCAGGCACTTTTGTTCCTCTTTTTCATTTCTCCGCCAGATAATCACGCCCTCAATGAAACATTTCTCTCTACAGGATTCTGCTGTTTCGCTTTTTTTCGCGGCACTTTTTGATAATGTGCCGGTCCGATTGACTACAAGCTGTAGCGCCTGGGGAACTAATGGAAGTGTTTCTTTATGCGATACATACACTCATCACATAAAGGTGCGCTATGAAAAAAACTGGAGTTTTTTGCAGTTCATTGCTGCATCCGCGCTACTGGTTTACCTGGCTTGGTCTGGGCATCCTGTGGCTGCTGGTTCAGCTTCCCTACCCCATTCTGATGCGTCTGGGCGCTAATGCCGGTACGCTCTCTCGTCACTTTCTTAAGCGTCGGGAACGTATTACGCGACGCAATATCGAACTCTGCTTTCCAGGTATCAATGAAACCGATATCGAGCGCATGATCGCAGGCAACTTTGCTTCGCTGGGTATGGCGCTGGTGGAAACTGGCATCGCGTGGTTTTGGTCCGATCGCGCCGTGAAGAAGCTGTTTGAAGTCTCCGGCATGCATCATCTGCAGTCAGCAATCGAGCAAAAACGCGGTGTGATGGTGATCGGCGTGCACTTTATGTCGCTGGAACTGGGCGGGCGCATCAGCGGTTTGTGCCAGCCGATGATGGCGATGTACCGTCCGCATAATAACCGGGCCATGGAGTGGGCGCAGACAAAAGGTCGTATGCGATCTAACAAGGCGATGATCGATCGTCGCGATCTGCGCGGTATGGTTCATGCGCTGAAAAAAGGTGAATCGGTATGGTTTGCACCGGATCAGGACTACGGTCCGAAAGGCAGCGTATTTGCCCCGCTGTTCGCCGTTGAGAAAGCTGCAACCACCAACGGCACCTTCGTGTTGTCGCGCCTCGCCAATCCCGCGATGCTGACCATCGCATTAATCCGTAACCCGAATAATTACGGCTACCAGCTGATTATCGATCCGGAACTGGAAAACTATCCGCATACCGATGAGGCTGCCGCTGCTGCCTACATGAACAAAGTCATCGAAAGCCAGATTCTGCGTGCGCCAGAACAGTATTTGTGGCTGCACCGTCGCTTCAAGACTCGCCCACCGGGTGAAGCCTCGCTCTACGTTTAATCTGTTCCGCATCATGAACCTCCTCATGATGCGGTTTTTAGCAATGTGCGGCTGGCATCCAGCAGCAGATTGCTAAATGATGGGGGTTCATCTGTTTGTGCAGGAACCTCGTATGGATATGAATCAACGCTGGCAACGTCCTCTGCTCGACGATTGCCTGACCCCCTACATTGAGATCGACGCCGCAAGGCTGGAAAAAAATCTGCAAACCATGCAGGAAAAAGCCAGCCGCGCCGGTGTTACGCTGCGTCCACATATCAAAACCCATAAAAGCCTCTATATCGCCCGTCGTCAGCGCGCACTGGGCGCGCGCGGCATTACCGTGTCTAAACCGAGCGAAGGGGAAGTTTTTATTCGCGGCGGTGAACGCGACGTGCTTCTGGCTTATCCGGTCATCCGCGCAGAAAGCATCGCCTCACTGCTCAGGCTGGCGGCACAGCATCAGGCAAAGGTCACGCTGATTGTTGATGCGCCGCATGGCGTAGCCGCTATCGCTGAGGCACAGCGTCAGCAGCCCGATGCCGATGTCGCCGTGGCGATGAAAGTTGATGTCGGACTCCATCGTATTGGTATCGATCCGCATCGCGGCGATGTTGTGGCTCTGGCGCAGGCTATCCAGTCAGCACAGCTGCGTTTCGCCGGTCTGGTTTCGCACGCTGGACACGCCTATGGTGCAGGCAACCCTGATGCCATCGCTGAAATCGCCCGCGAGGAAGCGCGCCTGATGCAGCAGGTGAAGCGTAAATTGCTGGAGGCGGGTTTTACGGATTGCCCTGTGTCTGTTGGCGCGACGCCGACTGCGCTGGCCGCGCCCGTGGCAGCCGGAACCAGTGAGATTCGGCCCGGGAACTATGCGCTGCTCGATCTTACCGCCTGCCGCCTCGGCCTCAGCTGCGTTGACGATCTGGCGCTCAGCGTAATTACGCGCGTTGTCGCGGTCAACGAGCATTTCGCCATCATTGATGCCGGTTCTAAAATGCTGAGCTCCGATAAAGGCCCGCATGGCACCAATGCCAGTGGCTTCGGCGTGGCTGTCGATGAGAATGGCGTCTGCTATGAAGTCAGCAAACTGTCCGAGGAGCACGGTTTTATGCTCTGGCAAGAAAACGCGCCCCGCGTCGGTAGCCTGCTGCGTATCTACCCTAACCACAGCTGTGCGGTTATGGCGCAATCAGATAGCTACGTGTTACGTCACGCTGATGGCCAGGCAGACATTCAGCCGGTTGATGCGCGCGGACGCTTTATCTGACCACTTTACGGCAGGCCGCCTGGCTTGCCGTCCTGCTGAAATTGCGTCTGCGCCACACTTCTCGCCGTGCAGCATGTTCCCTGTGCGCTCAGCATGCTTTAATGCCGTTTTAACCACGTTTCGGAGGTAGCATGTTGTCTTCACAGGTTGTCAGTCAGACCATTGCACGTAACTGGTTAGATTTATATGAAACGATCTGGAAACCAGAGTATTTTGCAAAATGGGCTTCTGGACTCAGCAGCAGCACGCTGGAACAGGAAGGGAGCTACTGGCGCGCGCGCGGGCCTGAAGGCTCGGTGAAGCTTCGCTTTACGCCACATAATCCGTTCGGGGTATTGGATCACTGGATAGACAGCGGCTTCGGCAAAGAGGTTTATATGCCGATGCGCGTGGTCGCTAATGAACAGGGCGCTGAAATTGTGATGGTGGTTTATCGTCAGCCATTGATGTCCGATCAAAAATTTTCTCAAGATATTGAATGGGTCAGGAGCGATCTTGCTCGCCTTAACTGCCTGCTGACACAGTAAAAACAGGTCAAAAAGCCGTCTGGCTTTAGTTTGCGCTGGGCCTTGCCGCTCAGAAAAGTGAAAAAAGTTAAGCAAAAAGATATTAGCCTTTTCACCTGTGACTTAAGCGTTTTCAAACTTTCCCAACAGTTTCGTTAAAGCCTGGCATCCGGGAAAAGTCCTGGACTGCCAGCTTCGCAGTTTCCCTGTAACGCCTGTATGACGTGCTTTTACGCTGCATGTGTATTTTATATTCGACCAGGCAGGCCTTTTAACTGCACAACGATTAATAAACCTTTCCGGTCGATCGTAAAAAAATCTCATGCAAAGAGTGAATCCATTTATTTCTGCGGCGCTGTTATCGGACTTTTCTGATGGTGTTAAATTAAATAAAACGAGGTATAAATTATTTACACACACAGCAACACCCAAAATAACAACACCAGGTAAATAATAAAATGGAACCCTCAACCATGACTTTGCTTTCTGAAGAAGAACTTGTTGAGATCGCAGAAAGGATGCTGGCAGGAGAATATAAAACAATAAAAGGATTTACCCTGGATTTGGCCAGTTTCCTGTTAAACACAGAGAAACCGGCCTTTTCCCGGGATAATAAAAATACCGGGGAAATTATTTTTACATCGGAAATCCATCGCATTGAATCAATAATAACAGGTGAAGTCTGGCGCAAAACACCAGGGCTTCGATCCGGCAGATGGCATTAATCCTCTGGGTGACTTAGCCAGCTATTTCACTCGTAACAGTTTATTCGGTACATGTACCTAACGAGCATATCATGGCGACACGTGAACGAAGTTTAATTAACGCTAAGTGGTCGATTCTCTCTTCAATAAAAATTATTGGCATCGGCGTATTACAGCTCTCTTTACTGGCGCAAATTCTGCAGGCCAATGAGCTGAATTTACTGGCTATCGCTATTATCGGTCTGTTGGTCATTGATACTTTATCCGATCGCGGTTACTCCAATGCGCTTATCCGTAGCGGCAGTTTATCAGTACGCGATCAGTCGATGCTTTACTGGGGCAATATGCTGCTGAGCCTGGTTATTTTCTCCGTGCTATTTACAGGCAGCGATCTTATCGGCAAGTTCATGCAACAGCCTCAACTGGCAATTATGCTGGAAATGGTCTCTGTGATTTTTATCATTATTCCTCAGGGACAACACTACCGCGCTGTTTTGCAGCGTGAAAAACAATATACGCGCATTGCCTTCACAGAAACGTTATCCGTCCTTTTTGGACTCGGCGTAACCTTATTTACCGTCTGGCTGACACCATCAGTGCTGTGCGCTATCTGGGGTTATCTGGCAATGGCGTCCGTGCGTATGCTGATCTACTGCTATTATGGCCGCTCAAGCTTTCAGCCGGAATACCGCTTTAACCTGAAAGATTACAGCCGTATTC
>Ga0209371_1001918_pt1 | contig 12695 bp, 10 predicted proteins | sample AgamicAtAmrz_FD_187165 | JGI IMG/M metagenome (GOLD analysis project Ga0209371, IMG submission 187165) | Agave microbial communities from Guanajuato, Mexico - At.Am.rz (SPAdes) (version 2) | ecosystem: Host-associated > Plants > Roots > Rhizosphere | place: Guanajato, Mexico | collected 2012-06-07
GAGCAAACCCATTGTTTTCAGCGGCGCACAGCCGTCCGGCGAACTTACCATTGGCAACTATATGGGTGCGCTGCGTCAGTGGGTGCAGATGCAGGACGATTTCCACTGCATTTACTGCATCGTCGATTTGCACGCCATCACTGTTCGCCAGGATCCAGCGGCGCTGCGTAAGGCCACGCTGGATACGCTGGCGCTCTATCTCGCCTGCGGCATCGACCCGAATAAAAGCACTATCTTCGTTCAGTCGCATGTACCGGAGCATGCCCAGCTGAGCTGGGTATTGAACTGCTACGCCTATTTCGGCGAGCTAAGCCGCATGACGCAGTTTAAAGACAAGTCTGCGCGCTACGAAGAGAACATCAACGCGGGCCTGTTTGATTATCCGGTGCTGATGGCGGCAGATATCCTGCTGTATCAGACCAACCAGGTGCCGGTGGGCGAAGACCAGAAGCAGCATCTTGAGCTGAGCCGCGACATCGCGCAGCGCTTCAATGCGATCTACGGTGATATTTTCCGCGTGCCCGAGCCGTTTATTCCGAAATCAGGCGCACGCGTGATGTCGCTGCTGGAGCCGACGCGCAAGATGTCCAAGTCGGACGATAACCGCAACAACGTTATTGGCCTGCTGGAAGATCCAAAGTCGGTAGTGAAGAAGATCAAACGTGCCGTGACTGACTCCGAAGAGCCGCCTGTGGTGCGCTACGATGTGAAAGAGAAGGCGGGCGTGTCAAACCTGCTGGACATTCTGTCGGGCGTGACGGGTAAAACCATCGCCGAGCTGGAAGCGGAATTCGAAGGCAAGATGTATGGGCACCTGAAAGGCGCGGTGGCGGATGCGGTCTCCGGTATGCTCTCTGAGCTGCAGGAGCGCTATAACCGCTATCGCAATGATGAAGCTTTCCTGGAGCAGGTGATGCGTGACGGCGCGCAGAAAGCGCGTGAACGTGCGCAGGAGACGCTGAAAAAGGTGTATGAAGCCATTGGCTTCGTCGCTGCGCCCTGAAACGAGAGCCAACGTAATTGACAAAAACGGCGGGTTTTAACTCGCCGTTTTTATGTTTGTTTTCCGCAGTCCGCCTAAAACCAGCGCAGCCGATCGCGCAGGCTGACCACGCTGCCGATAATAATCAGCGACGGGCTCTCCACCTGCTGCGCCAGCTCGCCAAGCTGAACCAGCGTGCCGGTCACCACGCGCTGCCGCGTGCTGGTACCGTTCTCCACCAGCGCTACCGGCATATCCGCGCGCATACCGTGATGCACTAACTGCTGCTGAATATTCGGTGCCTGTGACAGCCCCATGTAGAACACCAGCGTCTGCTGCTCGGCGGCCAGCTTCTGCCATTCCAGCGCGTTTTCCTGCTGCAAATGGCCCGTTACCAGCCGTACGCTCTGCGCATGATCGCGATGGGTTAACGGGATGCCGCTATAGGCCGAGCAGCCTGAGGCGGCGGTAATGCCCGGCACCACGCTAAAGGGGATCTGGTGCTGCGCCAGCGTCTCCAGCTCCTCACCGCCGCGTCCGAAAATAAAGGGATCGCCGCCTTTCAGCCTGACCACACGCTTGCCGCGCTGCGCCTGCTCCAGCAGCAACTGGTTGATCTCTGCCTGCGGCACGCAGTGATGTCCGGCGCGCTTGCCGACGAAGATGCGCTCGGCGTCGCGCCGCACCAGGTTAAGGATCTCCTCCGAGACCAGCCGATCGTAAACAATCACGTCAGCCTGCTGGATCTGCTGTAGCCCTTTCAGCGTCAGCAGGCCTGCATCGCCCGGCCCGGCACCCACCAGCGTCACTTCGCCCTGCGCCGGCAGATCGTCACTGAACAGCGAGTCGGTAATCTGCTCTGCGCGTGCGCTGTCGCCATTGGCTAGCGTCTGCGCCAGCCGGTCACTGGTGAAAAAGCGTTCCCAGAAATAGCGGCGCTGCGCCATGGAAGTGAAGCGCTGTTTAACGCGTGCACGCAGCGTGCCCGCCAGCGACGCCAGCTGGCCGAAATGCTGTGGCAGCATCGCCTCCAGCTTCTCGCGCAGCAGGCGCGCCAGGACGGGCGCGCGGCCGCCGGAAGAGACCGCGACCATCAGTGGCGAACGGTCAATAATCGACGGCATGATGGCGCTGGCCTGCTCTGGCGCATCGACCAGATTGCAAAAGATGCGACGCGCTTCGGCAGCATCTGCCACCTGCTGGTTCACAACATCATCGTCTGTCGCTGCGACCACCAGCCAGCACGCTTCCAGCCAGACGGCGTCAAACGCGCCGGTAATAAGCGTCAGCTCGCCGTTGTCAGCCCACTGGCGGAAGGCTGGAGAAAAATGCAGCGCACCGACGTGCAGGTCGGCGCCCGCAGCAAGCAGCAGGCGCGCTTTGCGCTCAGCGACGTCACCGCCACCGACCAGTAAACAGCGCTTGCCCTGAAGGCGGCAAAAAAGAGGAAAGTAATCCATAAGGCGTCCTGAAAGCGAGAGGGGGAGCATGCTGCCGGTGAGCGCGTCACCGGCAGCGCAGCATAGCATCAGGGAGAGGATAAGGTCAGGCGCAAACCTCGACCTTGCCTGCGTTGACGCGCACCGGATACGCGGCGACAGAGCGCGTCGCATCCTCCATGCAGTAGCCGTCGCTGAGGCGGAAGCGCTGCTTCTTCAGCGGGCTGGCCACCCAGAGCGTATTGTCATGCTCGGCGATAATGCCGCGCGACAGGACGCTGGCCTGCGCAAAGGGATCGATATTGCTAATCGCGAACAGCTCATCGTTGTGACGCGGCCGGAAAATAGCGATCTGCTGGTTATTCACCAGTGCGCACACGCCGGTCGCCGGCAGGATCTGTTCGATATCGCAAACGGGTCTCCACTGGCTCATACTTCGCTCTCCTCGATCAGGGTAACGGCGATGCGCTCTTCCGGACGCGCCGGACGATGCTGCTGGCGTTCAGGAACCGTCTGCACGTTGGGATCGCGCTGCGGCGCGTTGATAAAGTGGGCGAAGCGGGCGTGTTGCGCAGGATCGTCCACCGTCGCTTTCCACTCGCAGTGGACGCGGGCGCGCAGCACGCTCAGCTCAGCCTCCAGCTTGCTGTTAATGCCAAGTTTGTCGTTAATGATGACGCTGCGCAGATAGTCGATGCCGCCCTCAAGGCTTTCCAGCCACAGCGAGGTACGCTGCAGGCGATCGCCGGTGCGGATATAGAACATCATAAAGCGGTCAAGGTAAGCGACCAGCGTATCGCGATCGAGATCCGCCGCCAGCAGGTCGGCATGGCGCGGCTTCATGCCGCCGTTGCCGCAGACATAGAGGTTCCAGCCTTTCTCCGTAGCGATAATGCCTACATCTTTACCCTGTGCTTCGGCACATTCACGCGTACAGCCGGACACACCAAATTTCATTTTGTGCGGCGTACGAATGCCTTTGTAGCGGTTCTCCAGCTCAACGCCGAAGCCAAGGCTGTCGCCGATGCCATAACGGCACCAGGCGCTGCCAACGCAGGTTTTCGCCATGCGCAGCGCCTTAGCGTAGGCCTGGCCGGTTTCAAAGCCCGCATCGATAAGCTGTGACCAGATGGCCGGCAGATCGTCTTTCTGCGCGCCGAACAGGCCGATGCGCTGCGAGCCGGTGATTTTGGTGTAGAGGCGGTAGCGCTCGGCCACTTCGCCAATCACTTTCAGCCCCTGCGGCGTGATTTCACCGCCTGGCGTGCGCGGGATAACGGAATAGGTACCGTCTTTCTGGATATTGCCGAGGAACAGGTCGTTGCTGTCCTGTAGTGGCGTGTGCTGAGGCGCGAGCACATAGTCGTTCCAGCATGATGCCAGCAGGGAAGCGACGGTGGGCTTGCAGACTTCGCAGCCGTAGCCTTGACCATATTTCGCCAGCAGCGCGTCGAAAGTTTTGATCTCTTCAACGCGAATCAAGTGGTAGAGCTCCTGGCGCGAATAGGGGAAGTGGGCGCAGAGATGATTATTGACCTCAATACCCTGACGGCTCAGCTCGGCATTCAGCACCTGCGTCAGCAGCGGGATACAGCCGCCGCAGCCGGTTCCCGCGCGGGTTTCGCTTTTCAGCGCCGCCACGGTGTGGCAGCCGCCCTGAACTGCCTTAATAATGTCGCCTTTACTGACGTCGAAGCAGGAGCAAATCTGTGCGCTGTCCGGCAGTGAATCGACGCCCATCACCGGTTTTTCGCCGCTGCCAGCGGGCAGGATCAAGCCCTCTGGATTTTCTGGCAGCGGAATGGCGTTGAGCACAAACTGCAGCAGGTTACCGTAGTCGCTGGTGTCGCCTACCAGCACTGCGCCGAGCAGCGTGGTACCGTCTTCGCTGACAATCAGGCGTTTGTAGACTGAACGGCTCTCATCCAGCCACACATAGCTGCGTGCACCCGGCGTGCGGCCATGGGCGTCGCCAATACCGCCAACGTCGACGCCGAGCAGCTTGAGTTTGGCGCTCATGTCTGCGCCATGGAAAGCATTGTCGCGGTCAAGCAGCACATCACTGGCGACCTGCGCCATTTTGTAGCCTGGCGCAACCAGGCCAAACGTGCGGTTCTGCCAGGCAGCGCACTCACCAATAGCGTAGATCGCTGGATCGCTGGTCTGACAGCGGTTGTCTATGGCGATACCACCGCGCTGGCCAAGCGCCAGACCGCACTGTTTCGCCAGTTTGTCTTGCGGGCGAATACCCGTAGAGAACACGATAAAGTCGACGTCCAGCGCGCTGCCGTCGGCGAACTGCAAGGTTTTGCCGCCCTTGGTATGGTGCACGATTTGCTGGGTATTTTTGCTGGTGTGCACCTGCACGCCCATTTCTTCAATTTTCCGGCGCAGCTGCTCGCCGCCCTGCACGTCGAGCTGTTCCGCCATCAGTACCGGCGCGAATTCGATAACGTGGGTTTCAATGCCTAAATTTTTCAGCGCACCGGCGGCTTCCAGGCCAAGCAGGCCGCCGCCAATGACCGCACCCCGTTTGCTACGTCGCGCGCATGCCTCAATCGCGTTGAGATCTTCAATGGTGCGGTAAACGAAGCAGTCTGTCCCTTCTGAGCCTTTAATCGGCGGGATCCACGGATAAGAGCCAGTGGCGAAAATCAGGGTATCGTAGCGAACGGCGCGGCCAGTATTAGAGTGGATCAGCTTTTCTTCACGGTTAATGGTGATGGCGCGCTCGCCCAGCAGCAGTTCAACCTGATGTTTTTCGTAGTAGCCTTCGCGAACCAGCGAGAGTTCTTCGGCGGTATGGTGGGAAAAGTAAGCGGAAAGGTGAACACGGTCGTAGGCGACGCGGGGTTCTTCACAGAAGACGGTTAATGCGAACTGGCCGGGGTCGGCTTTGTCGATCAGCTCCTCAATAAAGCGATGCCCAACCATGCCGTTACCAATGACGACGACATTGTGCTTGCTCATGCTTGCCTCAAAATTGCGGGAATTGGCGCTACAATAGCGCGCCATTTCCAGCGCATATTGATATACATCAAGCGTCTTTCTGTATACCTATTTTGAGGTATGTTGCTGTTTCTGCACCATTTTTCGTAAGTTATTCGATCCGTTAAAAAAAGCGCTGGATCATATTTTTAGCGGGTGATGCGTCAGGCAAAGCGGCGAAGGGGAGGATGGGGAATAAAAAGAAGGGCGGCTCGCGCCGCCCGTTCTTCAATTAGTGCATCACATGTCCATGCTGGCGATGCCGGGTAACAAAGCCCAGCAGCACGCACATGACGAACACCACGGCGTAAAGACCGTTCGCCGTCAGCAGCGCGGCATGGACGCCGCTTTGCTTCACAATCGGGCTGGTGACGACAAACGTCAGCATGGTGCCCACGGTGCCGCAGGTCAGGATAAAGTTGACCAGCTTCGGCGATGAGACTTTGGTCTGCAGTGAGCCGAGCGTAATGATGGTGGTGTAGATAGCGCTGGAGCTGAAGCCCAGAATCATAATGATCCAGTGCAGCATGCTGGCGTCTGTCGCGGTGACAAACCAGTACATCAGCACGGTCGCCAGACCGGCCAGCACCATCAGGATGCGTTGCAGGTCGAAGAAGCGCAGCAGGAAGCTGAACACCCACATGCCGACCATATAGGCAGTCCAGAAATTACCAACTAACTGGCCAGCGCTGGCGATATCCATACCCATGGTTTTGGTCGCGTACTCCGGCACCCAGGAGATGAAACCGAGCTGGCCGAGGATATAGCAGAGCGCAGCGATGGAAAGAAACAGCACGCCGACGCCCCATTTCTCTTTCTCCACCGTCGGGCTGTTCTCAGGCTTACGCAGCACCGGGAACTCGACGCACAGCGTCAGGACGAAGATCGCAACGTAGATAATCCCGATGCAGACGTAGACCCAGTACCAGGGCAGCGCGCGCGCCAGCAGGATACCGGCCAGCACCGGGAACAGCGTACCAGCCATGCTGAAGAAGGAGTCGGTAAACAGCAGGCGCGAGCCGCGCTGACGGCCTTCATACAGATGCGTAATCAGGAAGGTGCCGATCGACATGGTGATACCGCTGACCACGCCCAACACAAACATGCAGAGCGAGAAAACAGAGAGATCGCGGCTGGTCATCAGGCCCAGCACCGCCAGTACCATCAGGATAAAGCCAAAAATCAGCTGGCGCTTCAGTGGCACAATCACCATTAGCCAGGCGTTCAGGAAAACAGAAACCAGAATGCCCGCGTTCAGGAAAGTAAAGGTATTCCCCATACTTTCAATGGGCTGCTGGAAATCCTTCGCGATGTCGCCCATAACCATGCCGGTGACGATCACCAGCGCGCCGGTTAGCGCGTATGAGAGAAAGCTTATCCAGGTAAGCCCGATACGATTACGATTTGTCATGTTGTGAACCTGTGGAAAACAGAGAGGGCGGCGTAAAAACTGTCAGAAAGTGTAAACGGAACTGTGATCTTAATAAATAAAGACTGAAAATCAGTTTTCATATTTCATTCATAATGTGATTTATGTCACGAAAACGTTTGCGTGCGTGTAGATTATGGTCAAACTGGGCCAAGCGTAAATAACGGTAAAACACGCTGGCTCTTGTATTTCATGCTCTTTACAATCAATCTCGTTTAAAAGCTGCTCTCCAAGGTAAGGAAGGAACTATTCATGCTTAAACGTACATTTACAGCGGCAATTGCCCTGCTTGCACTCTCAACGGTCTCTGTATCAGCGCTGGCAGCCAAAGGCGATACGCACGTCCAGCTCACCACCTCCGCCGGTAATATCGAACTCGAACTGAATAACCAAAAAGCGCCGGTTTCGGTAAAGAATTTCGTCGATTACGTTAATAACGGATTCTATAACAACACCATTTTTCATCGTGTTATCCCTGGCTTTATGGTGCAGGGCGGCGGGTTTACTGCTGATATGCAGCAGAAGCAGACCAACGCACCAATCAAAAACGAAGCGGATAACGGTTTGCGCAACCTGCGCGGCACCATTTCGATGGCGCGTACCGCAGAGAAAGACAGCGCGACCAGCCAGTTCTTCCTCAACGTTGCTGACAACGCCTTCCTTGATCATGGCCAGCGCGACTTTGGCTACGCCGTTTTTGGTAAAATTGTGAAAGGCATGGACGTTGCCGAAAAAATTTCTCAGGTACAGACCAAAGATGTCGGGCCCTACCAAAATGTTCCGGTAAAACCAGTAGTTATCCTTTCAGCGAAAGTCCTGCCGTAACTTTTTACGCCGCCATCCGCTGGCGGCGTTGCCTTGCCTCTCTCCGGCAAAGGGAAAATTTGCTCCTATACTCAGCTTCAAGAGTCTGGACAACCCCGAGCAGGAGGCGGCATGGCAAATAAACTCACTGAGAAACAGAAAAATACGCTCTGGCAGCAGCGACGCATCGTCAGCTATCAGGCCAGCTGTCGGCTGGAAGGGTTTACCCTGGCAGAACCCACCAGCAGTTACGATCAGGCTGAAGCGCGACTCGACTCGCTGAGGAGGCAATATGGTGCCGAATAGTGCCGTCGCGCGCGATCCTTACCTCTGGCAAAACGACGATGTGCTGAAAAATCGGCTGGACATTCATGATGCCGCGCAGCTGCGCAAGGCTGAGCTGGCGTTCAGCAGCGCACGCCTCGCCACGCTGGAGCTGGGACCTGCCATCATTGGCCTGCCTTTCCTGTGCCATATCCACCGTACGCTATTCCAGGACGTCTATGCCTGGGCAGGTGAGCTGCGCACCATTGATATTTGGCGCGACGACACGCCGTTTTGCCATTTCGAATACATCGAAAAAGAAGGCAATACGCTGATGGACGCGCTGGAAGAGGAAGAGGGGCTGCGCAATCTGGATCAGGAGCAATTTGTGGCACGTATTGCGCATTATTACTGCGAAATCAATATGCTGCATCCGTTCCGCGAAGGTAACGGTCGCGCCCAGCGCATCTTCTTTGAACAGCTGGCGCTGCACGCGGGTTATTTCCTCGAGTGGCAAAACGTCGAGGCGCAGCCGTGGCGCGAGGCGAACCAGGCCGGGGCCAGTGGCGACCTTGCACCGCTGGAAGCGGTATTTGCCAGAGTAGTGAGTCGCGCCAGCCTGTAAAACGCGTAGAATAGCGGCGGTTTTCTCTGTCAGGACAGGCCATGCTGCTGCTAATCGACAATTATGATTCTTTTACCTGGAATCTTTATCAGTATTTTTGCGAGCTCGGCGCGCAGGTGCGCGTCGTGCGCAACGATGCCATCACGCTGGACGAACTGGCCACGCTGCCGCTGTCGCATCTGGTTATTTCGCCCGGCCCCTGTACGCCGGATGAGTCCGGCATCTCCATGGCGGCCATCCGCTATTTTGCCGAACGTATCCCGGTGCTCGGCGTTTGCCTGGGCCATCAGGCTATTGCTCAGGCTTATGGCGCCAAAGTCGTACGCGCTCGCCAGGCGATGCACGGCAAAACCTCCGCTATCGCCCATAACAACCACGGCGTATTCCGCGGCCTGAATAATCCACTGACCGTCACACGTTACCACTCGTTGATTGTGGCGCGCGATTCCCTGCCTGATGAGTTTGAAATCACTGCCTGGAGCCTGAAAGAAGGCGAGCCGGATGAGATTATGGGCTTCCGCCACAGAACGCTGGCGCTGGAAGGCGTGCAGTTCCATCCAGAGAGTATCCTGAGCGAACAGGGGCACCAACTGCTGCGTAATTTTCTTGAATCCTGAAGTTATGTTTGCCTTTGATTGATTTGTTATGCATATTTTATGACTAATATTTCATCATGGTTTACTAAATAATCAAAGGTGGTCGTCGATGGCAATGGAGAAACTAGCGGTAACGCGGGAAACGTTTGATAAAGTGATTTTGCCTGTTTATGCACCAGCGCAGTTCGTGCCGGTAAAAGGCAAGGGCAGCCGCGTCTGGGATCAGCAGGGCAAAGAGTATATCGACTTCTCCGGCGGCATCGCCGTCACGGCGCTCGGCCACTGTCACCCGGCACTGGTAGAGGCGTTGAAGACCCAGGGCGAAACGCTGTGGCACCTGAGCAACGTCTTTACCAATGAGCCTGCGCTGCGCCTTGCCAGCAAACTGATCGACGCGACCTTCGCCGAGCGCGTTTTCTTCGCCAACTCCGGCGCAGAAGCCAATGAAGCGGCCTTCAAGCTGGCACGCTACTACGCCTGCCAGCGCCACAGCCCGTTCAAAAGCAAAATCATCGCTTTCCATAACGCGTTCCACGGCCGCACGCTGTTTACCGTTTCCGTTGGCGGACAGCCGAAATACTCCGACGGCTTTGGGCCGAAACCGGCAGATATCGTGCACGTTCCCTTTAACGATCTGGATGCGGTAAAAGCGGTTATTGACGACCATACCTGCGCCATCGTGGTTGAGCCGATTCAGGGCGAAGGCGGCGTGACGTCTGCCACGCCAGAATTTATGCAGGGATTACGCGAACTGTGCGACCAGCACCAGGCGCTGCTGGTGCTGGATGAAGTGCAGAGCGGCATGGGACGCAGCGGCAAGCTATTTGCGTATGAGCACTACGGCGTGACGCCCGATATTCTCACTACTGCGAAAGCGCTGGGCGGCGGCTTCCCGGTGAGCGCCATGCTCACCACTGACGAGATCGCCTCGACCATGTCGCCAGGCGTGCACGGCACCACTTACGGCGGCAACCCGCTGGCCTGCGCGGTGGCGGAAGCGGCGCTGGACGTCATCAATACGCCGGAGGTGCTGGCAGGCGTGCAGGCGCGTCGCGAGCAGTTCGAAACGGCACTGAAGGCGCTCGACGCGAAACTGGATCTCTTCACGGAAATTCGCGGCAAAGGGCTGTTGATTGGCGCGGCGCTGAAACCGCAGCATGCTGGAAAAGCGCGCAATATCCTCAACGCCGCAGCGGCGGAAGGCCTGATGATTCTGGTGGCGGGCACCGATGTGATCCGTTTTGCGCCATCGCTGGTGATCGAGCCCGCCGATATTGAAGAGGGCATGGCGCGCTTTGCCCGCGCGGTAGAAGGCGTGCTGGCAGCGTAATCAGCCTTTACGCAAATGCCTTATCAGCCAGCGGCCATGCTGTGGCCGTTGGCTCCACGCCAGCGACGAAATGGTATGCATCACGTTCAGGTGCTCCAGAATACGTCGCACATGCTGCTCCAGAATGGTTATTGCCCCTTCACCCAGGCTATTCACATCTTCCATTACGTTAGTCTGCGAGCCGGGCCCGTCATACTCCAGCCGCTGCTGGCAGCGCTGTAGCGCGATTTCACAGGATTGCAGGTAGCGCTGCGCCAGATCGGGCGTCAGCATGGTGTGCTCGCGGGCAAGTATTGTCATCGCGTTGATATGCTCGACGATAAACTGGCTGTGTGTTACCCATAAGCGCATATCTTTCAGGTACTGGGCATTGAAGCCCGGCTCCTGCATCGCCTGGTTGAGCGAGTTGAACAGCGCGTTATGCGCCTGGTTAACCTGCATACGCTGGTACGCCAGTTTTTTCGCCTCCTGCTCCGGTCCCAACAGCAGCCTCAGTGCATCCTGATAGGTTCCCAGCGCGTCGTGCGCGTTCTGGCGCAACAATCCGCTCTGCCACTGCGGCCACAGCCACAGCATGCCGCCGAAGGCGATCAGGCAACCCATCAGCGTGTCCATCAGGCGCGGCAATAGGAATTGCGCGCCATTCAGCGACAGCAGTTGCAGCGAATAGACCGCCGTAACGGTAAAGCCGATCATTGACCAGCCGTAATATTTACGCGTCACCAGGTAGCTGAGCAGTGTCACCACCAGCATAAACAGCAGCACCAGCGATTCCGGTACGGCGAAGCGCAGTGAGGCGGCGGCGATCACCAGACCGGCGAAGGTGCCCAATGCCCGATGCTGAATACGCACGCGCGTGGCGCTGTAGCCGTTCTGGCTGACAAACATGATGGTCATCAGGATCCAGTAAGGCTTCGGTATATCAAACAACATCGCCAGCGCGCTGCCGAACATCAGCATCACGGCGAAGCGTGCCGCCGTACGCAGCGCAGCGGATTTCAGCGACAGATAGCTGCGCAGCGCGGAGAGCAGCGGCAGGCGACGCTGGCGATCGCTCATCAGGTCGCGCTGATAGAGCGGCTTTTGCGTGCGCAGGACGCGCGCGATGCGGCTGAAATGGTAGAAGCAGAAGTGGCCCACCGGGTTATCGGGGTGCTGGCGGGTGATCTTCTCCAGCGCGCCGAGCGGCTTTTCCATCTCGAAGCGGCTCGGCAGCTGGTGATAAAGGATCGCATCGGCTAGTGCACGCAGCCGCGCCGAGATAATTTTGGCGTTCCAGCGGATCACCGCTTCCGCATGGCTGCGCTCCACCAGCTTCTGCACCTCTTCCGGCTGATGCAGGCTGACGGAGATATGTTCCTGCAGATCGAGCGCCACCTGAAACGCGCGCGTCAGCCGTTTATGGCTGTTGTCGCGGCTGGCAGAGAGCATATGCATCTGCTGGTAGCAGGTATTGATCAGGTCGACCGCTTTCTGCTGGCGCGCCAGCAGCGGCGGCAGCGCTTTTTCCGGATCGGTGAGCTGGGTCAGTAGCGTATATTTTGCGTCGCAGTAGTCCGCCAGCTCGCGGTAAATCAGGCTCAGCGTTTCGCGCATCGGCTGCTCTTTCCACAGCCAGAACCAGAACCAGTTGAACAGGCCATACCAGAGCGTGCCGCCGATATAGAGCAGCGGCGGCACGTAGACAGGCATACGACCAATCAGGCTCAGGGTAAAGATGGCGGCAACCAGCGTGCCGGAGAGCAGGCGACCGTGCAGCGGGCTGATTTCGCCGGTAACGCCCAGCAGCAGCGGCAGTACAAAAAGCACGGCGGGCAGCGGCACGCCTTTCAGCGTCAGTAGCTGGATCAGAAAACTGCCGAGCGCAAACAGCGAGCCGCCGACAATCAGTCGTTTGAAGAAGCGCTTATGGGGCGTATCCAGACCGGCAACGTTGCAGCAGGCGGGAACAAGAGAGAAGAGCAGGCCTTTTTGCAGATCGCCAAACAGCCAGCCGAGCGCAACAGGAATGCACAGTACCAGCGTCTGCCGCAGGGCATAGTTGACTTCGGGGTGATAGATGATTCGACGCCACATCACTTCACTAAAAACAGTAACGGCGTGACAGGGAAATCACGCCGTGAGTGAGAGGAAATCAGCGGGTGCCGTAAACGACAATGGTTTTGCCGTGTGCGGAAATCAGATTCTGGTCTTCCAACATTTTCAAAATGCGGCCCACGGTTTCGCGCGAGCAACCAA
>Ga0209371_1001919_pt1 | contig 12688 bp, 15 predicted proteins | sample AgamicAtAmrz_FD_187165 | JGI IMG/M metagenome (GOLD analysis project Ga0209371, IMG submission 187165) | Agave microbial communities from Guanajuato, Mexico - At.Am.rz (SPAdes) (version 2) | ecosystem: Host-associated > Plants > Roots > Rhizosphere | place: Guanajato, Mexico | collected 2012-06-07
ATCCCTGCCATCGCCAGAAATTCATCAATGGTCATGCTGCGCTGCTCAGAGGGTTCAGACTTACGGCCAAACGGCCAGATATTCCACATATCAGAGCCCCGCTAATTCAGCCCAGCGGCGACGGTTATCGCCAGCGCGGCGCAGTTCAGGATGTTGGGAGAAAAGCGAACGGTGCGCGATTTCCACGCCAGACTCAGGATAAGCAGGCATAGAGGTAACGGTAATCTCCCGCAGTTCGGCTGCGGTAACAGTGCGCAGGTATGGAGACTGGCCGATATCCCACGCCTCTTTCAGCGCCCGGAAACCAAAGCTCATGCCGGAGATATCCCCACGCTCCACCAGCTCCAGCACATCGTTACCAAGCTGGGTATTCGGCGGGGTCAGCTCGAAGCGCAGCCCGGTATCGTCTTCGGACAGCACCAGCGTGCCGGATTTAGTGCGGCCCAGCAGCTGGGTATAGTTATGCTCGTACAGCGCACGCACATCGCTACCGGATGCCAGGCTGTCTTTAAACGCTCCCGGCGCAAACTGCTCGCGGAACTCGTCCCAGATAATTTCAGAGAGACTGTTCCAGCGCACGGCATAGCCCACCAGCTTTTTGTTGCTGGCGCTCACTTCGGAGGTACGGATTTCAAAATCGATTGTTTTCATTACTGGACTCCACAGAGGCAAAAAGGGGCCGAAGCCCCTTAAACGTCAAATCAGGAACCGGAGCCGGAAAGCTCAAGCACCTTGATGGCGTTGGAGTCCACCACGCCGCCGCCCAGGTATTTATCGGTATGCACCTTGTAGAAACCCGGTTCGGTGATGTTGTCAGGGCGGGTACGCACGCCAGTGGTGTGATCCACGATGAAATAGCCGCGCTTGAAGTCGCCAACCGCGAGGAACGCTTTGCCCGCTTCCGCATCAGGCATGGTTTCCAGATACTGAACAGGACGGCCCAGCAGCGTATCGGGAGAACCGGCAACCAGACGATCGCGCCAGATGTAATCCCCGTTGCCGTTTTTCAGCTTTTGCAGCGTAGCGGCAGTGTTGGAGTTCATCACCCATACGGCATTTTTACGGTATTTGGCTTTCAGCTTATACAGCAGGTCGATCAAGCCATCAGAGGAAACGGCAGCAGCTTCCATTTTCTCCAGCGTGCCGAACGGACGGGTTTTGTCGGCAGTGGCCGCGCGAGGGTAAGACAGGAAGCCTTTGGATTTTTTATCACCGTCGCCGTTCACAAAGTCGGTTTCTTCGGTAGCAGTGAAGGTGTCGGTGATTTCGGAAGACAGCCAACCCAGAATATCAACTTCGGAGAAGTCGAGAATTTCCTGAGTGGTTTTCGGGTAGGCGTAGATCGGGTTGAGTTTGATATCAACGCGCTCCATCTTCGGCGTGCTGGTCTCGGTACGTGCCTCACCTTCGGTGCCGCGATTAACGGTAGTGCCGCCCACAGATACCAGCTTCTGGTATTCGTTGGTTTTGGTGGTCTTCACCGTTGCGATGGAGCGCATCACGCTATCTTCCTGCAACTGGCGCATAATCTCTTTGTCCAGCTCAGGGATAACGGTATAACCGCCGTCAGCCTGCACCAGTGTGGAGAGAGAACGGGTATCACCTGTCATGATGTAGTGGCGCAGCTCGTCGTTGCTTACTGGCTCACCTTCAACGGAAGTACCAGGCAGATTGCGCTGATCGTTGGCGACGGCTTCAAGACGGGTGATTTCAACTTCGAGCGCATCAGCCTGGGCGCGGAGTTCATCGAACTTTTTGCCCTCTTCTTCGTTCAGGCTGCGCTTTTCGGTGTCGGCTTTGTCCAGCATGGAACGCATCTGGGTTTTGAGTGTGGCTTTCTGCTGGCGTAATTCGAGTAGTTTCTTCATGGAGTGGTTTCCGTATCAATTAACGTAGAGACGTGAAACCAGCGCTTGGAGGGGAGGCCGTTAAATCTTTTTCTGCATCCCACAGGCTGTACTCGCTACAGCTTGATTTAACGGCCAGTGGCGGCTCACGTCTGAGTGCCACTTCTCAACATATACATGAAAATAATAAATAAAAGCCCGAATTTTATCGGGCTAAGCACTAATAAACGCGAGGACGAATAATTTACACTTGTTAGTCGTAATATCCTTCCCACCAACTTGAAGTATCTGCATGGAATGCCCCTTCATCACACTCTAAACGTTCAGGGGCATACACTGGACTTCTCACCTCGCAGGTAAATGGGAATGTTTCTCTACCTACAGCACCTATGTCATTTCGCAAATCGGAATTAGATCCCCATTGCAACCCGACACCTACAGAGCCAATAACAGAGAAAATTACTTCAGAGTCATTTATTTCTACTATTTTCACATCATCAACATACACTTCATCAACCGAGCTGTGTGTCGATAAAATATCAATTGATGTTACAGTTTCAGTTATCGAACTATGTATCGCGGCCTCACTCACAGCTTCATAAAGCTTATTAATTATCTCCTTATGACACTCATCAAGCTTGGTGAAAAGAGCTCCGATGCAACCTTCAACCTCTCCCACCATTTTTAGGCCATCGTCATCATTAATTGGAAAAATCTTTTCGCTTATGTGAGTAAATTTATTTAATGAGTAGAACGCATCACGCAATCCCGGAATTACTCCGGCAATATTTACATCAAGTACATCCCTGACATATTCATCACTTAACCCACCATGAATGATATATTTGTAAGAGTCTTTTCTTGCAACCTGCTCTCTTTCATTCAAACCAGGAAACCACTCGCATAGTTGAACATTTTCATCAGGTGCCATGCGTTTTAGAACGTGTAAGAATAGCTCTCTAAGTGCATAGGCATAATTGCTGAACCGAAGCTGATTATTTTCATCCAAAAGGTTATTGATCGCAGCGTCTAACAGGCGCTGTTCAAATTCACCATCCAGATGCTTTCGGATTATCTGTAAATCATCATTAGTACGCATTAGTTATCCCTTCTTAGATTTTACTATCTATCAACACTGAACCAGTGAGACATGGCGTTTCCGCTTGATATTCTCGCATCGTAAATAATTGATTTTAAATTCCCATTTGAGCGTGATGGATTTGATAGCTGTGCGGCAACGTCATTAAGAAGCTCAATGTAAGAACGCAGATCATCGGGCAAATCAGCATACGTTTCATCCATTGCATCAATGTAGTCCTGAGTTTCTCTTCGCTCAGCCAGAACAAAAGCCCTAAGAGCCAGATAGTCGGTCAGAGTTACTTCAGCTTTCTCATTCATTTCTTCAATTGCACTATGCAGAAATTTGATGCCGTGAAACTTGTCGTTATGGTTGCCTAAAATTTCCATATGCAGCCTCGTAAAAATAAAAAATATGCGTTTAAGTGTTCACCTGTTCACCTTTGCATTTTTTCCATTCAAATTCATATGGTTACAGGGTGAAGACTATAATTTTAAGTATTCACTAGTGTTCACCCTAACCCTTCACCTTTTAAAAGAAAAGCCCTTTAAAGGTGAACAGGTGAATACTTGGTGAACACTTCAATAAAAAGTGTTCACCCATTAACTATCTGTTATATAAACGATTTTATCCACAGTGAATAGTGGTGAACACTTTTCCAATTACTTTTGATTTTCTCCGGTATTGTGAGAAGTATCATTCCACATAGGCATCCAGTCTTCTGAGTCGTCGTGAAGCGTGACGTTTGACCTTATGCCATGTTTAGTTTTGCGCTTCTGGTACTCCTTGCCATATTCAGCCATTGCGCCTGGCATATCCGTACCGAACCGCATTAACGATACAGGCTTGCTAAGACCATTGGCCCGCATGTAAGCCAGATAAGCGTGATACAGATAACGGCGCGGGCTGAATGGCACGATCTCGGCATTACCAATCAGCATTCCATCACAAACCACCGAAGCCATCAGGTAGCCGCAAAAGTCCACCAGTGAATCCCCTTCACGTTTGATGGCCAGCGCTTCTTCTGATTTTTGCTGCTCATGCAAAAGCTGTTTGGCTTCGTCCTGCCTGGAAAAGCGAGTGAGCAGGTGGCGAATGATTACAGCCAGCTCACCTTCAATCTTCTCGGCCAGCATAGGATCGCGTTCGTTTTCCGGTACCACTTCGGAGAAGTTGAAAATCACCCGCCGTCTGGAAATCCCCCCGCTTCTGTCGCTGAACGACATGGCATTGTTATTGACGGCCAGCACCACCGCAGGTATACGGGTTGAATATGGCGCTTTGTGTTTAGGGTCAATGGCCACCTTATCCCCGCCAGTGATAGCTTTAATCCCTGCTCCGTCGCCAGCGTACCGGGTCATATCCGGCATGATAATCAGCGAATATCCCACTACCAGTGCCCTTTCCCTTGGGTTCTCCAGCGCCGCCATGCTCGCCGATACGGTATTGGCCTTGCCCGCCAGCATCGTGCAGATCTCCGCCATAACACTTTTACCACTTCCGCCCGGCCCCGTTACCTCAAGAAACAGCTGCCAGTCGTACCGGTTCGCCAGCACCATAAACAGCGCAGACAGTACGCGGTCTGCTTTTCGGTCATTATCCGCCACAGAGCGGCGGAGCCATTTCCAGAAGTTAGGCGCATGGGTTGCCAGAGTTTCACCTTCTGCTGGTTCGCTGAATGGCAATTCGCTCGCAACGATAAGCCAGTCCTTTTTATCATGCGGTCGAAATTGGCCTAACCGGGTATCAAAAACCCCGTTGCTGAAACCAATCAGGTTACGGGCTGTGTTACCCATCACTGGCAGACCCAGCTTCATTGTATCGACAGCGGATTTAATCGCGTTCTGCGAATAGGCGACTTCGGAATCAATAAAAATTTGCGCCATTTCCCGCTGTAGCTCTTTATCCGAAAGCGGAACCCACACCACGCCGTTGTAATGATGAACCGTGTCAGAATCAGCATGGATCGCCAGATTGCCATCGTAATGAGCAAGCAGAACCTCCCCGCGCTGGCTGGCTCCCATCTGGTTAAGCGCTGGCGTAGCACTACCCCTCGTAGTCACCATTAGGGGCTCGTCTTCCAAACGCTTCATTAATGGCGTCCAGTCCTCTTTCTCACCTTTTTCGTTGATAAACTCAGCATTGGTAACGCCAGCCTCACACAGCTTATTTGCAATCATGCTGATTTGGTTTTGCTCGATAAGTCCGGCCTGACAGACACGAGCAAACCGACGGCCTTTATCAACAATGCGCAGGTGTGGCAATTCCGCCAGTTGGGTGTGATCCAGAACCACAGGTGGAACATCGTCTCCATGCTCGCCCTTGCCTTTCTGGTAATCCTGAGCGGCTTTCCATGCTCCCGTTCCAGCAAAGATGATGGCCTCCTCCATTTTGTCGCGCGGGAGGGTTTTCACATTAGGCGCGTTTTTCATCTTTCAGCCCCCAGCTAACGAAAGTGAACTCTTTAACGAACCTTTCCAGCGGAAAGATGCACGGAAAATCGTAACCATCACGCACAAACGTTACCCGGTTAAATGCGTTATCTTTCACCGTGACCAGTTCGCCGCGCTTATCCTTCCAGCTATCGTTGATTTCAGGATTTCGCACTGTAAGCCTCCCGCGCCTTCACCAGCTCGCCGATAGATTTGTGCAGCAGAGACATAATTGCTCCGACACGGCACGCTTCCTCACGGTGTTCTTCACCGTCGGGAATGCTGTCAATCCACATGCTCAGCACATACATTGCGCACTCACTCTCTGAAAGGGCATTTTCAGCGTGCATCAGGACTTCAAAAGGAACTTGTCTCATTTCGCTTCTCCCATACCCAGCTCGGCGATTAATACCCGGTGAATTTCCTGATTAAGGTCACATGCCAGTGAGATATGGTTCAGCAGGGTTTCCGAACACTCAGCACAGGCTTTTTCCAAAATGGTTTCGAAAAGTGAAGCAGCCAGCGCTGATTTGTATTCTGCCTGGTCTAAGCTGATTGGCTCACGCATGGTGCCCCCTCCCGAACTGGCAGACGACCAGCGAATACCATCACGCATCCAGCCGGTGATTGCTCACGGGCTTCGCGCTCAGTGGTAGCGGTGATGTGAATGACGTTGCGCCCGATGGCGCTCAGGGCGAGAAAACGATACTGATATTTGGGGCGAGTTTGGGTATGCTGTAATTCAGCCATAACTGTTACCTCAACTAACGGTTTGGTTAGAGGCCCGGTTAGTGTTGACGCACTGCCGGGCTTCGCGCTTACAAGGTGAATCGCACCTTTGTTTTTTAAAACTACATGCAAGTGAATCGCACTTCAAGCCTTTTACTATTATTTTTTTTGCGTATACTGAATCGCACCTAGCACAAGGAGATTCAGGAATGGCAACGGGTTCAACCAACAACAAATCGCAGCAGCTTAATGCACGCTTTCCACACGATGTTGTAGCGGACTTAGAAAGCAACCTCGAAGATGGAGAGACAAAAGCGCAATTCATTGTCACGGCTGTAAAAGGCGAGATCAAACGCCGGCAGCGCAAGAAAGCCAGATCGGAATCTGAAAGCTGAACAGGGTTACTCCCCGTAATGCTGTGAACTGCCCCTCTTAAAAAGGGTCTGTTTTGCGCAACTCTTAGAGAGTTGTGCAGAGGCTCCCCTCTTAAAGAGGGTTGGTTATCTTCGCAGCTCTCTACGTTATTCGTCGGAACCTCTGAACCTAAGCAGTGTTGATGTTCAGGCGAACCCGAATACTGTTCGTGTTTGTTGCTCGCCAATTCTCGCATTTCGCGATAATTAAGATGATTCAATGGGTTGCGATGTCCGTACGTTAAACGTATGCGGTTGTTTAAACTCGGCATATCACCAAGCTTGATTTGCGCGTGCGAATTTCGTCGGCTCAAATTCTGCGCCCCCCTGATTGAGTTATGCAAAATCACTCAGCACCTCCAACACGCTTAACCAGCCAGCGTTGTGCCAGTTCGGTGAGTTTCGCCTTACGGGTTGCTGTACGGGTATCAAGATCCAGCAGAGCACAATCACGGCTTTCCAGATAAGCCAGCAGCGCCAACTGATCGGCGTTCATATGGTCACGCACCTGCTTAACCGGAATTTCTTTCTGTTTCGCCCACACTCGCGGGTGCATACCCAGCACAAGGCTATTTAGGAACGAGCATTCATTGCTGTAGGCAAAGCCGTGCTGCCTGTCGCTGGTGCGCTCGATATAGCCCTTCATCGCGTCGGTCATAGAACGCATTTCAGATTTGGTTTCTAGCCGCTCAGCCATCCAGTTCGCCATGTAGTTGAACTGCGCGATGTAATTTTCCTTAAATGCGGCCGCTTTTTTGCCAGTGAACCCCATAGCCAGAAAAGTGAATCCATCCTTCGTCACTTCATAGGCATTCAATGAACGTCCCTTGTGTTCAAATTTTACCCGCCGAAAGTTGCGGGTTAAAAATTCAGCAGAGCAATCGAGGTTTTCAATACGGTTTACCACTTTGTCATGGTCACGCCCGAAATAACGGGCAATGGCCTGAGAGGTAGTAACCGGCTCTTTGCCGACAATAGTCACTTCCGGCAGCATCAACGCATTTCTGTCCACTTCGGTCGATACGATGCTACCTTCCGAAATATCAACCCTGGTGTTTTCAGGTTGAGCGAATCCCTGCCCGTTGAGGGCATTAATCTTTTTCATCTCTGATTACCTGTAGTTAATTAAGCAGATTTGCGGCTGTACGGGTTATTGACGTTCTCTACTGCAGGCGGATTGCGAACCCACCAGAGCACATCAGAAAGAAGCCATGCACAGCTATTGCGTCCGAAGTGGCAGCGTGATGGAAATCGTCCTTGCTGCTCCATTTTCCAACGGCTGGAACGGGAAAGGCTGGTGATCTCGCTACATTCTTCTTCACGGATTCGACGGTCGAACTTAAAGCCGTACTCCTCTAAAAGGGTGCGGCGCTGTTCAGGATTAGGCGGGGTAAAAATGGTGTTTTGCATGTTGCCTCCACTGTTTCTAAGTTTGTGGAGGCTAGTTTGCAACCGTTAACACTGGATGGAAATACAGTTGTAAGCATAGAAGCATACTGATAATGCTTATAAATATATCAGTATGCTATAGGAGTATATGAGTAAGGCTTACTGTGTTCTTTCGCTCGGCCTCTTATGCGCATTGTTTAATATTGCTGCTATTTTCGTTTCTGTTTTTATTGGCAGTTCACCATTGATGAACCAGTCAGGTCTGGCGATCAACTCACGCGCCCAGGCAGAATAGTTAATAGTTCCATCTGTTTTTCTGCAGCTCTCATTAAAAGCATTTTGCTGCTCTTCTTTAAAGCGCATGGCAACCATTAAAATTTGCTCTCGGTTTCTTGCATGTCGTTCAGCAGAATGATGCACAATTTCATTGCCATTCATCTTATGAGGCTCTAAAGACTCAAAATCATCTGTGAGCGTGAAATAATCCCCACCACAGTCAAGAAGTCGCCTTATATCCTGTGCGGTAATCCATAAATCATTTATAGCAATTTTATTTTTGAATACCTGATCGTCTTCTTCATCATAATCACTATCTTCGCCAACCATTAAAAGCTGTACGGCGGGATTATCTTTTTCGGGATGGCAAGGAGTTAATTCAAAACCACTTATGGCGTACTCTCCAAAATTTTGTAGTTCCTCTAGACCGCCCCAAAGACGCCACAACCCATAAGCTTTACCAATTGAACTGAAGCACCCATTTTCTGAGTCTTGACCAAATAAAGGCACGTGAATAGTTTCATCTGCTTCCTCGTTATAATCGTATCTGAAAAGATGAAGCCTAGAAAATTCAGTAATATTATTCCCCATCATGGATGTGGTGGAGTTTGCCTTTCTGGTATCGAACCAAGCGCTTGCTGACTTGCTATCAGTTTTCATATATAAAACTGCGCGAGCATCAAATAAATTGAGGCATAGAGCTATTTTTTTAGTAACACCCAAATTAATCAGATCGCTAATCTCGCAACCCAGCAATCTTGACGCACGCTCAATGTTGCAATATTGAAACGGAATTTTAATGTCGTTAGCCATTGCGCTACCCTCAACGCCCTAAATACTTTGCGAGCCAGGCGGGTAGGGTTTCCCGCTCTTCGGTTGGCCGACCTAGACCCGCAATATCAGTTTAATCTCTATTAGCTACAGGTAACAGCACCACATTTTGATGTTTACCCGCAAGAAGTTCTAATCGGTCATACCATTTATTCAACGCATCCAGTTTCTCAGGCAAGTACAGGCTACGGTTATAAATCGCCATGACTCCCGGCATTGAGTGACCCAGTAGCTGCTCCACAACATGTGGAGCGATACCCATATTATTCATATGCGTTGCAAGTGTTCGTCGTAGATCGTGCAGTGTCCATGGTTCAGAATGCCCCAGCTTTTTATAAACACTACGGCCCCACTGGCTTACCGCTTCACTGCCTTTAACCGATCCAAGCAAAAGGCCGGATAATTTCGTTTCATCATGCAGTATTTCAATGAATTTGCGCATGGCATCCGGCACAGGTCTTACAATCTTCTCGCCGCCCTTGCTGTGCTCTTTGGGAACTGTCCAGACCCAGGCATCCATATCCCATTCACTCCATTCTGACAGTCTGGCCTCCTGCGTTCGGCACCCAAACACCATTAAGATTGTCAGTAGCCTGGTGTAGTAAGGCATGAAGCAAGTTCCAGAGGTAATGGCAGCCCATAAATCGCCAGCCTCTTTATCGTTTAATACCCGGTCTTTTTTTGCCTGTTTTTTACCGACATCTGGAATTGTTAAATCTTCCAGCGCGGTACTCACAGCATAGCGACGAACCCGGCAGAATTTCAGGGCTTGCTTGCACATCTGGAACACATAACCCGCAGCAACTGGCGTTTTCTTTTTCATCCTGTCAAAGCAGTCAAGCCAATAACGGGTTTCGCAGTCAGCGAGCGCCATTTTCCCAATATAAGGATAAATGTGTTTACGCAGCTCCGCTTTGTGCCTTTCAACATTCGCGCGGTTCTCTTCTGCATATTCGCGTATCCAGTATTCGATAGCTTCCTTAACAGTGACCGGTTTAAGCGTTTCCTGAGTGGTCAGCGCCAACTGGTGCTTTGGATCTTTACCTGAGGCCAGCCACTGGCGGCATTTATCACGCGAAGAACGGGCCTCCTTGAGGCTCATATCCGGGTATCGTCCCAGAGTCAGACGGTGCAGCTTCTGCCCGTCGAGTCGGTAAGTAAACACCCAGCTAATACCACCAGCTTTCGTTACCTTGGCGCTCAGCCCGGCACCATCAGCATAGAACTCAATCTTACTGGCCGGGATGCCATGTAATCCCTTTAACTTCCTGTCGCTCAGTTTGTTAAGTTCGCCAGCCATAGACCTCCCAGCCCAAAGTGTTTATACAAATGTTTATACAGAATTGCTTGCATAATAGCATAAACAAAGAAAAACACTGGAACAATATACAGGCATTAATTTATACAACACATTGATTATTATATGAATATTATAATCATCTAAAAGCATGAAAACAGCTAATATGACAGTACGGCATGAACTAATTTCGGTTAGCGAAATGCTTGTTTAAAAAGGCGCTACCTGGCATGGGGATGCGCCTTTTTTATTGCTCCACATTTGCCACCGTCAACGCTTTGTAAACCTTCGCTTTCCCCACTTTTCAACCGCCGCTTTTCGTGTATATTTCCACCACCTTACTGGCTCTCTTCTTCCGGAATGTCATAATGATTCGTAAATACTGGTGGCTGGTTGTCTTTGCTGTCTCAGTTTTTCTCTTTGATGCGCTGCTGATGCAGTGGATTGAACTGATGAGCACCGAAACCGATAAGTGTCGCAATATGGATTCCGTGAACCCGCTTAAACTCGTCAATTGTTCAGAGTTGGACTGAGCCGCCAACGTCGTCAAAAACCCCGAAATCACTTAATAAAAACGGGGATTTAAATCCCTTTGAGTCATTACCTTACGATGATAATGTCTCGCCCTTCACCACCGCCCTTGCGTAACCTCACACTCGAGTTGAACCGATCATGCTGGTTAGCCAATACAACCATATCCTTGTCGTCCTCTCCTTTGTTGTCGCTATCCTTGCTGCCTATACCGCGCTGAATATGGCCGCGCGTGTGGCGGGAAGTCAGGGCGTGGCAGCGCGCATCTGGCTGGCCGGTGGCGGTGTTGCAATGGGTATTGGCGTATGGGCGATGCATTTTATCGGCATGCTGGCGATGGATCTCTCCATGAGCATGAGCTACAACGCCACCCTGACGGGGTTATCGATGGTTATCGCCGTGGGTTCATCCTTGTTTGCGCTGTGGCTTGTCAGCTGCGAGCAGCTGCGTTTGCGCCGTCTGCTGCCCGGTGCACTAGTCATGGGAACCGGTATTGTGGCCATGCATTACACCGGCATGGCGGCCCTGGAGGTTACGCCCGGTCTTATCTGGGATAAAACATGGGTGGCGATATCAGTCGCTATTGCGCTTGCTGCGTCGCTCGCCGCACTGTGGCTGACGTTCCGCCTGCGTCATGAGGCCGCTCAGGTCGCGCTGATGCGCATGGGTGCCGCAATCACGATGGGGATTGCGATTGCCGGAATGCATTATGCGGGGATGAAAGCCGCACAGTTTCCAGTGTCGACCATGGCTCACCATGAGGGGATTAACGGCAGCTGGCTGGCCGTGCTGGTGAGCGTTGTCGCACTCGCCATCCTTGGTATCACCCTGCTGGTGTCGATGCTGGATGCGCGCCTGCAGGCACGCACCTCTCTCCTCGCCTCGTCTCTGGCGGAAGCAAACCGGGAGCTGGCCCAGCTGGCGCTACAGGATACGCTGACGCGCCTGCCCAATCGTATCCTGCTGGAAGATCGGCTCGATCAGGCCATCAACAAAGCAGATCGTGAAGGCACGCATTTCGCATTGATGTTTATGGATCTCGACGGCTTTAAAACCGTCAATGACGCCTACGGGCATGATGTCGGCGATAAACTGCTGGTTGCCGTTACGCAACGCCTGCTGCTCCCCCTGAAAGGCCAGTTCACCCTTGCACGTATTGGCGGTGATGAATTTGTTCTGCTGGCAGAAGTTGGGGGGCCGGACGATGCAGCCTCCCTTGCCAATGCCCTGGTGCGCACTATCGATAGTCCATTCAATGTGGATCCGTATGAACTGGTGGTGACCCTCAGTATTGGCATTGCGCTTTATCCTCACGATGGCAAAACCGATCGCGAGCTGATGTTTAACGCCGATGCGGCGATGTACCACACCAAGCATATGGGCCGTAACGGTTATCACTTTTTCCAGCCCTCCATGAACACGCTGGCGCAAACCCATTTGCAGCTGATGAACGATCTGTGGCTGGCCATCGATCGTAATGAGCTACAGCTGCATTATCAGCCCAAATTCCACGCGCCGGCAGGCCCCGTACTCGGGTTTGAGGCACTCCTGCGCTGGCAACACCCGAAGCTGGGATTGCTGACGCCAGACCTGTTCCTGCCGCTGGCGGAAAAAACGGGACAGATCATTCCCATTGGCAACTGGGTTATCAACGAAGCCTGCCGCCAGTTGCGGGAATGGCACCTTAAAGGGCATCAAAACTGGTCAATGGCGGTGAACCTGTCGACACTTCAGTTTGAACAACCTTCGCTGGTGAGTACGGTGCTTGATTGTCTGACACGTCACCAGGTGCCGCCGGAAATGCTGATCCTTGAAGTGACGGAAACCACTGCGATGAGTAACCCGGATGAGAGCGTGCGGGTGCT
>Ga0209371_1001921_pt1 | contig 12686 bp, 8 predicted proteins | sample AgamicAtAmrz_FD_187165 | JGI IMG/M metagenome (GOLD analysis project Ga0209371, IMG submission 187165) | Agave microbial communities from Guanajuato, Mexico - At.Am.rz (SPAdes) (version 2) | ecosystem: Host-associated > Plants > Roots > Rhizosphere | place: Guanajato, Mexico | collected 2012-06-07
TACGGCGGATCTGTGTTCCAACACGCAGCCGTTCTTTGAAAATACCATCGTGGCGGGCGAATCCGTCCTGATTGACGGCTTCCGCGCACAGTACTGCGGCGGTACGGTTATCAAGCTGCTGGATACGTTGGATACCAAGTTTAACCAGGTTTATACCACCACCACCTACGGCCGGATTTTTGACGTCAACTATTCCGGCACGGCGGCGGGTTCGTGGGATCACTCAACGGCAATTGAGCTGACGAATGCGAACTTCCAGTACGGCTATGGCGAAGCGACGCTGTGGATGCCGCGCGTGACCCAGGGGTTGATCAACAACGTCTGGATCGAACATACCCGCTTCCCCGGCAACTTAAGTGACGGGCAGTGGATTGTCGATGCGCTGAGCGTGGAGGATTGCGCCAACAAGCTGAATATGACCAACAGCCGCGTGCAGATGCGTCAGCTTAACCTGCAAAGCGGCAGCGCGCTGGACCTGACCTTTGATGATAAAAGCCGCTGGCTGTCCGCCTTTGAGTACGGCTGGCGCCGCGATGAAAACTACGGTATCTCGCTCAACGGTTCGATTCGTCCCGGCTGGTACTCCGGCTATCGGGTGACGAACAATACCAGCACCGATAAGTGGTTCAATCTGGGATTAATTAACTTCCCGAAAGATAACCTGCAATGGGTTTTTGAGATTATCGGCAAGCTAAGTACGGAAGCGTTGGATAAAACGCTGGGCAATCCGATCACCTCAACCAACTCCTGTATGACCTGGCTGAATATTTCGCGCTGCTGGAACGGTATTTATGGCGATATGCAGCACAAAGGCTTGCCGTCCGTGCTGGAGGCCAAAATCAACCGTGTTGGGATGACCGTTGCGGAAGTCTTTATCAAGGTGAAAGCCAACAGCGGCGATACCTCGTTCAGCCTGCGGGCGACGGGCCCAAGCCGCTTTGATTCCGGCGAGTGCTGTTACTACCGACCCAGCCTGGCAGAAGCCGATGCCAGCGTCGTAGGGACAACGGTGGTCAACGCCAGGATGAGCCTGCACAACGGACTGGCAGGGATTGGCGCCAATGAAAAAGGCGTGCTGACGATAGCTACCGCTACCGCTACAGCACCTTCGACCACGACAGTAGCAGGCTATGTCACGGTCAATATTAACGGTACAGACCGTAAAATTGCTTACTATTAGCCGTTAAGGCTTTGGCCGCCAGTGATGGCGGCCTTTTTTTTTACAGCACAACTTCCGGACAGACCCGATTGCGGCCGCTGCTTTTGGCCAGATAGAGCTGTTTATCCGCGCTCTTAATCGCTTCATCCAGCGTTTTAGCATCAACCCGCTCCAGCGAGCTGATACCGATGCTGATCGTCACGCTTAAATCGTCGTCGTTAAGAATGATCGTATGCTGCTCAATGCTCTGCCGCAGCCGGTTGGCGAGCAGAAAAGCGCGAGGCAGCGAAATATCCTCAATTAAAATTAAAAACTCCTCACCCCCCATCCGACTGATAATCGCCGTTTGCTGTAGCGTCTGACGAATACGCTCGACGGTTTGCGCCAGCACATAATCTCCCGCCGCATGTCCAAAAGTGTCGTTGATATTTTTAAAGCGATCGATATCCACCACAAAAGCCGCGCCGTTAAAGTTATGATCCCTGCGCGCCATCAAAGCGTCGAGCCTGGCGGCCAGACCGCTGCGGGTCAGCGCGCCGGTAAGCAGATCGTAATCGGCCCGTCGGGTAATGCGCGCCACCAGCTTTTTATTGGCGGTAGCGCTAAGGGCGACGATCAGCGGACTGACCGTCATCGCCGCTACGCCCAGCCGCGCCGAAGCAAGACTATCGATCAGAAAGAAATCGTCTCTGCCCTGAATCGTTAATACGTTGCTGGCGACCAGGATAATTTCAGTGATGCCCGTGATAAGCGTCAGCAGACAGGTGATAAAAAGCGGATAGCTGACCGCGCACCACATCAGCGCCGGGAGGGGGAAAATCAGGCTGCCGCCGCCGCCCACGCTAATGCCGGCGGCGATGGATACGCCCAGCGAAATCAGCGGCAGCGGCGAAACCTGACGGCACTCCCTCAGCAGCTCGTTGATTTCATCGCTGCGGGGCAAGGTAATCATGACCGGCAACAGCAGAATAGAAGTGGATACCTGCTCGCAAAACCAGGAAATCCAGCCCTGCACCAAATCGTCATGAAAATAGTGCTGGCTGGCGACCGAGCCGATAACCGCGCATACCGCTGCGCCCACGACAGAAGCCGGAAAAACGCGGTTCAGCGCCTGCAGGCGGCGTGACGTAGTGCTGCCGGTTAGCAGGACGCCAAGGCCGGTGACGATAAAAGAGAGGTTGGCCGCGTCCATGCCCATTGAGGCAGCGACATGCGTGCCAAAAGCGATATCCGCAGTCACCAGCCCAACGTAAATAGCCGGAAAAGTCAGGGCCGAGCTAAGCTGGGGAAAACGGACCAGCAGACCCAGCAGCATCGCGTTGCAGGGCCAGAAAAGAGAAAGCGCGGCGTTAGTGCGGCAGTAAAGCCCCAGCATTGCCATACAAAGAGTGATAAAAAATAGCAGAATAACCAGGTTAATTTTATATTTACTTAATGGCATTTCGGTGGCTCAAATTTTATTTAAGGCAATGCCGCAAACGTGGCCTGCGCTTATACTTCCAGCTATCACAGTTGGTTTTCTGACTTTAGTATTCTTAATAATTTCTTATGATTCAAACAGGTAAAGCAGATAATGCCCCTGGTCGCGACAAGGCAATAAAGTCAGGCTTATTTATCCAGGCGGAAAAGCGCGTAAAGAATATCCTTATAATTTGCTGTTTTCAATCTCCTGAAAAATTAATCATCCTGTCGCGATCTATCACGAGATACAGGCGTTAAGGCTATATATACCGTAAAAAAGTGCGCTTTACGCATTATTATTCACTGCGCTTTTCTGTTTGAGAGCATTCTCACCGGGGTCGGTCCTGAAGTTGCGTTTATCCGGCGCAACAGAGGAATTACGCCGGAAAAAAGCAGGATAAACGGCTACAGCTCGTTTTTGATGCAGAATTCTTCCCAGCTCATGCCGAGCGCTTCGGCGTGCTGGCGCAGGTAGGCTTCGATAGCCTGAGCCGCTACGGCTTTATCCGGCTCGGCCAGCTGGATGGCGAACAACATGCCATCCAGCTTTTTTTCACGCGTAAACGCAGCATAGGCGCGATCGGTTTGCATACGCTGTAAGGCCGGTAACGACATGCCGAGCGTCTCTGCGTCCTGCTGGCTCAGCGCGGCGATACCGGCTTTGATTTCCGGGTGCGCTTCCAGAAAAAGCGCGGTGGCGGCGGCGTAATACTCTTCAATGGTTTTCATAGCGGGGTCCGGCAAAAAAATGATGCGCCAGTTTACACGTCCGGCGTCTTTTCAGCATCTGCTGTTGAAAAGCGCGTAGGGCAGGGCGAGACAGCTTGAATTGTACGGGTAAAAAATTATAACGTAGCGCCTGGCTGAAGAATCAGGAACTGAACATGAAAAAGTGGATTTTAGCGGCCGCTGCCGTCGCGATGACTGGCTGTGCGCAAATACCTAATTACCAGAGCGCGATTAAAACGCCGCCGCCTGCAAACCTGGTCGGTAACTGGCAGACGATGGGGCCGCAGAAGGGGCTGGTCAGCAAAGACGCAAAAGCCAGCCTGATCGTTACCGCCGAAGGCGATACGCTGGACTGTCGCCAGTGGCAGCGCGTTATCGCCAAGCCGGGCAAGATTACCCTGTTCTCCGGCGACTGGGTGAATGTAAATAATGAAGTGCGCGTCATGCCGCTGGTGCTGGAAGGACAGGCGCTGCACTACGACAAGCTGGTGATGCAGAAGGTGCAGCAGCCAACCGCCGAGTGTCAGGAAGCGTTAAAACAGGCTACAGAGCAGGCGCAGGCGCAAAAAGTCGCCAAAGCACATAGCAACGGCCGGTCGCATCATAAAGTGATGATGAAAAACGGTAAATCCTGATCCTGTACAAGCCGCGCGCGGCCCGCCGCGCGCGCATTTTTTTAAATATCCAGCACCCAAACGCTGACGCTGCCCGCATTGCAGAAGAAGGTCGCGTTGCCTTCTTCGTCCGAGGTCACCTGTTCTTCACGATGGCCCAGGTAGTCGTGCCATGTTTTACCGGCAAAATCCATGCCCAGCGGCAGCGTTTTCTCGCCCTGTTCGCCGTTTGACATAATCACCACGCAGCCCGCGTGTTCATCCGTGCCGCTGCGCGCGAAAGCCACACAGTTCGGATGATCGAACCATTCGGTCTGGATGCCGTGCGCATGTTCCTGGCGCGCGCGCAGCAATGCAGGCAGCTCCGGGATTGCCGGCATATCAATCTGATACTCTTCGCCATCGCCGCCCGTGTCTTTGTAGCTGGTACCAAACAGGTCGGGATAGAAGACGCAGGGTACGCCCTGTTCGCGCAGCAGGATCAGCGCATAGGCCAGCGGTTTAAACCAGGGCTCTACCGGCGCCTCCAGCGACTGGAGCGGCTGGGTATCATGGTTAGCGACAATAGTTACAGCATGCCAGTGATCGTGTTCGACCAGCGTCCCGCTGAAAATCTGGCTGAGGTCGAAGTTGGCGCCCTCGCGGGAGGCATTGTGGAATCTCATCTGGAGCGGCGCGTCGAACAGCATGGTTTTGCCTTCGACCTGATGAATATAGTTTTGCAGCTTCTCGACCTCGTGCGACCAGTATTCCGCCACGATAAACATCGGCTGCTCTGCCACTTCCTGAATATGATCGATCCACTGCTTATAGAACCAGGCGGGAATGTGCTTGACGGCATCCAGACGAAAGCCGGTGCAGGGCAGCTGCTGCATCATCCAGCGCGCCCAGAACTTCAGTTCTTCGGTAACCGCGCGATTGCGGAAATCGATATTGGCGCCCATAAGATAATCAAAATTGCCCAGCTCGTCGTCAACCTGTTCGTTCCAGCCGTCGCCGGTATAGGCATTGATAATCTTAAAGACGCCGTACTCCTCCGGGTTATCAATGCAGTCCACGCCGTTAAAGCATTTATAATCCCAGGTAAATTTTGAATACTGGCCGCCACGGCCCGGAAACGTAAAACGGGTCCAGGCTTCCGCCTCAATCACCTCGTCATCGATCTCTTCCCGGTTTTCAGGGTTAACGCGATTGACCTGCACCTTCTCTTTTTCGTCCGCGCCCATTTTATGGTTGAAGACCACGTCCATAATGACGCCGACCTCATGCTCTCTCAGCGCGTTTGCCGCCGCGATCAGCTGCTCTTTATCGCCATATTTGGTGGCGCGGCTGCCTTTCTGTTCAAATTCCCCAAGGTCAAAAAGATCGTAAGTGGCGTAGCCTACGCCTGTTGCGCCTTCGGAGCTTTTATAGGCTGGTGGCAGCCAGACATCGGTGATCCCCGCCTGCGCCAGCCATTCGGCGCGTTCAGCCACTTCTGGCCACAGCCTGCTTCCTTCGGGGTAATACCAGTGAAAGAACTGTAATAATGTGGGGTTACGCATGCCATTGCTCCAATAGTCATCAGCGGGAAACTGAAGTATGGAAGAGGCGGCGGGAAAAGCTCGGTAAGCGCAGAAATATTTTCCGCTGCGCTTACTGGCTTCATTCGGGACGATTGCCCGAGTGGAATTAAACGCCCTGGGCGTTTTGCGGGAACAGGATCACGCCCGCCATGCCGCCATAGGCTTTATTGACGGTTTTCTGACGGCTGGTCTGGCTAATCAGCTGCGCCAGCTCTGCCTTGCGCGCCTGCAGCAGGTTTTTCACTTCCGCTTCGTTGGCAAGGATATGGCGCAGTACAGGACGTAACTGGTCCTGAGTCTGAGCCGAGACGGGTGTTTGCTGCGTACACTCCGCCAGTTTTCCCACCGCACTGACATAATCGACTTCCATTTCGATCAATTTATCCCACTCGCCTTCTGTTGCCAGACGCAACATTGACTGGCTGAGCACTAAAAGCTGTTGGTAAATCGAGAGCAGATGCGGTGCAATATTCATTAAACGGCGTCCTGAAGAACAGTATTAACAGTAACTTCTTTCCAGGCATCGGCAATGTTGCGCAGCAGATCTTCTACTTCCTGAACGGCAGCGACATCATTCTGCAAATTACCCTGGAGAAGGCGTCTTATCATGTAGTCATAGAGCGCGAGCAGATTGGCAGCCAGCTCGTCGCCGCTTTCATCCACCAGGCCCACTTTCAACCCATTTTCAATAATGTTGATGGCTTTGGAGATGGCGTTGCCTTTGCCTTCAATCTGGCCATCCAGCATAAACAACCGTGCGCGAACCAGGGCGCTAAGCGCCCCGTCGAACAACAGCGTGGTCAGCTGCTGCTGGCTGGCGCCCAGCACGCTGCTTTCCAAACCTACTTTGCGGTAGAGCTGCGCTCCTGAATCTTTATACATATCGTCCCCGGCTTAATTAGCTGGATGAAGTTGAAGAAAACTGCGACGTCAGGTAGGTCGACGTGTTGGTCAGGGAGTTTACGAGCGTACTCAGGTTCGTAAACTGCGTCTTGTACCGGGCCATCGTCGCGTCAATCGAATCGCTCATTTGATCATAGCGATTGCTCAGCGTTTTCAGCGTGGTATTGATGCCATCCTCTGCGTTCTTGATGATGCCTTCTTTACCGACAGTGGTGCTCAGCATCGCGGTTAAGGTGCTGTTCAGCTTGGTCGCGAAACCGGTGGTGCTGCCGTCGCCGATAAAGAACTGGCTGACAGCCTGCGGGTTATTGGTCAGCGCGGCGGTCAGCTTGGTGTCGTCTACGGTCAGCGCGCCGGTAGAACCGTCGCTCTGCACGGTTGGATCGATAGTGATGCCCAGCTGCGCCAGAATCGAGTAGGAACCGCCCTGTACCGTGGTCAGGATCGAGTTCATGCTGTTTTCTACCGCACGAACCGTACTGTCGCCCAGCAGCGCGCCGTTGCTGCTTGCCTGCGTTTCGCCAGCTGAAACGGCGGTATACTTGGTAACCGAAGCAATAGTCGACTTCAGCGAGTTGTAGGCCGTCACAAAAGCATTGATGGTTTTTTTGCTGTCATCAATAGAGCGTGAAACCGTCAGCTTCTCGCCGGAGGCATCGGTGCTGGGAGCGTTCAGGTTCAGCGTAACGCCGGTTAACGCATCGGTAATATTGTTGCTGCTACGCTCAATCGCCACGCCGTTAATGTTGAGTTTGGCGTTTTGAGAGGCGGTCTGCACCGACATATTTTGCGTGCCGGTCGCGCTGGCGCTATAGCCAATCGCGCTTTGCAGCGTATCGTCGCCGGTCACGCTGACGGTCATATCACTGTCGGTGCCGGTAGTCTTCGAGCTGAGCATCAGACGGTAATCGCCGCTGCTGGCTTTAATAATGCTGGCGCTGACGTTGCCGGCGCTTTTGTTAATGGCGTCGGCAATGCCGGACAGCGACGTCTGGCTGTCGGTCAGCGTAATCGTCAGCGGCGTAGTGCTGCCGCCCTGGGCAATGGTCAGCGTACGGCTGTTGCCGCTGGTGGTGCCGCCCAGCGCCGTGCTGTTGCTGCTAAACGAGCCGGACATCAGCGTCTGCGCTTTCGCTATCTGATCAACGTCAACGCTGTAATCGCCGGTTGAGGCCGTTGCGTCGGTAGTAGCGGTAAAGGAAGTATTGGTGCTGGTCACGGCCGTCGCGCTGAAAGCAGACGTCTTGGTCAGCGCCGCCGCCGCCGTTTGCAGCGCGGCCATAGAACTCTGCAGCTTGCTATAAGAGCTGAGCTGGGAATTATAGGTCGTCTGTTGTTTAGTAATCGCGGTCAGTTTTGTCTTCTCAGCGGTTTCTAAACTGGTGTAAAGGGTATCCAGATCAAGGCTGGTACCGACTCCGAGCGAGCTTACACTTGCCATGAGAGATCCTTAAGAATGAGATAGGTGCAAAACACATATCGGCCGCAGAGATAAAAAGTTTACGCCGCAGAAAAAAATTTAATGGGCAGAATAAGAGGGGTATCCGCAGGTAATTAGCCAGATCGTTTCTTCAGGCCGGGGTTACTATAATGAGAGTTGCAGAGTACGTATCGGCCGCGAAACGGCGGTCGGGAAGGGTAGAATAGTCACGATTTTTAATGTTGATTCAACGGGCTAATGGGTTTTTCACTTTTTTTCTAAAGTTCAGATTAACCCAACCGATAACTTCAGTAACGGTGGCAGACGCCGTGAGCGTTAAAAGCTCAGCCTAACAAACTAACTGATTTTGAAGGAAACTATTATGTCCGTTATTAACACTAACATCATGTCGCTGACTACTCAGAACAACCTGAACAAATCACAGGCTTCTCTGAGCACCGCTATCGAGCGTCTTTCTTCCGGTCTGCGTATCAACAGCGCAAAAGACGACGCCGCGGGTGAAGCTATTGCTAACCGCATGAACTCTCAGATCAAAGGTCTGACTCAGGCGGCACGTAACGCCAACGACGGTATCTCTCTGACTCAGACGGCTGAAGGCTCTCTGAACGAGATGAACACCAACTTACAGCGTATCCGTGAACTGACTGTTCAGGCGAAAAACGGCACCAACAGCGCCGACGACATCGACTCAATCCAGAAAGAAGTTGACGCGCGTCTGTCTGAAATCAACCGTATCGGTAAAGCTTCTACCTTCAACGGCACGGCGATCTTTGATACGACCGGCAGCGTAAAAATCCAGGTTGGCGCCAACGACGCTACCGACGCTAACGTCATCAACATCGACCTGTCAGGCGCTGGCTTCCAGACTTCTGGCCTGGGCGCAACGTTCGACGTAACCGGCGGCGACCTGTCTGACCTGGACGCGCGTATCAAGAACGTCGATACCGCACGTAGCGGCCTGGGTGCGATTCAGAACCGTTTTGAATCCACCATCAACAACCTGAACACCTCTGTGACCAACCTGACCGCGTCACAGTCACGTATCCAGGATGCTGACTACGCAACTGAAGTTTCTAACATGTCGAAGGCGCAGATCCTTCAGCAGGCTGGTACCTCCGTGCTGTCAAAAGCCAACCAGGTTCCACAGGGCGTTCTGTCTCTGCTGCAGTAATCTCGCACGACACGTTTCGTCGACCCGGCTACGGCCGGGTTTTTTCTGTCTTGCCCACATAAGATGGCGCGGAGAAAAAGTATGAATCGTCTTTTAATTACTATTGATCAACTTAACCGGTTAACTGATACAGAAACGACCCTGATGGATGTGGTCGAGCATTTTCACGCGCAGGGCTGGCAGATTGACCTGGTCACGCGGCTGGTGGAAGGCACCTATTTACGGCGGCTGAAGGTGTTGCAGCAAAGCGGCAACGTGCAGTGCTTTATGGAAGATGAGCATCCGCTGGCGGCCCACTACGATTTGATCTGGATTTGCCAGGGCTACATGAGTCTGAAAATGATCTCGGCTCTGCAGAAAGGCGAAATATCTGGCGTTTGCGTTTTTCAGCACTACTACGCCTATGCGGACCAGGACCTGCCCTATGGCGCGGCGCTGGAAAACAAACTGGCGGCCTACAGCCTCGCCGTTTCCGCCATCTCCTATGCGAAACTCGCGCTGAAAGGCATCGATCAACGCAAACTCCATATATTTCCTCTTTCCGTTAGCGACAGCTTCGCTCAGGTACAGCCGCAGGCTATGCCGCCGCTGTCGCGCATTTTGCTGATCTCTGAAGAACAAAATGACGCCATTGGCGAGCTGCGGACGCTGCTGGCCGCGAAGGGCATCAGCCTTGACCATATCAACGCCCGACGTCGCGAGGTTGAGCTGACGCCTGAGTTCCTTTCCACCTATCAGCTGGTGATGGCACAGACTCGTCCGGTGGTCCAGGCGCTGGCTGCCGGTGTCCCTGTCTATCTTACCGATACGGTTTCCGGCGCGGGCTATGTAAACGGCGAAACGCTGGAAGCGGGGCTGGATTCGCATTTCCTTGCCGATTACGGCAGTGCGCCGCATCAAAGCCCTGAAGAGTGGGTACAGGATATCGTTGAGCCTTATGCCGATGCCTGGCAGTGGACGCAGGACTTCCGCGAAGAAGCTTTCCGGCAGTGGTCGCTCAGCGCGCAGGTCGAGGCCGTGCTGGCCCGCTTGCCGAAAGCGGACAGGCTGCAGGTTACCGAAGCCGAAGCCGCCAGCCTGACGCTGCACCGCAAGGTGATTGCCGACGACGCCGAAAAATCCCGCGTGCTGGAAAGCTGGCTGAAAACGCGCCAGCCTTCCGAAGCGCGCATCAGCGTGCTGCTCTCCTTTATTAACCAGATGCCGGAAACCGGCAATATCGGCCTGGCGATCCTCGATCCGCACGGCGACAGCGCCGCCGTTGAGAAGACGCTTGCCTCGCTGGAGGCTCAGTATCTACAGCCGGCCCTGGTGGAAAAAGTGCGCGACAGCCAGCAGCTGGCCGGGCTGTTCAGCCAGACGCAGGCCGATTCCTTGCTGCTGGTCACCGCCGGCAGCGAGCTGATGCCGTGGGCGCTGCTGGTCTTTGCCGAGCACCGTCTGCGCCAGCCTGACGCCGCGCTCTGGTACTGCGACAGCGTCACGGGCGAAACCCTGCTGGCCGCCGAAAGCCTGTTTAAACCCGATCTGAATATCGATCTACTGCGCAGCCAGCCCTATATTGGCGAACAGATGCTGATTAACGTCGCGGCCGCGCGTGAGGCGGGCGGTTTCGACGCTGGTTTTACGCGCCTGGGCGGCATCGATCTGGCGTGGAAATTTATCGAAACCCGCGGCGCGCAGTCCATCGGCCATATCGCCGACGCGCTGATGCTGGTGCCGGAAACGGCGGAAAGCTGGCTACAGCTGCCGGAAATCGTGGCGGAAAGCGCGGCCGTGACCGCTGCGCATCTGGCGCGCTGCAATCTGCCCGCCGTGGTCGAGCCGGGCCTGCTACCGGGGCTGCATCGCGTACGCTTTACTCATCAGCAGCAGCCGCTGGTTTCCATTGTCATCCCGACGCGCGATCGCCTGCCGCTGCTGCGCCGCTGCATCGAAAGCCTGATGGAAAAAACGCAGTGGCCACATTATGAACTGCTGATCGTGGACAACAATTCTCAGGACGAGGCGACCTGTGACTATCTGGCGCAGCTTGAGGCGCTGAATATCGCTCAGCTGCGCGTGCTGCGCTGGCCGCAGGCGTTCAGCTTCTCCGCGATCAATAATTTTGCCGCCGAGCAGGCGCGCGGCGATCTGCTGCTGTTTTTAAATAACGATACCGAAATCGTTGAGGGCGAGTGGCTGTCGGCGATGGTCGAACACGCCACGCGTCCCGAAGTGGGCATTGTGGGCGCGCGGCTGGAATACCACGACGGGCGCATCCAGCATGCCGGCATCGTCGCGGGCGTGGGCCTCGGCGTCTCGCCGGTTTACGACGGCGTCAGCGTGGATAACACCGGCTATATGCAGCGCCTGCAATCGATCCTGAACGTGACCGCCGTCAGCGCGGCCTGCATGATGGTGCCGAAAGAGGTCTTTGTCGAGCTGGGCGGCTTCAGCGTCGATGAGTTCCCGGTCTACCTGGGCGACGTGGATTTTGCGCTGAAGGCGCGTGCCAGCGGCTATCTCACCGTATGGACGCCTTACGCGCGTCTGCTGCATATGGGCGGCGCAACCCGCGTGCTGGGCGAAGAAGTCGGCATTGCGTCCCATGTCGGGCCGGAGATGTTTGATACGCTGCGTGAAAAATGGCGCGGGCAGCTCAGCGTGGATGTCAGCTATAACCGTCAGCTCACCAAGGTTGGCGGCAACTTCCAGCTGGGCACGCGTCAGTCGCGCTATCAGCAGCCGCTGCCGGGCCGACCGCTGCCGGTAATGATGGCCTGTCATAAAAACCTGACCGGCTGCGGCAACTATCGCGTGATCAAGCCGTTCAAGGCGCTGGAAGGCAATCTGATACTGGAAGGCGGCCTGACGCACGGCCTGCCTGCGGTGATGGAGGTGGCGGAAATACAGCCCGATACGCTGCTGCTGGAGCTGGTGACCGACGTCTCCATCCCCGAGCGCGTGAAGCAGTATCGTCAGGTCAGCAATACCAAAATCATTATGGAATACGATGACTACATTCCAAACCTGCCGCTGAAAAGCGTCTTCCGCAAGCAGCTGCCGAAGGATATCGTGCGCCAGCTGCGCCGTTCGGTAGAGCAGGCGGACTGGCTGGTGGTCTCCACCGTGCCGCTGGCCGAAGCCTATGCGCCGTTCCATCACGACATTCGCGTGGCGCAGAACCGCCTGGACGATCAGTGGGCCGCGCTTAACAGCCTGCGTCGTCAGGGGAAAAAGCCGCGCGTCGGCTGGGCGGGCGGCAGCAGCCATACCGGCGACCTGGAAATCCTTCTGCCCTTTATGAAAGAGCTGGAAAACGAGGTCGAGTGGGTCTTTATGGGCATGAAGCCGCAGAACGTGAAGTGCGAATTCCACTACGGCGTGCCGTTCGAGTTTTATCCCGAAAAGCTGGCGACGCTGAACCTGGATCTGGCGCTGGTGCCGCTGGAGATGAACTTCTTTAACGAGTGTAAAAGTAACCTGCGTCTGCTGGAGCTTGGCGCCTGCGGCGTGCCGGTGATCTGTACCGATATTGAGCCTTACCGCTGCGATCTGCCGGTCACCCGCGTAACCAACCGCTACAAAGACTGGATGAACGCCATTCGCGAACATCTGGCCGATATGGACGCGCTGGCGGCCAGGGGCGACGCGCTGCGCG
>Ga0209371_1001925_pt1 | contig 12676 bp, 11 predicted proteins | sample AgamicAtAmrz_FD_187165 | JGI IMG/M metagenome (GOLD analysis project Ga0209371, IMG submission 187165) | Agave microbial communities from Guanajuato, Mexico - At.Am.rz (SPAdes) (version 2) | ecosystem: Host-associated > Plants > Roots > Rhizosphere | place: Guanajato, Mexico | collected 2012-06-07
CTGATCCGTAAGCTTGTCGATCTGGGACTGAAGCGTGCCGCCCGCGGAGGCATCGAGGATCTGATGCGAGACCTTGAAATCCCCGACTTCCTGCTCAGCATCGCTGACATTCTTCTGAAGATTGCCGATCCGGCTCGCAAGCAGGGAATTCACGTCGCTATTTGCAGTCTCCCGCTCGCCCGACAGACCGGCCTTGTAGCGATTGACGATGGCATTGGCGATCCGCGCCGCCTTGTCTGAATAGCGGGATGAGAAACTGACATCGATGACATAGGTAAGCCCGGCGCGTTCTACCGTGACGGCGCGTTGGAAATTCTTGAAGATCGAATCCTTCGTGGGATGCGAAGCCAGACCAATACGCGACAGGAGGCCGCCTGCCGAGAATTCAGGATCGCTCTCGATGTTCTCGCTCTCAAAGACCTTCAGCAGCAGGTCGCGCGATTCAATAACGAATACCTGGCTTGCGATCGCCGCGCTGTCACTGCCGATGCCGGGCAGAACATTGTTGAGATTCGTCGCGCGCGGATCGCGTGGATCGATCATGACGGAAGCTGTCGCGGTATAGCTCGGCTTTGCCACCACAAGGTAAGCCAGCGCCAGCAGGAGCACGGCAATGGTGCATGTCAACACGGTCAGCCAGCGCTGCCAGAGGATGGTCCACACGGCACCGACATCGAACAGCGGCGGAAGCGAGCGCTCGTCAATGTTAAACGGCTTCATCCTGTTCCTCTCCGCGGGCCGCGGGTCTCCGGCTCATCGCACATCACTAAATTCAGTATTAGTGAATAATGTTAATCATCCGTTGAATTTATACCAGAGCGTGTGATCGACTTGAGACATCGCAAGTAACCATTTTGCGACTTCGTTCTAGCGCAAGCATCAGTACTTACGATATTAGAGATACATTCTGTTTCAGGCATTGCAGACCATTCGGTCGACAGCGATCAACACAGGATCAGGGCGTTGGGTGAGAAAGCTGGCAGCAGCGATACGATATCGGCCGAAACGCCGCCGCCCGCGAGCAACCTGCGCTTGTCGGTCGGCGCGCTGGCCAGGAGCGGCGCCATTGCAGGAGTGATCAAGCTTGCCAGCGCCGGCCTCTCGTTCCTGATGTTCGTCGCCGTCGCCACGACGACCGATGAACGGCAGTTCGGCCTTTATAGCGCCGCCTATGCCGGAGCCAGCCTGATCTCCTTCTTCGCCATCGTCGGCCAGCAAAGCGCCGTACTCAGGTTCTGGCCGCAATATGCCGGCAATAACGATCTGAACTCCGCAAACGGCATGATGGCCCGCTCCATCCTTGTCGCACTCATAGGGCTTGCGAGCTTCAGCCTGCTCATTCTCGTCATCGGTTTCTTGCCATTCGCCGGCACGCGGACGCCCGAATGGCTGGCGATCTGCGTGGCGACCATGGTGTTGGCTTTCGCGCTCGGCTGGTCGGAATTCGTTGCCTGCGCTCTTCGCGCCAAGAATGCACTGATCTTCGCGCTGCTGCCGCGCGATGTCGTTTGGCGAGCGGTGGCAATCCCCGTCTTTGTACTCGCCCATTTCATGCAGATGAAGATGAGCGCGGTTGCCGCAACCTACCTCACAGCCGGGTTGCTGCTCATGATGATCGCCCCACAGACATTCGTGCTTTTTCGAGACACGATCCGTGCCCAGCGCGGCCCGCTTACGACAGAACAGAAGGCCGAATTCAAGACCGTGACGTTCGGGCTATGGGGCGTTACCGCGTTACCGCCGGCGCTCAGCCAGGCGAGCACCTTGCTGGTCGCGGCCATTCTCGGCCCCGAGGCCGCCGGCGCAATTTTCGTCGCGGATCGAACGATGCGACTGGTCGTATTGGCACTCAACGGCATCAACCAGGCGCTGGCGCCGCAGATCTCCGCCGCTTTCTACACCGGAGACCGGGCGCATGTGCAGCGTATCACCAGTCTTGCCGCTCTGGGCGGCTTCATCATCGCCCTGTGTGTGCTGGTATCCTTTCTGATCTTCGGTGACCTGATCCTGTCGATCTTCAATCATGCCTATGCCACGCCGACAATGCAGGTGACGCTGATCATCTTCGGCATCGGCGCGACCATCGGCACCGCCTGCGGGCCGACCGAAATCCTCATGCAATTGACGGGTCTCCAGCACGCGCTTTTCAAGCTGCTTGTTATCGTCAACGCCTTCGGGCTCTGTGCGACGGCGGTGCTGACCTATTGGTTCGGCCCGATCGGCGCAGCGCTCGCCATCGCCGGCACGATCATCGTTTGGTGCGTAACCGCCGTGTCCATCGCGCGCCGTACCATCGGCATCAATCCGTCGATCCTCGGCTTTCTTGCCGGCGAAGACGCGCTTGCCGCCCGCTCCTTCCTGAAAGGCCGCTCATGAAAATCGTGCAGGTACAGACCCAGGCGGAAGCAGGTGGTGCACAGCGAATCTCCGATATGCTCGGCGAGGGATTGCGCGCGCGCGGCCATGAGGTTCGTACCGTCTTCATGTATCGGAAGACCGAGATTTACGACCGCGATCCGCATGCTGATTTCATCCTCACCAAACCACCGCGCGGCCTGCCTGGCCAGATGCGTGCGGCGATTGGACTTGCCGGTTATCTGCGCAAAGCTCGACCGGATGCCGTCATCACCTTCCAGCACTACGGCAATATTTTCGGCACCATCGGCGCGCGGTTCGCCGGTGCAGACCTCATCATCGCAAACCAGAGCGGCGCGCCGCAGACTCGAGGCGTCAGGGGGATCCTGACGCAGATCGACAAGCTGATGGGCACGCTCGGCGCCTATCATGCCAATGTCGTCAATTCGCGCTGGACGGAAGCGCAATTCGACAGCTTTCCGAAAGCCTATCGGCGCCGAATGTCACGCATCGACCATGGCGTTCCCGCGCTCTCGGTCGCTTTCGACAAGGTGGCGGCGCGCGCGGCCTTCGGTCTTCCTCAAGAAGCCTGGCTCGCCGTCTCTTCCGGCCGCATGGCGCCATCGAAAAATCAGATCGCGCTCGTCGGCGCCCTCGTCCATCTGCCCGATATTCATATCGCCATAGCCGGCACCGGCCCCGAACAAGAGTCGATCGTCGCTTTTGCTAAGGACAACGGCGTCGACGACAGGCTGCATCTCGTCGGCGAAGTGCCTCCCTCCCGCATCTTCGAATTCCTCGCGGCGGGAGACGCCTACGCCTTTTCGTCGTTGACGGAAACCTTTGGCCTTGCCGCCGTCGAAGCGGCCATTTCCGGACTACCGGTGGTCACAAGCAAGCTCGATGTCCTTCGGGAAGTCCTGACGACGGATGATGGTGAGGCTGCAGCACTCTTCGTCGAAGCCGATGCCAAGAGCATGGCTGATGGACTTGCTGAACTTATTGCCAGACCCGAGCTTGCAGCTCAGCTTGCCGCTGCCGGACGGCAGCTGAAGGAACAATATTCGCCGGCGCGCATGTGTGCCGGCTACGAAGCTCTGCTTCTATCCCGCTCACTTCCGCACGGCTGCAATCCCGTCGATAACCTCCAGTCGGCCTGAGCGATTGAGCGTATGGATTTTCGGATAGGGCCAATCGCCATGCGCCGCAATCGGTCGGGGCGGTGATAAACGAACCGTCTTTTCATCCAGCTCCAGCAATTGCGAGATACCGAGCCCGCCGCCGTAGCCGAGCGTTCCGTCCTGGACCGGCAGATAGATATTACCCCGCTCGCGGACGAAGGCGCCGCCCGGGCGCGCCATGCGGCGATCGATGAGAACCGGGTTCAGTATATGCGGCTTCCAGGGGCCGGCAAGCCGGGGTGCATGGAAGACCATGAGCGTATCGGAGGTGCTGCCATAGCCGTCGCGGTCAGTCGCAAAAAGCCAAAGCTGCCCCCCCTGCTCGAGCATTGTCGCATCGGAAATCTCGCCTTCGATGAGCACGGCTTCGGGAACCCAGCGATCCGGAAATTGGATGGAGCGATAGAGGACGAGTTTTCCGCCCGAACTTGCTTCAGGAAGCATCCAGATTGCACCGCCGCGCTCGAAGACTTGCGGATAAGAGAGATGGTAAGGCTCTTCCAGCACGCATCGCGGCTCTCCGGGCTTCCCGGCTGCATCGAACGGCACGACGGAGATGACTGCCTTGCCTGTCGCGTGCGGATAATCCTCCACGAACAGGAAGGAACGATCCTCCCATTGAAAGGGAAAGGGATCGGCATAGAAATGGTCTCCCGCATCCGGCAGCTCCGACCAGCCGTTGCCAAGCTCGTAGGTGCTTGCCACACCCGGCTCATCGATAAAGCGATAGCCGACGCGCCAATGCGCATGACGAAAACGTGCGCGCCGCATCACCTCCCGGCCCAGGCGTGGCAGGGCGCTGGCCGCATATGAAGATGCAAACTCCAGCATTCCAGCAGCAGGATTTTCAGGCGCTATGGATACGGGTTCGTTCACAGCAAGCCGGTTTTCGGCAAGGGCACGAACGGTGGAAACGGCAAGCGTGATAGCACGCGCCAAGACATCTTCGACACCAAGCGAGGCGGACTCCCGCTTGTCGATCATCGGCGAGGCTCGGCCTATCACCGTCTTTCCATCCAGGACGGTTTCGATGACGGGCAAGGCGCCGGCGGCGACGGATATCGGGACCGAGAGGTCCGACCGCGATCCGTCGAACCGCAACGTCATTGTTGGAATATCCGATGGCGCAGCATTGCCGGCAAGATCCAGCCGAAGTGCAGCAGGCCTGCTGCGAATGCTGGTGGGGATTTCCGATAAGGGAGCGGCAAGCGCCGGATCGCGCCGGCGGAAGATTGTTCGCTCAAGAGCCAAAGCAGCATTGACCGCTACCGGCCATGCGTCCGACCTAGACTCATGCAAAACGGCAATGTCGTGTCCCTCCGCTTGCAGACGCGTGATCAAAATCTCCTGCCAACGGCGCGGCGCGGATTTCGGCACGATGATATCGATCGATGGCATGACGCTCCCATCCGCCGCAGCATCGGCGAACCTTCTGAGGCATGGGAACTACATTTATTCGGGAAAGCTTACTTTCCCGTTATTCTAAGGTTGTATCGAAGAATTGCGCATCAGTACCGGTCATGAAGAATTTCCGTAAGTAAATTCGGATGCTTGCAGCACCCATGGTGGAGCGCCGCGATCGCCTGTCGCCTAAAGCGCGTCGCAGGCAGAAGCCACACGCTTCATCACCGCCTACGCGGACACGACACCTGCCAACCTCAGCTATATTATCACGGCAAACGGACGCATCCTTTCGGTCAATTTGACCGGAGCGGTGCCGACAAACCTGATGCGCATCGTCGATATCAACAGCTTCGACATCGGCGTGAACTCCCAAGCCACGGCGCCGGCAAAGCCTGACATCGTGACCATCACCCCGACACAGGCGCAGGGGTGGTACTACAAAGTCATCACGATCCGTGTCGTCAGACCCAATGCAACGGCCGAAACCGTGATCGGCACCGTAACCTATCAGCCGACAACCCATAACAACGATGGCCAGGGCACCATGACGGCCGTCCCGTCCGGCCCGATTACGCTAGGCCAATATACCAAGCTCGTACTGCAGATGGACGTCAAAGATGATGGCTGTCCGCTTGGCAAGGCCGCGTCCATCTCGAACAACAACGCCGTGAACTGCAACAGCAAGAACTCGGCCGGCACAAAATACGATCTGGCCCTGCGGACGGATGATCCGAATACGTCGAATTATCTCTTCGTCGACGGTAGCCAACTTCCAAAGGGCGTCACCTTGCCGATCGAGAACTATTTCGGCTGCCGGGCCGCACAAAAGCACGCCTGGGAAGATGGCGGCGGTTGGGATCGACAGGACTTTTTCTATACGATCTCGTCGCAATGCTCCTCGGCCGACGGCGATGCCGTGCGCCTCACGAACTGATGCGACGGCAAGCTGACGACCGGCCGTATCGATGACCCTAAGCCGGCGCCATAGGCGCCGAGCTTGCCGCAAAAACGCGTAGCTTAACGGCGCGCACCGAAGGGACGAAGCGCCATATGGCGATTGACGTCCTTGTAGAGCAGGTAGCGGAACGGACCTGGACCGCCAGCATAGCACGCCTGCGGGCAAAAGGCGCGCAACCACATGAAGTCGCCGGCCTCGACTTCGACCCAATCCTGGTTCAAGCGATAGACGGCCTTGCCTTCCAGCACATAGAGGCCGTGCTCCATGACATGGGTCTCCGCGAAGGGAATGACGGCACCGGGTTGGAGAGTGACGATCGTCACGTGCATGTCGTGCCGCAGATCGGACGGATCGACGAAGCGGGTCGTTGCCCAGCCGCCTCCCGTGCCCGGCATGGCGGACGGCGCAATATCCTTCTCGTTCAAGATGAGCGCCTCCGGATGAGCCAGCCCCTCGACAGCCTCATATGCCTTGCGTACCCAATGGAAGCGGGCATGAGCTCCGGAGCGGTTGTGCAGCGACCATTTCAGGCCTGGCGGCAGGAAAGCATAGCCGCCCGGCTGGAGAAGATGCTTGCCGGAAGGCAAGGTGAGTTCGATCTCGCCGTCGACAACGAACAACACGCCTTCGGCCTCGGCATCCTGCTCCGGACGATCACTGCCACCGCCCGGCGCCACTTCCATGACATATTGCGAAAAGGTCTCGGCAAACCCCGAGAGCGGCCTTGCGATCACCCAGCAGCGCGTATCGTTCCAGAAGGGCAGATAGCTCGTGACGATGTCCTGCATCACTCCCTTGGGGATGACCGCATAGGCCTCCGTGAATACGGCGCGCCCCGTCAGCAAGTCGCTCTGCGGCGGATGGCCGCCAAGAGAGGAGTAGTATTTTCTTTCCATTGTCCAAGCCCTTCATTCTCATCGTTTCGGGAGGCTGAGGCATATGCCTCCCCGTGGTATTGCATAGCGCCGGAAGTCGGAACGTCTCGTTACGTCGCCCCCACCGCCTCCAGTAATTTCACGATCTCGGCATGACCGCGACTGCGGGCATGCCGCAGCGGTGTCACGCCATCATTGTCGGCCAGATCGACGTTTGCGCCGGCATCTATCAACAGCCTGACGATCTCAACATGACGCGAACCGCCATCGCCGAGAATGACGGCCTCGATCAAGGCCGTCCACCCCAACCGGTTGACGTGATCGACATCGATACCCGCCTTGATCAACGTGTCGACGGTTTCGACGTGACCGCGTTCGGCGGCGGGAATAAGCGCCGTGCCGCCATAGCGGTTGATGCTCTTGAGATCCGCCCCATGGGCAAGCGTCAGCTTGAGAATATCCAGATGGCCGCGAGCGCCGGCATAAAGATAAGGGCTGTCCTCGATATTGTCCTTGGCGTTGACGTCGGCACCCGCCTCTATCAGCGCTCGCGCGGCCTCCACCCTGTTGCCGTGTGTCGCGACCAGCAGCGGCGTCGCGCCTTTTGCATCCCGCGCCTCGATGGCGGCGCCGCTATCGAGCAATTGTTGAATGGCCGCGATGTCGTTCGTCGCGGCGGCCTTGTGCAGTCGAAGGTCCATTGTATCGCCGAAGGCAAGAAAAGAGGTGCAGACAGCCGCCAGGAAGAGCAAAGCCGACAAGAGAAGTTTCAACATGCCCTATCCCGTTGGTGTCTCTTCCGGACCCTATCAGGGAACCCGGCTTCGGAAAATCGAATATCCAAGCCCCGATCGCTTGTGAAAATGAAAACAGTTTCAGGATTTTGCGCCGCAATAGCTGGCACATGCCGTTTCAGCTCGGCACTTACGGCTTCTGCCGCCAGCCCATGTCTGCGACTACGACAGTCGGCGGGATGGAACCGATCTGCAGGCGGACGCAAAAACCGCAGCCGATGTCTGGGAACGAAACTCGCCCGCCGTGGAGCTCCGCCGCCTTTTTTACCAGGTTCAATCCCAGACCGGCACCGGACGAGCTGGCGTTGATGCGGCGGAACGGCTCGAAGACGCGATCGCGCTCCGCCAGCGGTATGCCGGGACCTTCGTCGCAGACATCGATCGCGCCATCGGCGCTAACGCGGACGATGATCGAGCCCTTTCCACCGGCGTGATCGATCGCGTTCCGGATCAGGTTGACAACCGCCATTTCGATCGTCGAGGTCTGGATCACGAAGACTGCTTCTTCGGAGCTCGGCTCGAAGTCGAAATCATAGCCGGCATCCATCACAATCGGGGCGACATCGGCGGCGATGTTTTCGACCAGCACATTCAGATCCTTCTTCTCCGCACGCAATTCTACCGCGCCGATCGCCTGCATCTCCAGGAGTTGATGGGCGACGCGGGATAGCCGGTCGATATCATCACGCACCTGCTGGCTGACTTCGGCCTCGGGGAGAAGGTCCGCTCGCGTCCGTGCAATCGCGATCGGCGTCCGCAGCTCATGGGCGGCATCGGCAAGAAAGCGATTGTGCCTGTTATACCCTTCATCCAGCTTTGAGAGGGCATGGTTAAACGCATCGACCAGAGGGATGATCTCGGTCGGCACCTTCGAGCGCTCGAGGCGGGCCGAACGGCTGTCGAAGTCGATCGCCTGCGCCTGGGTTGCCGTCTCCACCAGCCCGCTCAGCGACCGGCCGACGGCACGCGGCGTGACGAGAAGCGTCGCCACGCCGGTCACCGCCAGTATGGGAAAGACGCCGATGAAGATCAGGAATGCCAGAGCCGGCAAGACGTTGAGCCAATGGATTTCGCCATTGGGACCTTTGGCAACGTCGACCCGCATATTGATCCACACGTTCAAGCCGTCATTGTCAAAGCCGCGCTCAGTGGCCGCGACAATCTGCAGCTTGCCGACCGAGGTCTCCCGGTTCTCCACGGTAGCATGTGCTCCATTGCCAGCCTCCACCCTTGCCCGATCGATCGTCCACGGGAAGTTCTCATCGAACGCGGCCGCCGGTATCTCTCCATATTGAAAGAGTATTCCCTTGCTGTCCCGGATCATGAACCAGAGTTCGGGATAACGCTGCTTCAGCTCTACTACCTCCTGCGTCTCCGCCACCTGCAGTTGGCCGTCATCATCCCTTGTAATCTGCTGGGCGACAACGCGGACAGCCTCTTCATTGGCATCTTCCAGCTCCGGATTAATGATCCAGAGCCAGGCGACGAGAAGGACGAAGAAGAGAACGAGGAGGAAGGCCTGCAAGGCGATCAGGCGCTTTATCAGCCCCCAGCGTAACGATCGGCTGCGTTCCGCGTTCATGCCTTGGCCCGGATCAGATAGCCGATGTTCCGCACCGCTCTTATCTCGGCCGTGGCCTCGGCCAGAAGCAGCTTCTTTCGAATGCGTGAGATGTGGGCATCCAGGGCGTTCGATCCGATCTCGTCCTCGAGGGCATAAACGGCCTCGGTCAGGCTCGGCCTCGTCACGATGCGGTTCGGACGGCGCATCAGCGTCTCCAGCACCAGATATTCGCGGCGCGGAAACTCGATAAGCGCGCTGCCGACGAAGATCTCATTGGTCCTCGGATCGACGCTCAGATTGCCGAAAGTCAGATATCTGTCGGAAACTGTCGGCCCCCGTCTCTGGAGAGCTCTCAAGCGCGCCAGCAACTCCTCGATCGCGAAAGGCTTGGCAAGATAGTCGTCGGCACCGCTGTCGAGCCCGTCGACGCGGTGATCGACGCTGCCAAGCGCCGTCAGCACGAGGATCGGGACAGGATGCTTGCGCTGACGCAGCGCCGCCACGAGATCCAGTCCTTCGCCGTCAGGCAGTCGACGATCCAGCACGAGGACGTCATAGGTTCCGACGCGGGCCATGGCATCGGCATCCGCAATCGTGCGGACATGGTCGGCGAGCACATCGCGGCGCCGCAACGCTTCAAGCAGCGCGCGGGCCATTTCGGGCTCATCCTCAAGCAGCAGAATTCGCAATGACTTTTCCCCAAAGAACGGCGGTTGCCATCCTTCGCCCCCACTGACAGCCAAAGATTGCGGCTACATTACACACAGATTGCCGAAGTGGCACCAGGACGCTGCCAATGGGTCGCAACCGATAAGAGATGGCTTGGCTCGAAGTCGGAAACCCCATTCGAGCGGACGATTGGAGCATTATCGCTGCAGCATGCGCGCCAGCATCCGCCTGATATGATCCTGACCGCCGAAGAAAATCGCCGCGACGACGATCGTCCGGCTCTCCTCGATCGGCAGAAACCAGACGGCCGCCTTGTCACGCCGCAGGAAGCGGATGCCCGGATAGATATCCGGCCGCAATGTTCCGATATATTGGGTCTCGACCAACCGATCGATTTCCAGACGGAGTTCGCGAATACGGCTGGCCGCGCGCTCCAGAGCTTCCTCAGATGCGTCTCCAAGATCGAGATAGGCCGCAAACACATGATCGAAGGTCAGTTCGAAATCGAGATCGGCATCCCTGGAATATTCAAGGCTCTACACGAAGAGCTCGCCGTTTGCGCTCTATCATGCTCTCGATCCGCTCTTCCATGTCCTGAGCCGGGATCTTCGGTCCGTCGACGCGGCGCTGAATGAGTCTGCGCAGCCCTTCCGTCTCGGCCGCTTCCGCTTCCGTTTTCTGTCGCAGCAGCTCCAGACCCTGCTGGAGAACCGAACTCAGGCTGGAATAGCGGCCCGTCTCGACAAGCGAGCGGGCAAATGCATCCTGCTGATCGGTCAACGATATCGACGACTTCACGCTCACGGGACAATCTCCTTCAGGTGCCCAGGGTGCTACTCAGTCGCACACATGTCAAGACTTGGCGGCGAGACGGTTGAAAGCTGTGAGGGATTATTGCCGCCGCTTTGCCACGTCGTTGACCCCATCCAAATCCGGCGCCTGCCCATAGCTCATGTTTTTCATCTGCTGGATGACGCGTGTCATCTCCTCGTCATCGAGAATGGGCGGCTCGCCAAGCGTCAGCGCCTGCACATAAAGGCGCGAGAGGGTTTCGACCTCGATGGCAAGCGCAAGGGCGGCGGCCGGCGTCTTGCCGAGCGAGATCTGCCCGTGCTGGCCGAGCAGGCAGGCAAGCCTGTCCTGCAGCGCTTCGATCGCCGCATCGGAAAGAGCCTGCGTGCCGAAGGTGGCGTAACGCGCACAGCGGATCGTCGTACCGCCGGCGACACCCGTCATATAATGAAAGCTCGGAATCGTCTTGTGATGCACGGCAAGCGTGGTCGCATAGACCGAGTGGCAATGGAGCACGCATTCGATATCCTTGCGAGATGCCAGAATATCGCGATGGAACCGCCACTCGGACGATGGCCGGCGCTCACCCTCGTAGCTGCCATCGAAATACATCTGCACCAGGTCCTTTGGCTGCATCATGTCGTAGGGCAGAGAGGTTGGTGTGACCAGAAATCCCTTGGGATTCCGCACCGACACGTTGCCGGCCGTTCCCTGGTTGATGCCGGATGCGTTCATCCGGCGGCAGATCGCCACCATGTCTTCGCGCAGGGCATTGTCGTCATAAGTCGTCACGATCTCACTCCATTGTCTTGATCAGGGTTTGCCAGCGTTGCCGGTACGATGAAAGTTCGGGAAGGCCGGAGATATCAGGTGCTTCGGCCGCCAGCGTCGCAGGCGAAGCACGCCTTTCATGAGACGCCAGCATGGCGGCGCCCGTCGCCGTTCCGGTCGTGCTGCGGCTGACGAGCACGCGTCGATCACGCAGGAAGGCCGCAACGATGGCGCCATAAAGGGGATCGACGACGAAATTGCCGTCCAGCACCACCGTCTCTGTGGGCGGAAGGTCCTGAATGCAGGCCGCGGTCAGCAGCGCCGAATAGAGCACTGCGAGCGTGAACCGGACTTCTTCCTCCTCCGCAAGCGGGCCTTCAAGACGGCCGCGATGGGCCGTGCCGGGAAAGAGCCCGTCGTCCGAGCCGAATGTCGGCAGTGCAAAGGTACCTGACGCCACGATCATCCGAAGGGCCTGCAACGAGGCGGGGCCGAAAGCCTTTGCGGCGACGGTCGAAAATTCCCGGCCGCCCATGGTCAGCATACCCGGCGTGGGGTTGCCGAAGACATCGGCATTGCAGGAATGGCCGGGTCGCTCGACGCTGAAATCGACATCGCCGCGGTCGCTCAATGCAACGATCCAGGTACCTGTGGAGACAACGGTAAAATCGGAAAGATCGGCCGCCTGATAGCGGTATAGATTGGCCGAGGAATCGTGCACGCCGCACAGGATGCGCGTCGTCACCTTCAGGCCGCTGCGTCTGGCGAGCTCGGGCTTCAACAGACCAAGTGCTTCCCACGCTCGCCGCATTGGCGGCATGAGACGCTGCCATCCGCGGTTTGCAACGAGCGAGGCCGGCCGGCTATCGGCCGATGCCCACAGATGAGACTGCGCCGCCAGGCTCGTCACTTCGCTCGCCAGCACGCCAGACAGGCGGAACGCCCAATATTGCGGCGTGGCGAGATAGGCGCTGGCTGCGGCAAAAGGCTCCGGCCAGTACATTTCCTGCCACAACATCTGCCGTGCCAGATGCGCCGCACCCAGCATAATGGCGCTTGCCCTCTCGCGATAGGAGCCGGCAATTGCCCTGTACTGCGCATCGACATCTGCGGGGATCGGCTGCTCATAGTCGATCATCGGCATTGCAGCACCCTGTCGGTCGACCAGCACACCGCCGGACCCATGCGCGCAGGTAATGATCGCGCCTATGTCGTGCCTGCGTCCCAGCTCCCTCAGGCTATCGATGAGCCAGTCTTCCAGACCGTCGAGATCGTGATGGCGGTAGGGCGGACCATCCTTCACGATATTCGGC
>Ga0209371_1001930_pt1 | contig 12655 bp, 8 predicted proteins | sample AgamicAtAmrz_FD_187165 | JGI IMG/M metagenome (GOLD analysis project Ga0209371, IMG submission 187165) | Agave microbial communities from Guanajuato, Mexico - At.Am.rz (SPAdes) (version 2) | ecosystem: Host-associated > Plants > Roots > Rhizosphere | place: Guanajato, Mexico | collected 2012-06-07
TGACCTTAACTTTATCTTTAAATTTTTGCAGAATCGGGCTACTTTCGACATAATTTGGTGATGCAGCAACAATGCAATCTACACTGGAAAGGAACCTATTCATCAATGGTGTATAAAGTTTTAGCAGGGCCTTTTGTTTAACAATATCGGAATGATAGCTTACGATCGATGGCTTTTTTGTAAAATTCGAGAAATGCAGGACATCCATAAACGGATAGGGAAAATGATAATGAATAATGTCTGACTTATCAGCAAGCTCTCTGAATTTTTTAAACGAGGAAAAAGAAAAAGGGGTTGAAGCAGCTTCAAAACTTGTCTTATTACGAATGATTAAATGATTATCAAGAGAAGCTTCCCCAGACTCATTTGGCGTATGGGTAAAAACTGTTGAAGAGATATCTCTTGTAACGCCGCCTTCAGCAAGTTGATAGATAACTTGTTCAATACCGCCAAATGTATCGGGATAATAAGTTTTATAACAGTGAAGAACTTTTATCATTCGCATGCATCAACCAATTGATAGGCTTTAAACGTTTCTCTGGCACAGCGTTGCCAGGAAAATTTCTCATTTTGCATAAAACCACGTTTAATAAGCTGGTCGCAAAGAACATCATCCAACAGAACAGAATGAATATTCTTAGTGATTGCATCGACATCATCAGGATCAACCAATAATGCTGCATCGCCAGCGACTTCCGGTAAAGACGAAACGTTAGACGTGATTACTGGCGCACCTGCTGCCATTGCTTCAAGCACAGGTAAGCCGAAACCTTCATAGCGAGAAGGAAAAATGAAACCGCGGCAGGAAGAGTAGAGAACTGAGAGAGCTTCCTGACTGACATAGCCTAAATATTTTACCCATCCCTGCTGCTCTCCAGCTTCGAAGAGCTTATGCAGATCAGAACTTTCCCAACCTTTATATCCGGAAATCACCAATGGGAATTTCGTGCTAACATGTTTCGGCAAATTCTGATAAGCCAGCAGTATATTTTTGATGTTTTTTCTTGGCTCGATCGTACCCGCAAAAAAGGAAAATTGACGATAATTCAGACCGTATTGACTAAGGATATTTTTACATTCTGACTCATTGCGGGGATAAAAATCACCACTACTTGCGAGAGGAGCCACTATGATTCTGGCAAGATCAAAATCAAAAAAATCTGAAACTTCTTTTTTGGTATATTCGGAATCAGTTATCAATACCTTTGCTAAGCGGACAGAACTAAGCAGTTCCTTTTTCATCAAGTGAACTCTTCCTTTTGGATGATATTCAGGATAACGAAAAATAGAAAGGTCGTGAAAAGTAGCGCAAGATTTGTGATGCCCTTTAGGAATAAAATAGTTTGGGCTGTGAAACACATGATCTTTATATGAAGACAATGCCCTCCCCTTAAGGGATGGCACAATTATTCTATAAACATCTGAAGCGAACTGGCTATCTCGAAGCAGTGACTTTATTCTACTGTTCGACGTTATAATATTAGTGGGGATTTCTGGCAGTTCATTATAAATTTTTATACCGCGCATAAACCTAAGTGAACTAACATCTTGCATAGAACTCAGGTTTTTAATCAATTCCAATGCATAACGTGCAATACCCGTCACCGGGTATTTGATGGAATCAGTAGAAATAATAATCTTCACACTAAAATCCAAATAGCCCCTTACGGGGCTAATGTTAAATCAGAAAGAAAAGCCTGCTTTATTACGGCGAAGGTCTGCTTCAACCATCATTTCACACAGTTTTTCAAGCGTGGTTTCAGGTTTCCAGCCAAGTTCGGCAAAAGCTTTCTCAGGATTACCAATCAAAAGCTCTACTTCAGCAGGGCGATAGAATTTAGGATTGATTTTCACTAAAACTTTACCAGACTCAGCGTCTTTACCGATTTCAGCTTCATCTTTACCCGAGAAAACAATATTGATACCCGCGGCTTTAAAAGCCATGGTGACAAAGTCACGAACTGTTTCAGTACGATTAGTTGCTAAAACGTATGTTTCTGGTTGCTCGGCCTGCAACATACGCCACATACCCTCGACATACTCTTTAGCAAAGCCCCAGTCACGCTTCGCATCCAGATTACCTAACTCAAGAACATCCGTAAGACCAAGTTTGATCTTCGCAACCGTGTCGGTAATTTTACGAGTAACAAATTCGCGACCACGTAATGGGGATTCATGATTAAACAGGATCCCACTACATGCAAAAATATTATAACTCTCACGGTAATTTACCGTAATCCAGTGAGCATACAGCTTTGCTACACCGTATGGGCTACGAGGATAAAATGGTGTGCTTTCAATCTGTGGTATGGCCTGGACTTTACCAAACATTTCCGATGTTGAAGCCTGATAGAAACGAATTTCAGGATTAACAATGCGAATAGCTTCAAGTAAGTTAAGTGGTCCGATACCTGTGATTTCAGCAGTTGTTACCGGTTGGTCAAAAGAAACGCCAACGAAACTTTGGGCCGCTAGGTTATACACTTCCGTTGCCTTAGTGTCTTTAAGCAAACGAATACTGGCAGCAAGATCAGTCAAGTCATATTCGACAAGATGTAAGTTCTTGTTTTTATCAATACCTAACTCTTCAATACGCCAGAAGTTTACAGAACTGGTACGACGATAAGTACCATAAACCTGATAGCCTTTTTCAAGTAATAACTCGGCTAAGTAAGCGCCATCTTGTCCTGTAATACCGGTTACAACTGCGATTTTCATATTCTAACCTCAATAAATTGCTAAGCAAATTGCTCAATGAAAATTATCCTTTAAGGATGGCTTTTCGATGAGACTTTTTCAGGAAGTAATCTTCAACGTATTTAAATGAAAATACTGAAATGGTCAAACTAACAATCATCATCACTGCGCATATTAACACAAAACTCAGTAATGCCTGCGGATTTTTGATTGTCTTGTTGGCTATTGTTATAACATAGAAGTTAACTGCAAGATGCCACAAATAAAAAGAATAGCTTACTTTACCCAGCACCTGTGCTGGCTTCCAGCTCACCAGTATATTCTGTCGCCATTTGTTTATTACAAAGAAAAAGAATACAGGGAAGACGGTAAAGATCATAATGGGTACTCTGACATTTTTCTGTGTCAGCGGAGTTTGGAACAGGTAAAATAAAGTCAGTGAAACACCCGCGATGAGCATTATGTAGCCAGAGATACGGGTAAACAGTCTCTTCAGCAGACCCTCTCTTTTCCCTTCAAGCTCTGCAGTAAGCGCACCCAACCAAAAAGCTGCTATAAAAACGATATCTGTTGTTCCGGTCATTATTTGAAACGGTTGCATGAATAAGATAATGACAAAAAGGGAGAACAGAGTAACCAGTGAGAACCTTTTAAGTGTAGCGAGCAGCGGTAAAACGAAATAAAAAAGCCACTCCCAGCGCAGGGTCCAGATATTGTTTATTCGCAGAAACATGTCTTTGCTGAAAACATCATTAACATTACCCACACTATTAACTACATTGCCAAAACCGAATCCATAGTTACGGATCAAAGCTATCAATTGGTCTTTATTAGGAAGACTTAGTCCGTGAGTAACCCAATCAAGCAACATTACGCAACTAATCATGACAAACATAGCTGGCACAAGTCGACAAGCTCTTTTGTAAAAGAAACTTTCTGCTTTATATGCTCCCGCTTTTATCTGTCCCCAAAAAAGATGTCCAGTGAGCATGAAAAATAATAAGACACCAATTTCCCCCATGGCTGCAGCAACCACCTGATTTCTGGCATATCCAAAATACATAGTGGAGTGTGCGCCAAATACAAGGAATGCGGCAATACCACGCAGGACTTCGAGAGAGTTCGAAAATCCTACGGATTCGTTCGCTTCCACACCAAGACGCTTGCCCAGGATGAAAACGTACCAGGCTCCTATAATAAATAAGATTAAGATCAGGAGAATATAAAATAATTCTTGCCGCATTCCATTACACTCATTCTATTTATCAGGCGTTGTACATTGATGTCAGTATCTGCTTCAAATCAAGCAAATGAGGTTTTAATCCTAATGAGTTGTGCAGTTGTTCGGGATTACCAACAAGACGCCACACTTCATTACTACGCACATAGTTGTTAACTATTTCAATACGAGGTCTAAAGCCGCTGATTTCGGTGAGGGTATCCAGAACATCATGCCCACTCCAGCCTCGGCCTGTACATAGATTGAGCGTGAATGGATCGCGATGTTGCTTGGCCATCAGTTGAGCAATCATAGTTGCACAACCTTTTGCCTCAACATAATCCCGGACCGAATCAATATTCCCGAGTTGTAAAAGCTCACGCTTTTCACGGAAATGCTTCACGATCTTGGGAACTAAGAATGATTCTGCCTGACCTGTGCCAATAACATTGAACGGACGTACAATATGTACTTTTAATTTATCACTAAAACTTTTGGCCTGCATTTCCATAATCATTTTACTGTACGAATAATGATTAGTCGGATTGTAAGGCAGATTTTCTGATAAATACTCTTCTGTCTGGTTTCCATATACCCCGGCAGTACTTGCAAGTAACATGGTTGGAGGCTGAATTTCAGCATCCATCACAGCATTAAATAAATTTTCTGTTCCCAGTACATTTACTGCATAGATTTGTTCCACATTACCATGGGTAACCAACGCGATTGCTGCCAGATGGACTATCCAGGTAGGCTGAAACTCTTCAATGATTTCCGTAAGTTTTTTTCTATCAAATAAGGTGACAGATACAAAGTCATCACTGGCAGGATTGCCTACGCAGGTTCCCAGAACCGTTGCACCATGACTTTTCAATTCTGCCATTAAGTAACGGCCAATGAATCCCGAACCGCCAGTGACTAATACTCTTTGTGACTCCATCAGTTAACTCCTTTGCCGGATTCGATATTGACAAGATTTTTATATACGGTATTCGCACAATCCTGCCACGTCACGGTATCCCATTCGTTTTTAATCCGCTCTTCATAGCTTTTCACTGCCAATGGGTGCTTAATATAGTACTGCATCTTTTCAGCCCAATTAGTAACATCCCATGGCGAAACGTAATCCACTAAATCTCGACCAGTTTCCATTAATGGATCAACCGCAGAAGTCAGACAGAATTTACCATAGCCTAAACTTTCCGGCAGCGTCAGACTCCAACCTTCATACAAGCTAGGTAATAAGGTAAACAAGCAGTTACGATAAAGTACATCTAGTTCCTGATCGGATGTCCTTAATAGTAAAATTTTTCCTTTAACGCGATTATCGCGTTGAATAATTTCAAACAGATCTTTGGCTTTCCAGCCTGGTCCGCCAACGAACACCATTTGCGGCACATCATCTGCATTTTTTTCAAGCAGTTGAAGATAGGCTTTATATAACGCTTCGTGATTTTTTCTTATTTCGAGCGTACCAACAGATAGCATATAATCGCCGGTAACACCGAGTTTAGCTAAAATCTCTTTATCATTGGTATGTTCATGGGATGGCGCGATATCAGACCCAAATTTAATTGCTACCCCTTGTGTAATGGGCCAGTTAAATCTGTGTTGCCAAAGCTGACCATCACGTTTAGCTGTCTCACCACCATAAAGTATTGTATTACTAGCGAGTGAAGCTAAATAATAGAAGCGGTTATACCAGTCAAAAGCCTCCCGGGCATGCAGTTGCGGAGTAATCAATGGGGTCATGTCATATATAACTTGCGAATAAATGAAGCCAATTTCCCGGCGGGCCTTAATAATCTCAATCAGAGGCCGCTCATCCCAGTTGATCCCCGCTGAAAAAACGATATCGTTTTTACGGAAAGGCAGTTTCAGGGCTGCGCCTTTCAGCTTTTGTGTTACGTCCTGAATCATGGCTTCGTTTTTTTCTTCAGGGGTAAGCTCGGACTGACTTGCAATAATTGCCGGTGATGCGGTGGCAGGGATCAATCCTTTACGATCGGCGTAATCTATCGCTTTTTTCCGTAATGATGCAGGTAAAGCACTAACTAAGTAAGCACCTGCCTTACTGTAATGACTTAATGCTGAACGACGTGGCGCAGTAACATTTTCATTCTTTATTTCAGCGGCAGTACCTGACACATTGCGTATCATTTCACTGAATGGCAGTCGGTGACCGCGCCCCTGCTCTTCGGCCTCTCCCCAATAACGCTGAAAAGCAGCATATTGTGAAGTCACATCAGCGGATTCAAATAGCCATAACAGACGGTCTCGTGGGACTTCAAAAAAGGCGTCTTCATGGAAAGCATAAAACTTTATTCCCGGTATTATCTTGGAAAGATAGTGGGCTAAAATTAGCTCAGTACGGATTATCCCCGTAACCCCGCCACGCCACATCCCATAGGAAAGTGTTAAATCGTACCAGATAGTCTTTCTGTTGGTTTTATCGCCGATTTTTTCACTCAGCGCTTCTACTGCCTCAAGGACATTTTTCCCACATTCAGTCCAGGTTGTTGAGTGCCACTCCTGAGAAATTCTCTCCTCAGCCAGTCTGAGCGAATCAGGATGAGAAATATAGTCCTTAATACCTTCAACCCAGCCGTTAACATCGAAAGGATTGAGATACTTTGGAAAATCTTTGCCTATTTCATGTAATGGCTCAATGTCAGATGCAATACATGCCTTACCATAACTGAAGCTTTCAGGCATTGGTAATGCCCATCCCTCGTATAGCGAAGGCAGCAAGGTAAACTTACAATTTCGGTAGAGAACATCGAGTTCTTCGTCGCTTGGGGAAGTAATAATAATATTATTTCCAATGCGCGGATCGCGTTTGATTGAATCGATCAAATCCTCAGTTCGCCATCCTGGACGTCCCACAAAAACTATTTGTGGTAATGGCTCAAAACCCGACTCAGCTAGCTTTGCCATAGCTTTGTAAAGCACGTCGTGGTTTTTGCGAACCTCAATGGTTCCTACGGTAATCAAAAAATTACGTTCAATGCCCAGGCGTGACAGAATCTCTGCATCTCTAGAAGTATCTTTCACGCGTACGGGGTCCGTACCGCCGTAGGGCACAGATAAACTAGGAGGAGAAGTCCAGCCATGATTATTTTGATAAGCAATACCATCTTTTTGAGGACTGTTGCCACCATACACGATGAAGTCACAATTTTCTGATATCCAGTGAAAATATCTTCTAAAGTTTTCTTCCAAATCCTCTCTATAAAGATGTCGTGTTGTATCACCCACTAAAATAGTGTCATAAACCATATACCCTAGTTTAATATGTGGGTTTTGACTTTTAACTTTGGTATAAAATTGTTCTTTGCCACTATCAGACCAACCGACACTGAGTATTACGTCTTTTTCTCCATAAGGGTGAGAAAAAGATGAATCTTCTACCAAGCCTATTGAAGATTTGTTTGACGCCCCGTTTTGATTAGTACGGTTTAGCAGTGTTTTCGCGTTGATCACGCCGCCGACCACTTTTTTAGGCAACCACGCCAATACCCGCATTGGGAGCTTATACTGAGTTGGTGTAGCTTCTACAGCGAGTGCCAGTGCATGCTGAAAACGACGTCCACGACTTGGTAACTCTGATTCTAATGACTTTAAAAAATTCTCAACTTTAAGGTCGGCTTCAGAAGCATTTATATTTTTATTGTTTTCCTGAGCTAAACTTTTACGATTTTCAAGATAGACGTCAGCAACGTTACCTTCTGTATAGATCCATGGAATTTCACTTTTTGCTAATGCAACAAACTTTCCATTCTTGAACATACTGAATTTTATCTGAGGATAGATGCGCGCAAGAGAAGCACCAATTTCTAATTCGGCGCGAACAATCCCTACTACACCACCAGTCCACAGCATTGATGTAGTCAAATCAAACCAAAAATCATTTTTCATATTGTCATTCCTGCGATCATAGCCATTAACTTTCAGCATCCCGCTTAGTTAACTATTAATTTGTTTTACTCACATGCTGACTCATCACAGCCAGGCCTTCCAGTTTCTTAACTATTTCGGCCTGAGTATGCATCACCAGGGAATTATCACGAGTGCGCGTTTCATTAAATAAAGTTTCAGTGGTAAACATCCAGAGGGCTAAGTTTTCTGGTGGGATTGAAACGTTAAACTCAAATTCAGCACTGTTTATGATGTCTTCCAGAACCTGCTGAAAGAGTTGATAACTCCAGGTCTGATGTGATGTCGACCAAACTTTAGATAAAAACTGCGCAAGCTTCGGAGTTTTCGCCCAGTAAGGAGAAAACATAGGCGTTCTGGCTGGGACTAACTGATAATTATTACGTGCATTAAGTTCGTTAATAAAAATTATGAATCCAAGATAGACATTATAAGGCCATAATACATCTGTATTCTTTTTGGTTATCGCACCGAAATCTATTAACTTATACTGGCCATTATTGTGCATCACATTCCAGATTCGCACATCATTATGGAAGAGGCCATGCGTTTCGAGTTCTGCAAGTGAAGCAAGAACTTGTTTAACCGCATCAATTTCGCTCTCTATCTGTGAATTCTGTAAAACACTGCTCAGTCTTTCACCCGGTAATTTTGACGTTAAAATTATTCCACGCTGCGTATTTTCATCAAATTCAACCAGTTGTGGCACATCAAGATGATCTAGTTTTAACTTAACGAGTTGTTGCAGTGAAGTGATTTCACTTTGGTAGTCTTTTTTATTATGCTCTGCAAGAGAACCTTCAAATGAGTAACGCTTCAAAAAGAAGTGATCTGAAAAATAATAACGACGTGAGCTTTGATGAACGCCCTGGGCAAACTCATGTGATTCTTTCGTCCAGTGGTTAATCTTTTCCAGCCTGCCCTTTACATACCAATATTTACTGCTCGAAAAAATTAGCGGTCGCGAGACAGTTGAAAGATGTGTTGGGTACTCACCAAGAATGTCATAAAAGCCAATATCTTCAACAATATCTAGTGCATTATCTGGGAGATGCCTTCCCCAATAGAGTCCTTCCTCTTTTACAGCAAGTTCAAGAAGTACTATCTGAGCATAGTTTGCGAGTTTGTTAATTTTTTCTTTGGTTAACAAATATCCGTCAGCATCACAGATATGATGAAAAACACTGAATCCAAGGACGATATCATATTCGTCATGGTTTAGATTGTTGATGACATTCTGGATTGTATCTTCTTTAAATTCGATGTGTTTCGCACCCTGTTCTTCTGCCAGCGCCCGACATACCGAAACATTCTTGTCCAGAAAGTCAATACCAGTAACTTTTTCACAATATTTTGCGAGGCTTAAACTGAAGAATCCTTGTGCACAACCAAGGTCAAGCAAACGTAACGGGCGACCTAATTGTTCTTTCAAAGATATAAATATACCTTCAATTTTTTGTAGTCTGTCATTACAGTTACGCGATGAATTTACGCCCAAGTCTGGATGGCCAAAAATTGGTTGATAACATTCAGGAAGGGCTTTAACTAATTCAGAAATCGAGCTCATTCATTTACCTCAATATAACACTGGGTTTCAGCATCCACTAAACCAATAAATTTCTTTTCATTATCTACATTGAGTAGTATTGAGTCATATCTGCGGTCCAGTGGTTCATCGCTACCGGCTTCGTCAGTGTGCGTCAATCCAACAGATAATAATACAGGCCCAGTATTGAAATTCATTTTCAGTTTAAACGTAAAGTCGACAACCGCACCAGCTTTCACTAAGCCTAAGTTCTCATGCATTAATTCACGAGAGCTGGCGCCATATAAATTAACCCCATCAGGGGTTTTAAGTAAAAGGCCAAAGATCGGAGATTCAATATCGTTATGAAAGACGCAACGAAATTTAATATCTAATTCACGGCCTGCGAAAATCGTCACCGGATAGTTTTGATCATCACTCTTAATGATATAGTCCGTGATCTCTGCGGCTCTTGTTCCCCAGCGGTGTTCTATCGTCTGATACAAAGGTTTTGTGTGGAATATATCATCACACGACAGTTCGTTATCGTCTGGCTTATTTAACCTTTCTGATAACGAATCAACTCTCTTTTTGGATTTTCCAAACATTCGGTCACGAAACTCATTGACAACCGCTCGGGGTTCCCCAGCCATGGCGATCGAACCTTTATCTAACAAGATCGCACGATGGCAATGTTTTACGATATCGTCGAGAGCATGGGTAACAAAAAGAATTGTAGTACCCTTTTCTTTGAAGTCATTGATTCGTCGGAAGCATTTAGCCTGAAATGCAACGTCGCCAACAGAGAGTGCCTCATCTACAATCAATATATCTGGTCTTACTGCAGTCGCTACGCTGAATGCCAGCCGAACCTGCATCCCACTTGAATAAACTCTGGTGGGCATATCAACATATTCACCGATGTCGGCGAAGGCGAGAATTTCAGGCATTAAATTCGTTATGGTATCTGTATCAAGCCCTAACAATTGCCCGGACATGTAGACATTTTGTCTCCCCGTAAAGTCAGGGTGAAATCCCATACCCAGTTCGAGCAACGCCGCAATGGTACCGGCACGACTCACTTCGCCTTCAGTAGGCTTAGTTGTACCAGTAATCATTTTCAAAAGCGTGCTTTTGCCCGCACCGTTAACGCCAACGATACCAATCGTTTCGCCTTGCGTGACATCGAATGAAATATTTCTGATTACCCATTTTTTGCTGTGCCTCAGCCCTAAAAATGGCAAAGTCCATTCGATTAATCTTGAGAACTTTGAAGGATATTGTTTATAAGATTTACCAAGATTATTTAGCGATAAGACCTTACTCATAATTCGTCTACCATATCACCAGAATGGCGCCTGAATAGATAAAGACCTAGTATCAGTAAAACCAATCCTAAAATTAGAACATACAATAATGAGGTCCAGTCAGGCATTTGATTATTTACAAATATTTTATGCATGCTATCAACTGTCACAGCCATTGGGTTCATTTCGATGAACCCTCGAGCCCAATTCGGAATGATTTGAACCGGATAAACAATTGGTGTAAACCAAAACCAAAACTGAAGCACAATTGTAATTAGTTGACCGACATCTCTGAAGAAGACATTCAGAACCGCTAATACCATAGCTAAACCTGCAGCAAGTGTTAATGTGGTAAAGACCACAGGAACCATCATTAGCAACTGAAGAGGAGACAAACTGTCAATAATTATTAAAAATGCCGCAAATAAAATGAAAATAATAACAAAATTAATTAACGCTGTGAGTACCAGGATTACAGGAAGAGTAATTCGGGGAAAATTCACCTTCTTAATTAAATTAGCACTATCAATAAATAAGGAAGTGCCTTTGCCGCAAATTTCCAGAAAAAGCCCCCACAGCAATAATCCGGAACATATATATATACTGTAGGAATATTCTCCGTTGATACCTGGAAGTTTAGACTTCATTACTTCAGAAAAAATGAGGGTATAAACTGTGATCATTGCAAGTGGCTGCATTACAAGCCATACCGCACCCAGCATACTGGTACGGTAGCGTGCCTGAAAATCTCGCTTCACAGCACCAATAATGAAGCCTTTATAATGCAGAATTGCGGACAGTAATGAAAACACTTACCCCTCCGCACGAAGAATTTTCAAAATGTCGGCTGTTTTTTCATTCATACCATTGACATCTCCGCGGCTCTCTACGTTTAACCTTAATAAAGGCTCAGTATTTGAAGTGCGCAGGTTAAAGCGCCATTCCGGGAATTCAAAACTAATACCATCAGTAGCATCATGACAAAGGCTCTGCTCCTGATAGCGGGTCTTAATTTCTTCAATTTTTTGCGCAACGTGATTAATTTTAGAATTAATCTCGCCACTGCAAGGGAATGCTTTCATACGTTCCGAAACCAGTTCAGACAGCGTCATTCCTTTCACCGCCAGCAACTCTGCTACCAGCAGCCACGGAATCATTCCGCTATCGCAATAGGCAAAATCACGGAAGTAATGGTGTGCGCTCATTTCGCCGCCGTACACCGCATCTTCTTCACGCATGCGCTCTTTAATAAACGCGTGACCTGTTTTAGACATAACAGGTATGCCACCCGCTTTAGTGACGACGTCGATGGTGTTCCAGGTCAAACGGGGATCGTGAATGATCTTCGCGCCAGGCTCTTTTTTGAGGAAGGCTTCGGCCAGCAGGCCAACAATGTAATACCCTTCGATGAACTCTGCGTTCTCGTCAAACAGGAAGCAGCGATCAAAGTCGCCATCAAATGCGATGCCCATGTCGGCTTTGTTCGCTTTCACCGCATCGGAGGTATCTTTCCGGCACTCTGGCAGTAAGGGATTAGGAATACCGTTAGGGAAATGACCATTCGCTTCATGATGAACTTTAATGAAGGTGACCGGTGCATTCGCCAGCTGGAAGCGCTTTTCGATCTCATCGATAACGTGACCGGCAGCGCCATTACCCGAGTTGATGACCAGCGTCATGGGTTTGGTGAAATTTGACAGATCAATGTAGCCCATCAGGTGATCGACATAGGCATCCAATACCGAGATCTGTTTATAGCTGCCACGCTTAGCTGCATCGACCGGCGCAAAATCGTTAGCTTCAGCCAGACGCTGAACATCACGTAAGCCTGTATCGCCACTGATCGGACGGGAACCTTCACGCACCAGCTTCATGCCGTTATAGTTCATCGGATTATGGCTTGCCGTCACTTCGATGCCACCATCAATGCCTAAATGGAAGGTGGCGAAATAAATCTCTTCCGTGCCGCTT
>Ga0209371_1001931_pt1 | contig 12640 bp, 9 predicted proteins | sample AgamicAtAmrz_FD_187165 | JGI IMG/M metagenome (GOLD analysis project Ga0209371, IMG submission 187165) | Agave microbial communities from Guanajuato, Mexico - At.Am.rz (SPAdes) (version 2) | ecosystem: Host-associated > Plants > Roots > Rhizosphere | place: Guanajato, Mexico | collected 2012-06-07
CGATCTCGGGCCGATCGAGAGCTATCTGTCGATCGACGAGATCATCCGCGTCGCCAAGCTTTCCGGCGCCGATGCCATCCATCCAGGTTACGGCCTGCTGTCGGAAAGCCCGGAATTCGTCGATGCTTGTGATGCCGCCGGCATCATCTTCATCGGCCCGCGCGCCGATACGATGCGCCAGCTCGGCAACAAGGTGGCCGCCCGCAATCTTGCGATCTCGGTCGGCGTGCCTGTCGTGCCGGCAACCGATCCCCTGCCTGACGATATGAAGGAAGTCGCCAAGATGGCGGCCGAGATCGGCTATCCGGTCATGCTCAAGGCCTCCTGGGGCGGCGGCGGCCGCGGCATGCGCGTCATTCGCTCCGAGGCCGACCTTGCCAAGGAAGTGACGGAAGCAAAGCGCGAGGCGAAGGCCGCCTTCGGCAAGGACGAGGTCTATCTCGAAAAGCTCGTCGAGCGTGCCCGCCATGTCGAAAGCCAGATTCTCGGTGACACGCATGGCAATGTCGTGCATCTGTTCGAACGTGACTGTTCGGTTCAGCGCCGCAACCAGAAGGTCGTCGAGCGTGCGCCGGCCCCCTATCTCACCGATGCGCAGCGCCAGGAGCTGGCCGCCTATTCGCTGAAGATCGCCAAGGCGACGAATTATGTCGGCGCCGGTACCGTCGAATATCTGATGGATGCCGACACGGGCAAATTCTACTTCATCGAAGTCAATCCGCGCATTCAGGTCGAGCATACGGTGACCGAAGTCGTCACCGGCATCGATATCGTCAAGGCGCAGATTCATATTCTCGACGGCTTTGCCATCGGCACCCCGGAATCGGGCGTTCCGAAGCAGGAAGACATTCGACTCAACGGCCATGCGCTGCAGTGCCGCGTGACGACGGAAGATCCGGAGCACAATTTCATTCCGGATTATGGCCGCATCACCGCCTATCGTTCTGCGTCCGGCTTCGGCATCCGTCTCGACGGCGGCACCTCCTATACCGGCGCGATTATCACCCGTTATTATGACCCGCTGCTAGTGAAGGTGACGGCCTGGGCGCCGAACCCGCAAGAGGCGATCGCCCGCATGTACCGTGCGCTGCGCGAATTCCGCATCCGCGGTGTCGCGACGAACCTGACATTCCTCGAAGCGATCATCACGCACGAGAAATTCCGTGACAACAGCTACACGACGCGCTTCATCGATTCGACGCCGGAACTGTTCCAGCAGGTCAAGCGCCAGGACCGCGCCACGAAGCTTCTGACCTATCTCGCCGACGTCACCGTCAACGGCCATCCGGAAACGCGCGGTCGTCCGGTGCCTTCGCCCAAAGTGGCGCAACCTGTGCTGCCCTATATCGATGGCAATATCCCCGATGGCACCAAGCAGTTGCTGGACAAGCTCGGTCCTCAGAAATTCGCCGAGTGGATGCGCAACGAGAAGCGCGTGCTGATGACAGACACGACGATGCGCGACGGCCATCAATCGCTGCTTGCGACCCGCATGCGCACCTATGACATCGCCAGCATCGCCGGCACCTATGCGCGCGCCCTGCCGCAGCTTCTGTCATTGGAATGCTGGGGCGGCGCCACCTTCGACGTCTCCATGCGTTTCCTGACGGAAGATCCATGGGAACGTCTGGCGCTGATCCGCGAAGGCGCGCCGAACCTGCTGCTGCAAATGCTGCTGCGCGGCGCCAACGGCGTCGGCTATACCAATTATCCAGACAATGTCGTGAAATATTTCGTCCGCCAGGCGGCCAAGGGCGGCGTCGATCTCTTCCGCGTCTTCGACTGCTTGAACTGGGTCGAGAACATGCGCGTGTCGATGGATGCGGTTGCAGAGGAGAACAAGCTCTGCGAAGCGGCGATCTGCTACACGGGCGACATTCTCAATTCGGCGCGGCCGAAGTACGACCTGAAATATTATACCGATCTCGCTGTCGAGCTGGAAAAGGCCGGTGCCCATATCATCGCGCTGAAGGATATGGCGGGCTTGCTGAAGCCGACCGCGGCCAAGGTGTTGTTCAAGGCGCTGCGCGAGGCGACCGGTCTGCCGATCCATTTCCATACGCATGATACCTCGGGCATTGCCGCCGCGACCGTGCTTGCCGCCGTCGATGCCGGCGTCGATGCCGTGGATGCCGCGATGGATGCGCTGTCGGGCAATACCTCGCAGCCCTGCCTCGGCTCGATCGTCGAAGCCCTCAAGGGCTCCGAGCGTGATCCGGGTCTCGACCCCGAATGGATCCGCCGCATCTCCTTCTACTGGGAAGCCGTGCGCCATCAGTACGCCGCCTTCGAAAGTGATCTCAAGGGACCGGCCTCGGAAGTCTATCTGCACGAAATGCCCGGCGGCCAGTTCACCAACCTCAAGGAACAGGCGCGCTCGCTCGGGCTTGAGACTCGCTGGCACCAGGTGGCGCAGGCTTATGCCGATGCGAACCAGATGTTCGGCGATATTGTCAAGGTAACGCCGTCGTCCAAGGTTGTCGGCGACATGGCGCTGATGATGGTCAGCCAGGACCTGACGGTCGCCGATGTCGAAAACCCGGCCAAGGATATCGCCTTCCCGGATTCGGTCGTCTCGATGCTGAAGGGCGATCTCGGCCAACCGCCGTCCGGGTGGCCGCAAGCACTGCAGAAGAAGGCGCTGAAGGGCGACAAACCCTATACGGTGCGCCCCGGTTCGCTGCTTGCCGAGGCCGATCTCGATGCGGAGCGTAAGGTCATCGAGACCAAGCTGGAGCGCAAGGTCGACGATTTCGAATTCGCGTCCTACCTAATGTATCCGAAGGTCTTCACCGATTACGCGCTGGCCGCCGACACCTACGGCCCGGTCTCGGTGCTGCCGACGCCGGCATACTTCTATGGTCTCAAGGAAGGTGATGAGCTCTTTGCCGAGATCGAGAAAGGCAAGACGCTCGTCATCGTCAACCAGGCGATGACAGCGACCGACGAGAAGGGCATGGTGACGGTATTCTTCGAGCTCAATGGCCAGCCGCGCCGTATCAAAGTGCCGGATCGCGCCCATGGGGCTTCCGGCAGTGCCGTGCGCCGCAAGGCCGAGACCGGCAATGCCGCCCATGTCGGCGCGCCGATGCCGGGCGTCATCTCCACGGTCTTCGTCTCGCCCGGCCAGGCGATCAAGGCCGGCGACGTGCTTGTTTCCATCGAGGCCATGAAGATGGAGACGGCGCTGCACGCCGAAAAGGATGGCACGATCTCCGAGGTGCTAGTGCGCGCCGGCGACCAGATCGACGCCAAGGATCTGCTCGTCGTCTACGGCGCATAATCCAAGCTTCGCTGAGATACGAAGGCGGCCCAATCTGGCCGCCTTTTCGTCGCGGGTATCCGAGATCGGCTCTCCATGTGCGAACGCGACGAAGGAATTCCATAGCTTTCATGTCGGATCATGGTAGCCAGGCCGAGGAGGCACAGGCATGACGAGAGCGTTTTCCTTGCGGGCGGCCACCGTTGCCGATGTCGACGGCATCCGGGCGCTCACGCGCGAGGCCTATGGCAAATGGGTGCCGCTTATCGGCCGTGAGCCCCTGCCGATGACAGCAGATTATGCAGAGGCCGTGCGCAAGCATCGTATCGATCTTTTGGAGGCCAATGGTGAGCTTTTGGCGTTGATCGAGATGGTGCCGAGAGAGGATCACCTGTTGATCGAGAACGTCGCCGTCTCGCCGCGACATCAGGGAAAGGGCATCGGCCGGAAACTGCTAGTTCATGCCGAGCAGGTTGCGGCCGAGCTCGGCGTGAGTGACATGCGGCTTTACACCAACAAGCGTTTTGTCGAGAACGTGCAGCTCTACCTCAGATATGGTTATGCGATCGACCGCGAGGAGCCACTGAAAGATGGTTTCCTTGTCCATATGAGCAAGCGCATCTGATAGGCGCCAGCTACCTCCGTTTTTCGATCAACGCAGCCCAGACTGCCGCCACTAGCGCGAGTACAGCGGATGCCAGCATCAAGGCGAAGAGCACATGGATCGTTGGCGATCGCGCAATGAACAGCCCGCCGATCGAGCCGATCAGCGCGCCGCCAGCAATTCGCATGGCAGCGGCGAGGCCTGCTGCCGTTCCCACAATATCCGATCTGACCGACATGGCACCGCTATTGGCGGCCGGCATCGTGAGGCCGTTGCCGATGCCGATGAAGATGCAGGGGCCGAAGAGCGCCAGAACCTCAACCATGCCCGATAGCGACAAGGCGAGCCCAATTGACAGACCAACGCAGGTCAGCAGCCGCGCAATGACGAGGATTGTGCCGAGCGGGATTCTTGCGCCATGGCGGCCAGCCAGATAGCTGCCGAGAATGAAGCCGGCGGGAACGAGGCCCATGTAGAAGCCAAGCTTGGCGCTCGAACCGCCGAGCGCATCGCCTATCGTCAGCGGCGCTCCGCCGAGAAAGATGTAGAGCACGCCCATCGAGCACGCCATGCAGAGCGTATAGGCCCAGAAGCGCGCCGAATGCAAAAGCAGGGCATAGGAGGCAAGATAGTTTCCGCGCGCGGCTGACGCCGGCGCTTTCGATCCTTTCAGTTCGCGCAAGGACAGAAGAAAGGCGGCAATGCCGAAGATCGCAAGGACGATGAAGCTTGCCCGCCAGCCGAAAAGCTCGTCCAGCGAACCGCCGAACAGAGGGCCGACCATGGGCGCCAATGCCCATCCCATGGCGAGATAGCCGAACTTGCTGGCAGCCTGACGCTCGTCGGATGTTTCCTTGATGATGACGAGGGCGACGGAATAACACGGTCCGATGCAGGCCTGCATCATGCGGCACAGCAGGAAGATGCCGATATTCGGCGCGAGAACGCAGCCAATCGAAGCGACGATGAAGATCGAGAGCGCCGTCAGGACGACTGGCCGGCGGCCGAACCGGTCCGATATCGCGCCACCGATAGCCTCAAGGGAAGCGGTGACAATGGAGAAGCCGGCAACCGATAGGTTGACGAGGGCGAAATCGGCCTGGAATGTCGCTGCGATCTTCGGCAGCGACGGCAGGATCATGTTAACAGGCAGCACGGCAAGCGCCGAGAGCAGGATGAGGGTTATCAGCCGCGGCTGTGCGGCGGCTCTTCTGGTGGTCGTGTCGTCGGTTGCTTGCTTGGCTGAGTGGTCGATGCGGCTTTCGGTGCGCGTCATGGCCTTGTCCGTCGTTGAGTGGGGAGTCGAGGAAGATCTGACGGGTGCAGCCCGGATTTCAGGCAATAAAAAAGGCCCCGTCAGGAGCCTGTTTACCGCGCATGGGTGCTTTCGCCGGATGGTTACACCATCCTGCCCATGCGCCTTCCTACCACTACGAGAACGAATGCCGTGTTCATGGCATTAGAGCTAACCGCAAAGCGGCCCAGCGTCAATGCGCGGCCTGCTGCTCCAAGGCAGGATCGCTTTTCGATGTGGGCCGGCGGCTCAAATATCGTAGCTGAGCCCGGAATTCAGCGTCGAAATGAATTGCTTCGTCCGCTCCTGTGCCGGATTGGAGAAGATATTGCGCGAGGAGCCGGTCTCGACGATGTTGCCCGCCTCCAGGAACACGACGTTGTTGGCGATCTTCGAGGCAAGCCGCAGGTCATGCGTTGCCATGACCATGGTCGTGCCTTCGTTGGCGAGCTTGCCCAGCACGTCGACTACTTCGGCCGCCAGTTCCGGATCGAGCGCCGATGTGGGTTCGTCACAGAGCAGCACGCGCGGTGAGGGGGCGAGCGCCCGGGCGATGGCGACGCGCTGCTGCTGGCCGCCCGAGAGCGTCGAGGGCCAGGCATCGATCTTGTGTGCCATGCCGACCTTGGTCAGAAGCTCGACGGCGCGGGCGCGGGCCTTATCCTGAGGCCAGCGCAGCACGGTCGTCAGGCCCTCCATGACGTTCTGGATTGCGGTCTGATGCGGAAAGAGCTGGAAATTCTGGAAGACCATGCCCGTCTGGCGGCGGATCTTCTGGATGTCCTGCCAGGACGGCTTCTTGCCCGGCTGGAAGGTGGCCGTCTCCCCTCCGATGCGGATCGTTCCGGCGGTCGGGATTTCCAAAAGGTTGATGCAGCGAAGCAGCGTGCTCTTGCCACCGCCCGAGGGGCCCACAAGTGCCGTCACCGTTCCCTCGGGGATCATCAGGCTAATATCCTTGAGGATGACAATGTCGCCGAAGCGTTTTTCGATATGCGAAAGCTCGATCATGCCTGTGCCTCCAGCGTGCCGCCCGAGCGGGCGAAGCGGCGTTCGAGGTAGCCCTGCAGCGTCGAAAGAAAGGTGCTGAGCACGAGATAGATGATGGCGGCCTCGATATAGAGGATCAGCGGCTCATAGGTCGTCGCCACGATGCGCTGCGCGGCCTGGAACAGCTCGGGCACGGTGATGGCGGCGGCGAGCGACGTATCCTTGACCAGCGAAATGAAGGTGTTCGACAGGGGCGGCACCGCGACGCGGGCTGCCTGTGGGAGGATGGTGCGGCTCATGGCCTGGCGCCAGTTCATGCCGATCGAATAGGCGGCTTCCCACTGACCTTTCGGCACGGAGGAAATGACGGCGCGGATGATCTCGGACGTATAGGCGCCGACGCTCAGCGTAAAGCCGATGATGGCGGCGGGAAAGGCGTCGAGCAGGATGCCCAGGCTCGGCAGGCCGTAGAAAATGACGAAGAGCTGCACCAGAAGCGGCGTGCCGCGGATCACCCAGACATAGAAGCGGGCGATGGCCACGAACGGCGCTGGCGCGAACAGCCTGACGACAGCGGTGAGCAGGCCGAGCAGAAGGCCAAGCACGAAGGTGATCAAGGTGAGCGGGATGGTGAAGACGAGCCCTGCCCAAAGCAGCGTGCCCAGTGACTCCCACATCAGTTGCAGCCAATGCTCCAAGGAGAAGCCTTTCGATAAGAGAATGCGTCCGGAGGTGACCCCGGACGCATCTTTTTCACAGTTTTATGTCTCTGCCTATGCCTTCTTACTTCGAAACGTCCTGGCCGAAGTATTTCTTGGAGATCTTGTCATAGGTGCCGTCGGCCTTGATGTCGGCCAGCGCCTTGTTGATCGCATCAAGCAGTTCCGGCTCGCCCTTGCGGATGATGACGGCAGAGAAATCGGCATTGGCCTGCTGGGCGACGATCTTCACCGGCGCGTCGGGCTTGTGCTTCTTGAAATCGAGGAAGGAGAGGCTGTCGTTGATGGTCGCATCGGCGCGGCCGGTCAGCACGAGCTGGATCGACTGGTCGAAACCGTCAGTGCCGACGAGTTCGGCGCCCGATTCGGTTGCGAGCTTGCCGAAGTTGCTGGTCAGCGACTGTGCCGCCTTCTTGCCCTTGAGATCGGCGAAATCCTTGATGCCGGTGTTGCTGTCCTTGACGATCAGCACCGCCTTGGAGGCGATATAGGGCTCGGAGAAGTCATACTTCTTCTTGCGGGCCTCTGTGACGCCGACTTCGTTGATGACGGCATCGTAGCGGTTGGCATCGAGGCCGGCGATCAGGCCATCCCACTTGCCTTCCAGGAACTGCACCTTGACGCCGAGCTTGCCCGCGATGGCTTCCGCGATCTCGACATCGAAGCCGGTCAGCTTGCCGCTCTCGTCATGAAAGGTGAAGGGCGCATAGGTGCCCTCCGTGCCGACCTTGAATACGCCGGCCGACTGGATCGCCTTGAGGTTTTCGCCGGCATGGGCGGGGAGCAGGAACGCAGCCTGCACGAGGGCGGCGGCGGCAACAGTCTTCAACCAGTTCATCGTTCTCTTCCGTTTCTGGAGCGGTTTCATTCAATGTCGCATACATCGCAGAAAAATTGCATCGCGAAAGCGTAGAAAACTGCGAGATAAATGGGCAATTGCGAATATTTTTCTCAAAGAACAGCGGAGCGAGCCGTCAGGAGAAGCGAGGCTTCCATCTCCGTCGATAATTGCCGACCAATGTGGCAGCGCAGCATAGTGACAATTCTCGATATTGCCCTACTTCTCCAAATGTTGCTCCATTTCTCTCAATGTTGTCTCTCTACAACATTTGGTTGTGTATTTGGTGCGGCACTATTCATGCAGGGCATGCGCGCTATCAACGTCTCCTATCGGTCCGCCGGGAGGGGCCGGCGGCAATCAAAATGCGTTTCTATTAGGAATTGCGGTGCGGGAATTGATCTAACACAGCCCGAAGAGGTGACGAATTGCCCATCATTGCGCGCTGGCGGCATTGGCTGGTTCGTGAGCTTCACGTCGTGGCTGCGTCACTTCTTCTGAGCGTGTTGGCATTCATGCCGACCTTTGCGGCGGAAACGATCGAGCGGCCGTCGAAATGGATCGGCCGCGTTGCGGCCAGCGATGCGGCTTTTGGCTGGCCCGGTAGCGGTTTTGCGCTGCGTTTCGAAGGTACCTCGCTCTCGGTTACCCTCGTTGATACCGGGCAAAACAGCCTGGAGATCGAATTGGACGGCGTTCCTCAGCGCCTTGATCTGCAGGCGGGGCAGCACCGATACCAGCTTGCCGATGGTTTGCAGCGAGGCGTCCATAGCGTTCGCGCGACGCGCCGCACCGAAGGATGGGTTGGCGATACCATATTCGTTTCCGCCGAAACCGACGGGTCGTTCCGCCCAGCGGAAGCGTCGAGCGACGAGATGGTGGCAATAGGAGACTCCATCACTGCAGGCTATGGCGTCGAGGGTGCCGGTCCCGGATGCAAATTTACCCCCGGAACTGAAAATCAATATCTGACATATGCCGCCGTCGCAGCGCGTAGCCTCGGGATGGAGCTTACGACGCTCGCGGTTTCGGGAATCGGCCTTTCGCGTGCTCGCAAGGGCACGAAAATCATGCTTGACGTCATCGACAATGGGACGCTGTTGAGAAGCGGCGCACCTGGTCTTCCTGACGAGCACGTTTCCACGGTCGTCATCAATCTAGGGACGAACGATTTTTCGGACGGCAAGAATCCCGACGATTTCGGCGGGGAATACGCCAAGCTTCTCTCCAGGCTCAGATATCAGTTTCCAAAAGCGTATCTCTACGCCGCGCTCGGGCCGATGATGCCTCAGAAGGATTTCGATACGGCGGAGAAAGCAATCAAGGCCGTCGTCCAGACGAGCGCCGCGAAAGGCGAAAGTCGCCTGCGATATCTGAATTTACGTGTCAAACCGAAGGATTTTGGATGCAACTGGCATCCAAGCCGCAGCACGCAGGCGGCAATGGCGGATGTGTTGGAACAAGCAATCAAAGCGGATCGGGGCCGTCATGGTTAACGAGCAGGTGCTTTCCATGCGGCGGTCAAACTCGAAACAATTGGACTCTCTCCAGTTTCTCCGGTTTGTGGCCGCCTTCTCCGTCGTTCTCTTTCATTTCGGACGCACGCTTGTGCTCGAGTACCATGTCGATCGCAATTATTTCGACATGGGTGCTGCCGGCGTCGACATTTTCTTCGTCCTGAGCGGCTTCATCATCAGCTATTCCTCCGATCCGGGACGCGGGCTTGTCTATTTCGCACGCAAGCGCGTTGCGAGAATAGTTCCGCTCTATTGGTTGCTGACGCTGATGATCGTCTTGATTGCGCTCGTGAAGCCCAACCTGCTCAATTCGACTGTGGTGACGGTGGACACGGTCGTCAAATCCCTGCTTTTCATCCCTTATCAGAAAAGCGGTGGCGCCGTACAACCGATCCTTTTCCTGGGCTGGACGCTTTGTTACGAGGTGTTTTTCTACCTGATCTACGGCGCTTGCCTGATCTTTGGCGCCAGGGCAACCTGGTTCGCCTCCGCAGCCATCCTCTTCCTGATCGCGCTGCATGAGATTTGGCCCGCGGGATCTGTCGAATGGCGTTTCTACACAAATCCGATCTTGATCGAATTCGTTCTCGGCATGATGCTTCACAAGGCATATTCGGCTTACAGCGCCATCAGGAGCGGATCGAATGCTGCCGCCTTCGTGCTCGTTCTCCTGGCATGCGGGGCTTACTTCTTCATCGTGACACTTGCCGGTCCCAGTCTCTTTGCCTCAAGCCTGTTTGCGGTCCTCTTCGTCGCTGGCTTCCTGCTCATGCGGCTGCCGTCCGGGAAACTTTGGGCCGTTCTGGTTCTGCTGGGAGATGCGTCCTACTCGCTCTATCTCATTCACCCCTACACGTTTCAGCTTCCGGTCAAATTGTTGGGCAAGCACTTCTCCCTGCCCGTTGTGACCGGGATATTGGCGCTGGTCACGCTTTGCACGATCGGGATCTCGGTGGCGCTTCTCAAGTTCTTCGAGCGGCCGATGCAGGCTCTTTTGATGCGGCGGCCGCAGCTCGTCGAGGGAACTGCCGCCGTGGCGGAGTGAAATCCAATGCCTCGGTACGGATCGGAAGGATCGCTTTGTCGGGCAAACTTGGCTTGCGCGTGCTAAAAAACGGATTGACGCAGCTCAAGCCGCCGCCGTCGCTCATCCGTATTACAGTTTGCTGTCGCCCCAAAGTACACGAGGGGAGCTACGCTAGCATGGGCCTCCAATAATCGTATAAGAGCTGGTTGGCTCCATAGCTTGCCAGCTCCAATGCAGTGATTGGGCAAGCCTTCAAAGAAGCTCGAATATCATTGCTAATGGATTTAATGTTTGGCCCCGAGATGCCCATCACTGTACCATAAACTTCTTTACTGGGGCCGTCATCGAATGTGGTCAACAGTTCCATGTTCATAGAACCAAAGGAGAATCCTAAGTAGATAATTTTCTCGGCCGCGCGAAGCAAATTGCGCATCTTTTCCAGCGTACCGTCGTCCTCGACCCGCTCGGTGAATGTACGAAGCTGGCGAGAGATAGCAATAAGTGAGTTGGAACGGGAAAGTTCTTCACCGAACGAAATGCCACCACCTGGAGAATTTTGCCAAGGCAATCGGCCTACTTGGCCATAAGGATGATAGATCTGTAGTTTTAAAGTGAGCGCTTGTGCATCTGAAAGATGGAGCTTAAAATAATTCGCAAGCCAGTATGAGAGATAGTGTTCGATGCAACGATCATAGTTGAACGTGATGATCGCAACATTATCGAAGATATGTTCTATATCAGTTCGCTGCACGCCTTCCGTAAGCATTTTTGCAAAGGTATTATGCCATGAGTCGCGAACGTTTGCGAAGTCTAGCCGGTCGCCGTTAGACGCATTCACATAAATGGTGCTGACTTGCTCGGCTTCGAGGATCGAAGACGCAATGCCAAGTTTACCCATGGTGACAACCAAGTTATCCTCAGCGTGAGCATGCAGATAGTTATCAATTGAAATGGCTTGATTCATTGCGCTTGCAAGGGATCGACCAGCGCCACATAAGAGGTTGATATCCGCTCGTCCGTTAGACTCGCGGGCGAGAGACCGGCATGTTTCTACAATATCTATATCGCCCCGCACTAGTTCATGACCATGCTGGAAGCGAATATCAACCTTACTTGCGATGATATCCTTTAGTTTGTCGCCGGCTGGAAGTCCGACTTCACAGCTTGCGCCCGCTCCGACTACAAATACCGTTTTTCTCTCAAACATAGCGCGAATCATTTTCCCAAGTTGGAAATTATTGTTCGCAATATTTGAAGTCGCCAGCAACCTCTCTTCAGGCGCTTAGAATTATTTTGCGCATAATTGCCGTTTTTGTACTGGAGCTGCTCCCCCTCAAGCCGCCGCCGTCCGCCTTTTCATCCGCTCGCTGACAATAATGATCAATCCCGCGCTCAGGATCAGAACCGCGCCGATAAATGTATTGGCGCCGGGGATATCGCCCCAGATCAGGTAGCCGAGCAGGAAGGCCCAGACGAGCGAGGTGTATTCGAATGGTGCCAGTACCGAGACGGGAGCCTGGCGCATGCCTTCGAAGAGGGCGAGCTGGCCGGCGCCGGCGATGATGCCGGTCAAGGCGAGCAGGACGATCTGCAGCGGCGTCGGTGTATGCCAGTGGATGATCGCCATGCCCGCGGTCAGGATGATGAACAGGATGTTGGAGACGGCCATCTGGATATGGCTCTTCTCGTGCAGCGCCGTCTTGCGCAGGAGCACCATGCCGCATGCCCAGAGGACGGCGGCCTGCAGCGCTAGATACACCGGCCAGGAAATCGACAGCCCCACAGGATTGGAGGCGATCACCACGCCGCAAAAGCCGACGCCGACCGCCATCCAGCGGGCGACGGTGACTTTTTCGCGCAGCACGATAGTTGCGAGAATCGTGCCGACGATCGGAGCGGCGTAGTATAGCGTCGTCACCTCGGCGAGCTGCAGGTAGGAGGCCGCCGAATAATAGGAAATCCAGGCGATCAGGATGATGACGCTGCGCACGATCATCGGCTTGATGATCGGCGAGCGCGCCACCTTGTGAACGAGCGCCGGGCCTTCGAAGACGAAGCAGCCGGCAAGGATGGTGCAGCTTCGGATGAACAGGACCTGCCAGACCGGGATGGAGGCGACGAGCAGCTTCACCGCCGAATCATGCGCAGTGAACAGCATGTAGGCAAACACCGTAAGCAGGATGCCATAGCCGATGGAGTTTTTCACGAGGATGCACCAGAGGATGACCCGGCTTGGGCCGACCGAAGAATCTTTCAGGCCTCAACCGATAGGAGCCTACTTTTTCCGCGTCAATAGGACATTTTGCCGATGGCATGCACATATGAATGATTTATTCGGGGTTGTGGTGTCTTTGCCTCCGCTTTAACAGACGGAGATGAAATGTGACCG